>OKTX01000045.1_pt1 | contig 104637 bp, 109 predicted proteins | sample 1606261 | NCBI WGS metagenome assembly OKTX01 (sample SAMEA3879543, study PRJEB24766) | human gut metagenome | biome: human-associated habitat; feature: feces | place: USA | collected 1985/1987 | reverse complement strand
TTAATCAAGTTGTCGGGGGTTCGAATCCCCCGTGCTTCACGAAAAAAAGAGACCTCAACAGGTCTTTTTTTATTGCCCAAAATTGAGAATAGATTAAATTTGTCATGTTGTAGGACACGAAATTTTATTGTATAATGGCTCTGCTTAAGATTTGGGAGAAAATAAACATGAAAAAAAATCAATATGCGAATGAATATTTATTTGCTTTTACACAGACCATTCCTATTCTTTTAGGCTACATTTTTCTCGGAATAGCCTTCGGACTTATGCTGCAGGATGCCGGATATAATTTTATTTGGGCTTTTTTTATGAGTATTTTTGTGTATGCGGGAAGCATGCAGTTTATGCTTGTAACCTTGCTTGCAGGAGCACAGAGTCTGATGAATACGTTTGTCATGACATTGTTTATTAACGGACGGCATCTTTTTTACGGTCTGTCCTTTATTGAAAAATTCAGGGAGATGGGAAAAGCATTCCCTTATATGGCATTTTCTTTGACGGATGAGACGTATTCCGTTTTATGCAGCCTGAAAGTACCGGAAGGGTTGAATGAAAAGAAGATATCTTTTTTGATATCTTTATTTGACCATATATACTGGATTACCGGCTCGGTATTGGGGGCGCTGATAGGACAGTGGCTTTCATTTGACAGCACCGGAGTTGACTTTTCCATGACGGCATTGTTTGTGGTAATCGTGGTAAACCAGTGGCTGGAAAATAAGAAACATTTCTCCACTCTGACAGGATTTTTAACGGCGCTTCTGGCATTGGCACTGTTAGGACCGGATAGCTTCCTGCTGCCGGCTCTTGCATGCAGTACCATATTGCTGATTGTATTCCGCAAACAGGCTGACGACAAGCCGAGAGAAGAGGAGGAAGCAAAGGCATGACACATTCTATTTTAATTATTGCGGTAAGCGCATTGACGACCATGGCAATCCGTTTCTTCCCTTTTTTAGTGTTTGGAAAAAGAAAGGTGCCGGAGATTGTACAGTATCTGGGACGGGTGCTGCCCTGTGCCATTATGGCAACACTGGTGGTATATTGTTTAAAAGGAGTGACATTATTCTCCGGTAACCACGGACTGCCGGAGCTGATTGCCGTGGCACTTGTGGTAGTTCTGCATCTTTGGAAAAAGAATACACTGCTAAGTATCGGCACGGGAACCATTGCTTATATGCTTCTTGTACAGGTAATTTTTGTGTAAAGATTGATGTATTTAGCTATGTTTTTAAGATAAGAAATGCTATAATATGCCTATGGATAAAATAAAGACGAGAAACGCACGCCGTGCGGAAAAGTGGAAACAAAATTACATAAAGCAGCGAAATCTTTACCGGGAAATCCAAAAGAATGCTTCCGATATTATTCAGTCGAAAAATTTTAACCGGACGAAGTTTCATGTACAGCACGGAGATATGACAGTCAACAGTCATTGCATGAATGTGGCAAAGTACAGTCTCGCCATCAGTGACAAATTAGCGAAAATGGGGATTTCCTGTAAGCGTAATGAGCTGGTGCGAGGTGCCCTGTTACATGATTATTTCCTTTATGACTGGCATAAGCATCCACATGTCGGAATTACCAATCTGCATGGATTCAGACATCCACAGAGGGCACTTGAAAATGCCGAAAAAGAATACAATCTGACACCGCGGGAAAGAGACATTATTGTAAAGCATATGTGGCCGCTTACCGTTTTGCCGCCCACCTGCCGGGAGGCGTGGATTGTGACAACGGCGGATAAATGGTGTTCACTTCTGGAAACTTTCCGTATTCTGAAAGGGCATGGAGCCAAGAGAAAGGATAAAACGCAGGAAAATGAGTGAACTCTTTGAAAAGCTTTCTGCCTACGGGGCATCGGATTATTATCCATATCACATGCCTGGGCACAAAAGAAGACTTAAGACGGACACAATGCGGGAGCTTGCTCAGATAGATATTACGGAAATAGACGGCTTTGACAATCTGCATGATGCACAGGGCATTTTGAAGCGGATACAGGAAGAAGCAGCGGCGGCTTACGGTGCAGAGGAAAGTTTTTTTCTGGTAAACGGCAGCACCGCAGGGATATTGTCGGCAATCAGTACGGCGGTCAGTCCCGGTGGAAAAATACTGATGGTACGTGGTGCACATAAATCCGCCTACCATGCGGCATATCTGCGGGACCTGCAGATAGCATATCTGTGGCCGGGAGTTCATCCATTGTTTGGCTGCAATCTGCCGGCTACGGCAAAAGAAGTGGAAGAAGCTTTGCAGCAAACACCGGATGTGCAGGCTGTTTTTATAGTAAGCCCCACTTACGAAGGGCTTGCTGCGGATGTGAAAAGTATTGCGGAGGCGGCACATAAAAGAAATATTCCCCTGATTGTGGATGAGGCCCATGGGGCACATCTGGGATTTGACGGCAGGTGGCCGGAAAGCAGTGTAAAGCAGGGAGCGGATCTGGTGATACAGAGTCTTCACAAAACGCTGCCGGCACCGACACAGACAGCTATCCTGCATGTAAACGGAAAGCTGGTGGACAGGTGCAGACTGCGGAGATTTCTGGGGATTTATCAGACCTCCAGCCCATTTTATATTTTTATGGCAGCCATGGAAGATGCCATTGCGACAACAAGCGCAAACCGGGAGAAACTATTTGGGGATTTCTGGGAATACTGGAAAGGGATGACAGAGAGCCTTTCTGCATGCCGAAATCTGATTTTTCTGAAAGAGGAAAATTCCGATCCGGGAAAACTGGCAGTCATGGATAAAACCGGTTTTCTGGACGGAGAGCAGCTCTACGAAATGCTTCTTCATAAATATCATTTGCAACCGGAAATGGCGGCTGGCAGGTATGTGCTTGCCATGTTTACGATTGGTGATACGAAGGAAGGGTACGAGCGGCTGACAAAAGCGCTATTGGAAATTGATGAGTACATCACTGCGGAGCGGAAGCAACGGACGCAGGAGAAGCTGATGGAAAGCAACGAATTATCTGCCGGGGCGCACGGGACAGCAGATGCAGCCACACAGCCCACGGAGAGAGGCAGGACAGCAGCTACAGCCACACAACCCGCAGAGGGAAACAGAATGGCAGATGCGGTCACCCCGGTTTGTATACAGAAAAAGACGCAGGCGGTGATTAGCATCGGACGAGCCTGGGATACACCGAAAGAGTGGGTTCTGCTTAAGGATGCGGAAGGGAAAACCGCAGGTGAATATGTGAATTTATATCCCCCCGGGAGCCCCATTATAGTACCCGGAGAGATATTTACAAAAGACATTCTGACGGAAATTGCTGCTTACAGACAGCAGGGATTTCATGTGCAGGGTGTAAAAGAAATAGAAGATGACATATATGTCAGTACAATCGTGTAAAAAGACAAAAAGTGAGGAGACAGAACATGCGAAAAACAAAAATTATCTGTACGATTGGTCCTGCCAGTGAGAGCGAGGAAAAATTACGGGAGCTGATGTTAGCGGGCATGAATGTGGCTCGTTTCAATTTTTCCCACGGAACGCATAAAGAACAGCTTGCAAAATACAACCGCGTATTAAAGGTACGTGAGGAGTTGCAGCTTCCGGTAGCTACCCTTTTGGACACCAAGGGACCCGAAATCCGTCTGCGCGATTTTGAAGGCGGTAAGGTGGAATTGAAGGCAGGTCAGAAATTTGTACTGACAACGGATGAGATTATGGGTACGGCGGAAAGAGCCACTATTTCCTATAAAAATCTCAAGAATGATATTGAAGTCGGTATGACAATTTTAATTGACGACGGACTGATTGAAATGGTTGTGGAAGAGATTACAGGCAACGATATTGTATGTAAAGTCATAAACGGCGGTTTTGTTTCCAACCATAAGGGTGTCAATGTGCCGGGTGCCATTTTATCCATGCCCTACATCAGCGACGTGGACAGAGACGATATTATTTTCGGTATTGAGCACGGCTTTGATTTTATCGCGGCTTCCTTTGCCCGTACCAAGGAAGATATTTTACAGGTACGTGAAATCCTGAAAGAGTATAACAGTCCCATGCAGATTATTGCAAAGATTGAAAATATGCAGGGTATTGACAATTTAAAGGAAATCATTGATGTATCCGACGGTATCATGGTTGCCCGCGGTGATATGGGCGTAGAAGTTGCCATGGAAGAGGTGCCGGTACTGCAGAAGAAGATGATTAAGATGGCAGTGGAACAGGGCAAGCACGTTATTACCGCTACCCAGATGCTGGAGTCCATGATTAAAAATCCCCGCCCGACCAGAGCGGAAGCAACGGATATTGCCAATGCCATTTACGATGGTACAACCGCTATCATGCTTTCCGGAGAAAGCGCTGCCGGTCTGTACCCGGTTGAAGCGGTTAAGACCATGGCGCGTATTGCGGAGCGTACCGAGCAGGATATCAACTACCGCTGCAGAATTCAGAAGCAGCAGCTTACCGACGACAGAACACTGGACATTACCACTGCTATTTCCTATGCAACCTGTACAGTAGCCATGGACCTGAATGCGGCAGCTATTATCACCGTTACCATGTCCGGTTTTACGGCAAACATGATTGCCCGTTACAAGCCCGGATGCCAGATTATCGGCTGTACCGTTGATAAGAAGGTTTGCAGACAGCTTAACTTATTATGGGGTGTAAACCCGGTACTCATTAAAAAGGAAAACACAACGGATTCCTTATTTGAAGAAGCTGTATTCAAGAGTAAGCAGGCGGGTCTGGTAAAGCCGGGTGACACGGTTGTCATTACAGCCGGTGTGCCACTGGGCATTGCCGGCAAGACGGATATGATTCATGTAGTGGAAGTAGTATAAAAACACACGGAACGGGCGGAGCAATGGGTAAAATCTTTTATATTATGGGGAAAAGTTCGACCGGAAAGGATACGATTTACAAAAGGCTGCTGGATGACAGCAGCCTGCATCTGAAGAGTATTGTTTCATATACAACACGGCCGATAAGGGTGAATGAAACAGACGGTGTGGAGTATTATTTCACGGATGAGGACGGGTTTGCTGGACTTATGGAAAGTGGAAAAGTAGTGGAGCACCGGGAGTATCGCACCGTTCATGGGTTGTGGCGTTATTTTACGGTGGACGACGGACAGGCGGATAACGGGGAAAGCAATTATATTTCCATTGGCACCATCGAGTCCTTCCTACATATCCGGAATTATTTTGGCGGGGATAAGGTAAAACCTGTACTTATTACACTTGACGACGGCGAACGGCTGCAGCGGGCGCTTGACAGGGAACGGAAGCAGGATGAGCCGAAGTATGAAGAAATGTGCCGGCGTTTTTTAGCGGATGCAGTAGATTTTTCCGAAGAAAAAATAAAGGACGCCCGCATAGAGCGTACTTTTGTAAACGATGATTTGGAACGCTGCATTAAGGAAATTGCAGATTACATCAGAACCGAAGGGGGAGTGATGTATGGAGATTAAAGTAGACCGTACGGGACAGGTACAGCAGACACAGCCTGCAAAGGATGTGCAGCAGAGTGACGGCACTTTCAAATTTACACTGGCAAGCCGGATTGAAGAGTCGGAGCTGCAGACAAGAATACAATCTCTCATGGAAGAAATTACCATGCAGGGTGACCGTTTATATAAGAAGAGAGACATACGGGATATGAAACGATATCGTGGTCTGATTAAGGATTTCTTAAACGAGGTTGTTTACAGGTCCCATTCTTTTTCCAGAGAGAATTTTCTGGATAAACGGGGACGGCACAGAGTATACGGTATTATCCGGCTGATTGATGAAAATCTGGACGAGCTTGCACAGGAGCTGGTGAAGGACGAGCAGGACAACCTTGCCATTTTGAATAAAATAGGAGAAATCAAGGGACTTCTGCTGGATATTTTCACCTGAGGTTAAGCAGAACAAAAGAAAGGACGGGGAAGTATGGCAAATTTTAAGGATATTATTGGACAGGAGCAGATTAAAGAGCACTTGCAGATGGCTCTTTCGTCGGGAAAAATTTCCCATGCGTATATTATCAACGGTGAGAGGTTTGCGGGAAAAGAATTTATTGCCAAGATTTTTGCCATGGCACTGCAGTGTGAAAAGGGCGGAACAGAGCCTTGCGGCGAGTGTCATTCCTGTAAGCAGGCGCTTTCGGACAACCATCCCGACATCATCCGTGTGACCCATGAAAAGCCCAATTCCATCGGTGTGGATGATATCCGTACCCAGATTAACGGGGACATTGCCATTAAACCGTACAGCGGTCCCAGAAAGATATATATTGTAAATGAAGCGGAAAAGATGACGGTTCAGGCGCAGAATGCTCTGTTGAAAACACTGGAAGAACCGCCCGCTTATGCTGTAATTATTCTGCTGACCACCAATGTGAATGCCATGCTGCAGACGATTTTAAGCCGCTGCGTGGTACTGAACATGAAGCCGGTTCCGGGAGAACTGATTAAGAATTATCTGATGAAGGAAATGCAGATCCCCGATTATAAGGCGGAGGTCTGCGTAGCGTTTGCCAGAGGAAACGTGGGCAAAGCAAGACAGCTTGCCATGAGCGAAGATTTTGATAAGGTGAAAGAGGAAGCGCTTTCCCTTTTGAAGTACATTCAGGAAATGGATGTCAATGAAATGGTGGCTGCCATTAAGAAAATCAATGAATACAAGATGGATGTGAACGACTACCTGGATATTCTGTCCATCTGGTACCGGGATGTGCTTCTGTTTAAGGCGACCAACGACGCCAATCACCTGGTATTCCGGGAAGAAATTCAGAATATCAAGAAAGTAGCGGGCAGAACCTCCTACGAAGGAATTGAGAAGGTTATCAAAGCCCTGGAAAAAGCTAAGAAGCGTCTGGAGGCAAATGTCAACTTTGACCTGACCATGGAACTGCTGCTGCTTGACATGAAGGAAAACGGTTAGTATTATATTCTAAGACGGCTTTGTGCCGTTTTGTAGAAAGTGAGGTTTATAGATGGTAAAAGTTATAGGTGTAAGATTTCGTACAGCGGGTAAAATTTATTTTTTTGACCCTCTGCAGTTTGAGATAGAGAGAGGCGGCCATGTAATTGTGGAAACCGCCAGAGGTATTGAATTCGGTACGGTAGTAAGTGCACCGAGAGAAGTAGAGGACGACAAGGTAATACAGCCCTTAAAGCCGGTGCTCCGTATTGCCACCCAGAAGGATATTGAGCAGGAAGCGGACAACAAGCGTAAGGAAAAGGAAGCGTTCCGCATCTGCCTTGAAAAAATCAAGAAGCACGGTCTGGAAATGAAGCTGATTGATGCGGAATATACTTTCGACAACAATAAGGTTTTATTCTACTTTACTGCGGACGGCCGTATCGATTTCCGTGAGCTGGTAAAGGATTTGGCAAGCGTTTTCAAAACCAGAATAGAGCTGCGCCAGATTGGTGTGCGTGACGAGACCAAGATTGTGGGCGGTATCGGCATTTGCGGCAGACCGTTGTGTTGTCATACCCATTTATCGGAGTTTATTCCTGTTTCCATTAAAATGGCGAAGGAGCAGAACCTTTCCTTAAATCCTACCAAGATTTCCGGTGTATGCGGCAGACTGATGTGCTGCTTAAAGCATGAGGAAGATACTTATGAAGAGCTGAACCGCAAGCTTCCCAACGTGGGGGATTTTGTTACAGCGGATGACGGCACCAAGGGAGAAGTGCAGAGTGTCAACGTGCTTCGCCAGCTTGTTAAGGTGATTGTGGATGTAAATGATGAGAAGGAAGTCCGTGAATATAAGGTAGAGGAGCTTCAGTTTAAGAGAAAGCACGGTAAGAAGGAGAAATTGGACCTTTCTGCCGAAGAGTTAAAGGAACTGGAGAAGCTTGAGGAGGAAGAAATCAAGGAAACCGCTGAGGAGAATGCGGAGCTGGAAGACAGAGACGGTGGAAAGAGCGACAACCGCCGTGACAGGAGAAACGGACAGAACAGAGGATCCCGCAAGGACAACCGGAACCGTCAGGAAAACGGCAGGGGCGACAGAAGCGAACGTGCGGAGAGAGCCGACAGAGGTGACAGAGCGGAGCACGCAGAAAGAACCGACAGAGGCGACAGAGCGGAGCGCGCAGAAAGAACCGACAGAGGTGACAGAGCGGAGCGCGCAGAAAGAACCGACAGAGGTGACAGAGCAGAGCGTCCGGAACGCACTGAGCGCTTTGAGAGACGTGGCGAACGCCCGGACAGAAGAGAACGACAGGACAGGGATTTTTTCAATAAGCCGGGTCAGGACAGGGGCAGCAGACCGCAGAAGGCGGACAGAAACAGCCGTCCCGAGAATGAAAGACCGCAGAATAACAAGAGTGACGACTTCAAGAAACAGCAGAAGTTCTATAGAAACCGTACTTTTAACAGAAATGGAAAGAAAGATGGAAGACAAAACGACAACAGTCATTCTGAAGGATAAGGAGCGTCTGGATACCCTGCAGCGAAACGGGTATCAGATTATACAGAACCCGGAGAAGTTCTGTTTCGGTATGGATGCGGTGCTGTTATCCGGTTTTGTGAAGGTAAAGCCCGGTGCGACGGTGCTGGACCTTGGCACCGGAACCGGTATTATTCCGATTTTACTGGAGGCAAAAACAAAAGCTTCTCATCTGACCGGACTGGAAATCCAGGAGGAAAGCGCCGATATGGCAAGACGGAGTGTGGCGTTAAACGGTCTTTCTTCCAAAATTGATATAGTGACCGGTGATATCAAGGAAGCAGGCAGTCTTTTTAAGGCTGCTTCTTTTGATGTGGTTACTTCTAATCCGCCGTATATGATAGAAGAACACGGCCTGCAGAATCCAGATGCACCCAAGGCTATTGCACGGCATGAAATTTTGTGTACGCTTAAGGATGTGGTTGGGCAGGGAGCGCATGTGCTGAAGCCCGGCGGCCATTTTTTCATGGTGCACAGACCCTTCCGGCTGGCGGAAATTTTTGCCGTGATGCAGGAATATAAAATAGAACCCAAGAGAATGAAGATAGTGTACCCTTATGTGGATAAGGAGCCGAACATGGTTCTTATAGAGGGGATAAAAGGAGCAAAACCGCGCATGACGGTGGAAAGTCCGCTGATTGTTTATGAAAAGCCCGGTGTGTATACACGCGAAATTTACGATATATACGGGTATTAAGGATAAGACAGAAAGGTTTGGAAATTATGGCTGGAATGCTTTATTTATGTGCAACACCCATCGGCAATCTGGGAGATATGACGCCCAGAGTCATAGAGACACTGCAAAATGTGGATGTGATTGCGGCAGAGGACACCAGAAACAGCATAAAACTGCTGTCTGCGTTTGATATTCATACGCCCATGACCAGTTATCACGAATACAATAAGGTGGAAAAAGCGGACCAGCTTATCGTACAGATGCAGGCAGGAAAAAATATTGCGCTCATTACGGATGCCGGAACGCCTGCTATTTCCGACCCCGGAGAGGTTCTGGTGCAGAAATGCCAGGAGGCGGGAATTAACGTTACCAGTCTGCCGGGACCGGCTGCGTGCATTACGGCGCTGACTTTGTCGGGGCTGCCTACCAGACGTTTCTGCTTTGAGGGTTTTTTGCCTGCGGATAAAAAGGAGAGGAAGGAAATCCTGGCGGAATTGGCGGAAGAAAGCCGTACCATGATATTGTACGAAGCTCCCCACCATCTGGTAAAGACACTGACAGACCTGTCAGAAACATTGGGAAACCGTAAAATCACGCTTTGCAGGGAACTGACAAAGAAGTTTGAAACGATTTTACCTACAACCATAGCGGAAGCGCTTCAAAAGTATGAGACAGAGGACCCGCGCGGCGAATATGTGCTTGTGATTGCGGGAAAAAGCCGGGAAGAAAAGAAGCGGGAGCAGATTGCGGCATGGGAAGACATGAGCATTGAGGAGCATATGGCTTACTACGAAAAGACCGGAATGGACTCCAAGTCAGCCATGAAGCAGGTGGCGAAGGACCGCGGCGTAGGAAAGAGGGAGATTTACGATTACCTGCATAAGGGCTGAATGTATGCGCTGAATAGAAGACTGAATAAAAGCGGATGAGAAGACCGATGCAAATAAAACGAAACCTGCAGCAGGATGCGCGGCAGGGAACGAGGAAGGACAGAGAAAAGATGCAGACAAGCTGTGATACCTGTGCAAATTATGAATACGATGATGACGAAGAGTACTATACCTGTGCCATCAATCTGGATGAGGACGAGATGTACCGTTTTTTGAGCGGTAGCAAATTTGAGTGTCCTTACTATACAAATGGGGACGAGTATGCGGTGGTACGTCATCAGATGTAGAAAACAGAAGGAACGCAAATGAAAGAAAACCGGTTGCAGCATATTACTGTAGCCGGTTTTCTTATTTGGATGTATTTACTATTGAATAAGAAGTCTGTTATTTCTGAAGCATTTTGTCGAAGCGTTCCATAGCTTCAATGGTATTTTCCTTGGTGCCAAAGGCCGTCAGGCGGAAGAAGTATTTGCCGTTGTCACCGAAACCGGCGCCGGGAGTACCGACTACCTGGATGTTGTTTAACATATAATCGAAGAATTCCCAGGATTCCATTCCCATAGGACATTCAAACCATACATAGGGAGAGTTGATACCGCCGAAGTAGCGGATGTTGTTCTTTTCCATGCAGTCTGCGATGATGCGGGCATTTTCCTGATAATAAGCGATATTGGCACGGCACTGTGCCATACCTTCCTTGGAGAATACCTCTGCGGCGCCCTTCTGTACGATATAGGAAACACCGTTGAATTTGGTGGTCTGTCTGCGGTTCCACATAGCGTTTAAGGACATCTCCGTGCCGTTTGATGCGGTAAATTTCAAATCCTTGGGAACGATGGTGTAGCCGCAGCGGGTGCCGGTAAAGCCTGCGGTTTTACTTAAGGAACAGAATTCGATAGCACATTTTTTGGCTCCTTCAATTGCAAAAATGCTGCGGGGAAGGGTCTTATCGGTAATAAAGCATTCATATGCGGAGTCGTACAGGATGATGGCATCGTTGGCAAGTGCGTAGTCAACCCATACCTTTAACTGCTCTTTGTTGTAAGCGGCGCCGGTGGGGTTGTTGGGGGAGCAGATGTAAATGATGTCTGCATGCTGTGCGGGATCCGGCATGGGCAGGAAGTTGTTTTCCGCATTGGCGCTGATGTAGGTAATGTTTCTGCCGTTCATGATGTTGGTGTCCACGTAAACGGGATAAACCGGGTCGGGAATTAAAATGACATTGTCCTGTGCAAACAAATCGGTAATGTTGCCGGTATCGCTCTTGGCACCGTCGGAGATAAATACTTCGCCGGCATCAATGGAAACGCCGTTTTCCGCATAATAGTTTACAACGGCATTGCGCAGGAAATCATAACCCTGTTCGGGACCGTAGCCTTTGAAGGTAGCGGCATTGCCCTGGGCATCCACACCCTCGTGAAGGGCTTTGATGACGCTGCTGCCGATGGGGCGGGTTACATCACCGATGCCGAGGCGGATAATTTTCTTGTCGGGATTTTTTTCCTGATAAGCCGCTACACGGTGTGCAATCTCGGAAAACAGGTAGCTCTGCTTCAGGTTTAAGTAGTTTTCGTTTAACTTAGGCATGTTTTATTCCTCCATTTATAATAATGTAATCATGTGCTCCACTAATTTTGCGGAATGCTTTGCTGCCTCTCTTTCAAAAGTGGGGTAATCCATTTCTGCGCTGTCATCCGCCTTGTCGGAAATGGCACGGATGATGACAAAGGGAATTTTATTTAAGTAAGCGCTGTGCGCAATGGCAGCGCCTTCCATTTCGGTGCAGTCGCCCTGAAAATCCGCAATCAGGGTTTCTTTTTTTGCTTTGTCGGAAATAAACTGGTCACCGCTTAAAATACGGCCGACCTCTACGTGAATATCGGGATTGACTTCTTTGCAGGAAGATACGGCGGCTTCAATCATGGCTTTGTCTGCCTTGAATTCACGGCAGCCCATCTGGGGAACTTCGCCCAACTGATAGCCGAAAATTCTGACATCCACGTCATGATATAGTGCATCCCTGGAAATAAGGATATCGCCGATATCTAATTTGGCATTTAAGGAACCTGCCACACCGGTATTGATGATGTGGGTTACCTGAAAAACATCCGCTAAAATCTGTGCGCAGAGTCCGGCATTTACTTTGCCGATGCCGGAGCGGACAATGACGACATCCACACCCTTTAAGGTGCCGGTGTAAAATTCCATGCCGGCTTTGTCTACGATACGGCTGATCTGCATTTCGCCCTTCAGGTGCTCAACCTCTAAGTCCATGGCACCGATAATTCCAATTCTTTTCATGTGGTAAATTCCTTTCTAGGGTTATTCCGGGTATACAAGACGGCTGTTGTCAATCCTGTAAAGTACGTTGTCAAGAAAGCGTCCGGACAGGAAATTTGCCATGGGCAGGTTCATATCCAGGTAGTTGCCGCAGTCCTTGGGAGAGGCACCGGGTACTTCGCCTTTATAGTCTCTCATGAATTCAAACATTTCAATCATAAGGGGAACGATATCGGATGATTTGTAATCCCCGGCAAGCAGCAGGTAAAAACCGGTGCGACAGCCCATGGGACCGAAATAAATGGTTTTGTCCTTATAGCTTTTATGGTTTCTAAGAAAGGTAGCTGCCAGATGCTCGATGGTGTGAACTTCCGCTGTATTCATGACGGGCTCTTCGTTGGGGCTGGTCATACGGATGTCAAAGGTGGTGATGGTTTCCACACCGACTTTATCCTTACGGGACACATAAACACCGGGCTGCAGCTTTATATGGTCAATCGTGAAACTCGCAATTTTTTCCATTTTGCGTCCTCCGTTCAGTAGTAATATCCAAACTTTAGAATAGAGGATTTATGCGGAAAAGTCAAATCCTGTTTGCGGTTTTTGGCAGGTTTTCAAATACACTTGTGAAAAAGGCGGAAATGGCTTACAATGGATAATAGAAATGAGGTATAAAATGCGTAAGATAAGTAAAAGTCAAAATAGTAAGGACCTGACGACGGGTCCGATTGGAAGGGGGCTGCTTGCATTTGCAATCCCGCTTTTTTTAGGCCAACTTTTGCAGCAGCTTTATAATGTGGCGGATGCCTGGGTTGTAGGAAATTTTGCCAACAACAACGCCTTTGCGGCGGTCAGCTCCACGGGCAGCATGATTTTCCTGATTATCGGTTTTTTCAGTGGCGTGGCTACCGGCGGCGGTGTGGTGATTTCCAAATATTTCGGTGCTAAGAATATGGATGCCGTAGATAAGGCGGTGCACACCAATTTCCTGTTCGGCATCATTGCTTCGGTGGTTGCAACCGTACTTGGACTGCTTTTGGCTCCCTGGCTGCTCCGGGTCATGAAGACACCGGAAGAGGTTATGCCGGATGCTCTGATGTATCTGCAGATTTATTTCGGCGGCGTTTCTACTATTATTATGTATAATATCGGCATGGCAATCATGCGGGCTCTGGGCGACAGCATCCACCCGCTATATTATCTGATGCTTTCTTCTGTTCTGAATGTGGTGCTGGATCTGCTTTTTGTGGCAAAACTCGGCTACGGCGTGGCAGGCGCCGGTGTGGCAACCGTAATTTCCCAAGGTGTCAGTGCCGTTCTGTGTATTATAAAAATGTGCCGTATGCAGGATGTGGGCAGATTGAGATGGAGATCCATCCGGTATTATCCGGACTTCATGGGTGAGGTTATTGTGCAGGGGCTTCCCAACGGCATCCAGAATTCGGTTATCAGTATCGGCAATATGGTGGTGCAGACCAACATTAACTCCTTCGGCTCCTATGCTATGTCCGGAGTGGGCGCTTACAGTAAAATCGAGGGCTTTGCGTTCCTGCCGATTACCAGCATGTCCATTTCCCTGCCCACCTTTATCAGTCAGAACCTGGGGGCAAAAAAATACGACAGAGCCAAGAAGGGCGCGGCATTTGGTATTATATCCGGGGTAGCTCTGGCGGAAGTGATTGGTCTTATTGTTTACATATGGGCGCCGCAGCTTCTCCGTTTCTTTGTGAACGTGGAGGAAGCTATTACCATCGGACAGGGACATGCCCGGATTATCTGTCTGTTCTTCGGACTGCTGGCATTTTCCCACTGTGCGGCGGGTGTGCTGCGCGGCTGCGGCAAATCCATTGTGCCCATGATTACCATGCTGGCGTTCTGGTGCGGCGTCAGAATTATCTATGTGACCACGACCCTGCATCTTGTGCCCAGATTCTCCGTAATTTCCTGGGCATATCCGCTGACCTGGTCGTTGAGTTCCATAGTATTTGCTTTGTTCCTGGTAAAATCCGACTGGGTACATGCTTTTGAAAAACAGACAAAGCATGTGTAAGCGGGGCAGCTTACGGAGTTTTATTGCTGTAAAATGACATAAAAGAATAAGGAAGGATTGGAGTCATTATGTTATATATTATGAGACACGGAAAAACGGATTGGAATGCCGTGCACAGGCTGCAGGGCAGTGAGGACATTCCTTTGAATGACGAGGGCAGGAAGATGGCTGCGGAAGCACGGGAAAAGTACAAGGACCTTTCCTTTGATATCTGCTTCTGTTCTCCGTTGCAGAGGGCACGGGAAACAGCAGAAATTTTTCTGGCGGGACGGAATACACCCATTCAGGTAGACGATAGACTGCGGGAAATGAGCTTCGGAAGCTTCGAGGGCATGGAGGGAGTGCTGGAGAACCCGGATTGTCCGGTTTACGGGCTGTTTCATGACCCGGCGCACTATAAAGCAACTGGCGGAGCGGAAAGCCTGTCAGAGCTTTTTGCAAGAAGCGGTTCTTTTATCAGGGAGGTGCTGACACCGGAGTTTGTGCAGGAGAAAAATGTCCTTCTGGTGGCGCACGGAGGACTAAACTGCAGCATCATTGCACAGTATGAAAACACTCCGATTGCGGATTTCTGGAAAAACCTGCAGGGCAACTGCGAAGTGAAGCGGCTGGTGTAAACAAAAAGAGCTATGATACTTTTTGGTATCATAGCTCTTTTCTTTTTACTTATGATTGCGATTAGCTGCCGGGTACATTATTTGCCGGGTGCATACTCAAAGGTAATGGAAAGGGTTTCCATATGGGTCAGGTCTGCATTGTCAACGATAACCGGAGAGATGCCGGTGGTGTCGCCATCCGGGGTGCGTGCATCGTCCGGAACCTGTGTAACCCATTCGTTGTAAAGGTTTACACGGGTACATCTTGCATCGTCGGATGTGGTGTAAGGCTTTGCAGTCAGGGTATAAGGCTCGCCGTTTACCAGTACTTCGGTAATGTTTACCGTATAGCCGGGATAGAGAAGCTCACCGTTGCCGATAGCCAGTGCGGAGAATGCCATACCGTTTGCATAGCCGCCCGGAACACCGGTAAAGTCAAGGGATACGGTGTAGGTGCCTTCGCCGGTGATTTCCACATCGGTAGCAACAAGACCGTCTGTTTTGGCGCCGGGGTCGTATACGTCGCCGACACTGTACATAACATTCCAGTCGCTGCTGTTAATCATAATCCATGCAACGGAAGTGGAGTCATCCAGATCAATGGCACCGTCATCAAAGGCAGCAGGCGCATCCGCATATGCCTGGTCCATTTCCGCTTTAATCTTGTCAGGTCTTGCTGCTTTTTCCTCATCGGTCATGGCAGCTTCGTTTGCGTAAGCTCTTTCTTTATACAGAGTGGCAATTTCATCGTCGATAATCTTGCAGTCCTGTCTGTTGTATAAGTTGTTGCAGTCCCAGAGAAGAGGACAGAAATTATAAAGGTCGCAGTTGTCTAAGAAATTCTTGTAGTACAGGGCGGCATTCTTTTTCAGGGTGCCGTCGCTCTTTACCAGTACACCGTACTCACCGATGATGACGCCGTAGCCCTGGTCGGTAAATTTGGTCAGGGATTCTAGCAGGCTGTTCATTTCGCCGTAGTTTCTTTTGGTGCCCCACAGGGAAAGGCTTTCGTTGCCGCAATAGCCCCAGGGTGTGTAGTAGTGAACGGAAAGGATCAGCTTGTTTACTTCGTTTGCAGGGTCTGTAGGCATGATGTAACGGTCGTCGGTGGTCATGTCCACGTCGGTGTTATAACCGGCAATTAACAGGAAACGGGATTCGTTGTTTCCGCCGGTGCCGCGCACGATGTCTACGAATTTCTGGTTGATTTTCAGTGTCATTTCGTAGCATTCATCTGCGGAAAGTGTGCCGGAGTCGGCAGCTACGTCAGTATCGTTTAGACGGTTGCCCAGCTCTTCGTTGGCGGACTCAAAAATCAGATAATCGGAATATTCTTTGTATCTTTCGGCAATCTGTGTCCACATGGAGGTGTATAGATCCCAGGCTTTCTGTCTGGTTTCCTCGGATGCGGAACCGAACATGCCCCACCAGCTTCCGTCCCAATGGTCGTTTATGACAACATACATGTTTTCGTTGAGGGCGTAGTTGATGATTTCTTCCACACGGTTTAAGTAATCCTCGCGGATGGTGTAATCCCCGCTTTCGTAATCCATGGCATTTGTCCATGCAACAGGAATACGAAGGGTGTCAAAACCGGCGTTTTTCATACCGGTAATCATCTCCTGTGTGGTAACTGGCTGACTCCAGAAGGTTTCATAGCTGGAAACCGGAGCTTCGGTACCTAAAGAGATGCGTCCGTAAGCTTCCATGGTGTTTCCTAAGTTGATACCGTTGCCCATAAGAACGGTGAGTTCGGATGCACTTAAATCCTTGCGCATATAGCCGTTGTCCATGGTTTCAATGCCGTTGGCAGATGTATGTAAAACCCGTTTCTTCTCCTTTGCGGAGCCTTCTGCGAAAGGTCCTACCTTCAGCACCATTAAGATCATGATTACCAAAGCAATCAGGGCAATGCCGGCTACTGCAAAAAGTACAACCGGCAGAGCGTTTCTTTTTTTCTTTTCCATAGAATGTGTAATCCTCCTTTACAATCCCGGTAAGTTTATAAAATCAACGATTGTATTTCCATTGTAAAGGGAAAGCGGAAAAGGGAAAAGCCTATTATTTAGTGGATTTTTACCTGTTTTTTTACAGTTTCATCTGCTTTAAGGTGTTAACTAACTCCATATCCCCGGGCTGTACCTTTAAGTTGGCATTGTAGGTTTTGCCTTCGGGCGTTTTTACTTCGATGGAAATAATGGTGTCTTCCGCAATTCCTTCCTTTGCAACAGCGGACAAAAACTGGGGGAAACGGGGATGGTTGGCACAGAACTTGTCCCACATACTTTTAATCTGAAAAAGCTGCATAGGATTCATAAGGTTTCTCACTTTCTTTTGTTGATGCAGATAGTATACCACGTCTCCGGCAAAGATAGTGGGAAATTTCATTGAAAATCGGAAATGTTTTGTTATACTGAAAAGTATGAATGAAGCATTTGAAACAGCAAAAAACAAAATAATCGGCGCAGACAGGGAGCGGCACGGCATCGGAACCTTATCGGAAAAGACGGTGCATGCCATTCTGAAAAATTATTATGCGCCGGATGAGGACATGCACGAAATCCCCATAGAAAATTATGTGGCGGACATTTACACCGGAAAGGAAATCATCGAAATCCAGACAAGGCAGTTTAACAGGATGCGGGATAAGCTCCGGGCATTTCTGCCGCTTTATCCAGTAACGGTGGTCTACCCCATTCCCCGGTATAAGTGGCTTATCTGGATAGATGAAAAGTCGGGCGAGCTTTCCGCACCCCGGAAATCCCCGGCAAAGGGCAGCGCCTATCAGGCATTTAAGGAGCTTTATAAAATAAAAATGTTCTTGAAGGAACCCAACCTGCACTTTAAGTTTGTGCTTCTGGATATGGAGGAATACCGGCTGCTAAACGGCTGGAGCAGGGACAGAAAAAAGGGATCCTGCCGGTATGACAGAATCCCGAAAGAACTGGTGGAGGAGGTCAGTGTTGACCGCCCCGAAGACTATATGCAGTTTATTCCCTATGACTTAACAGAGCCGTTTACCTCTGCCGATTTTGCGAAAGCGGCGCATATCCGCCGTCCTTTGGCACAGACAGTGTTAAATATCTTAGCGGAGGTCGGCTGCGTACAGAAGACCGGGAAGCAGGGCAACAACATTCTGTATACCTCTGCGGAATGGTAGCTGTTATTTTGAGCCTGCGGCTTTCTTCCGTTTCCGGTATCGCAATATGGCGCGGATGGGCAGGAAGAACAGCAGGAATACCAGCACAAGGATGACAATTACGATTAACACGATGATAACTGCATATTTATTGGGATTTTTTACCAAATCCACAATGTTTTTACTGTCCAGGACCTCTTTGCGGTTCTGGGCATTTTTGTAGCTCTCCGGCACATTGCCGATGCCGTCGCCGTCGGTGTCGGGCAGGGAGTCCAGATATCCGGCAATGGCAGCCCATGCCTTTAATTCTCTGCCGTCCGCCGTGGTGATGATGGTATCCTCAATGTTTTCAATGGGGGTTCCGTCTGCAAATTTGGGCTGGATGGAAAGAATGCCGTAGGAAACATCCGTAACGGCGCCCAGCATCTGGCCGCTGTAAAGGTCGCAGACCACGCGGTACAGTTTGTCATCCTGTAAGTCGGCTTCGTTTCCGGAAGCATCGACGATTTTTACCTTTGTCACCTTATTTAAAATAATACGGTGTGGGTTGAAGGAAAAGTTCAGACCGCTCATGTATAATCTGGCTGAGGGCATAAAATCGGATACGGAAGCATCGATTTCCGCAGCGGTCTTCAGTTCGGCGCCGGTCAGATATACGCTGATTAAGGGATAGCCGGGCACTCCGTCCAGCCCGATACCCAGGGAATAGGCGTTGAAGACGTCCTCTACGGTAATATCGCCCTGCGCAAAAGTATCCCGGACACAGCCGGCGGGGACGACTGCCACATCCGCAGGGTGGTCATCGCCGGTGTCGGCGGAATTTACCGCATATAGGAAGGAGTCCGATAACAGATTTCCCAGGTTGTGGTCGGTGTGAATGGAATACAAATCAGGTGAGGTGGAGAAAACCACATCATTTTCCGCCAGCACCTGGGTACGGGTGTAACCGAACTGCTCAAGGTAAGAAGCATCCACCATATCCATGAAGGAGTCGATTTTTGCCTGGGTCGTTTCATCAAGGGGGATGGCGGGGGTAATGGTACGTAGCCTATAATCGGTCATTTCCCAGCGGCCGTCCGCTTTCTGAACCATGGAAAGGCTTCCCAGCCGCTTGCCGTATTCCCCGCAGGAAACAATGTAGGTGTTACCATGCAGGATGGGAGTTTCGAGAGTGGTGTGGGAATGACCGCTGACAATCAGGTCGATGTCCGGCACATTTTTCGCTAAAATTTCGTCCTCGGACTTGCTTTCGTTTTCATTGGTGCCGCTGTGGGAAATGCACACAATCATGTCCACATCTTCCTTGGCTTTGATGTCCGCTACGGTTTCCTTTGCCGCTTCCGAAGCGTCCCGGAATTTCAGAACGCAGGTGGGAGCGCAGGCTAAGGAGTCTACGCCGAAGATGCCGAATACGGCAATCTTTACATCCCCTTTGGTAAGCACCACATAATTTTTCATACCGTAATCATCGAAAGCATCCTTTAAGAGCTGCTGCTCTTCGGTGAGGCCTTCGGCTTCCATGGTGTCCCAGTCCAGATTGCTTAAAACCATGGCGGGAATGGGGTCGCCGCTTTCCTTTGCCGCCTGCAGGGTGCCGGCAAGACCGGCGGAGTGGTAGTCAAATTCATGGTTTCCGAGGGTGGTCACCTCACATCCGAGGGCACCGAGCATACGCAGCTCTGCGGCCTCGGAATCGTAAATGGTCTGCACCAGAGTACCCATGGAAAAATCGCCCGCATCCAGAACAAGGGTATCGGGATTTTTCTCCCGGGCCTCATTAATCAGGGTTTTGATGCTGGCAAAACCGCCCACCTCGGCAGCCTGTCCGTCTTCTACGGTGAGAAAGCTGTTTAAGTGGGAATGGGTGTCATGCAAAAATAAAATATCGGCTTCTTTGCCGGTGTAATTTTCCGCTGCAAGAGATACGGAGCCAAACAGCAGGGACAGCAGTAAGACGCCGATGCAAAGACAGGTATAAGACCGGGAAAAAAGTCTGTGTTTCTTTTTTTTCATTTGTGTTCTCCTTTTATGGCAAGATATCTGCATCAAAGAGGGGCTTTTGCCCCCGACATCATTATATAGTGACATTCAGAAAACCGCAAACTCTTCTTAATGAATTCTTAAAGAAAACTACCGGGAATGTGAAAAATTGCCGTTTATACTGTATTTACAGAACAAAAGCACAGGAGATAGCAGGCGGATGCCACCACAGTGCGGAACGGGAGAAAAACCATGAGGGTAGTTTGCAAAAAGAGAAATCTGTTTCAGAGAATATGGAAGAAAATCATCATCGTGATTTTGGGAGCCTGTGCGGCAGCAGGGCTTATGGCATGTTATCCGGAGATGAAGCACAGTGAAATTTTTGCCGTGCCGGTGCAGCAGGAAACGAAGGAAGCCATACAGACAAGGCTGGAGGAGCTTTTGGAGAACAACCCGGAACTGCAGGATTTTGTGGACGGTTATGCAAATTCTGACGGTAGTGTCACAGGTGGAATTGACGAAGAAGAAAAGGAAGAAGACAGTCCGCTTTTTTTACAATGGGATGAAAGATGGGGCTATGCGTCCTACGGGGACAGTTGTATTGGAATCAGCGGCTGCGCACCCACCTGCCTGTCCATGGTGATTTTTTCCCTTACAAGGGACGAGACGGCGACACCGGATGCGCTGGCAGACTACGCTATGCGGCACAACTATTATGTGCAGGGAAAGGGAACCCTGTGGAGTTTTCTTACGGATGCGGGCAGCAAATACTCCGTGCAGGGGACGGAAACGTCGCTGGATGAAAATACCATGAAGGCACAGCTGGACGAAGGACATCCCATCATAGCCTCCATGCGTCCCGGAGATTTCACCACGGAAGGACATTTTATCGTGATTTACGGTTATGATGAGGAGGGCTTTCTGGTGCATGACCCCAACAGCAGGCTGCGAAGCGAAGAGGAATGGACGTTTCAAACTCTGTATCCGCAGATTAAAAATTTATGGGCGTATTCCATGGAGTAGAGAGTAAAAAAAATCAACACCTTTGCTTAAAATTACCCCTTGCATATGGATGGCGGATGTGCTACTATTGTGCTTAGTTCCAACAAGACCGGATAAAATAGGTCAAACGGACAGATTAAATGAATAATTAAAAGCAAAAGCGTTGAAAGGGAAGAGTATCTGCGAGTGGGATACAGAGAGCTGCCGGTTGGTGTGAGGCAGTCGAAGCAGACAGTGAACTGGCCCCGGAGCTGCCGGTTGAAGGAAAAGGATTTTCGGATGCTTTTCTGTGTAGGACCGGACGGGAGCCTACCGTATAAGGAGGCGGGCAGACATTAGGATGTGCCAAAGAGGGCATGGAAAACCATGAAGTAGAGTGGTACCGCGTAAATTTACGTCTCTACGAAAGTGCAGAAGCATTTTCGCAGAGATTTTTTATTTGCAAAAAAGGAGGACAAAGAAATGACAACAGAAAGCATTAAGGAAAAGTATGAGAAATCTTACTTTATGCCCCCTGTCGTAACCTACGACTGGGTAAAGAAGGACAGTATTGAAAAAGCGCCGATCTGGTGCAGCGTGGATCTGCGTGACGGCAACCAGGCGCTGATTGAGCCCATGGGCTTACAGGAAAAGCTGGAATTCTTTAAGATGCTTGTAGATATCGGATTTAAGGAAATAGAAGTGGGCTTCCCCGCTGCTTCCGAAACCGAATATAACTTTGTAAGAGAACTGATTGAGAGAAAAATGATACCGGATGACGTTACCATCCAGGTACTGACACAGGCGAGAGAGCACATCATCCGCAAGACTTTTGAGGCCGTACAGGGTGCGCCCCATGCCGTGATTCATCTTTACAATTCCACCTCCGTGGCTCAAAGAGAGCAGGTGTTTAAGAAGGGCAAAGAGGAAATCAAACAGATTGCCATTGACGGTGCAAAGCTTTTGAAAGATCTTGCCGATGAAACTGAAGGCAATTTTACCTTTGAATACAGCCCGGAAAGCTTCTCCCAGACAGAGGTTGATTATGCTGTGGAGGTCTGCAATGCCGTTCTGGATGTATGGAAGCCGACCAAGGACCACAAGGTTATCATCAATATCCCTACCACCGTACAGGTGGCAATGCCTCATGTATTTGCCTGCCAGGTAGAATATATTCACAAGAACTTAAAGTACAGGGATGCCGTTTCCTTAAGCGTACATCCCCATAACGACAGGGGCTGCGGTGTCAGCGATGCGGAATTCGGTATTTTAGCCGGCGCCGACCGCGTGGAAGGTACTCTGTTCGGAAACGGCGAAAGAACCGGTAATGTGGACATTGTTACCGTAGCGCTTAACATGGTCTGCCACGGTGTCAATCCGGGACTGGATTTCTCCCATATCATGAAGACAAGGGAAACCTACGAAATGCTGACCGGCATGAAGGTACCGGAAAGATCTCCGTACTCCGGCGATTTGGTGTTTACCGCTTTCTCCGGCTCCCATCAGGATGCGATTTCCAAGGGTATGGCGTGGAGAAACGAGGGCAAGAGCGGCAAGAAGTGGACCGTTCCGTATCTGCCCATCGACCCGGTGGATCTGGGCCGCGAATACGAGTCCGATGTTATCCGTATCAACAGCCAGTCCGGAAAGGGCGGCATTGCCTTTATCTTAAAGCAGAACTTTGGTATTTCCTTACCTGAGAAGATGAAGGACGAGGTGCGTTACTTAGTAAAACATGCTTCCGATGAAAATCACAAGGAGCTTTCTCCTGCAGAGATTTATCAGTTGTTTGAAGATAATTATGTGACCAGAAAGCCTGTTTTTGATATTCCTCTCTGCCGGTTCGAGCAGGCGGACGGTATCCATGCGGAAATTACCATCGAGCAGAACAAGGAGAAGCGTGTTATCGAAACCTCCGGTAACGGCCGTCTGGATGCGGTAAGCAATGCCATCAAGGTTTACTTCGGAATTGACTACGAACTTACTTATTACGAAGAACATGCGATTTCCAAGGGTTCTTCTTCCAAGGCAGCAGCCTTCGTGGGACTGGTCTGCGACGGCAGAACCTACTGGGGCGTCGGCATTGACGAAGATATTATCAAGAGCTCCATTGCCGCGCTGGTTACCGCAAGCAACCAGATTGCCGAGAGCAAGCATGCGGTAAGCGGCAGGGAAGAAAGAATTGTGGATATTCTCAACTATATCCAGATGCATTACCAGACCGTAACACTGGACGAATTAGCTGACAAATTCAGCCTCTCCACACCGTATCTTTCCAAGTACATCAAGGAAAAATCCGGTAAAACCTTCCAGGATACCGTAAAGGATATCCGCTTCGGAAAGGCACGCCTTCTATTAAAGGAAACTACCCAGACCGTGGAGGCGATTGCAACGGAAGTAGGTTACGAAAATGTAGAGCATTTTAACCGTCTCTTCAAGAAAACCTACGGCTGCACCCCCATGCAGTACCGCAGCGGCAAGCAATAAATAACGCTGTTTTGCCGGAAAATAAGAAGGACCGTATCGCGAGGTGCCCCTCATAGTCAGACTTTGATGGGTTACCTTACGATACGGTCCTTTTACTTTGAAAATATAAAACAGGACAAATAAACCTTGCATGGTTTATAAATATACGGTATAATACGTCCATAAGCAGTTACTTCTTTTTTCTAACTTTCTTTGCCGGTATTACCGGTGTCTAAAATTCAAGAATTCCTGCTTAGAACCCAAGAAATAAAAATAATCTAAGGAGGAAAACGTGATAAGACAACAGAAGAAAGCAGCGTATGCTTCCGACAGGGAAGCACAGTATGATGAGCGTGCCAAAAGGGTGGCAGGCTCCAAAATCGTGATCGCCAGTATCCTGTCAAAGACAGTGGATGCTTTTCGGGGAATGAAGCCCCGGGAAATCGTGCCCTATATAGAGGGCGAACCTTACATCGGCAGTGTACCGGTGGAACCCGGGAAAACCAATGCTTCTTATACCGAAAACGGGAAGCGGATTGTGGGCTTCAATACAGAAAATCAGGAAGAAAACGAAGGACTGGTAAGATTTGATGTAATCTGCTATGTGCGTCTGCCGGAGAAAGAGAGCAAGGCAGCTGCAGGGAACGGACGCGCTGCAAGGGCAAAGTGCCGGGCAACCGTATCCGGCAGAAAAGGTCCGCTGACCCAGATCATCATCAACATTGAAATACAGAAAGACCAGCCACATACATATAAGATCCTAAACCGGGCAGTCTTTTATGTGAGCCGCCAGATTTCTTCCCAGAAGGAAAGGGACTTTGTTAAATCCCATTATGACGATATTAAGAGTGTGTATTCCATCTGGATCTGCATGAATATGGAAGAGAACAGTTTGTGCCATATTCACCTGACCAAAGAGGATATCATCGGAAACAAACAGTGGGGCGGCAATCTAAAGTTGTTCAATATCATTATGATAGGAATCGGGAAGAAACTGCCGGAACATACCGAGATCTATGAACTCCACCGGCTGCTTGGAACCTTGTTTTCAAAGGATCTTGGCAGAAAGGACAAGATAGGGATTTTAAAAGAGGAATACGATATAACAGAAGACGATAATCTTGGAGAGGATGTGAGTGAAATGTGTAACTTAAGCCAGGGAATCAAAGAAGATGGCATTGCGATTGGACGAAAAGATGGTATTGCAATTGGACGAAAAGACGGTATCGCAATCGGAGAAACAGGACTTATTCAAAATATGCATAAAAATGGTTTTACTGCCGAGCAGATAGCAGCAGCCACAGACAAGGATTTAGAGGATGTGAAAGCTATCTTGCGCAACAAGTGACCTTCAGGGACTAAAGTAAATCCCATATTTGCCGATATATATTACAGATGTGCAACTGCAGGGTACGTCTGTAATACATATGGTCGCCACGGATGGTATCAGAAAGGAAAAGGAAGCCCTTATGATATCATTTTTGTTTTTATGGGACAAGGAAGGAAAATAAGAGCAAGGGACCGCCGGCCTTAATGGCAGAAGGGGGCAAACTTGAAGATAAGTTCCAGTAATATGATAATGCAGTCGTCACGGAGATACACTTCCTCGTGGAGTGCGACGCAGCGTTTTCAGTTTAACAAGGGTCTGCAGGATGCAGACACAAAAGAAACGAAGGAATGGGAGGAACCGGAAGCTTCCAAGACCTACGACAGTCTGAAAAATTATTTTGGCAACCTGCGGATAACGCATCTGGAGGTACGGCAGGACACCAGCTCAGTGTTTGAGCAGTTCAGACAGCAGACAATCCGTTCTATTTTTGCCATGCTTTTCGGCGAAGAAAAAGCAAAAGAAATATTTGAAGACAGAGAAATTTCGGCAAAACAGACGGAAGTACCGGCTCAGACGCTGCAGACGGGAACCCTGCAAAGTGCCGGCAGGATAACTTACCGGGTAGAGCAGCAGTATGCAGAACAGGAAAGCACGTATTTTTCAACAAACGGAATTGTGCGCATGGCTGACGGCAGGGAAATCAATATCCGTGTAGATGTAGGCATGTCCCGGAGTTTTCAGGCGGCTTTCAGCAAAGAAATGACCGTGGATACCTGCGACCCGCTTATCTTGAATTTTGACGGCAACGCAGCAGAGCTTACCGACCAGAAATTTTATTTTGACCTGGATTGCGACGGCAAAAAAGAACTGATTTCCGGTCTGGGAAGCGGAAGCGGCTATCTGGCGCTGGATAAAAACGGGGACGGAGTTATCGGCGACGGCAGGGAACTCTTCGGACCGGGCAGCGGCAACGGATTTGAGGAGCTGGCAGCCTATGACAAAGACGGCAACGGCTGGATTGACGAAAATGATGCGATTTTTAATTCCCTGAAAATCTGGTGCAAGGATGAAAACGGCAACGACAGACTTTACAGCCTTGCGGAAAAGGGTCTGGGAGCCATTTGTCTGCAAAATATTTCCACGGATTTTTCCTTAAAGAATGCAAAAAATGAAACCAACGGCATAATCCGGAACACCGGTATCTTTTTGTATGAAAACGGCGTAGCGGGCACAATCCAGCATGTGGATATGGCAAGGCATCTGGACAAGACACAGTAAACCATTGCAAAAAATAAGTTAAAACAAAATAAGTGACAAAAACAAAACAATGAAAAAGAGCGGGTAAAAGAATTTTTATTTTTTGCACGTTCTTTTTCTTTTGCATAAATCCCGGACATCAGGCAAGACTATGCATACAGAAGTTATATCTGAACCATATGGAAAAGAAGGTCCTGTGAAAATCCTATGGAATGATAAAAATAAATAAGGAAAGGATGCATAGCAAAATGAGAAGGGATAATGGATATAAAAGAGGCAGGAATGCTGCTAAAAAAGAGAAAATTATTATGATTGCTTCTTCGGCATTTGTACTGATGGCACTGACCATGACCGGCGTTTATGTAAAGAATAACAACAGTGAGCAGAAAAACGACGGCTACCAGATTAACTTTGACCAGTTGGAAAACCAGGTGAAGGACGAGCTGGGCAATACCGGCAATCAGATGCAGGAGCAGCTTCAGAATTTAAGCGACCCCATTGCCAAGGAGGACGATTTGGATTATACGCCGATGGAAGAGGTGGGATCCGGTGACGTGGAAATTCCGGGACTTACGAGAGATACCGCAAACAGCGGCGGCAAAACGGCACATGCTGGAGAAGAGGAGCTTGCTCCTGATCTGGTGGATGAGGCAGAGGAAACCGGGATGACTTCCGAAGTGGAGAAAGAAAATGACCTTGCTGATGCGGGCGAAGAAGTAACCAGCGGTTCCCAGGTGAAGAAACAGGAAATTTCCTGGCAGGCGGGCGACTATTTTGTATGGCCGGTAAACGGCAATGTGCTGATACCTTACAGCATGGATAAAACCGTTTATTTTGCTACTCTGGACCAGTATAAATACAGCAGAGCCATGGTGCTTGCGGCGGAAGAAGGAACCACCGTATATGCATCCGCTTCCGGCACCGTGGAGTCCGTATATACGGATGCGGAAATCGGAAATGCCGTGAAATTAAATATCGGCGGCGGATATGAAGTGGTATACGGACAGTTGAAGGATATTCAGGTGAAAGAAGGCGGCTATGTGGAAAAAGGCAGCGTCATCGGCACTGTGGCGGCGCCTACGAAATATTACAGTGCAGAAGGCGCCAACATTTACTGTGAACTTCTGCATGACGGTGCAGCGGTTGACCCTATGGGGGCACTGCAATAATGCTTTATATCACAGGTGGAAAAATACTGACCATGGCGGGCAGGGTGTATGAAAACGGAACCATCGGCATCCAGAATGGGAAAATTGCGGAAATCAAGGAGGGCTCCATCCACAATGCAGGCTGCAACTGCCAGAAAAATATTATCAATGTAGACGGAGCCTGGGTCATGCCCGGGCTCATAGAGGCGCACTGCCATGTGGGCATCAGTGAGGAGAAAAAGGGAATGGAAGGGGATGACTGCAACGAAAATGTCAATCCCATTACCCCCTATCTCCGGGCAATTGATGCCATTAACACAATGGATGCCGGCTTTTCAGATGCCGTGAGAGCGGGCATTACTTCTGCTATGATTGGCCCGGGAAGCTCCAACGTGGTGGGTGGGCAGTTTGCGTTCTTAAAGCTCTTCGGACGCTGTATCGATGATTTGATTGTGAAGGCGCCGGCAGCCATGAAGGTGGCGTTCGGCGAAAATCCCAAGGTCAATTATTCCGGAATGGGAAAGAGCCCGTCGACCAGAATGGCGATTGCAGGCATGCTCAGGGAAGAGCTTTTTCACGCGAGGGAATACCTGAAAAAGAAAAAAGAGAACAAGAATTTTGAACCGGATTTCAGGATGGAACCGTGGGAAGCCGTATTCAGCGGAGAAATCCCCATGAAAGCACATGTGCACCGGGTGGATGATATTTTTACGGCGGTGCGTATTGCCAAGGAGTTTGGTCTCCGCATGACGCTTGACCACTGCAGTGAGGGACATCTGGTGGCGGACCGGCTGGCACAGGAAGGTTTTCCTGCCATCGTGGGACCGGATTTATCCAGCCGCAGCAAAATCGAAGTGCAGAATGTGGCGTTCAAAACCGTGGGTATTTTACAAAAAGCGGGAATGTTGACGGCAATTACCACGGACCATCCCGTATCGCTTATCCAGTCCCTGCCCATTTGTGCCGGAATGGCAGTCAAGGCGGGACTTCCCATGGAGGAAGGCTTAAAAGCCATTACCATTAACCCGGCAAAAATCTGCGGCGTGGCAGACCGGGTAGGCAGTCTTGAAGTGGGAAAGGATGCTGACATTGCTGTTTTTACCGGCAATCCCATGGAAGTTTTCACCAAGACGCTTTATACCATTATTGACGGCAGAATTGTGTACGATGCCGGAAAAGACGAAGGCGAGAAAGCATAAACCGCACTTTACCGGGCTTTTTTTTCATGGTAAAATAAGCAGGGTGATGAGATTGCGGAAAAAGTGGAAGCAAATAACGGCACTGCTGCTTGCGATGGTTTTGTTAAGCGGCTGCGGCTTGGAAAATAAAGTGAATAATGATGCGGCGGGAAATGATGCCGGAACCAACGGTACTTCAGCGGAAGTCCCAGCCGACGGCGACAGTTCCGCAGCAGCCGGTTTTTCGGTTGCCTACGAATTGCCCGACATGCATCCGGGTGTGCTGGTTTCCCGCAGCGGCTATCCGGAGAATGGCAGGAAAACGGTGATTTTCCGGGGGGAAAAGCTTCCCGGACATTATGAAATTATAGACCGGACGGAAAAAAAGGTAATTTTTACCGGAGATTTGCAGGATGTTGTATACAACGCCCTGACAGAAGAATATAATGGCTATGGAGATTTTTCGGAGCTTACAACGGAGGGTGAATATGAAATCCGTTGCGACTATATCGGGTATTCCTATCCGTTTACCATCGAAAAGGGCGGCCTTTCCGGAAAACTGGCAGAGGGGATAAACGAATTAAAGGGTCCGGAATCCCTTGCGGACGATAAGATAGAAGAGGCATGCAGAACGGTTTCAATGCTGCTGCTTTCTTATGAGCTGTATGGCGGCGTTTACACACAGGATGCGGATACGGAGGAGGCATTTTTTGCCGTACTTCGTAATTACATAGAATGGCTATACGGAAAACTGGACAATTCCGATTATGAGGAAACGGCGTGGATTTCCGCAGTGCTTGCCAAGTTCAGTTACAGCTACCAGAAAAAGGACAGCAATTATGCCACGTCCTGCCTGCAGGCGGCTGACAAGGCCTGGAAAACGGTGAGTCAGGAGAAAGATACTCCGCCGGAACTGCTTTTTTATGCGGCGGGAGAGCTGTACCGGGCAACCGGGCAGAAAAAATATTCCAAAGTGCAGGAAAAAGCGGCGGAACGGCTGCCGGAAACCGTGGATAACGGCGCCCAGACATTCGGAACTTTTACCTATGCGTCAACGAAAAGGAAAATAGATGTGGAGCTTTGTGGTAAAATGCTGATGGTGCTACTTAACCGGGCGGAGGAAATTGCCGCCTGTGCCAAGGATATGCCTTATGGCATCGGCAGCAGCATTACCAACGAGGAACAGATACAGGTCTGGTGGGAGGGTGTCCTCATTGCTTCCTGTAATTATGTAATTACCAACAATGAGTACGGCACGCTTACGGAAAATTATGCCCGGTATTTTGAGGGTATCAATGAGGAAGCGGAAAGCCTTTTATACCGGACCGATGAAGAAACAGCGGCATATCTTTTGCTCCTCAGCGAAATGGCGGGCAGGGAATTATAATATAAAACAAGAAGAAGTTGGAACGCAGAAGCTTGTTAAGCAGGATATGCGGATACAAGAATGAAGAAAATCATAGGAAAGGCAAGGACGGAAGGATGAATATTGTAGTTTTGGCAGGCGGAATCAGCACAGAAAGAGATGTATCGTTAATTTCCGGTCAGAAAATCTATCAGGCAATCAAAGGAAACGGACACCATGCGGTGCTTTTGGATGTTTTCTTAGGCTATGAGGGTGATATTTCCCATATTTTTGAAGAGGACATCAACTGGGAAGCACAGGTAAGCGGTATCAAGGAAACCAATCCCGATATTGAAAAGGTAAAGGCCATGCGTCCCGACTGGGAGAAGAATTTCTTCGGGCCCAATGTCATTGCCATCTGCCAGAAAGCGGATGTGGTGTTTATGGCATTGCACGGCGAAAACGGCGAGAACGGTAAAATTCAGGCATGCTTCGATTTAATGGGCATTACTTATACCGGCACGGATTACGTTTCCTCCGCCCTTAGTATGGATAAGGGACTGACCAAGGATATTTTCCGGCAGTACGGCGTTCCTACCCCGCAGGGCTTCCGCTTAAAGAAAGGGGAAAAAGAACCGGAAGAAGTTACGTTCCCCTGCATCGTAAAGGCTTGCTGCGGCGGTTCCAGCGTGGGCGTCAGCATTGCAGGAAATGAAGAAGAATATGAGGCGGCTAAGGCAGAAGCATTCAAATACGATAAGGAAGCCGTTGTGGAACAGTACATAAAGGGCAGGGAATTTTCCATAGGTCTGCTGGAAGGGAAGGCGCTTCCCATTATTGAAATTGCACCGAAACAGGGGTTTTATGATTATAAGAATAAATATCAGGCAGGCAGTACAGTAGAAACCTGCCCGGCGGACCTGACACCGGAACAGACAAAGCAGATGCAGGCTTATGCGGAGAAAGGATTTGCGGCGCTCCGCCTGAAAAACTATGCCCGTCTGGATTTTATGATGGGAGAAAACGGCGATATGTACTGCCTGGAAGCCAACACCCTTCCGGGAATGACACCTACGTCACTTTTACCCCAGGAAGCGGCTGCCATCGGTATCAGCTATGAACAGCTTTGTGAGAAGCTGATTGCGATTTCCTTAAAGAAATAGGAAAAGAGAGGAAACTGTTATGAAAAATCTGACCTTGGAGAATATTGCCAGAGCCTGCAGCAGCGAACTGAAAAATGCAGGAGGAAACGAAACAAGGGAAATTACCTGCGCGGTCATTGACTCCCGGAAAATAGAAGAGGGAGGTCTTTTCTTTGCCACTAAGGGAGAAAAGGTGGATGGACACCGTTTCATCGGTCAGGTGTTTGAAAAAGGAGCGGCATGTGTGGTTACCTGCATGACACCGGAAGAGGTGGAAGCGGCTTACGGGGTTCCGGCAGAAGCCTGGGGACCGTACATATTGGTGGATGACTCTCTGCGTGCGCTGCGCAAGGTGGCTTCCTTTTACCGCAACGGCCTGACTATCCCGGTGGTGGGCATTACCGGCAGTGTGGGTAAGACCAGCACCAAGGAATTTATTGCGGGCGTGCTTTCCGAAAAGTACTGTGTTCTGAAAACAGAGGGCAACTTTAACAACGAAATCGGACTGCCGCTGACATTGCTCCGCATTCAGGAAGAACATGAAGTGGCTGTTGTGGAAATGGGTATCAGTGATTTCGGAGAAATGAGCCGCTTAGGCGAAATGGCAAAGCCTGACATATGTGTCATTACAAATATCGGACAGTGTCATCTGGAAAATCTTCACAACAGGGAAGGTATTTTCCGCGCCAAGACAGAGATTTTCCATTACATGAAGGACGGCGGCGAAGTCTGTCTGAACGGTGAGGATGACCTGCTGGAGGCTGTTACGGAAGTGAACGGTAAAAAAGTGCATCATTTCGGCATTTCCGACAGGGAAGGCTTTGAAGTATATGCAACGGATATTGAAAGTCTGGGACTGCTCGGCAGCAAAGCAGTTTTACATATGCCGGAAGGAAGCTGCCCGATTGAAATTTCGCTTCCGGGCATTCACATGGTAATCAATGCTACCGCAGCGGCGCTTGTCGGCAGGCTGCTTGGACTTTCTTTAGAGGAAATTCATGCGGGCATTCACAATGTTACCCCGGTGGGAGGCAGAAGCAATCTGATTAAAACGAAGGATAAGCTTGTAATTGATGATTGCTACAATGCCAATCCGGTTTCCATGAAAGCGGCGCTTGATTTGCTGGCAACGGCAACGGACCGCAAGGTAGCCATTTTAGGAGATATGTTTGAATTGGGAGAAAAGGAGGACAGCCTCCATGCGGAAGTGGGAGCATATGCGGTGGAACAGGGCATTGATGCCGTTTACTGTGTAGGAACGCTGTCAAAAGCTATGTATGATGCGGCGTTGGAAGCTTACGACGGTTCGCAGGATGTGCGGTATTTTGCCGACAGGGACGAACTGATGGATAGCCTCCCGGATTTGCTGGAACCGAACGATACCATACTGGTTAAGGCATCCCACGGAATGGGCTTTGCCAAAGTCGTGGAAGCTTTGACCAGGGAAGCATAAGACAACAAGAGCGGAAAATGGAATTTTCATTTCCCGCTCTTTTTTGTTTTGGAAAAGCAGAAGGGGATGGCAGGCACGATTAGGCTTATAAAACAGAAAAGTGCCTACAGAAAAAGAGAAAGTAGGCACGATAAAGCTTGTGAAACAAAAAAGTGCCTACAGAAAAAGGAAGAAGTAGGCACAAAACCGTATGAGTAATAAATGGGTGCCTACTTCTTAAAAAGTGGTAGGCACTGACAGAGGTTTTCATTGAAATAGTGCCTATTTTAAACTTTTTTCTATATCATATACTTTCTTAGCGTAAATAAGAGTAGCCGCCGTGGCGCCAAGCAGGTAAATCAGCATCATAACAGTTGCCGCGTTGCCGTTTAAGAAAATGGAAGTAACGACGGTGAGAATACCGGCGGCAATCATGGCGATGGCGCCGAAACGGTTGCTTTTCCGCCAGGTGGTATCGTTATACATACTGTAAGAAATACGCACACCCAAAAGATAGTTTTTCCGGGTCTTGGGCATGAAATTTCCCAGAACAATGAAGATGCCACCCAGTATGATACAAGAAACCTTGGCAATATCGACAGAGGCAACGGTGCTGTCTGTGACGGCTGTCTGATAGGAACCGTACAGGATAAATGCCTGCATGACGGTATACATCACTGCCATGGATAAGCCGACAATCGGCAGGAATTTTGCGTTGGACTGTGCTTCCGCCCGCTCTTTGTCGGATTTTGCCCGGTCTGCTTTTTTTTCAAAGTGCCGGGTAAAAAGATGCCAGAACAGGGTGATTGCCAGAATCAATAAGGGGAAAATATAGCTTTCGTATTTGCTCCCCCACCGGTCGATTTCTCCCGCAAGATTTGAATGCATGGGTATGGTATCGGGCATAAACTGTAAGGCAACGGCGGTAAAAAGCAAAGGAATAACAGATACAATCCACATCAGTTTTTTCATTTTCGACTCCCTCCAAACTGTTCAATCCATAAAATCAATTCATCCAGTACCGTGGTATTGAGCTCATAATAAATAAAGTTTTTACTCTTATATTCCATAATTAAATCGGCGCCTTTTAGAAGCTTTAAGTGGTAGGACAGGGCAGCCGGTGTCACAGAAAGCCTTTCGGCAATTTCCCCGGCGTTCAGCCTGCCGTCCTTTAACATCACCAGAATATCCCGCCGCTGTTTATCGGCAAGGACCTTAAAAATATTGTTTTCACCCATACAACTGTGCTCCCGGAATGCTTGCTATAAAATGTTTACTATAAGTAGAAGAAAGCAACATGCTATTTCAAAAATATTTTAATCAGCTTTTTCTTTAGTATAACAAATGTTGAGAAAATGTCAATAACTATTTCAAAATATTTTTAATTAGCCATGTAAATGATATGAATTATCTGTCCTTTTATATAAAAACGGAGAGGCTTATTTTGCCTCTCCGAAATATTTCTCTTTGTTCCGGAAATAGGTTTCTTCAATGACCGCTTTCACGGTGGCGCCTATCACTTTCTTTTCTTCCCGGGACATTTCATTTAAGTAAATCGGCTTACCGTATTCAATGACTACGGTAGCCTTTTTTATTTTGGGGAAATGGTCTTCAAAAACGGCTGCTGAATTGACGATGGTCATGGGAATAATCGGCGCGCCGGATTTCTCGGCAATCTTAAAGCTGCCATCGTGGAACGGCAGGAAGGTATCGGCGGTTTTGTTGCGGGTGCCTTCCGGGAAAATGCAGACGGAAATACCGGATTTTACCATTTCAATGGCCTGCAGGATGGTTTTTAAGCCTTCCTTTATGTTGTCACGGTCAAGGAATAAGCAGTGCAGGTATTTCATCCAGACAGAAAGCAGGGGAACCTTGAGCATTTCCTTTTTTGCCACATAGCCGGTGGGACGCGGTACTTTGGGATAGGTTAAAATAATGTCGTAAAAGCTGCGGTGGTTTCCCACATACAGTACAGCTTTATCCTTTGGTACGTTTTCTTCGCCAACGGTAATGACCTTGGTGCCGGAAAGAAAAGCGACCACGCGGAATGCCCAGTTTACAATGGCAAGGGAACTGCGGGATTTCACATCCGGCTTCCATTTGCCGATAAGCCATTCGATAAAAAAGAGGGGAATGGAGCAGATTAAAAACAAAATAACGAAGGTTGCTACAATAATCAGTCGAAGCATGGAAAATCTCCTTTGTATGCGTAATCATTTTCAGTTTACCATACAAAGGAGGGAAAGACAATTACTGAAATTCCACCGTTTTATCCATATATTCCGTCTTGATGACAATATAGGGATATGAAGGGGCGTCGGAGGTTTTTTCATCGGGAGAGGGACCCAGCAGACAGGTGTCCACACAAATGGCGTTCTCCGTCAGATACAGTTCGTTTACCGCGATACTGTAACCGCCGGTGGGCTGCTCGCCGTAACCGACACACAGATACAGATAACTCTCATCGGTATATGTAAAACTGAAGGCGTCCTTTTTCCTCTCGGTAATGAGCCCCTTTAATTCATCCGGAAGAACCTCTTCCGAAAGTACCGTAAATTCCATATCCCGGAGCTTGGTATTTTCACCGGTTCCCAGGCTGCAGCCGCAAAGCAGGAGAAGACCGACGATGAGCAAAACTGCAGTGAACTTTGACAATCGCATAAAATTTCCTTTCTGATTCAGGATGTTATTAATAGTTATGAAAAAAAGGTATTCCATATGCGGAAAATATGATATTCTAAAAGATAAGACAACAGAAACAAATCCCGTGTCTTGATGAGGAGGCAGAGCGGACGAAGAAAGGAAAAAGCAGATGATTTTCATAAAAAATGCTTATGTGACAGACCCCGCCGGCGGCAGGGAAGAAAAAGCAGATATCCTGTTAAAAGACGGAAAAATTGTTAAAATCGGTCAGATAAAGGAAGAAGAACTGGCGGCAGAACCGACTTCTCTTAGGGTGATTGATGCCGAGGGGCTTGTGGCGGCGCCGGGACTTGTGGACGTGCATTCCCATTTTCGTGATCCGGGCTTTACCTATAAAGAGGACATCGAAACCGGTGCGAAGGCAGCGGCAAAGGGCGGCTACACCACCGTGGTTCTGATGGCAAATACGAAGCCCTGTGTGGACAATGAGGAAACACTCCGTTACGTGATAGAAAAAGGGAAGCAGACCGGCATTCATGTGTATACCTGCGCAACCGTGACAATGGGCATGCAGGGAAAAGAGATCGTGCCCATGGAAGAGCTGGCGCAAAAAGGTGCGGTAGGCTTTACCGATGACGGAGTGCCCGTTTTATCGGAAGAAATTGTGGAAGAAGCCATGAGGCGGGCGGCGGCACTTCAAATGCCGTTGAGCTTTCATGAGGAAAACCCCGCTTACATCGAGAACAACGGTGTGAATGCGGGAAAAGCGGCAGCCCATTACCATATTGGCGGCTCCAAGAGAGAAGCGGAGATAGATTTGGTTGGCAGGGATCTGGAGATTGCCTTAAAGACCGGTGCGGCGATTGATATCCAGCATATCAGCACCAAGGAAGCGGTGGAACTGGTGCGTCAGGCAAAGAAGCGCGGCAGCAATATCCATGCAGAAGCTACGCCCCATCACTTCACCCTGACAGAGGATGCAGTCATCACGTACGGTACACTTGCCAAGATGAACCCGCCTTTACGGGAAGAAAGTGACAGACGTGCCATAATAGAGGGATTAAAAGACGGCACCATTGACATGATTGCCACAGACCATGCTCCGCATAGCAAAGAAGAAAAAGAAAAGCCGATTACAGAGGCGCCCAGCGGCATCATCGGACTGGAAACGGCACTGCCTTTAAGTGTGACGGAGCTTGTGGAAACAGGAAATATGACACTGATGTCGGTACTGGAAAAGCTGACCTGCAATCCGGCGGATTTATACCATCTTCCGGCAGGCAGACTTACCGAAAACGGCCCGGCGGATATTGTGTTGTTTGACCCGAAGGAAGAGTATGTGATAGACGGTTTTGTTTCAAAATCCCAGAACAGCCCCTTCCTTGGAAGAAAAGTAAAAGGACAGGTTTATTACACCATATGCGGGGGAAAGATAGTTTACAGTAAACGTGAGGAGGAACAATCATGACAAAGAAGAAAGTAACGGCAAAGGTGCTTTCCCAGAAAAAAATCGGCCCGGACATCTATGATTTGTGGATGAGCACGGAGCTGGCGGAAACGGCGCGCCCCGGACAGTTTGTATGCGTATATCCCAAGGACAAAAGTGCGCTGCTGGGCCGCCCCATCAGTATATGCGAGGTCATTCCCACAGAAAGCATGATGCGTCTGGTATACCGGAAGGTCGGAAAGGGAACCAGTGAGTTTGCCACCCTGAACACCGGGGATACCGTGGAACTGCTCGGCAACCTGGGAAACGGTTTCCCGGCAGATTTGGCGAAAGGAAAAAAGGTATTTTTAATCGGCGGCGGCGTGGGTATTCCTCCCATGGTGCAGCTTGCCAAGACTATTCAGGGAGAAAAGCAGATTATTGTCGGCTACCGCAACAGTGAAACTTTTCTGGACAAGGATTTGGACAGAAGAGGGGATTTATACATTGCTACGGAGGACGGCAGTCTGGGCACCAAAGGAAATGTCATGGATGCCATCCGGGAAAACAAGCTTACCGCCGACATGATTTTTGCCTGCGGCCCCATGCCCATGCTTCGTGCCATTAAAAAGTATGCGGAAGAAGCGGGCATTCCCGCCTATATTTCCTTAGAGGAACACATGGCATGCGGAATCGGCGCGTGCTTAGGCTGTGTGGTAAAGACCGCAAAGAAGGACCCGCATTCCCATGTGAACAACACCAGAATTTGTACGGAAGGTCCCGTATTTGAGGCACAGGAGGTGGAAATCTGATGAATACAAGTGTGAAAATTGCAGGAGTAGAATTCAAAAATCCCGTTATGACGGGGTCCGGTACCTTCGGCTCCGGTATGGAATACGGCGAATTTGTGGATTTGAATAAATTAGGTGCAGTTGTAACCAAGGGCGTGGCAAATGTGCCCTGGCCCGGCAACCCGACGCCGCGAATTGCCGAGGTATACGGCGGTATGTTAAATGCCATCGGTCTGCAGAACCCGGGCATCGATGTCTTTATGGAAAGAGACATTCCGTTTTTACAGCAGTATGATACAAAAGTGATTGTGAACGTGTGCGGAAAATCCATTGCGGATTACGTGGAAGTGGTGGAAAAGCTGGCGGACAAGCCCGTGGATATGCTGGAAATCAACGTTTCCTGCCCCAACGTAAAGGAAGGCGCCATTGCTTTCGGACAGAAGAAGGAAGCGCTGGAAGAGATTACCGCGGAAATTAAAAAGCATGCGAAGCAGCCTATTATCATGAAGTTAAGTCCCAATGTAACGGACATCGGCGAGATGGCAAAAGCGGCGGAAGCAGCGGGTGCGGATGCTATTTCCCTGATAAATACCCTGACCGGCATGAAAATCGACATTCACCGGAGAAAATTTGCCCTTGCCAATAAAACGGGCGGTATGTCCGGTCCGGCAATCAAACCCATAGCCGTGCGGATGGTGTATCAGGCGGCGCATGCCGTAAACATCCCAATCATCGGTATGGGCGGTATCTTAAGCGGTGAGGATGCCATTGAATTCATGATGGCGGGCGCTACGGCAGTCAGTGTGGGCGCAGCCAATTTCTTTGACCCGTATTCCACGGAAAAAGTCATTGCCGGTATCGAAGAATATATGACGAAGTACGGAGTGGAAGATATCAACGAACTAATCGGCGCGGTTATTTAGCATATTTCCTTCGCTGCCTTCATATAGTACCTATAAGCAGTACTTGTATGGAGGTAGCGAAAGTGGAACTGATTAAGAAAAACATACATATGGACCGTATCAAATGCCAGAGTGCCGCGCAGGTCACTTTGGAAGAAGACATCAACGTTCCCGACAACAAGCCGGACGTGGGCGGGATTATTCTTCACAAGGCAGTGATACAGATAGAAGAAGTCAAACCTACAGAAGACCATGTAAGCGTCAGGGGAAGACTTCTTTTTTCGGTGCTTTACCAGACGAAGGACGAGGGACAGATGTTGGTCAATATCGACGGCAAAATTCCGTTTGAAGAGCAGCTTTACATGGAAGGGGTGCAGGGAACGGATGCGGTAACGGTAAAGGCGTGTCTGGAAGATTTGACGGTGGGAGAAATCAATTCCCGGAAGCTTTCCGTACAGGCGCTCTTTACCCTGAAAGCCTGTGTGGAGGAGCTGTATGACGAAGAAGCGCCGGTGGATTTGTTTTCGGAGGAAGAGGTCTGCCCGTTGGAATTTAGGAAAAGCAATGTAAATGCGGCGCAGATTGCTATTCAGAAAAACGATATCCTGCGGCTGAAAGAGGAAATTTCCATGCCCCAGAATTACCCCAATATTTTCCATATTCTGTGGGAAGATGTGGATTTGGAGGGCGTTACCTTTAAGCCCATGGGCGAAAGTATTTCTGTGCAGGGCGATATCCATATTTTTGTTTTGTATGAAGGGGAGGGTGAGAATACCCCCATCCGTTTCTATGAAAACACCATTCCGTTTAACCGGAATTTAGAGTGCAGCGGCAGCCGGGATGACATGACAGGGCTGATAACATTTGAAATCGGACAGAAAAATCTGGAAGTCAAACCGGATTTCGACGGCGAGGAACGAATGCTTTCGCTGGAACTGGTGCTGGATGTGTCTATAAAACTCTACGAAGAAGAAAACATCAGCATGGTTTCAGATGTTTACGGCGTTACAAGGGAAGTGGAATGTCTGGAAAAGGAAGCGGCCTGCAAGCAGCTTCTCATGCGGATAGCCGGAAAGAGCAAGGTGTCCGACCGGCTGAAATTAGAGCATTCCGAGGAAAGGGTGCTGCAGGTGATCCACAGCCGGGGCGAGGTGGTATTGGACCGCACTGCTATTACGGAAGAAGGCATTTTGGCGGAGGGTACCTTAAATGTGCAGGTGCTTTACATTACCGGGGACGACATAGCGCCCTACCGCAGTGTAACGGGAGTATTGCCGTTTAGCTATACGCTGGAAGTACCGGATATCCGGCCGGAGGATGAGGTAAAGCTTCTGGCGGAAACCGGGCCTCTGCAGGTGGTTATGGTGGACAGCGAAGAAATGGATGTGAAGGCAGTTCTGGACTTCCAGGCAATCTGCTTCCGCAAGCAGCCTGTTTCCCTTATAAAGGATTTGAAAATCACGGACCTGGATACGGAAAAAGTAAACGATCTGCCCGGCATGGTGATTTACGTGGCGGGTGCGGAGGATAACCTGTGGAATATCGGTAAAAAATATTATGTGCCGGTGGATAAAATAAAAGAAGTCAATGAAATGAACTCGGATGAAGTCCATCCGGGGGATAAACTTCTTATTGTGAAGGGAATGTAATAAAAAGCCTTGCCATTGCGGCAGGGCTTTTCTTCAAGTCATTGACGAAAAACACCAAATTGTATATAATTAAGTACAATTCCTGAAGAAAGGAAACCAAATGCGAAATGACGGACGATAGTATAGAAATGCAGGGCCATGCCAAGGTCAATCTCGGACTGGACGTGGTGGGCAGGCTGCCTAACGGTTACCATGAAGTGAAAATGGTGATGCAGACCGTGGGTGTGCATGATACCGTAATCTTGAGAAAAATACCGGAGGGCATCAAGTTTTCCACGGAAAACGGCGAGATACCCTGTGACGATACCAATTTAGCCTACCGGGCGGCAAAGCTTTTCTTAGAGAGCACCGGCATGAAGGGCGGTGTGGAGATACAGCTTATAAAACGTATTCCCGTGGCGGCGGGGCTTGCCGGCGGCAGTACGGATGCGGCAGCCGTCTTTAAGGGTATGAATATTTTGTATAAAACGGGGCTTTCCGAAGAAGCATTAAAGGAGCTTGGGGTAAAAATAGGAGCCGATGTTCCTTACTGCATCATGGGCGGTACGGCGCTGGCGGAAGGAATCGGTGAAAAACTGACGCCGCTGCCGGATGTACCGGAGGCAGCAGTGCTTTTAGCCAAGCCGGATTTATTTGTTTCCACCAAAGAAGTTTACGGCAGGCTGAATTTATCGGAAGAAACGAAGCATCCTGATATAGACGGCATGGTGGATGCCATCCGGGAGGGAAGTCTGCACGGGGTAACGGACAGAATGGGAAATGTACTTCAGGATGTGACGTCGCCGTCCTATCCGGTTATCGGCAGACTGATAGAGCTGATGGAAGAAAACGGAGCGGTGAGAGCCATGATGAGCGGCAGCGGACCCACCGTTTTCGGGATATTTAAGAATAAAGAGGAAGCAGTACACTGCAAAGAGGTATTGGAGCAAAAGCAGGCAGAGATGCAGTGGACAGAGAAAGGTTATCAGCCGGTAAAACAGATTTTCGTGACGGAATTTGTATCCGCATAAAGCATTACACGGCAGAATGAGAGGGCATATGCAGGAAAACCTACAGACAAATATGGATGAATTTCTTCCATTAAGAGATGTGGTATTCAATACATTACGACAGGGAATTTTAACAGGGGAGCTGAAGCCGGGTGAAAGACTGATGGAAATTCATCTGGCAAATAAGCTGGGCGTCAGCCGTACCCCCATAAGGGAGGCAATCCGCAAGCTGGAACTGGAAGGTCTGGTGACCATGATTCCCAGAAGAGGCGCGGAAGTGGCACAGATTACCGAAAAGAGTTTAAGGGATGTGCTGGAGGTAAGAAGGGCGCTGGATGCACTCAGTGTGGAGCTTGCCTGCGACCGTATTAACGACGAGGAGCTTACAGCGCTGGGAAAGGCATGCGAGTCCTTTGAAAAGGCAGTTTCTACCGGGGACCCGAAGAAAATTGCCCAGGCGGACGTGGAGTTTCACAACATCATAGTGAAGGCTGCCGGCAACACCCGTCTGGTACAGCTTATCAACAACTTATCGGAGCAGATGTACCGGTACCGTTTTGAATACATCAAGGACGTCAGCACTCATGAACAGCTGATTGCGGAGCACCGGATTTTATTTGACTGCATCCGGAATAAGGATAAGGCAACGGCGGCGAAAACGGCAAAGCTTCACATAGACAATCAGGAAAATGCCATTATGCGCCAGCTGCATAAGGAGCAGGAAAAAAATGCCGCGCATGCCTGAAGGGTATAAAGGAAAGAAAGAGTGTCCATACTCTCTGTAACAGAATAGCGGAAAATATCCGCTTATAGGAACAGAGAGGTCTTTCTATGGAAAAATGGATTTACAGAATAAAAAAGGTAAGCTTGCTGTTGGCGGCATGTGCGTTCTTCGGATTGTTTTACCCGGAGTTCTGCTTAAACGAGGATACCTGCCGGGTGGTCTGTGAGGACGGACAGACGGAGGAAGAAACGGAGTACGGCAGCGAGCTTTATTACCGGCTGCTTTCGGCAAAGCCGGAGGAAATAAAGGCAAAGAGCAGGCTCTGGGAGCTGTTGAAAAACTGGTTCTGAGCATGCCTGCCAAAATGTTGAGGACAGAGTTATGAACAATGACAGAATAGACAGGGAGTCACCCATCGGCGTATTTGATTCCGGTATCGGCGGGCTGACCGTGGCAAGAGAAATCATGCGTCAGATTCCCAATGAAAAAATCGTATATTTCGGGGATACCGCAAGGGTGCCCTACGGCAACAAATCCAAGGAAACCGTAACCCGGTTTTCCAAGCAGATTGTACGTTTTTTGGAAACGCATCATGTGAAAACCATCGTGGTGGCATGCAATACGGCGAGTGCCTATGCATTGGATGAACTGGAAAAGGAATTCGACATTCCCATTATGGGTGTGGTAAAGCCAGGTGCCAAAGCCGCCGCCGATACCACCCGGAACGGAAAAATCGGTGTCATTGCCACGGAGGCAACCATCAACAGCCATATTTACGGCGAATACATAAAAGAGTTAAATCCCAAGGTACAGATATGGGGTAAGGCGTGCCCGTTGTTTGTGCCCCTGGTGGAAGAAGGACTTCTGCAGGACCCGGTAACGGATGAAATCGCCAGAAGATATCTGACGGAGTTGATTGATCTGGATATAGATACCCTGATTTTAGGATGCACTCATTATCCCCTTATCCGTTCCACCATCGGCCGCATTATGGGAGAAAAGGTTAATCTGGTGAACCCGGCTTATGAAACCGCAAGGGAATTAAAAGAGATGCTGGCGGAAAAAAATCTGCTTCGGGAAAATGCACCGGGGCTGGGTGACAACCAGTACCAGTTTTATGTGAGTGATACCACTGAGAAATTTATCCGGTTTGCCAATTCCATTATCAAATACGGAATCCTCTCTGCCAAGCAGGTGAACATTGAAGAGTATTAGAAAGCACCCGGCAGATAACAAAGCGGAAGGAAGGCAGAACAGTTGACAGAAGAAGTTTCTCTTACCATAAAGGGTGTGCAGTCTTTCGGGGAAGACCGCGACAGCCAGGAAATGAAAGCGGATGCCAGGTATTTTAAGAAAGGGGAATGCCATTACCTTTTTTATGAAGAAGCGCAGGAAGGGATGGAAGAACCCGTGAAAACAAGGGTAAAGCTGCACAAAAACGGCGTGGAGCTGGTACGCAGCGGCGCCATAAGCACCACCATGATTTTTGAAGAGCAGAAAAAACACCCCACCCAGTACCATACGCCCTACGGAAAAATGAATCTGGCGGTGGACACCCGCAAAATCAACGTGAAGGAAACGGATGAGGAAATCGAAATCCGTATCGAATATGCTCTCGAGGCGGAAGAAAAGCCGCTGGCGGAATGTTTTTTACGGATGAAGATATCGCAGAAAGCATAAAAATTGTTCAGGCATAAAGAACATAACAGATAACAAAAAAAGAGGGTATGTACCGGCGTACATACCCTTTGTTTTCAATCACTATTTAACAGGCTTTGCTCCTGCCTTTTCCTGGGCGGTTTCCAGAGCACGCTTGAAGAAGCCTTTCTTCTTTACGGGTGCAGCGGGAAGCTTGCCGTGAAGTCCCTTTACGTCCAAAATATAAATACCGCTGACGGTTGCCTTGACTTCCTTTTTCACGGGAATGCTGTCAAAAATCTTTTCATCACTGACTAAGGAAAGAATCTGGGGACCGACTTTCGCTTTTACAATGGGAAGCTTGGAGTTGCGCATGAGCCTCGGTGTCTGCTCCATGACCATGGCGGGGAGTCCCGAGTCCTTCATCTTCATTCGTTTTTTATCTATGATAAGCATGGAAACGGTCTGCTTGTTCTGCTCTAAGAGAACCTGCTGCTCCGCCTGCTTTTTCTGTGCCTTCTTTCCAAGAAAATACAGTACAACCAGTATGGCGACCAGAACGCCGATAACAATAAGTGTGATAATCCAACCAGTACTCACCGGGAAACCTCCTAAAAATTACTTTGCAAGCAACATTGTAACATTGTTTTTAGGATAAGGCAATACGCATTTTTGGGGTATTTTTTAGAAATAATGTGTGGTATACTCAAACAAATAAAGGGGTGGCGGAATACGGACAGGTATGCTGCCGAACCTTGGAATTCTGCGGAAAGGCGGGAAAAACGTGTATCAGGTGCTGGATATTACCATGCAGGGGATTCGTTTTTTTTTCAATCACCTGGTATTTTTTAATTTAATATTTGCCGTGGCGGTGGTTTTTTTCCAGAGGAAGGATCCCAAGACAGTCTGGACATGGCTTCTTGCGTTGTATTTTGTCCCTGTGGTAGGTTTTATTTTTTATCTTCTTATCGGGACGGACATGCACAAGCAGAAGATGTTCCGTGTGAAGGAAATCGAGGATAAGCTGAATGAGGCCATCCGGCAGCAGGAGCACAAAATCCAGAGCAAGGAGTACGAAGAGGGTGACCCGGACTTAAAGGGCTATACGGATCTGGTGCTGTTTAACTTAAACACTACCGGCAGCGTGCTCACCGATACCAATGACGTGGACATTTTTACGGACGGCAATGAGAAATTCGACGCCCTTATACAGGACATCCGGGAGGCAAAGGAATTCATCCATATCCAGTATTACATCATTAAAAATGATGTGCTGTTCAACCGCATTAAGGATGTGCTGGTGGAGAAGGCGAAGGAAGGTGTGGAGGTGCGCATTCTGTTTGATGCCATGGGCTGCCGCTCCGTGAAACCGAAATTCTGGAAGAGCTTAAACGAAGCGGGCATTGAAACCGCAGAATTTTTCCCGGCGCTTTTCCGCAGGCTGCAGCTTCGTATCAATTACCGGAACCACCGTAAAATTGTGGTGATTGACAATAAGGTTGCCTATGTGGGCGGCTTTAATATCGGAAAAGAATATATTGGTCTGGTTCCGAAATTCGGCTACTGGAGGGATACCCATCTGCGCATCCGCGGCGAGGGCATCATGGGACTGGAACTGCGTTTCTTACTTGACTGGAACTATGCGGCGAAGGATCATCTGTTTTCCAATCCCCGCTATATGGCGGGCTTTGCACCGGCGGCGAGGGACAACTGCTATATGCAGATTATATACAGTGGTCCCGATACTTCCTTAGAGCCCATCCGCGACAACTATATCCGGCTCATCCACAAGGCAAAGGAAAAAATCTATATTCAGACGCCGTATTTTATTCCGGACGAGTCCATGCTTTCCGCCCTGCTTATGGCGATTTATTCCGGCGTGGAGGTAAACCTGATGATTCCCTGCAAGCCCGACCATCCCTTTGTATACTGGGCAACCTATTCCTACATGGGAGAGCTTGTCATGGCGGGCGCCAACTGCTATATCTATAACGATGGTTTCCTGCATGCGAAGGGTATCGTGGTGGACGACAGGGTGCTCTGCTATGGTACGGCAAATATGGACATCCGCAGCTTTGCCCTGAATTTTGAAGTGAATGCGGTTCTGTACGACCGGAACAAGGCGAAGGAAATGACGGGATATTTTAAAAAGGACCTGGATAAATGTACCAGAATTACAAAAAGCATGTATACTTCGCGGAAACCTGGGCTCCGCGTGAAAGAACAAGTGTGCCGGCTCCTGTCTCCGCTCTTGTAAATCGGGTGTATTTGTGATATAAAATAAGAAGCCGCTTTGTAAAAAAGCGAAAGAAATGAGGTTTATTATGAAAAAAAGATTTGCAGTTTTACTGGCACTTTCCCTGACACTCGGTGTACTTGCCGGATGCGGAGATAAAACCAATACAGATGGTACAGATGGCGGAAATACGACCGAGTCCCAGAATGAATCCGCTATTGCCGGCGCGACCACGGCAGCGGAGTACGAAAGCGAAATTCCCGTGGTGGACGGCGATGTGGATGTGCTCAGCAATGTCAGCATGAGCAGCGATTACAAGGGACTGGAGCTCTCCGTTGCCAAGCAGGCAGAAGTAACGGACGAAGATGTGGAAACCATCGCCATACAGACCTACAATCAGATGGGCGCCAAGAGCAATGTGGAGAAGAGCGTAGTAGAATCCGGCGATACCGTAAACATTGATTTTGAAGGCAAAAAAGACGGCGTGGCATTTGACGGCGGTACATCACAGGGTTACAATTTAACCATCGGCAGCGGCAGCTTTATCGACGGTTTTGAAGACGGCTTAATCGGTGTCAATGTTGGCGATACCGTAGATTTGAACCTGACCTTCCCGGAAGGCTATCAGAATGCGGACCTGGCAGGACAGGACGTGGTATTTACCGTAACCGTAAACTTTATCTGCGCATCCAACAGCTCCGAAATGGTTGATTCCGAAATCGAAAGCTTTACGGACGGCACTTATCACAACGTGCAGGAATTTTTGGATTTCTGTCGTGAATACCTGGAAGCCAGCGCTAAGTACAACTACGGTGTGGCAAAGGAAAATGCAGTTATTTCCCAGCTTGACGACATTGCAACCGTAAGTGCGCTGCCCAAGTCCTTAGTAGACAAATATTCCCTGCAGCTTACTTCCACCATGGAAGCACAGGCTGCCAACTACGGCGTGGACATTGATACCTACAGCATGTATACCAACAGCATGGATTCCCAGACCTATATTCAGATGTCTGCTGAAACCAGCGCAAGACAGAGCATGATTTTCCAGTATATTGCGGCAAAGGAGAACTTAAGCATTGACGATGCCGAACTGGAAGAAAAGCTGACCGAAATGGCAAGTGAAAATAACTATGACACCGTAGAGGATATGCTGGGCGACAGAGATAAAGAAGAGTTCCGGGAATATTTCCTGTACGAAAAGGTTGTAGATTTTATTTATGAAAACGGCAATGTTACCGAATATTAATACGGGGCATTTGCGGACAGTTTAGTTGTAAAAATACAGATGACAGAATAAAAAGAAAGAGGAGCAGAGAGATGGAGTTAACAGATATCAGAGATTTATATCGTGACAGAGAAAGCTTTATTGGTAAAGAAGTAACCGTAGGCGGCTGGATACGCAGCAACCGTGATTCCAAGACATTCGGATTTATCGTCATCAATGACGGTACTTATTTTGAAACCCTTCAGGTAGTATACAGCGACAAGCTTGCAAACTTTGCAGAGCTGACCAGGTTAAACATTGGCTCCGCGGTTGTGGTAAAGGGTACCATCGTGGCAACACCCGATGCTAAGCAGCCTTTTGAAATGCAGGCGGAGGAAGCGTTTGTGGAAGGAGAGTCCACTTCCGATTATCCTTTGCAGAAGAAACGTCACAGCTTTGAATATCTGCGTACCATTCCCCATCTCCGTCCCAGAACCAACACCTTCCAGGCAGTGTTCCGTGTTCGTTCCCTGATTGCTTATGCAATCCACATGTTCTTCCAGGAGAGAGGCTTTGTCTATGTGCATACACCGCTCATTACCGGAAGCGACTGTGAGGGTGCCGGTGAAATGTTCCAGGTAACCACCATGGATCTGAACAACATTCCTAAGACGGAGGACGGCGCCGTGGATTACAGCAAGGACTTCTTCGGTAAGCCAACCAATCTGACCGTAAGCGGACAGTTAAACGTAGAAACCTATGCGTTTGCATTCAAGAATGTATATACCTTCGGACCTACCTTCCGTGCGGAAAATTCCAACACCACCCGTCATGCGGCTGAGTTCTGGATGATTGAGCCGGAAATGGCATTTGCAGACCTGACAGACGACATGGTGCTGGCAGAGAGCATGTTAAAGTATGTAATCCGCTATGTACTGGAAAATGCACCTGCGGAAATGGCATTCTTCAACCAGTATGTAGATAAGGGACTGATTGAAAGACTGCAGCATGTGGTAAATTCCGATTTCGGTCATGTTACCTACACCGATGCCATCAAGATTTTGGAAAAACACAATGATGAATTTGAATATAAGGTATTCTGGGGCTGCGATTTACAGACCGAGCATGAAAGATACCTGACCGAAAAGGAATTCAAGCGCCCGGTATTCGTTACCGATTATCCGAAGGAGATCAAGGCATTCTACATGAAGTTAAACGATGACGGCAAGACTGTTGCCGCTATGGACTGCTTAGTACCCGGTATCGGCGAAATTATCGGCGGCAGCCAGAGAGAGGATAAGTTGGAGCTCTTAGAGCAGAGAATGGATGAACTGGGCCTGAAGAAGGAAGATTACGATTTCTATCTTGATCTCCGCAGATACGGTTCCGTACGTCATGCCGGCTTTGGTCTGGGCTTTGAAAGATGCGTTATGTATCTGACCGGAATGGGCAACATCCGCGACGTTATCCCGTTCCCCAGAACCGTAAACAACTGCGAACTGTAATTTCTAAAAGATAAAAAGATTGCCCTGCGGGTGGGAAGGAGACCAATGAAAAAGACAGCTAAAAGACTTATAAACTGTATATTGGTATGTGCCATACTTTTTGGTACGGTGCTTCCTGCGTATGCTACCTCCATCGGGGAAATCCGGGAGAACATCAAAAACCATCAGGGGCAGCTTTCCAATATCAACGACAACATTGCAGGACTTGAAGATGAGCAGGATCTGCTGGAAGAGGAAATCTCCGATCTGGATGCGGAGCTCTTAAACACAATGGCAGAAATCGGCGTCCTCGAGGAAAACATCGCCACCAAGGAAGCGGATATTGAGACTACGGAAGCTCTGTATGAAGAAGCAAAAGAAAAAGAAGAAACGCAGTATGCTGCCATGGTCAGCCAGATTCAGTTCATGTATGAAACCGGCGAGACGGATTACCTGAACACCATTTTTTCCGCATCTTCCTTCAGTGAAATTCTGAACAATGCCAGCTACATAGAGGCGGTTTATTCTTATGACAAAAAGCTTCTGGATGAGTACGAGGCTTCCCGTGTGGAAACCAAGGAAATCTGGGACCAGCTTGAGGTTGACAAGGCAGCGCTTTTGGTGGATAAACAGTCCATGGAAGACCAGAAGGCGCAGCTTGACGTTCTGCTTGCGGAAAAGAAAAAGCAGTCTGCGGACTTTGATACGCAGATTGCCAAAGCAAGGCAGGAAGCCAAGGCTCTGACGGCGAAGATCAAGCAGGAGCAGGCAGACTTAAAGAAACTGCAGGATGAGCAGAAAAGAAAGAATGCGGCAAACGGTACCTACACCGTTAGCACTAATGTGGCGGAGATTATCAACAATGCCAAGGGAAGTGACTTAGGAAAGCAGATAGCCCGGTACGGTTGCCAGTTTATTGGTAATCCTTACGTTGCGGGCGGCACCAGCCTTACGAAGGGTGCGGATTGTTCCGGCTTTACCTACCGTATTTACAGTGATTTTAATTATTCTCTTCCCCGCACATCCTATTCCCAGCGGAGCGCAGGTAAGGAAGTTTCCTATGAAAATGCCCAGCCGGGTGATTTGATCTGCTATGATGGACATGTGGCACTCTATATCGGCGGCGGCTACATAGTGCACGCCAGCAGCGCAAGAACCGGCATCAAGGTAAGCAAGGCAACCTACAGAACCATTTTGTCGGTAAGAAGAATTTTGTAGGGAAAGGTTTTAGTATGAAATTCCATAAAAATGAAATAGCAAAAACGGTACTGGCCCTTTTGGTACCGGTTTTTGTGTTTTATCTGTTTGAATGGTTTACCCATAATCCGTTTAAGGATATGCGGACGGGTATCCAGATTTACAACATTATTTTCTTTGAGTTACTGATGGTATTGTTTTACACGGTAACCGGCAGACTGCGGATAGCCCTATTTTTGGAAACCGGCATCTTTTTTATATATGGTCTTGCCAATTATTTTGTATTGAAGTTCCGCTCACAGCCCATCCAGCCATGGGATTTTTATTCCATCGGCACGGCGTTAAGCGTGGCGGACAATTTTTCCTACACCCTGACAACCCGTGCGCTGGCAGCCATGATAGGATTTGCCCTGCTTGCAGTGGTGATTATTCTGTTCGGAAAGAATAAACTGAAAAAGGGATGGATATTCCGCAGTGTCAGTGCGTTAAGCGCGCTGGTGCTCCTAAGTGTGTATATCAATCTGCTTCACAATGAGGAATTCGTGGAGCAGGACATCAGGATGTACGACAAGCTGTTTACCCCGACGACCATGAGCTACAAGGACGGTACGGCGGTGGCATTTCTATTAGAGCTGCAGTACATTGATGTGGATGTGCCGGACGGCTACGATGCGGAGGAAGAAGCGGCGCTTCTTGCCGAAAAATCTGTAGGAGAGGTGACGGACAGACCCAATATCATCGTTATTATGGATGAAGCGTTTTCCGACCCGGCGGTGCTGGGCGAGGTAGATGCCAACATGGACTACATGCCGTTCGTACATTCCCTGCAGAACGGTGCGGAAAATGCCATTACCGGAAAACTGCATGTATCGGTCAAGGGCGGCAACACTGCCAATACGGAATTTGAATTTTTAACCGGCAATACCATGGCATTTCTCCCTCAGGGAAGTGTGGCATATCAGCAGTATATCCATGAGGAAACCCAGTCACTGGCTTCTTATCTGAAGTCCCTCGGCTATACCACAAGAGCTGCGCACCCTTACAAGGCTTCCGGCTGGGATCGGGAAACGGTGTATCCGCTGCTGGGATTTGAACGGGCGGATTTTATAGACAGTTTCCCCGAGACGGGCAGGCTGCGCAGCTATGTCAGTGATGAAACGGCGTTTAATTTTATCAAGAGAGCCTACGAGAAAAAAGGAAGCGAACCTTTATTTTTCTTCGAGGTAACTATGCAGAATCATTCCGGCTACACGGATAAATTTGATAACTTTACACCGGATGTGGCACTTAAGGATGGCGGAACGGACGCCATCAATACCTATCTGTCCCTGATGAAGCAGACGGATACGGCGCTCGAAAGTCTGGTGCGGTATTTCTCCGAACAGGAAGAAAAGACCATCATTGTTTTCTTTGGCGATCACCAGCCCACGGACTCCGTGGTGGAGCCGGTGCTTCAGGCAAACGGCAAATCCGGTGCGACGTTGACGGATGAAGAACAGAAGGAACGGTATGTGGTGCCCTTTGTCATCTGGGCAAACTACGACATTGCGGAAGAACAGGATGTGGAAATCAGCGCCAATTATTTATCCGGCAAAGTGATGCAGACGGCGGGGCTTCCCCTGTCGCCCTATCAGCAGTATTTAGAGGAGTTCCGGCAGGAAATTCCGGTTATCTCCGCGGAAGAAACCCGGTATACGGATGAGTCCGTTTCAGGGGAGGATGCTTTACTTTCTTATCAGAAATTGCAGTATTATATGCTGTTTCAATAAACTTATAACAGGCAACAATACGGGGTATTGTTAGGCAAAAACAGGAGGGGCACAGGCGAATGAAGAAAAAAACAGGTCTGATTTTGGCCATTACCGGAGCGGTACTCTGCGTAACCGGAGTAGTACTTCTGATACTGGCATACGGTAAATGGAACCAGGCAAACAAGCTTTTGACGGCTGACGGCAGTGCAGAAACCAGGGTGACTGCGGAAGCGGAAACGCAGCCTGCAGAGGAAAACGGCGAGAGCTCACCGGCGGAAAATAACGCAGGCGACAACAAAGGCGGAACGGAGAACGATGGCAGGGACGAAAGCCTGGCCGACCCGGAAAACGATAAGGATGCGGAGGCAAAGACAGCGGACTATGACCTGGCGGTACCTTCCGTATGCGGCGCTCTTTCCGTGGACGGTACCCAGCTTGTGGACGAAAACGGCAATCCGGTGCAGCTTAAGGGCATCAGCACCCACGGCATCGGCTGGTTTCCCACATACGTGGACCAGAATGCGTTCCGCCAGTTCCGGAACGAGTGGAATGTAAATGTCATGCGTCTTGCCATGTATACCCATGAAAACAGTGGTTACTGTACCGACGGCAATAAGGAAGATTTGAAAAATATCGTGAAGCGCGGCGTCCAGTATGCAACCGATAACGATATGTATGTGATTATCGACTGGCATGTGCTGAATGAGAACAGCCCGTTGGTCTATGAGGACGAAGCCAAGAAATTCTTTGAGGAAATGGCAAAAACCTATGCCGACCAGAACAATGTTCTCTATGAAATCTGCAATGAGCCCTGCGGCGGCACAAGCTGGAGCGATGTAAAGAAATATGCAGAGGACATTATTCCCATTATCCGCAAGTACGATGACGATGCCATCATTATTGTAGGTACTCCCAACTGGTCCCAGCGCGTGGACGAAGCGGCGGCGGATCCGATTACCGGCTATGACAACATCATGTATACCCTGCATTTTTATGCGGCAACGCACAAGGAGGATCTGCGCAACACCATGGTAAATGCCATTAAGGCGGGACTGCCTGTATTTATCAGTGAGTTCAGCATCTGCGATGCCAGCGGAAACGGCGGCGTGGATTATGACCAGGCACAGAAATGGATGGATGTGATTAACGAATACGGCATCAGCTATGTGGCATGGAATCTTTCCAATAAAAACGAAACCTCTGCGTTAATCAGCAGCTCCTGCAACAAGACTTCCGATTTTACGGAGAGTGATTTAAGCGAAACGGGAAAATGGCTTTATAAGACCCTGACCGGCAACAGCACCGTTGGAAATTCCAAGGATGCCGCAAAGAACAATCAGTCCGGCGGAAAGAACAACAGCCAGAATAACAGCAATAACGGACAGAGCAGTAACAACGGACAGAGTTTCTCCTTTACGAGCAGCGGCTTAAACGGAACTGCAGCCTTAAAGAGCAGCTGGGAGGACGGTGGCAAGACCTGCTACCAGTTTGATGTGAAGTTAGAAAATCCCGGAAGCTCCGACACCAGCCAGTGGGCAATCGACATTCACTTCAGCGGTGATATCGCTTTTTCCAGCGGCTGGAGCGGAAAATATTCCGCAAACGGAAATACCCTGCATGTAACCAATGAAAGCTACAACGGCGTAATTCCCGCAGGCGGAAGCATTTCAGACATCGGCTTTGTGATTACCGGACCGTCCGGTCTTACGGTAACGCCGTAAAGCCTTGCAGGCGGAAGCGTAATTCTCACAAAGCTGCTTCTGCGTGATGGGCGCTACAAAGCCCGGTGCATACAAAATCCGCTCGGCATAATGACACAGACAGGAAATATCACACCCTATGGACAGGAAGAGTTCGGAAAGTTCATGGGGTGTTTTACTTTTTAAATTCTCCCGGAAAACACGGCCTCCTTTTTTTAACAGGCGTTTATAGGCCAATAACGTGCCGTAGGGGACGGAAGTAATATGAAGACGGATACGGAATGCCCATTCCGTAAGAAGGGGCAGCAGGACCCGTAAAACGGTGGCAAGCACAGTCAGAACCACAAGGAAAAAGGCGATTACCGCCATTAAACCGTAGTCCACGCGAAGCCGGGATAAAAAGCGTAAAGGGCTGCCGTTTCCCGTAGAAGCTACCGTGGGTTCAAATACCATCCAGCCGATATTCTGGATAAATACCTCCGGAAAGGCATGGGAGTCACGGTTTTTAATGACATAACGGTTGCCGCCTTCTGCCTCGGGGGTGTATCCTTCCGCATAGCGGACGGTCAGTCCGGCGGCTCTGGCAAGCAGCACATAAGCGGAAGCAAAGTCCGAGCAGGTGCCGGTTTTTCCGGTAAACAGGAAATATTCCGGGGAATCATCCGGGGCATGATACTGCAAATCGTAAGTAAATCCGCCGGTCTGGAAAAAACTTTCAATGGCGGCGGCTTTTTCGTAGTCATTGGAAAGCCCATCCGTCAGAGACAGCGCAAAATCCTTTAATTCCGAAGAAATTTCCAAAGTATTTTCCGTACACAGCTCCCGGTAATAGTCGGCTTCAATCTGCTGGTGCAGATAGGAGGAGGCAGTATTGTACCAGACATCTTCGTTTTCCTGCAGCACGTTGCGGAGGTCCGTCAGAAGCTTCAGGGCTTCTTCATTGTCAAAATCCACACCGCCTGCCAAAATCCAGCTGTTGTAATAGACGTAGTCGGTGTAGTAACTGTAGGAGTACTGGAAATTGAGCGGATGGGCTCCCTCTTCGGAGAAAAAAGCCCCTCCGGGAGTTACCCGGCAGGAGTCCTGCAGTTCTCCCACATCCAGACAGATGACGTTAGAAGGAACGAGAAAATAAGAGGCACCGAAATTCTCCGACTGGATTCTTGTTGTCTGCAGAAGGCTTAGGGGCAGCCGCAAGTCCTTGATTTCATTTAAATGATGAGCCTTCAGAAAGCCCGGCTCATATTCTTCTGCCGCCAGCAGGGCAGAATGGAGGGAGGGCAGATTTTTGTACTGCTCCACAGCCTCCCAGCTTTCCGGTGTCGAATATGTGGTGGAATAAGTTTCATCCGCATACCAGCGGTCTTTTGCAAAGTCATAATAATCAAAATTCTGACGTTTTAAGTAGGAAGCGGTACTGCCGTAAAGGGAGTACATTTTCCGGTTGGACTGGCTTAAAAAGCCGGAGGCATCCCCGGAAAATTCGCTTAAGTCAGAAAAACTGTCTTCGATATCGGAGGAGGTGTCGCCGCCCATGAACAGGTCTTCAAATTCATCGTAGTAAGGAGCTTCCTGCTGTTTGGGAATAGCGGACGCCACAAGGAAAATCATAAGCATGAACACGGCGCCGGAAGCAATCAGCGTGGCCTTTTTGGTGATTTTTCCCATATCGCGCAGGGAATTGCGGTGCAGAATAAAGACAGCCACGTTGCAGAGGGCAATGAGTACCAGGCTTACGTTGTTGATTTCGGACATAACCTTTACATACAGTACACAGGGAATGAGGCTGATTAAGGTGAGAAAAAACATCCGGTACAATACCTTGGAAAAGTAGTAAACGGTCACGGAAAAGAAGAACGTAAAGAACAGAAACAGGGAAATCAGAAAAAATACGGCTCCTTCTGCATTGCTTCCCTTTGTCAGCATCCATTCCAGAAAGATCGCCTGATAGGCGCTCATGCCGTAACGGGAAAAGAACATAAAGAGCCTTACCACAATAAAAAACACAAATCCGAACAGGACAGAGCCGATAAATCTATGCTTTTCCACAAAGGCGCACAGAAAAAAATAAGCGGCACAGATAAGCAGTGTCCCGGGAATAAGGAACAGTGCGGCGGTTCCCGAAAAGGCATCATAGATGACAAACAGGGAAAAACACAGAGTAAGCACCAGAGCATAGGCGCCGCATTCAGTTTTGTGCTTGGAAAGAAAATCACGTATCATAGCAAAGCTCCTTTGCCGGTCAGGGCAGAATAAACGATGCAGCCGCGGAAGTCTGCATCGTCCGTTCTGCCGGGTGTGCAGATAAGCAGAGGCATATCGGATGTCAGATTATCAGGCAGAATCCGTCTTTCTGCGGAAAAAGAATAAGCCGCCAGTTCCTTTGCCAGTTCCGGAATATCTTCCTCTTTCCGGAGAGACATTTCCCGGAAATCACCGGTATCGGGAGAAAGGTACAGGTAGGAAACCGTGAGGCTGTTGTGAAGGAGTGCGCGGGCAATACCAAGGGAGGTTTCCATGGCGTTCTGGGCAAGAAGCGGCAGTGCCATATCCGGTTTTGCAATCGCATATAAATCCGGGGGCAGGTTCTGCAAATCTTCTTCCCCTGCCTGCAAGAGGGTGTCAAGTAAGATGCACACCCTGGAGGAAGCGGTTTCTTCGTCCAGACGCACGTAGAGTTTGTCCCTCTTGGCAGAAAGCTTCCAGTTAATTCGTTTTAAGGGGTCTCCCGGTATATATTCCCGGTGTTCAAAGCCCGGAAAGCCGCCAAACAGTGTGGAGCCGGCATCGATGGTTTCCTCACTGTCCCCGGTCTCTGTGGACTGCCGGTAGATTTCCAGAATATAGTCTTCGTCGGAAGATACCTCGGCAATGTCCGGGACTACATGGATTTCCTGTGTATCCGGTACGGGAGCGGTAAAAGAAAAGAGACCCAGATAATCCCAGATGCGGATTTCCTTAATACCGACAAAGGAGGCACCACAGACAGAGGCTGTAAAGTCAAAGAAAACGGTTTCGGTTGAACGGGGCAGCAGGGACAGGGTCAGAAGCGGTTCCCCACAGGTAAGATAGGGGGAGTCCGTAAAAGTTATGGTTATAAACGGAGAGGGCAGAAAGCCTTTACTTTGCAGGCTCACAGTGAGAATACCATGCTCTCCCTTGGCGGCAAGCGGTGTTTCCAGCCTGCACGCGGCGATAATCTGTTTGCGGAACAACAGGGTAAACAGCAGGGAAAGAATGGGAGCACAGATAAAAGTAAGCACCAGAAACCAGCCCACACGGCCACTGCAATACAGAGCAAATACAACACAGAGACCGATGGACAGAAGATAGCCCGGTATACCGCTCAGGCGGGAGTTTTTCTTTTCTTTCTTTTTTTCCTTCCAGGAGAAAAAGGATTTCAAGGGAAACATCTTATTCATAGGTAACCTTCTTTGTGTTACAGGAAATTTCCATTATTCTATTCGTATGGAATTTCGGCTATTCTGTAGGAACGGTAAGGGTGCGTAAAAGCTGGGCGAGCACTTCTTCGGGGGAGCCTAAGACGGATTTCCCTTTGGGCGAAATGATAATGCGGTGCGTCAGGACAAACGGTGCCAGAAATTTGATATCATCGGGCAGCACATAATCTCTGCCGCATAAAACGGCGTAAGCTCTTGCCGTCCGGTGCAGGGCGAGGGAGCCTCTGGGGCTGACGCCAAGCCGGATGTATTCGGAGTCTCTGGTAGCTTCCGCAAGATTTACAATGTATTCTTCCAGACGGGGGCTGATATGGATGTGCTCCACCTTTTCTTTCAACGCCACGATTTCTTCCAGGGAAATGACCGCGGACAGGTTGGCGGGAGCGGCATCCGCGCTTCTTCTGAGAATGGCAAGCTCCTCCTCCTTTTCCGGGTAGCCCATGCTGATCTTCATAAGGAAACGGTCCATCTGCGCTTCCGGCAGGTGGTAGGTGCCGTAGGTTTCCACAGGGTTCTGGGTAGCAAGCACCATAAAAGGCTGGGGCAGCCGGTAGGTTTTTCCTTCCATGCTGACCTGTCCTTCTTCCATGATTTCCAACAAGGCGGACTGCGTTTTGGGAGAGGAACGGTTGATTTCGTCGGCTAACAGAAAATTACAGAAGACAGCGCCTTCCCGGAATTCGGTCTCTCTCGTTGCCGGGTTTATCATGGTAAAGCCGGTGATGTCCGACGGCATGACATCGGGGGTAAGCTGCAGACGGTTGAATTTCCCGTTGCAGGAACGTGCCACTGAGGCAACAAGCTGGGTTTTTCCCACACCGGGAACGTCCTCTATCAGAATGTGGCCGCCCGCCAGCATGGCTGTCAGCAGCAGGGCAATGGAGGTCCGTTTGCCGACAATCACTTTTTCCACATTGTCCATTACGGCGGACAGTTTTTCGTTTTCCATCAGGTTTTCTTCCATTCGGAGCATCCTTTCTAAAAGCGTACAGTATCAGTATGGACAGAATACAGGATTTGTTTCAATGTATTCACTCACTTTCTTTCCCGCCTTTTGTTGGTGATGATAAAAGAAATCAATTGTTTTATGTGAGTAGTAGTTATAACATAACCTATGAAAACCAATATGTCAATTTAGAAAGGAAACATTTATGTCAGTAGAAGCTGTTAAATCTTATTTCAGGGAAAAAGGAATGGAAGAGCGGGTGTTGGAATTTCCGGTGTCCAGCGCAACCGTGGCACTGGCAGCGGAAGCCCTGCACTGCGAGCCGGGCAGAATCGCCAAGACATTGTCCTTTATGGTGGAGGACAGACCGATTTTAATCGTAACGGCGGGCGACCGGAAAATCAGCAATTCCAAATATAAGGCAAAATTCGGAAAAAAAGCCAAAATGCTCACGGCAGAAGAGCTTACAGAATTCGTGGGACATGCTCCCGGAGGAGTATGCCCCTTTGCCGTAAAGGAAGGTGTAGAAGTTTATTTGGATGACTCGCTGAAGGAATACGAAACGGTATATCCGGCATGCGGCAGCAGTAACAGCGCCATTGAATTGAGCATATCCGAAATAGAGCAGTATTCCGGCTGCCGCGAGTGGGTGGATGTCTGTGCTGATAAGATAATCTAATTCAGGTGATATTTCAGCCATTTACCCTGCCGGTAGCGGATAATACCTGCGAGGGCGGTAATCACCCAGGTAAGCCCGGTTGCAAACCATACGGCACGGATGCCGATGGGGAAAATTACAACGAAGAGCAGGGAGAAGCCGACACGTCCGGTGACCTCCACGGCACCGTTAATCATGGCATAAAAGGCATCGCCGGCGCCGTTCAACAGACCTCTGGTAATGTAAATCATACCGAGAGGGAAGAACATCAGGCTGGTGATGCGCAGACCCATGGCACCGATACGGATGACCTCCGGGTCGTTGACAAAGCACCTTATCATAAAGGAACCGGCTGCGTAGCAGGCAATCAGCATGGACAGACTGATTGCGGCAGCAATCCAGATACTCTTGTGAAAAGCTGTCTTTACACGGTCGGTTTTTCCGGCACCCATATTCTGTCCTGTAAAGGTGGAAACGGCGCTGCCGAGGGAATTAAACGGCTGCTGAACCAACTGCTCAATACGTGTCGTAGCGGTAAACGCACTGACGACCGCCTCTTCAAATCCATTTACCACTCTCTGCAGGATTACACAGGAAATGGAAATCAGAATACTCTGTGCCGCCAACGGCAGGCCAATCTGAAAGCATTTCGCAGAAATTTCACGGTCAAATCGCAAATGTTCTCTTTTTAACTTAAAATAAGGATTTTTCCAAAAGCCGTACAACAGGCTGCAAACAGCGGAAATACACTGGGAAAGCACGGTGGCAAGCGCTGCGCCCATTACGCCCATGTTTAATCCCACCACCAGTAAAAGGTCTAAGAAAACATTGATCAGGCAGGCAACAATCAGAAAAATCAAAGGTGTCCGGGAATCACCCAGGGCACGCATGGTCTGTGCCGCATAGTTATACAGGGAAACGGCCAGCGTACCCAGACACACGATTTCCAGATATGTCGTGGCACCGTCTATCTGACCGGCAGGCGTTTTTAATAAGGTTAAAATTGGCCTTGCTGACAGATAACCAATGATACTGAGCAGCACGCCGGAAACCATCTGGATATAAAAGGCATTGGCAAGAGTCTGCTTTACCTTGTCCCCCCTGCCGGAGCCGAAATACTGCGCAATCAGAATGCCGGCGCCCATGGACAGACCGTTGCAGAAGGAGAAAAACAAAAAGGTAATGGAGCCGGTGCAGCCGATGGAGCCGAGGGCGTTTGCTCCCTCATGCTGACCGACGATGATGCTGTCGGCCAGATTATATACCTGCTGGAACAGATTGCCTAAAAGCATGGGGAGCATGAAACGCAGAAGCAGGGGCGTTTCCCTGCCGTGCGTCATATCTTTTACGAGAGTTGCCATATTATGACCTCATTTCTAAAAGAGTTCGTTCGAATTTTCCCGGAGTATTAAAGCGTAAGCAGGCGGCTTACAGTTCACTCCAGGGAATGTCTTTTTCCACTCTGTCAAAGCGGATGCTCAGCATTTTTAAGCCGCTCTGGGCAAAGAACAGGCGGATGGAGGTAAACGGAGAAAACATGGGGATTTCCTTTTCGTAGGAAACCGGTTTTCCGTCCGTGCCGTTCCAGGTAAAGGTGCCGCTTGCACTGCCCAGGGAGAACAGAGATACCGGAATCTGCGCCAGTTCGCCCTGGGTGGAGCTGGCAGTCAGAGTTACCTTATAATAAGAAGGATTGTGTACCTTTAAGCCGAAGCTGTAGCTGGTGCCTCTGTCCGTGCAGATGTCCTCGAGAGGAAGGGTAAAATCATCATATACATCGTAGAAGATAACCGGTTCGTCGCTGGGGGTATCCTCCGCAGGTCTGTTTACAATGGTAATTTCATCCGGCTCGCCAAGCAGTCGGTTCATGGCAGGGGTGTGCAGCAGGAAGCGGCAGATATTCTTGGCATTGCGCTGCAGCTCTGCACGGAGCAGAGTGCCGTTCTGTAAGCTCTCAAGGGTGTTGTCGTCGTTCTTTTCCCCATCTGCGCAAACCATGAAGATATCGTTCTGGGCCTTCGCCATGGCAGCAAAGTTGGTCTTGTTCTGGCTGGTGCCGCGCTCGTTGATGTCTGCCCACCAGTCAGTCATGGTAAAACCGGTAAAGCCCCATTCGTTTCGAAGAATAACGGTGTTTAAGTCAAAGTTTCCTGCTGTCCAGAGACCGTTTACGGGACCGTAGGTGGTCATAATGGAGTCGGCATTTCCTTCCTTTACGGCAATTTCAAAGCCCTTTAAGTAAATCTCACGAAGCGCACGCTCGGAAGCAATGTTGTCTACAAAGTGACGGCCGGTTTCCTGATTGTTTCCGCAGAAATGCTTGATGGTGCCGGTAACGCCTACGGAATGCAGTCCCTTTAATTCGGCAACCGCCATCTGACCGGTCAGCAGAGGGTCTTCGGAGAAGTATTCAAAGTTTCTGCCGTTTAAGGGGTGACGGTGGATGTTCATGCCGGGTCCCAAGAGGCAGTCAACCTTGTTGGTAATCATTTCCAGTCCCATGCAGACGAACAGCTCTTCCACCAGTTCTTTGTTGAAGGTAGCGGCAATCATGGTGCCGATGGGAAGGCTGAACGCCTTGGTGCCGCAGTCTAAACGCATGCCGGAAGGACCGTCGTCGCAGCAGCCGCAGGGAATACCGAACTCGGTCAGGCTCTTTGCTACGCCGCCGAAGGCAGCAGCCGTGCCGGGAGTAACCTTGGGGCTGCCCATACCTTCGCCGCGGATAATGCAGGAAAGGTCTTCGTCAGATAACTGACCGATAAATTCATCCATGCTGTGGGTACCCTTTAATACATCCGCAAGCTTGATACCCAAATCGCCGGTGTAAGGAATTTCGGCGGGAAGAAGGGAAAGTCTTCTCTTAGGTTCGTCCACTTCACTCAGCGGAACATCCTCTGTGGTTATTTCGTAGGAACCGGCAGCCTTGTCATTGACAACCGGTTTGAAACGCTTGAAAGCTTTTACCGGTGCAAGCGCCTGGGTAAGCTGTTCTGTGACAACTGTGTCGGAAATAGAAACGCCAAGGGAAAGAGCTGCGTTTCTGACATTGTTTCCTACATAAAAATGATAGGTGCCGGCTTCCAGAACATAGGAGAAACGATGGCCGGTTACACCGGAGTCATCATAGGAAGCCAGAGATTTTACGGGAATGGTAACAGTAAGGAGCTGTTCCTCTCCGGGAGCTAAGAGCTTTGTTTTTTCAAAACCGCAGAGAACCCTTGCGGCTTTGCCCAGTTTTCCCTGGGGAGCCTCACAGTAAAGCTGTACGGTTTCCTTACCCGCAACGGAACCGGTGTTTCTGACATTTATGTCAAAAGTCAAAACAGTGTCCTTGCTGACGGCAACGCCGTTTCCTTCGGAAGTGCGGACAACAGAGATGTCAAACTCTGTGTAGGAAAGTCCGAATCCGAAGGGAAAGCGTACCTTTTCGCGGGCAAAGGTTTCAAAATAACGATAGCCTACATAAATGTCCTCAGAGTAAAAATTCTGTGTCTTTCCGCCAAAGTAGGGAGAGGAGGGATAGTCGGAAAGATGATAGGCAATGGTATCCGGAAGTTTACCGGAGGGAGCTACCTTGCCACAGAGAACATCAGCAGTACCTCTGCCGCCTACCATGCCGCCGGCCCATACATACATACAGGCATCGGGAGGGCAGGTATCTAAGAAACTCATATCAATAATATTGGAAACATTCAAAAGTAAAATCACCTTGGAGAAGGATTTGCGTACTTTCTTTAACATATCCCATTCCGGTTCGGTGAGGCGGAAAGAACCTTCTCCGTCGAAATTGTCCTGTTCCTCCCCGGCGGTACGTCCGATGATGACAATCGCAGTGGAGGTTTCTTTTGCAACATCGGCTACCAGTTTATCAGAAAGAGGCATTTCTTTCTGGGACCAGGGTTCTGCAGCCCAGCCTTCGCCCAATTCATAAGGATGTTCCCTTTCCCATTCCTTATAGGTATTTAAAAGCGTTTCGTTAATCTTCACGTTGTTTTCTGCAAGACCGTCAACAATGCTGATGACCCTGGAAACATTCACCATACCGCCTGAACCGGTACCGCTTTTATAATAATGAAGCTGAATGCGGCCGAACACAGCAACTTCTTCATCCTTTGCAAGGGGAAGGGCATGGTTTTCATTGGTGAGCATGACGATACCTTCGGAAACGGTCCGGGAAGCGGTATCAAGATAAGTGTTCCAATCAAGTGTTTTTTTCATGGCAGTTGTCCTTTCTTTGTTTGATAAAAATGTATGTTTTTCGTTCTTTTTTCGTTATCTTATGACCTCATTGTATGAATTTGTAAAAAGAAAATATATCATATATATTACTTTTTTATCATATTTGTGCTACAATAAAGCAAGAAATCTGATAAGGGAGAAATCGTAACGCAGTAAGGATTTGCATAGAGGGATTACACGGAGAAGAGAGGAACAGGACGCGTATGTTAAGTGAGAAAAGAAAAGTAGCCATCCTTGAACAGTATGTGGAACGAGAAGCCACCTCCACCGATTACAGCGGGGAAATGAGCTTTTATTCCTATGTAAAGCAGGGGCAGACAGCGGAAGTGAGGCAAAGGCTGGACGAGGATTCCTTTGCCATGAACACCAAAAAGAAATTGTCGGCGGACCCCATACAGAGTATCCGCTACCACTTTGTGGTAACGGCAGGCCTGCTTGCCCGTTTCTGCATCGAAGGCGGTATGGAGAGCAATCAGGCATACGAAATGTCCGACTATTATATCCTGAAGGCGGACAGGCTGAACAGCTTAAAGGAGCTGTGCGCTCTCCACAAAGTGATGTGCTTAGACTATGCGGAACAGATGGAAACCATCCGCAAGAAGAAAATCTTTTCCAAGCCGGTGGTTAAAAGCATCGATTACATTTATTCGCATCTCCACTGCCGGATAACGGTGGCGGAAGTGGCAGCATACGTGGGACTCAACGAAAATTATTTTTCCAGACTGTTCTCCTGCGAGGTAGGCATTTCGGTCAGCCGTTACATTTTGCAGAGAAAGCTGGAAGTGGCGCAGAACATGCTGAAATATTCCGATTACAGCTGCTCCCAGATTTCCGAACTCCTCTGCTTTGCCTCCCAGAGCCATTTCATTGAAAAATTCCGCAAGGAATACGGCATGACGCCCCTGCACTACCGTAACCGGTACCACAGCGATATGGGGCTGAAGGAGGAGTAAGAAGGAGTACAAACGCCGGAGTTTGCGAAAAGAGGAGGATTTGCTATAATTAAAGCATGTAGAATTATCTATATGTACATAACACGAAAATCGGGAGGAAGGTTTATGACAAAAGAAGGATTGATCCGTTCATTTGAAGAAAAGCACAAGGAATTGGAACGGGCATTGCAGGGAGATGACATTGGCTATATAAAGGAACTGACGTTGGAAGTTCATGCTATGGTCCATCCGGCGGAAGTATCCGGCAGGACGGAGAAAACAGTAGCGGATTATGTGCTGGACTACATGATGAAAGGGCATCAAAACGACCTTGTGCCCAGGGAGAACTGGGAAGAAGACCTCCATTATGCCGGAACCAATACGGTGCCGATGTGCTGGCAGTTCTGGCATACTTACAGAATTGAAGATTTAGTCAGTAATATATTGATGGCAAACCAAAATCAGTTGTTTGATGATGAGTGGCAAAAAAGAATAGGGACAAACATTACGGATACAGGGAATGCCCTGGAGCTGGATGAAGCAATCACATTTGCAAAAGGAATTCATGTGGAAGCTTTACGGGAGTACATGATTGCTGTCGGAAAAAATACAAGAAAAATCTTAGAGAGTCTTACATTGGAACAGATTAAATCCATGGTGCCGGAAGAGTGGGTTATGCGCATCCTCGAAGAAGGCGGAGTGACTACGGATATCCGTTCGGTATGGCTGCTGGTATTCTGGGGAAGACTGACGAGGGGCGGAATGATTTTGATACCTATGACAGGGCACCATATGATGCACTTGCCGCCCTGTTTGGACCATTTGCCGATATTGGATTGATGCAGTAATGATGTGACTCAATAGAAAAAAGCAGTTTTACTGAAATCGGTTTTATACATATATAAATGGGGAGGAAGCGATACCATGACATCATTGGAAGTAGACACAATGGTGAATAATTCAACATATGACTTCACGCAACAAGATGCTTTTGATGCGCTTTACGGGGAGCTTTCAAAAGGAATGCAGAGTATGAAAAATGGTGAGGTATACACCATTGAAGAAGCATGGGAGGAAATTGACAAGGTATAATATTCCGGTCATATCCCCTCGGAAACATACATACAATGTAAAAAAGTATTCTGAGGGGATTACCTTTGAAAGATTATATCGAAGAACGTGCGATGGGCATAGCAACGTACATCATCGAAAACAATGCCACCGTGCGTCAGACCGCCAAGGCATTCGGAGTCAGCAAGAGCACGGTACATGCGGATGTATAAAAACCGACAGTAGCGTGGTGGTTGAGATAGAGTAAGTAAAATAAGCAGGGACTTAGTGTCCCTGCTTATTTCTCATAAAGTGTTTAATACATCGTTTTTAAATTGAGGTACACCATCAAGAGTTCCATCGAACAGAGCAGCATAAACTTTTTTGTCTGCACGTAGTTGATACTTTTCTAAAGGGTTTATAATGGACTGTCCTGTTGCATCTTTAACGATGAAGGTTATTTCGTCATTTCGCAGTAGTTCTGAAGCTAATAAACGGGATTCGTGGCAAGTAATAATGAGCTGAGTATTTTTTTGTTCAGCCTTGGATAGAAATAATTCTATCAATTTATTAGTCAATGCAGGATGAAGACAGCGATCCATCTCATCAATGACAAAAACCTGGTTTTCAGAATTATTTAATAAAATTTCAATTAAATCTAATAAACGTACAGTACCATCGGATTCTTCTCTTAACGAAAAGAAAGTATCATTCTCATGACCAAACTCTATTGTTGTTACTGTTATGTTGTCATCCCAATCTATTTCAAAATTATAAAATTCTTTATATGCACGAGCAACAATAACTGGTTTAACATATTTATCAGCTTTCTTTGCTTTTATATTGGACTTTTCTAGTTCTGCCTTTATATCAGATAACAATTTTTCAGGTATTTTAGCCTTCACTGCATTTACAGGTACTTCTACAATACTTGATTTTTGGATTCCTGTACCTAAAGCATTAAGTAATTTAGTTATTTCATCTAAGTTTGAATCTGACAGATATGGATAACCAGTAAGAATTTCAGAAGGAAAACTGATGTTCATTTTGGCAAACCACTTATATGCATTCCTTATAATGGCTAATTCAGGATACTGTTTGTACAGACTTAGTTTATTAGAGTTAATAATATTAAGAAATAATATCTCATCATTTTCTAAACTGTCTGAGCCATAAGTTTCAAGTCGACCAATACATTCCTTGGATTTAAAATAGCTGCCAATAATAAATTTTTTTGCTTGTGTATCTCTATAATACAAATTTTTTTCGATAAAAGTAGTCGTTAAAATGGACAGGGATTCTTTTAAAACAGTTCCACTATTTAAATGTAATGAAAATGAATATTTATATATTTGGTTATTGTATAGGAATTCAATTTCAAATTCGGAAGGTTTATCTATAGCGGCTTTATCCTGACGAAAATATTTTTGGGAAAATCCTAAGGGAAATTCATCAGTAATAATATTTTGTACAAATTGAAAAGCCTGAATTAAGTTTGATTTTCCTGTACCGTTTGCACCATAAATGGCATTACATTTAGTTATTTTTAATTTTGATTTTGTATATATTCGTTTATTGTATTTTCTTGCCTTGCCAGCTTGCATGGAAAAGGTCTGTTTATCATTAAAGGATAAAAAATTTGATATTACAAAACTTATGAGCATAATATATACCTCACTTTCGTTGGGGTTCTTAGATAATATAAATGAATTAGTCGAAAAAGTCAATAAAAATAATTATATTATTTTTATTGAAACAGTTTTACTACACAATAAAACGAAAAAATCGTTTAAACTATGAATTTTTATTGACAAACAGAACATATGTATGTTAGCATACGATTAGAACAGAAAATCCAAAGGAGGAAAAAAGAATGAATTTAAAAGTTATCGAAGAAACAAGTACAGGATTAAACACAAGGTTTGTTAATCAGGATTCTGGAAGGAGTGTGTCATTGGAGCATGCTGTTCAGCAGATTCAGAAAGGTAACAGCAATTATGCAAATTATGAGGTTGTCAATAAAGCAAACGGTACAACGTATATAAGATCGAAGCCGGATGGCAAAATTGGAAATAACATTGAATGAGGAGGAAAATAAAATATGAAGTATGAGGAAGCAGATTATGTAAATGATGGTGGGGTAAAAAGAATAAAAGTGAGTGATTATACATCACAGCAATTAGAGGAAATGAAAATGGTTGGTAAGTTTCAGTGCCCAGGTAAAAATTGTGATGCTGAACTTTGCTTGGTACATTCTTCTAAGAATGGTGGAAGAACATATTTTTTAAAGGCATCTAATGATAGTAAGCACAGTGCAGATTGTGACTACAAAATAGGAAATTATAAAGCCATTTCTATTAGAGAACCAGAAAATGGTTATTTTACAGAGCAACAAGTGAACAATCATGTAAGAATGGTGGATAAGGATGTAAATGAACCGCTGAAGCCACATAGCGACAAGAAAAAGAAGACGAAAAATAGCAAGGACAAAAAAATGGGCAAAAAAATCAGGAAACTGGTGATAAACAAATTAGAAAAACGACTAATTCTGGCAGGATAGTCTATGGAGATGATGGTGCTGAGGGCACCAAAGGGAGAATGAGTAGAGCTTATACTATTGCTCCACATGATATTGGAAAGATGAAAACTATATATGGTGATGCAGACATAGTATGCTTGGATGAGTTTGGGCAATTACACATAAGTTATAAAGACGATAGATTGGAAAATATAGATGTTATCGCAGGACCAATTATTGAACATAATTATCCAACAATATATGCGAATTTGTATTTAGTAGAAAAGTGTTTTGAAGAGAAATCGAAAAAAGGGGAAGTTCGCATTACTACAGGTGGTCTTATTACTGAAAAGAAGGGAAAACTGGTAATGGAATTACTGACTAGTGGTGGAGTTATAATTGAGGGAAAAACGGTGAATGATTTAATAATGGAACATATAAGAAAAACTGTTTGATGCAGATAGAGGAAAATTATGAAAAGAAGTATTTTCGAGTACTTCTTTTTTCTTGTAATATAAACATATATTGCATATGTAGATAAGGAAGCGAAACCATGACATCATTGGAAGCAGGCACAACGGTGAATAATCAAACATATAATTACACGGAAAAAGATGTTTTGGATGCGCTTTACGGGGAGCTTGCAAAAGGAATGCAGAGTATGAAAAACGGTGAGGTATGCACCATTGAAGAAGCGTGGAAGGAAATTGACAAGGTATAATATTCCGGTCATATCCCCTCGGAAACATACATACAATGTAAAAAAGTATTCTGAGGGGATTACCTTTGAAAGATTATATCGAAGAACGTGCGATGGGCATAGCAACGTACATCATCGAAAACAATGCCACCGTGCGTCAGACAGCCAAGGCATTCGGAGTCAGCAAGAGTACGGTACATAAGGACGTGACAGACCGCCTGATGCAGATTAATCCGACACTTGCAAAGGAGGCAAGATGCGTTCTGGACGTAAATAAATCGGAGAGGCATATCAGGGGCGGCATGGCAACCAAAGAAAAGTATGCGCATCAGCACCGGAACGGACTGTAAATGCGTGGCGGAAAATAAAGAAAACCATATAACGTGCCGATACATATCCCAAAGGATAAAAACTGTTGATGCGGCAGGGAAGCCGCGTGCGGAAATCAGGGAGGATGTATCGGCATGTTTACAATGGCGGGAACAATAAAAAGAAGTGTGCGCATGGCAGCACTGGATCAGAAATGGCAGCAGAAAAAGAACAGTTTCGGGCAGGATAAGAAGAAACTGACGGAAATGACAGCGGAAGAACGGCAGCTTCAGGATTTCAGAGAACAGGCAGAGCAGATGCGGAAAAGTCAGAAGCATGCCAATATCGATGCCAAGCTGGCAGCGGGGGAAGAACTTACCCCGGAAGAAATTGAGTATTTACGGCAGAATAATCCACAGGCACTAAAAGATTATGAGGACACCCAGAGGGAGCGGGAAAACTATAAAAGGGCGCTCCGCAACTGCAGAACGAAAGAAGAGGTAGAGCGGTTAAAGTACACTAAGATGGGACAGTTTATGGCGGAAGCCAAGAAAATATCCAGTAACGCCTGCATTCCCAAGGGGAAAAAGGTTGCACTGTTAAAGAGAATTCTGCAGCAGGCAACCGCTGTGGAGGACGAACATAAGGAATTTTTGAAGACAAGCCGCTACGCAAGTCTTCCTACGGAAGAGGAAGCAAGAGAGGCGGAAAAAGCCGAAAAAGAACAGCGGGAAGCGGAAACCACAGGAGCTGACGAAACGGAAAATACAGAAGAAGTAAAGGATACAGATGCGGAAGACGCAGAGGATGTAAAGGACTCTGATGCTGAGGGCACAAAGGACACCGGAGCAGAAAGCGCAGACCATACAAAGAAAACACCGTTACCAAATACCCCGGAGTTTCCCCAGGACACCCGCCGTAAAAAGAAACCGCAGCCTGCCGGCAGTTTGCCGGAGGGCTCTGCAGCCATCCACAGTATTTTAACCAGTGTAGTGGCATCGGCGGATGGCATCCCCGGTGAAATAAATGTGAAAATATAACTTTACAATCGAAAAAATGTGTATATAATCAAGTCAAATTTTAGCAAAGGCGCTATGTAGCAATACATGGCGCTTTTTTCTATGGAGAAAGGCAGGTTTTTCATATGGAAGAACAGCAGAAAAAAAGCACGGCGGAAGTGCTGGTGGAATGCTTGAAGGAAGAAAGCGTTGACACCATATTCGGTATTCCCGGAGAAGAAACACTGGATTTGATGTTTGCCATAAAAAAAAGCGGCATTCATTTTATAGATACGAGGCATGAACAGGGTGCGGCATTTATGGCGGATGTATACGGCAGGCTGACCGGTAAAGCAGGTGTCTGCCTGTCCACACTGGGACCGGGAGCCACCAACCTGGTAACCGGCGTGGCAGATGCGTTCCTGGACGGTTCCCCACTGGTAGCGATTACCGGTCAGGTAGGAACCGACCAGATGCAGTTGACGAGCCACCAGTATCTGGATTTAACCACCATGTTTGCGCCCATTACCAAACGAACCAAGCAGATTATCCGTCCGGATACCGTGGCAGAAATTACCCGACTGGCGTTTAAGTATGCGGAAAATGAGAAGCCGGGCGCCACGCATATTGATTTACCGAAAAACATTGCCAAGATGCCGGCGGATGTAGCACCCTTAAAGAAACAGGAAAAACTGGTAGAGTATGCTTCCAGAAAAGCAGTTGTGGCAGCAAGTGAACTGATTAAACAGGCAAAAGTGCCGGTGATACTTGCCGGTAACGGTGCGGTCCGGCAGCATGCGTCCGGGGCATTGACGGAGTTTGTGAACAGGCTGCACATTCCGGTGGTAAATACCATGATGGCAAAAGGCATTGTGTCCATGGACAATCCCTACAGTCTGTGGACCCTGGGAATACCTCAGAAGGATTATGTCAATAAAATATTTGAGGTGGCGGACCTGGTTATCGGTGTGGGCTATGACATGGTGGAATGTGCGCCGTCCAAGTGGAACGTCCATCCCGGCACCAAAATCATACATATTGCCTGTGAGCCTGCCGATGTCAATAAACGTTATCAGCCGGATGTGGAGCTGGTGGGCGATATTTCCAACAGTCTGCAGAAAATTTTAAATATTACGGAAAGAGAAGAAGAACCGGTATTTGCCCTGCAATTAAAGGAACAGATGGTAAAAGAGCAGGAAGAAATAGCGGCGGATGATTCCTATCCCATGAAACCGGCAAGAATTTTAGCGGATGTACGGAAAATCATGGGAAAAGAGGACATTGTGCTTTCCGATGTGGGCGCTCACAAAATGTGGATTGCCAGACATTACCACTGCTACGAACCCAATACCTGTTTAATCAGCAACGGTTTTGCCAGCATGGGCTTCTCCGTGCCGGGCGCCATCAGTGCCAAAATGCTTTACCCGGAGCGAAGGGTACTGGCAATCTGCGGAGACGGCGGATTTATGATGAATAACCAGGAACTGGAAACGGCAGTGCGTGAAAAAGTGCCCTTTGTTACCCTGATTTGGGAGGACGAGGCTTACGGTCTTATTAAATGGAAGGAACAGGAGCAGTTCGGCGACAGCTGTTATGTGGATTTTACCAATCCTGATTTCAAAATGATGGCGGAATCCATGCATTGCAAGGGCTATGAAGTACATTCGGCACAAGAACTGATACCGACGCTGGAAGAAGCATTTGCCCAAAAGGTGCCTGCGGTTGTTGTTGTGAAAGTGGATTACAGCGAAAACATGAAACTCAGCGCCCACTTAAAATAGATTATGCTTTGACAACCGGACGGATAGTCTTTATAATGGGAAACAGATATTTAGGAGACTATTACGAAAGGCATGGTAGGATAATGGATAGAGAAATGGTTGTGGTTCTCGATTTCGGCGGTCAGTATAACCAGCTGATAGCCCGCAGAGTCAGAGAATGCAATGTATATTGTGAAGTGCATCCGTACAACCTTCCTTTGGACAAGCTGAAAGAAATGCATCCCAAGGGAATTATTTTCACAGGAGGTCCCAACAGCGTATACGGTGAAGAGTCCCCTCTTTGTGATATGGAAGTGTTCGAACTGGGTGTGCCCGTGCTTGGTATCTGCTACGGTTCCCAGCTTATGGCGCACATGCTGGGCGGCAAGGTGGCAACCGCACCTGTCAGCGAATACGGCAAAACTGAGGTTACGGTGAACAACAAGACCAAGTTGTTTGAAGGCGTATCCGAAAAAACAATCTGCTGGATGAGCCATACAGATTATATTGAAAAGGCACCGGCTGATTTTACCATTACGGCACATACACCGGTATGTCCCGTTGCGGCAATGGAAAATGTGGAGAAAAATCTGTATGCGGTACAGTTCCACCCCGAAGTAATGCATACACAGGAAGGTATGAAGATGCTTCACAACTTCGTTATGAACATCTGCGGATGTACCGGAAACTGGAAGATGGATTCCTTCGTGGAAACAAGCATTCAGGCAATCCGTGAAAAAGTCGGAAACGGCAAAGTACTTTGCGCCCTGTCCGGCGGCGTTGACTCTTCCGTAGCAGCCGTAATGCTGGCAAAGGCAGTCGGCAAGCAGCTTACCTGTGTATTTGTAGACCACGGTCTGCTTCGTAAAAACGAAGGAGATGAGGTAGAAGCGGTATTCGGACCCGACGGTCCCTACGACTTAAACTTTATCCGTGTCAATGCACAGGAGCGTTTTTACAGCAAACTGGCGGGCGTTACCGAACCGGAACGCAAGCGTAAAATCATTGGTGAAGAATTCATCCGTGTATTTGAGGAAGAAGCAAAGAAAATCGGAGCCGTGGATTTTCTGGTACAGGGAACCATTTATCCCGATGTAATTGAAAGCGGTCTCGGCAAATCAGCCGTTATCAAGAGCCACCACAACGTAGGCGGTCTTCCCGACTATGTAGATTTCAAAGAGATTATTGAGCCGTTGCGGCTTTTGTTTAAGGATGAAGTCCGTAAGGCAGGCCGTGAACTCGGCATTCCCGAATACCTGGTAAACCGTCAGCCGTTCCCCGGCCCCGGTCTTGGTATCCGTATCATTGGCGAAGTTACTGCGGAGAAGGTTAAAATCGTTCAGGATGCTGACTACATCTACCGCGAAGAAATCGCCAAAGCCGGCATTGCACCGGAACTTGGTCAGTACTTTGCAGCTCTGACCAACATGAGAAGCGTCGGCTGCATGGGTGACGAGCGTACCTACGATTACGCCGTGGCACTCCGTGCCGTAACCACCTCCGACTTCATGACCGCAGAAGCTGCCCAGCTTCCCTGGGACCTCCTCGGCAAAGTCACCAACCGAATCGTAAATGAAGTGAAGGGTGTCAACCGCGTAGTCTACGACTGCACCAGCAAGCCACCCGGAACGATTGAGTTTGAATAAGCTACGAGCAGTGTAATAGAAAAAGAAAGATAGTTGATGCAAGCTTGCTTGTAAGAAACTATCTTTCTTTTTCTATTTATTCGGCGACAGCCGAACATGAGGATGAAGCAAAGCGAAATCCGAATGAGCACTGCGGGTTTCCGGCATTTGTTTTAGCAAATGGCTCTATTTATGGGCGGAGTAATGAGTTGGGGGATAGTAATGGATAATCTGGAAGTAAAATTTTATGATACAGTTAATGATGAACTATTGAAATTTGCAGTAATTATCGCACAGAGTAACGGCAAGTGGGTAATTTGCAAGCATAAAGAAAGAGATACTTATGAAGTGCCGGGAGGGCATAGAGAAGCTGGGGAAAATATTCTTGAAACGGCTAAAAGAGAATTGCAGGAAGAAACAGGAGCAGTAGAATTTGAGTTAAAGCCAATCTGTGTTTACTCAGTAACAGGTAAGAACAGAGTAAATGATACTGGGGAAGAAACATTTGGACTGCTTTGTTTTGCAGAGATAACAGCATTTGCAAAAGAATTACATAGCGAAATAGAGAAAGTTGTGCTTATGGATGAGTTGCCTGAAAACTGGACATATCCGTTGATACAGCCGAAACTTATTGAGGAGTGGGATAGAAGAGAAAAGATAAAGAGATAATGAGAAACGATATTATAGAATATTTGCAGAAAGAAGTTTATCGCAGATGTAAGCAGCCAACTAATAAATTTGAAATGGGTGCTATTATCGCATTGACACTGTGGTGAAAATGCAGAGATATTGGCAGAAAAATATGGGACCAATAAGGTAGTAGTGATTATTGCTGCATGGTTACATGATACAGCTTCAATAACTGGCTATAGGAAAAGGTTCTGTGAACCATAATACCAGAGCATTCACGGCTAAGAATGTAGATAAAAACAGAAGTGCTGATAATATAGAATTTTGCCAAGAAGATATTAAGCAGGTGTATCATAAGTTGTTTGATGAAGCACTGGAACGATATAATATAAAACAGAAACGGAAAGATCGAGTGATTGATAATTACTATGAAAAAATCAGACGAGGGAAGCAAGAAAAATTATTTCATGAGGTGATATTTCAGATTGGAAATAAAGATGATATGAATGCCAGAAGTCAAGATGGATTGTTGGCAAAAAGAATTTTAACGGAATTTATGGATGAGTTCCAAGATAGAAATCCGAACTTGTATGTATTCTCGGCACATTTGCATATGGATGAAGAAACACCGCATCTGCATATTGATTTTGTACCATATATTACAGGAAGTAAGCGAGGTCTTGATACAAGGGTATCATTAAAATCTGCACTGGCGGCAGAAGGATTTGCTGGTGGTACAAGGGTGCAACAGAATTAAATCCATGGATTGCATCAGAGAGACAGGAGCTTGCTACAGTCATGGAACGATATGGTGTGAAATGGTTGCAAAAGGGTACACATGAGAAGCATTTGTCGGTGCTTGAATTTGAAAAGAAAGAACGAGCAAAAGAAGTAGCTGAGCTGGATAGCCAAAAGCAGGAAATAACTTCTGTGGTTGCACAGCTTGGGGAAGAGGTTTCTGTAAAGAAACAGGAATTGCAGAATGTTACTATAGAAAAGGAACTGGCTGAGAAAGCTACACAGAAGGCAAATGAAGAGAGAACTACAGCACAACAGGAGAAGGAAGTATTGCTTGCAGGTAATCAGGATTTGAGAATGGAAAACTCAAGGCTTGAAAGCCGCAAGGACAGACTTCGCATGGAAAATCATGATTTAAAGCAGAAACAGTTACAGTTGCAGACAGATAATGAAGAACTGGAACAGCGGCATGAAGATTTACAATACACGAATAGTGAATTGCAGAATGTGAATGATCGGTTATCCGCTGACAATCATACTCTGGAGCAAAGGAATGATTCATTGAAATCTGATAATCAGGCATTAAGACAGAAATACAATGATTTGCAACAAGATAATGTTCAGCTTGAAAAGCAACAGAATGAGCTTAAGAGTAATATAGAGCAGATGGTGTAGTCGGAGCAGTTATTACATCGCGATGTACGCAAGTATGATGAGTCACCAGAGTGGCAGTTGCCGGAATCAGGAACATTTGCAAGTGCTAAGTCATTTCGAGATAAAGAGTGATGCCATTTATGAATAAGCTGAAGTCGTTGATAAAGAATCTGACAATTCAGTGTATAAGGCTGAGAGAAGAAGTTTTACAACTGCGGAAAGAAAAGAAGAGACTGTCAGAAGATGTGGAGTTTTACAAGGGCAAGCTTAAGGATATGAGTAATATGACAGAACTGTTGCAGGAAAAGGCTGATGACCTGGAGCGTGTGAAGAGATATGCAGGTGCAGAGCAGATTGATGTGATTATTCGTAAGGTAAAGGGACAGGAGCATACAGAGCAGCAGATAAGGCGGTATGACAGGTCTTATGGGAGATAAATGGTGGATTATAATTAATATGTATGATAGAATATGTAAAAATGTAATTTGCTATTTAAGCTCTTAATTATTAAGATAGAAGGCATACAGGAGGAAGAATATTATGGATAGTATAGATAGTCAGCAGTTTTTAACAAATGTTGCTACGAATGTAGTTGAAGATTCTGCAAAAAATGCATGGAATAAGATAAAAAAATTTTTCCGGGATTTAGATGCGAAGGATTCTATTCGGTATAAAACTGCTTATGAAAAATATCTTATAAACACGGAACAAAAGGTGAGTAAAATTAAGACAATAATTTATAGAAGAGCGCCTAAAGATCTTTATTCGTTCTATGAATGTATAGGTGTTCTGTATAATGGAAATACTATAAACACGGAAAACATAAATAATCTATTAGAGATAGGTAATAAGATTATTGTTACTGGTACAGGCGGTGTAGGAAAATCAATTCTATTTAAGCATCTATTTCTTAATACGGTTGCAAAGACAGAATATATTCCTGTTTTAATAGAGTTGCGAAGTTTTAATATACATGATGTTAAAGACATATCTATTTATACTGCTATATATAAGTGTCTGGTAGATAACGGATTTGAACTAAGTGAAGAATATTTTGAATATAGTTTGAGAGAGGGGGCATATATAATTTTCTTTGATGGTTATGATGAGGTTAATAGAGACAAGACAGAGAAAATAACAAGTGAAATAAAGGCACTATCAGAGAAGTATGGCAAAAATAAGTTTTTTATTTCATCAAGACCTTCTGAAGAATTTATTGGGTGGAATGATTTTTGCGAGGTAGAAACACTTAAATTGAATAAACAGCAAGCATTAAATTTAGTAAAAAAGCTAGAGTTTGATGAAGTGGTGAAAGACACGTTTTATAAAGAGTTAGATAGAACACTCTATGATAAATATGAGTCATTTGCTTCAAATCCTTTATTATTAAATATTATGTTGCTTACATTTCAAAAACATGCATCTATACCTGAAAGATTGAATGATTTTTATGATGAAGCTTTTGTTACATTATTTAATGTTCACGATGCAACAAAAGATTCATATGTTAGAGATATAAGAAGTGGATTAGGGTGTGAGGATTTTAAACTTGTTTTTTCGTATATATGTTTTAAATCATATTTTAATGGAGAATTTCAATTTTCTGAATCACGTATAAGATTTTATATACAACAAGCAAAGGAAAAATTTGATAGGTTTAATTTTACTGTTGAGAATTTTCAGGAGGATTTAACCCAGTCTGTATGTATGCTTGTAAAAGAAGGAGGAACTTATCGTTTCTCGCATCGTTCTTTTCAAGAGTATTTTGCGGCATGGTATACATGCAAACTAGTTGATGATGTACAGGCAAAATTATTATTAAATTGGATACAAGAGTCGGATTCTGTATTTTCGGATTCTTATTTTACTATGCTATTTGATTTGCAAAGTGAAAAGGTAAATAAGATAATTTTATGTCCTATTTTGAAGGAAGTTAAGAAATTGTATTTGCAATATGGTTTCTCAATAGACTTATTAAACATTCTTTTTGAAGGTATGAAATTTACGAAACGTTTAAATGGAGAGGAAATGCGTTATAGTACATCCTTAACTATAAAAAATCAATATTTGTGTTATGGATTAATGCTAAACAATCGATTAAATATGTTTCCATATTCGGATAATAATGATAAACAAGAAAAGCAGATATTTGAAAAAATGGAAAAATATATGTTGAATAAGAATCATAAAAGAAATGCTAGGAGTTTGAGCGCAACTTTTGATGAAGTATTAGAGGTTCTTAAGCCAGAGGAGTTACTTAAACATTTAGAGTGGTTTCAAAATCAAATTGAATTTGCAATACAAATTGTAGAAAAATATGATGATAAAAAGATAAGTAGAAAGAAAAAAGTTTCTACAATTTTAGAGGAATTATGATGGCTCCATTTTGGCTCTAAAAATTTTAGACGAGGAACACAAAACTGCAAAATAAGATGAATATGAAGAATAAAACACACAAATGTGTACCAAGAAACAGCCAGATAAATCTTTCAGTCCAAGAGTTTGAGTAATGTACAAGAGCCAAGAAATGCCGAATTCACGGCGTTTCTTGGCTCGCTTTTTGCTCAGTGACAATCAAATAACAATAATTTTGGAAAAGTTGGATACGTTCCTGATAAAGAAGTACATTATTGAGACTAAGATTCTGCCATATTTCGGGAAAAGGAAACTGGATGATATTCGTACTTCGGATGTCATTCAGTGGCAAAATGAGATGATGAAACTGAAAAAGGGTAATGGGGAGTTGTTCTCCCAAACTTATCTGAAGACGATTCACAATCAGCTCAGTGCCATATTAAACCATGCAGTCAATATGTATGGTCTAAAGGATAATGTGGCACGAAGAGCCGGAACTATGGGGAAGGAAGAAAATATGGAAATGGAGTTCTGGACACAGGAGGAATTTCAGAGATTTTTGGAGTGTGTGGCAGATAAGCCGATTCCGTATTATGCATTTGAAATGCTTTACTGGACGGGAATACGAGAGGGGGAATTGCTTGCCCTGACACCGGCGGATTTCAATTTTGAAAAGAAAACTCTTCGGATAAATAAGTCATATCAGAGGCTGGAGGGCGAAGATGTGATTACGGATTCGAAAACACCAAAGAGTAACAGGACAATCGTCATGCCGGATTCCCTTGCTATAGAAATGGAGGATTTTATAAAAAGCATATACGGAATAAAGATGAACGACAGAATTTTTACCATTTCAAAAAGCTATCTTCATCACGAAATGGATAGGGGAGCAAAGCTTGCAGGAGTGAAAAGAATCTGAATCCATGGATTACGACATTCACATATTTCCCTGTTAATTAATTTAGAATTTTCAGTATTGGTAATAGGGGGAAGAGTCGGACATGAGGCGGTAGATATCACTTATCATTATGCACATTTATTTCCAACGGTGCAGACGGATATGGCAGCACAACTGGAAACAGAAAGGGAGGCGTTAGTCAATGTCAGAAAAGAATAGATATGATAAAAACAGATGGTGAAATGAGACAATCGCATTTCGCATGTCGCCGGAGGAGAATGAAGAACTCAATAATCTGGTGAAACTCAGCGGGTTTCGCGCCAAGCAGGATTATATTATCCAGAGCGTTCTTCATCAGAAGGTAGTTGCCATGGGCAATCCGTTGATGCTGGTGCAATTTCGGAAGAACCTGCAATAGATAGAGCGTGAGCTTGAAAGAATTGAGAAGGCATCGGATATGGATGGGGAGTTGCTGACTCCCCTCCGCTCCATATTGGAAATATTGGAAGGATTCAAGAAACAGCTAAGAACATTGGCAGATATGAAGGAATTTATTGTACCTAACGAGGAATAAAAAATTTTTAGAAAGGAAGTGGCAGATAGGAGCGAAGAAACATTATTTGAAAATTAGGTGTGAAATACATAGAAAAGGACGGTATCTTTTATCCGTTGATTACATTAGGTGGCGAGGATAAAAACACAGATGTTGGAAAATACGGTCACATGTGGATTGATTACATACGGACGGAATATCCGTAGCGATACAGAAGTCTGGTGCAGTTTGGCGAATTGTATGATAGGGCAGCAGAGGTAAATGAGGCTGCTTATGAGTTGTTGGAGGAAATTGAAAAGGAATGGCTGAGCTAAAATAAACCCAAGCAAATTCCTTTATGGAAATGTACCGGCTACGAACATAGGCAAGTTTTTGAAATGGATTGGGGAGAAGGTAAGGGATGTGAAAAAAGAAAAGAGGTAGCATGTATTGTACATGTCACCTCAAAATTGTAATGAGCTGTTTAATTCTTTCACTATAAGTGAAAACACAGGTGAAAAAATTTGTGGTATGATCCGGCTAAGGAGGTGAGATACCATGAAACAATTTTATACATGCAAAGATGTAATGGATGTGATGGGAGTAGGAGAATCCAAAGCATACAAAATAATTAAATGTTTGAACCAAGAATTAAATACTAAAGGATACATAACAGTAAGTGGAAAGTATCCAGTAAATACTTTGAGGAAAGGGTTTACGGAATGGAATCTAATAATACAAAATAGTGTGTTGAATTTGTAGTATTTATGGTAAAATACAGGAGGATGCGATGTCTTTAGCAGATAAGATTTTTACATGTTTTAAAGGAGCAGAGAGGTTTACATTAAAAGAAGCATACGAAAAATATTCGGACAAACCGGCTGAAACAATTCGGGCAAGGATATATGATAATTTGGGCGTGAAATTTAAGCGTATCGCAAAGGGTATATATTGCACGGTCGAATCAGAGAATGAAAAGTGTATCGTTTTAGAAGGTGATGGACGGGATTTATCTATTATAGAAGATAATAGTATAGATTGTATTTTTACAGACCATCCATGGCTGGATATAAAATCAAATAAAGGTGGAACCAGAGCATTTGCAGTGTATGATTGTTTCAAATATACACTAGATGACTTTAAGGAAAAAGCAAGGGTTTTAAAAGATGGTTGTTTTTTGGTAGAAGTTCTACCGGCGGAGAATGAAAATAACTATGAATATTTATATCAGATTAAGCAATATGCAAAAGAAGCGGGCTTCATTTATTATTCGAAGGTTGCATGGAAGAAAGGAACCTTTGTAAGCAATACAGGAAGAAAAGCAAAAAATACGCAAGATATTATGATTTTCACTAAAGGAAAAGCGAGAAATATGCGTATTGACACAAAGAGAACAGAGCAGACCAGTAAATTGACATATATGAGTGGCTGTAAAGGAATGCTACCGACTATGTTTGATGTTCAACCTGTATCAAAGAAGAATAGAATTCATCAAAGTGAATTACCGGTTCCGTTGTGTGAGCAAATTCTTGAGTTCTTGACTTATGAAGGAGAGGTCGTTTTAGATTCGTTTGCGGGCAGTGGTGCTGTGGGTGAGGCGGCACTAAATCTGAAAAGAAATTGCATTCTAATTGAAATATTAAAAGATAATATTGAAAAGATTAAGAAAAGATTTGAGAATAATGTTTTGATGAAAACAGCAATGGAGTGGTAAAAAATGAATTTGACAATGGACGATAAAGTGGCTGAAAATTATAAAAGTAATTCTCAGAAAATACGAGTAATAACAGAACAGTGGGTAAGCAACAATTTGTTCTGTCCGTATTGCGGTAAAGAAAAGATTGCTCATTTTGAGAATAATAGACCAGTTGCGGATTTTTATTGTCTAGATTGTGCGGAGGAATACGAATTAAAAAGTAAGAATGGAACAATTGAGAATAAGGTAAATGATGGCGCATATGACGCAATGATAAAAAGAATTGAATCAATTAATAATCCGAACTTCTTTTTTATGAACTACAATAAGCAGGATTTGCATGTAAAAGATTTTTTGATGGTTCCGAAGTATTTTTTCTCTCCAGAGATTATCGAAAAGAGAAAACCCTTATCGGATACGGCAAGAAGGGCAGGTTGGGTAGGTTGTAATATAGTCTTGAAGCAAATTCCTGAAGATGGAAGAATTTTCATAGTAAAAAATGAAATTGAGATACCGCAGAAAGAAATTATATCAAAAGTAAAAAGAACAGATTTTATAAAACAGTATAAGTTAGATGCAAGAGGTTGGGTTTTAGATGTTTTAAATTGTGTGAATCAAATAGAAGGACGAGATTTTACTTTGGAGCAGATGTATAAGTTTGAAGATGTACTGTCAAAGAAACATCCAGATAACAACCATATTAAAGATAAGATACGTCAAAAGCTCCAGATACTAAGAGATAAAGGAATATTAGAATTTAGAGGAAGGGGACATTATAGAAAAATATAGAGTTGTTTGGTCCTGTGTCAAGATTTAGCACAAAATAAAATGAGAAGTTCTGCCAGCTAAGCTGCCGGCAGAGAACATACCCTCTCATACATTTTTTCAAAGTTGTTAGGAGACATATAGTCGCAGTGACTGTGAATCCTAGCGGTATTATAAAAGGTTTCAATATACTCGAATACAAGCCTATAGGCATGTTTATAGTTAATGATATTGAATCTGTTAAGCCATTCTCTTTTGATTAAGGAATGGAAAGATTCGATGCAAGCGTTATCATAAGGATAACCGCTGTGAGAATAACTTCTCTGCATTGTTTCAGTGGCTTCGCGCCACGCAGCTGACACATATTGACTGCCACAATCAGAATGAATAATAAGTGGCTGGTCAGTATTACGACAAGCTTTAGCTTTGTTGATAGTTTCAATAACTGTAGATACTTCCATAGTATCTGCAAGTGTCCAGGCAATGATTTTCCTGGCATATAAGTCTATTACGCAGTTGAGATATACAAATCCATCCTGGGTTCAGATGTATGTAATATCTGTGCACCAAACAGCATTGGGACGATCTGGATTAAACTGTTCATTGAGAATATTGTGGAGTTCTTTGCTGAAATCAGAATCTCTGGTTGTGGTAGTCCAAGGTTTCGTCCATTGGGCACGAATGCCCATTTCACGCATGTACTTACCAACAGTGCGTTGACTGATGGTTTCGCCAAATTTGCGTAGTTCCTGAGAGATTTTAGGAGCGCCGTAATTCTGTTTGGAATTATCATAAATTTTCTGGATTTCCTTTTTAACAGCTGCTTTTCGCCGACAAGAAGGAGAGACCTTTCGGTTAAGAAAGGATCTATATCCAGAGCGAGACACGCCTAAAAATTTCAGCATTCCGGAGACAGAGACGCGGCGCCCAGTTACTTTGGCAGCCTCTATCTTTGCAGAAACTTCCGTATAGATAGCTTCTGTTAATCTTTTCCCAGAATGCCGATGGCTTTTTTTAACACATCAAGTGCATCCTGAGCATCACGGAGTTCACGCTTAAGACGAGCGATTTCCTTCTCTTCTTCAGAAGCGTAATTATCGGAGCCGATAACGGGAATATCACCGTCGTTATCTCTGAATTGGGCCTCCCAGCGAGCAAGGGTACTGACACCGATGCATAGATTTTTTGCACATTCAACTTGTGTAAGATCAGGGTGCTCTTTGCGATAGTTAATAGCATCCAACTTAAACTGCTTGGTGTGATGATTTTTTTGTCGTGACATAATGAGTTCCTCCTCTTGTAGATTATACAACATTTTAAGGGGATATCTCATTTTGTTTTGTACTATTTAGATGCTAACACTAGGCGGAGATAAAAAGATAATGAAAAAAATGAAGAATGTAGCGGAAAAGATAGATGTTTCAGTTTCAGAGGAAGACAAAGAGTATTTTTGGTACGTGTTTGATATTGAATGATTGGATTTGGATGAAATATACATGGCGGAGTATTTTATCAATAAAATATCTCAACGGAGGTTACGAAAACCTAGGAGGACTTTATGAAACGTAGAACAGAATCAGGAGAAATGGCGAACCCTGATGTTATTAGGCAGATAATGAGGGAACACTCAAGTAGAGAGAATCCGCTTGGGATTACTGCAATATCAAGGTATGCTAACGATATGGGATATAGCATAGGGCGAAATGCTATTGAAGGTTTTATGACTAAGATGAATGTAAAGCCATATGAAACAGAGGAAGAGTGCGACGAACTGTTACAGGGTTGTTCCTCAGATTTACGCGAGATTTATTTTTGTAAGACAAGTTCTGAAGGACGGCGCACCAGGGGATACTGGGTGATGGAGGCACTATCTGACAGTGAATGGATGTTTATAGTAGATTCTATTATCTATTCAAAGATTTTAACAAAAAGGGAATCAGAAAACTTTGCTAAAAGAGTTACTTTACTTGCAGGAAAAAAAGTATCTGATCTTATGAAATATCGCTATCGGATGGAGGATCAGCCATATTTTGTGGGGGATGAAGATATTGACGAAACAGTTGGACATATTGAATCACGGGTTTTAAAACAAGTGAAATTAATTAGAGAGGCAATAAAGCTAAAAAAGAAGGTGAAGTTTAACCTCTGCGTATACGACTACGGGGACCAAAATGTGCGAATAGTGCCTTATGGAAAACACGGTAAAGTGCTTCCGGAGACCCCAGACAGATACAGAGAGGATGTACACCGGGTTGTAAGTCCGTTTGAAGTGGTTTATTCGAATGGGCGTTATTATATGTTGGGAGCAGATCTCGACACTGAAAGGAACCCTGAGTTGAAGTATAAGCTTTACAGGATAGATTTGATGGAAGACCTCACTATAAACAGGAAAGATGCGATTACGAAAGAAGAGGCTGGGATACAAGATGAATTAATGAACTTGTACAAATATAGACTTGAAAATCCATATATGTTTACCGGAAAAGTGGAGAAGGTTAGAATCCGAGTTGATGCAGATCAGCTGACGCCCATAGTAGATTGGTTTTCGGATGACTTTGAGGTGATACGAAGTATCGAAAAAGAAAGTGACGATTTTGATACAGAGGATGCAGCTTTTTACGATATTGATGTTAAAGTAAATCTTAACAGTTTTAGATTCTTTGTTTTACAGTATAGCGGATGCTTAGAAGTCTTAGAAAGAAAAGGAGACAATTCCTACCGAAATAGTATCAAGGATACTTTGAAGATTGCATTGAAAAAGTACGAGGAGGAATAAATGATGAGAAACTATTTTTACCTAAACGTAAATGGGTTTTATGGAACAAGGGAGAAAAATAGAGATAAACTAAAGGCGGGTTTGGATGATAGCTGCTGTTTAAAAAACGCAGAGAGTATTTGTAATCGGATTGTTGAAGATGGAGCCCCTAAATATGATGTGATTTTTTTCTCTGAATTTGCGCCTAATACGCCTTCGGGGAAATGGGTTATGCATTTTTTTGATAAAAATGGATATAGATTGGTTTTGCCAGATGCGAAAGAACAGGTAGAGAATTATTTTTATTCAGTAGTTGTTGCGTATGTTAAGAAAGAACTAAATGTGAAGAATTCTGAAGCTTCGCCTGGGGATTATTTGATTTGGAACGAATTACTTGTTGATGATCATTACGTAGTCGGAATTCATTTTACGAGAGAAGAGATTTTAAGGGTTATGAGGGAGGCTGTAAATAACAGAAGTGACAGGGAGAAAGAGCTTATTATTTTTGGGGATACTAATGTAACCAAGAATTCAGAAGAAAAACAGAAAAACCTTATTAATGAGATGATTGGAAATATTGGAATGGAAATCCTTGATGAAGACAGAAAGAATACCTTTAGAAGTATAACAAAGCCGGATCGTGTTTTTTCAAGTCTTAAGGATGTAGGGTATAGAGTAATTGATGAGTTCTTTATAAATGAATTATCTGATCATGATGCATTAAGTGTTACAGTATAGAATTGAATTTACCATACTGGATTTGAGTTGAAAGATGTGTTTGCATTTTTCAACTCTTTTTTTGTGAAAAAAATGAAATGCTTAAGTTGTTATCAAAAATAAGCAGGTCAAAAGAGTATTGTTTATGACGGGTGGTAAGGAAGATATTGGATCTAATATTTGTAATGAATATTTATATAATTGTGAAATGCCGGAATTAGTCAGATTTATAAGCAGATTAGAGGAGTAAAATCACCGTATCATAAAAGGAGGTCAGCTATGGATAGAGTACGGAAACGGGAAATTGACAATATACTTAAGGAATCACAGGAACGATATTTTGCAGGAGAGGTCAAAATGTATTCATTAGAAAGATTTGAGGATCGCCTCAAAGAAAAACGTAAGCGACCAAGGAAGTTGAGCCAGGCGCTTAAGGTAATGTCTGAGATCTCGATGTACTTGAAATCCCACAACATATACTTCGAAGAATGCATGGAAGAAGATACTCCACATATAACAATGGCCTTCAAGAACTGTGACAGATGCCCGGGGCATTATTCTGAGGGAAGCATATACTTCTATGAGGATTGCATGGAGGCGAGGGTTTACTACTCAGAGATAGGCACAAAATGGTGTAAGGAATCAAAGCATTTATCCGAACTTTACAGACTTATGAACTATCTAAATGCAAAGCTCTGGCCACGAGTGAGGGACGGGATGAACGGGACTCTTTATAAATCGGAACATTTGATAACTCCTCGCTTTTGTGTTACGGAAGACGGCTGTCAAGACATAACTACTATAATGGCGATTCCTTATTCGCACTTTGAATTGGATGTTCTTGAAATAGAGGATTTCATAACAGCGGCTCTGCCGGATTTGCTGGATAGTTTAAGTGCATCGATTTTTCTCTTGCTATTAGGCGAGATAAATATAGAAGAGGCGATAAGCCTTGTTGATACAGAGATTCTTGGGAAAGGAGGCAAAGAGTGAAACACAACAAGAATAAGAATATACAGATTACATTTACCATAAGGGAAAACCTGTATTTCAGATTCAAGTCGCTTTGCAAAGTGGAAAAGAAGATGCCGGCCACGGTATTAAAAGAGTTTATAAAGAAATACGTAGAAGAAAAGGAGATTGAAAACGATGGAAATGATGAATGAATATTTCGATGAGAATCTTTGGGAAGATGAGATGTTTGACTTCTTTTCTTAAGCACGGGATGAGGCAGACTTAGAAGATGAACTTGATGATTTATGGAATGATTAGGGGGTAAACAAATGCTTACTGTATTACTGATGATCTATCTGAGCGTGCAACTTAGTGTTCCGAGCTGGTATTACATAATATGCGTCTTAATGATGATTATTCAAGCTGTAAAGCACGGTATTAAGATACAAAAAAGTATTGAACAGAATCGGATTAAATGGGTTGATGTCAATCCCCAATAAGAATAGAAAGGATAAGAAAATGAGAAAAAGAATAATGGCTATAAACGCCAATGATTTCGGAGGGAAGACCGGGCACCTGATGAGTCACAGGTATTTTAATAATAGGGATCGAAGATACCATATAGATTGGAGATACTGGGCAAAGCAGGTGGATAAAACCTTGACATGGAAAGGCTTGAAAAAATATATCTTAAAAAAGAGCCCGGATATCCTAATTATTGAGGAAATGTTAATCAGTTCTTATGAGGACATTGATTTTATAGGCGAACTTGCTGAAATGGGATATTCCTATGTAGAAGAATGTCTACCGGAAAGAGGCAATTATTCGTTGACCATGACATTCTACAAGGAAGGCAATCCCGAATATCTTAATTCGCCGGGGAATTACAGGGAAAATAGGAGCGCTATATGCAAAGATGGAGATCTCATTATATGTGGAAGCCATTTTCCTTGTGAGTCTGACGAAGTGTTTTTGGAACATATGGGTGGCTTTGTTATAGCTCACCTTGGAGAAGACTTTCTGTTAATCGGAGATCTTAATGCTAATGATCCTACCAGAGGAAATAAACAAATGGTCAACAGGTTACTGGATGAAGGCGCAGTTGATCTTTGGACGGCAGCAGGCAATGATGAGCATACGCCAACAGAAGCGCAGTATCAGGGGAGATTGGACTATGCCATAGCTTCCCCATCACTGGCAAAGAAGGTAGAAAATATTGAAATTGACCCATTTCTGATGAACGAAGGCATAACTGATCATGCGGCAGTTATTGTGGATATCGTAAACTAACAGTTTACTGACAGGGTATTTGTGTTGGGTCATAATATAACGAATGATCATCTGATGAGATGGTCATTCGTTAACGAGCAAAAATGCTCAGCATTTTTGCGAGTCTATATGTTAAGAAATCAAGGAGCAAAATATGGACAGAAGTCAAATTATAGCGGTTGATTTTGACGGAACCTTGTGTTATTCAGCGTGGCCTGATGTAGGGGAACCCAATAATCCGCTTATAAAATATTTAAAAAGACAGCAAAAAGCAGGAAACAAGCTAATCCTCTGGACATGCCGCTCGGGAGCGGCCTTGGAGAAGGCGGTGTCGTGGTGCAGAGAAGTTGCAAATCTTGAATTCGATGCAGTAAATGATAATGTCCAGGAGGTGATTGATTATTACGGGAATAATTCCCGGAAAATATCATGTGATATTTACATAGATGATAAGGCGTGTGTGCCGGAAGATTTTTGTGCGCCTTGTGGGAAGTAGCCTTCAAAGGGGGCATTTGTGGATATTTATAAACAGATCGAAAAGTATAATCAGATATATAAGATGTTGAAAAACTATAGGATTAAAAAGGAGGAACTAAAATGGGATTAAGACATTATAAATTTCAACCAAATGAGTATGTTCTCGTTATGAAGAACGGTAAGGTTGTAAATCAGGGGATCGGACTGGCTTTTTTCTGTAACACATTAAGTACGGGAATGTCGGTTGTTCCCACGGTATCTTTTGACACATTTTTTGCTTTTGATGATGTGATGACCTCGGATTTTCAGGGAATCAATATTCAGGGTGATATTTCTTATATCATCCGTGACTATGAAAAAGTGGCGGGAATGATTGACTTCTCTTACACGAGTGAGTCGGAGTACGAGAATAAAAAGGCTGAGGCAAAGCAGGTGCTGGGTAAGAGGATTACAAATTTGGCAAAGACTTCTGCGTCAAAGTTTGTTAATGCAAGAGATGTAAAGGCTGTGATTCATGCTCAGGAGGAACTTGCAACATTTCTGACCCAGGAAATGACTTCTAATGAAGCAATTAAAGAACTTGGGCTGGAGGTTGTAAACGTATCCATTTTGGCGGTTTCTCCTTCGATGGAAACGAAAAAGGCATTGGAGGCGGCTACCAGAGAACAGATTATGCAACAGCAGGATGATGCGATTTATAAGAGGAGAAATGCTGCAATAGAGCAGGAGAGGATTGTTAAGGAGAACGAGCTGAATACTGAAATAAAAGTCGCTGAGAAAGAGCATGAAAATCAAATGCTAAGACAAAAAAACGCATTGGAAGAAGTGGAGCTTGAAACTAAGGTGACAAAAGAGCGTGCGGATTCAAAAGCCTATGCAAATGAAGTTGTTCTTAAGGCAATGGAATCGGTGGATAAGGAGATTCTTCTTGCTATCCTGTTATCCGGCATGGACAGTAAAACACTTATTGCCAAGGCATTTAACAGCCTTGCTGAAAACACCGACAAGATCGGAAATCTGAACATTTCACCGGATCTTTTGGAAACGCTGACGAGCGTGAAAGCTTGTAACTAATAACACGATTTCGGCGGTTCCCATAAAGGAGCCGCCGGAGAACGGGGGATAAATGGATAGAAATGCGAATAAGGTAGTTCTTGTGACACAGAAGAGCCGTATGCAGGAACTCTTGTATAAGTACAATACAAAAGCCCAAGCTCAATTTCATATAGAGCATATGGGGGCTGATTTCTCCGATTATGTAGTGGAAGATGAGAATTATCAAAAGTCCCTAGCTATTGTAAAACAGATTGCTGACAAATATGCAAAGGTCACAGTGGTGGACAGGGAATTTGTTCCAAACATGTTATTTGGAAAAGATGATGTTGTTATAGCTGTCGGTAGAGATGGACTGGTTTGCAATACGATGAAGTATCTAAACGGGCAGAAGTTAATCGGAGTTAATCCCGATCCTGCCAGGTGGGATGGGGTACTCCTTCCCTTTGAGGCGGGAGATATGGAGAATACTATCCCCAAAACGATAACGGGGGACTGTGATGTGAAAAACGTTACCATGGCAAAGGCAGTAACCAATGATGGACAGGAGATGCTTGCTGTAAATGATTTTTTTATCGGTTCCAAATCTCATACTTCAGCAAGATATGACCTGACGACAGGGCCTGTTTTCGGCCGTGTTATAACGGAATCTCAGTCTTCGTCAGGCATTATAGTTTCTACCGGAATCGGGCAAACTGGATGGTATAAGTCAGTAATGGCACAGGCGAAGGCCGCATGTGGGTTGTTTGGATATGATGATAGCGGTGATTATGAAAAGATTGGATGGGATGAGAAAAAACTAAGCTTTGTTGTTAGAGAGCCATTCCCTTCCAACACAACAGATGCATCTATTGTCTTCGGAACACTGGAGGAAAGAGATCCGTTCCTGGTATTATCTAAAATGCCTGAAAATGGTGTGATCTTCTCTGACGGAATGGAGGCAGACGTGATAGAGTTTAATTCTGGGGTAGAAGTAAGTATTGGAGTATCAGAAACGAAAGGATGTTTGGTTAGGTAGCTGTGACGGTTTATGTTTGCTCTCAAATACGGATTTTTGTTGAGTGGGTAAGAATACAGAAACTATAACTAATATCTTATAGAGGTTTTAAACTTCAAAGGGGGCATTTGTGTACATTTATAAACAGGTCGAAAAGTATAATCAGACATAGGTAAGCAATAATCAACGATAATAAGGAGCTTATTATGAGGTGTAATCAGGTATCTATTTTTGTTGAGAGATTTGGAAAATATGTGCCAAAGGATTATCCCGCTGATGTCCAGCGGGTCCACGTATATTGTGATGATGGTGCGTCGGTATATGCTGCACTGTCGAAAGCATATGCCTGTGTGATCAATGAGCTGAATGAATATGAACATATCGGTGCGAGGGGTGATGTATCTACAAATGAGTTTTCTTATGTTGACTACCGAAAGATGCACGGAACTATACCCATTGTTAAGAGAGAGTATGATCAGGATTTGGATTTTGAATATTACAGTTCATCGAAAGTGCTCCATGAGGATTTTCTATGGGCTTATGAACACAGAGCGGAAATCCTTGATGTGATCAGTCAATGTGAATCAGAAAAGGATTTTGCACCATGTCTGAAAGAAAAGTTTGGGCTTGATGACGTGCAGGTCAGAAAGATTTCACAAATCCGAATGGATATGCTGACAAAGGAGCGATATGAAAAAACAAAGGCAGATCTGGAAAGGATAAGAGAAACTGAGAAAAGGTGCGGAGAGCCGTGGAATACCCAAGATATGATGATTTGGATACGGCGATGGATCCGCGAATGTAAAGAGGAAATCGAAATTATAGAAGCATTCCTTAAGGCGGCTGATAACTATCAGTATATCGTTGAGATTATTAAGGATACTGACAACAACAGGGAATACTGCGACAGGATAGAAAAGGAGTACGGTTTCAGTTATAACCAGAGCACGTCACTGAGATTTTGTTGTGCCAATGACTTTTCCAAAAGCGCAATAGAAAAGAAGAAACAGAAACTGGAGGAACTAAGGGGGCGGCTGGCCGGATACGAAAAAGAGCTTGAGGAGTACGAGCATAAATAATGAATTTGGAAATAACCAATAGATACGTTTATGTGGTGTCAGATATTCATAATGATGCTTCCGGTTTTAAGGAGTTACTGGACAAGATTGCTTTCTCGAAGGATGATCTTTTGATCATAAATGGAGATATTTTTGACCGCGGAGACGAACCTGTAGACCTGTATTTTGAAATCTTAAAACACTCTAATATACAGGTTGTACAGGGGAATCATGATGTATGGCTGGCCAGAGAAATCTTGGAGAAATATGAAAATCGAAAAGCTGGTATGTACATCAGCTATAACTCTCTTCCGATCTTAGAAGAGAGATTGGTTCCTGTAGATCTGGTGAATCTGGCAAATTGGATCAAGGAGCAGCCTTATTATATTAATCTGGATCTGAAAGGAACAAAATATCAGATTGCTCACGCCGAAACATATGATACGCCGGAACGTATATGGGATAAAAGCCTCTTCTATATGGGAGACGACGTACATTATGATGACTTTATTTGCGGACTGGAGGAGTATGCGGACTTTATTTCCGTTGTCGGACATACGGCAACAGAGAATAGAAGAATATGGATATCACCATCCGGAAGGACAATACGTACAGACTGCGGAAATGGATACAAACCTTATAACTGCGAAGGGTATTTAGCGGCTCTCAGGCTGAATGATATGAGCGAATTCTATGTATAGTATCTGTTGATCCGAGAGCTGATCGGTAGGTTTTATTATTGGAGGACGATATTGATGAAAGAGTTTGAAAAAATTGAAACTAAGATAGGCTATGAAGACCCTAAAATGGTAGTCTCAATTTCAATAGACAGGGGTGATTATGAAGATTTTGAATCGGCATGTCACAACAAACATGAGGATCCGAAGGAGTTACTCCGAGAAATTATGGAAAGCTATGCTGATGATGCAGATGAATTGGAAGAGAGACGTATGAAGAACTTTATGTCAAAAGGGGTCGATGATAAGCTGATATCTCTTTATAACCAGCTTTACAGAATCGAAAGCAAACTGGACAAGCTGTTAAACAAAGACACTTCGTATGTAACTGTTTCAGATGATACAAATGGTTCCGGAGAAGGCGAAAGCCTTCCGTTTCGATAGAAAATTGATATGTTGGAGAGATAGATTATGCCAAAGATATTTTATAAAGCACTAATTCTAATCTTGGTTATAGGAGTTCTTTCGGCATGTAGTAAGTTGGGAAAAAAGGATGAAGCGACTACGAAGGATAACAGTACTATTACACATGAACCGATGACCGAAGATGCGTACCGGAGGAGCAAAATGGAGCAAACAGATAATACGGAAGATCAAGGTATTCATGAGGAATCTGAAAAAACTGTATATGAGGATGATCAGGTTTATTGCATTGAGAAATATGAGTATTGGAGCGATCCCCGGGCACCTCATCCTATTACTGAAATGAAACATTATACCTACGATAAAAAAACAGGCGAGGAATTGACGCTGTTGGGTATAACGGGGATGAGTTCTGAAGAGGCAGCAGATGAAATCCGAAAGCAGTTAAAGGAAAACTATCCCTTCTTTTATGAAATGTATTGGGGGAATAGTGATGATTATAAAGAATACTACAGAGATTACTACAATAGTATAGACCCATTAAAGCTGGATTTTTGCCCAAATGAAAACAATGAGATTCTTGTTTATGATTCATGGGGGCTCCCTTATGGCGATAATACCAACGGACTTGAAGTTTATGTGACCTTACATGTGAAGTGACAGGGGAATACAGATGGTAAGGGAAATCAAGTTACATAGTAAAGAAGGGAAGGACTGCGACTGTGAGATATTATAATTTTGCTCTCTATGCAACATCAGATGAAATAAAAGAAAAAACAACAATAAATCTAAGAGAATACGGCTATGACAACACATTAATTGCGGTTAATAATTATATGTTCAGGCACCTGCAAAATGGTATTTCATTTCTTGTATACAGGGAAGAAGGAAATACAATTCTTACGGTGTTCTCCTATGATGAAATGAATGTGATGTTTCGTGATGCGTATGCAAGCATTACGGCGATGTTGGGAGAGGTCTTCTTTGTAAAAAGGATAAAATCAGATCCGGAAGAGATTACCATGTATCAAATGCTGGATTATATCAATGAAGCCAAGCGACGCGAATATACGTCATGGTCATCCAGATACTTGGAGTCTATTAAACTACAGGTATGCAATTATTACACCAATGATCCGAAAGTATTTCACTATGATTTTGATGAGAGAATTGTGCCGGAAAATAAAAAATATGCAGGCGGGATTTATGATCAGGCATTTATTAGCGAACTGAAAAACGTAGAGGAGCATGCAAATGAAACGGATCACAAAACTAATATGGTTCATTATGTGATTTCCAGTAGGAGCGTGGAATCCGCGAGTGATATGACAGAGGTTCTTATGCAACAACTTTATAAATCAAAGCGAATCAGTGGAAGGCGAATGGAAATCATAAGTCAGATTGAGCCGGGTATTTATCGAGAACTTAATCATTTGGAAGAAATCATTGAGAATAATTATGGTGGTGTAATCGTATTTGATCTGACAGAGAAGTTTGGCTGCGACAGTGTAGATTACGCCATGACCAGTAAGTATATTCTTAACCTCCTGAAAAGATATAGAAATAAGTGCTTATTTGTGTTTACCTACCGAATGTATAACCCGGGATTCTCGTATCAGATTTTGCCGCATATAAAAAAATATGTGATCCCTGTTATGCTCAGAGAAGGCAAAGGTGACAGAAAAGAAGCCGTTAAATACATGAAAACCCTGATTAGAGATTCTGAATATGCAGGGTATGCTGGACAGGCTGCCGAATTTTTGAAATTATTTCCGGGTAATGATTTCTCTCAGACAGATGTGCTTATGGCCTATGAGCAGTTCGAATCATGGTGTTTAAACAAGAATGTGCTCCATGCGTATGACTATGATCTTTCTCAGGGATTTATGTTGGATAGGGATTCGGAGGCTGAATCGCCATATGACAGGCTGAATAAATTAGTCGGCTTGGACATAGTTAAGAAACAGATTGATAGTATTATCGCTACGGATATCGTTGAAAAGGAAAGAAGAAAGCGAAAGGGTAAAGATTATCAGACAGGATGTATGCACATGATTTTTGGGGGGAATCCCGGTAGCGCAAAGACAACGGCTGCAAAACTGTTTGCCGGCATAGCGAAGGAAAAGGGAATCCTAAAGAGCGGAGCATTTGTAGAGCGTGGAGGCATGGATCTTGACGGCCTGGGCGGTGTTACAGCAATCAGGGAGGCTTTTGTTGCCGCAAAGGGAGGTATCTTATTTATTGATGAGGCGTATTCCATGATGAGTGACACGGCAGTGACTGTATTGATACAGGAAATGGAGAACAGACGTGATGATGTGATTGTCATCCTGGCAGGCTACAATGAGCATATGAAGGAGTTTATGAAGATTAATGAGGGCCTGAAAAGCAGGATTCCTCACTGGATAGATTTTCCCGATTATACAGCTGATGAGCTTACAGACATATTTAGGCTGATGATAAAGGAACGAGGTTTCAGCGCTACGGATGATGCGGTAAAGGAAGCTCATTATATTTTTGAAAAGGTTAGGAATACGGACAACTTTGGCAATGGAAGATACGTGCGGAATATGATAGACCATGCGGCACAGAATCAGGCGGTACGACTACTTTCTACAGGCAGGAAGGCAGAGGAAATTCATAAAGCGGAGCTGTTCCGCATTACAAAGAATGACATATCTATGCTGGAAGAAGGTCTGAAAAAAGAACGGGCTACTGGTACGGCCAAGAAAGAACTGGATGGAATGATAGGCCTCACATCTGTTAAGGAGATTATTCATAAGGCTATGGCTCACTACAAGCTGAATAAGCTTTGTATAGATAAGGGTATTGCCAGAGAGAAGGCTTCTTTTCATATGGTTTTTACTGGAAATCCGGGTACGGCAAAGACTACTGTTGCAAGGCTTTTTGCAGAGATACTGAAAGATGAAAAGGTGTTGTCTACAGGTAATTTTGTGGAAGTGGGACGCGCGGATCTTGTGGGTGATCATGTTGGATCCACGGCACCATTGGTCAAGAAGAAGTTTAAGGAGGCGCAAGGTGGAGTTTTATTCATAGATGAGGCGTATTCTCTTTGTGATGCATACGAGAATGGCTATGGAGATGAGGCGATAAATACTCTTGTTCAGGAGATGGAGAATCACAGAGATGAGGTGATCGTGATTTTTGCCGGATACACCGAACCGATGAAACGTTTCCTGGAAAGGAATCCGGGAATGTTATCAAGGATTGCGTTTCAAGTTGAGTTTGAGGATTACAGTACGGAAGAACTGTGTGAAATCACCAAACTGATGGTTTCGCAAAAAGAGATGACAATTACGGATGAAGCGATAAATGAGCTTAGGAGGTATTACGACATTATTCGTGAAGACCCCGACTATGGTAATGGGCGTTTTGTCCGGAAGACTCTGGAAGAAGCTGAGATGAATCTGGCAGAGAGGTTGATAAAGCTCAAGGAATCAGAGATTACCAGAGAGTTGATCACGACGATTGAAGTTTGCGATATTCCGAATCTTAGTGCACGAAAACGTCCGGAAAAGAGAAAACTGGGGTTTGCCTGTTAGTTATGTGAGAAATGATTTTGTGCAAATTAAAGAATACAAAATTTACAACAGAAGAATACGAAGGAGGGATTTGCAAATGAACAGGTTGTTTTTGCTATATTACCCTGCGCTTTTTTTAGATATAGATAAAGACGAGCTGATTGGTATATATGATGATGTTATTGAACTGAAAGAAGCTTGTGATATGGTGCTTGCTGACAATGACAAATATTTTGAGTTTCTTATTAATAACCCTTATTCAGAACTGACAGTGAAAGAATTTGATTCCGTGAATCAGAAATTTATAGATGTAGATTTGGAGAAATTAGGGGAGTATGCCGATAAACTGAACCATAACTACCAAGCTATAAATCTGATTATTTCACACGAAGACATGTATTCGTTTTATAAGAACAATGTGATTCACACAAAGAGTGGGATCAATATATGCGGCGATTGTCCAAATGGTTTTGATCATAAGGATATATCGAGTAGTGATATTGCTATCAAAGTGTATTTTAGCAATCAAAGTACTTCTGAAATAATGTTAGATTTTGGACATTGGTGGGGTGGATGGAATGAATGCCCATCAGCGGAAGAAATGTCGGGAGTTATAAAAGAGTGGGAGGATAAATTTGGAATAATTCTCACGGAAGTAGCGCATGATAGGTTAACCTTCGAATGTAAAAGGAAGCCGAATGAAGCTGAAGCGGAGCAACTCCTGACAGAACTGAAAGAACTTCCGTCTAATTGGATATTGGCAACTACAGTGAACTAAAAAAGAGAATCATCGAGGAGGGTATATTTTCTTTGTGGTGGGATTAATACAACAAATATGAAGTATAGTGTTGGATGTAGGGGGAAAGTGTAATGACAATGGATCTTCTTGAACAGATAATAGAAGAAAACAATATACCAAAGGATGTCCACTTGATGAGCGACAGCGGATGGGAGTGTGATCCCACGGAAATGAATGGGGTATTCTACAACAGACAGAGTAATACGATTATTTTTACACAGAGTGGAACGTCGGATCGGGAATATGAAGCGTCAGAGGATTGGAAAATACTATATGATCCTGATTTAATAAAAGTAGAAGGGCTTGAAGTATACCCGGTTACAAGTGTAGCGAGCGGTAGGATAACTGAGGATTTCAAGAAGGCAATTAAAGAGGCGGGAGATTTTGAGCTGTATTACGGCATACAGGAAACAGAAGATAAATACGATGAGATTGATTTTAACTGGCGACCTCTTTTTTACAGCATTCAAATTAAAGCAAAGAATATTGGATACATAGGGTTTCGTGGCGGGGATAGTGGTTTGGAGCCGGAAATATATATATTTAAGCCATATAGAAATAAAGGGTATGGCACTTGCGTATTAAAAAGATTTGTTGATATTGCGTTTAAAGAAGGCTTAGTGAAGAAATGGAGAGAAAAAACAGAGAATCCGCCGCCTTTGTATATATTTAAGAAAGAAACCGTGTTTCCGGAACAGCTGGTATCTACAGTTCGGGTAGAAAATGAATATTCACGTAAAATGATGTTGGCGTGCGGATTTCAGGAGAACCAGGAACCAGTAGCTGAGTTTATTCTTCTTATAGATGACAAGACGTCAACAGCCAGTTCTGTTGAGGTGAGTGAGTTTGTGATAACGAAGCAGGATTATATAAAGAAAACACAGAATACTATACTATGAGTTTATTTTTTAATACTTAAGAGTCAGTTATGATGTATTGTGGCAGCTAACCGGATTTACTTCTTATGGGGCCATGTTGTCGTGGGTTCGATTCCCACCAGGACGGAAACGTTCTGTAGTTCAGTGGGTAGAGCGCATGTTTAATCCGGTAATATCGCCATATTATGTGCCGACAGCTATTGCCGCTTACTTCTTCAGTTGAGATGATAGCGGCAAGATTCGTCGGCTTCTTGTGATAATAATAGCGGAGGATGGAGATATGCGGGAAATATATAAGGATTATCTTTTTGAGAAGCATATTCTTGTCAGTGAAAAAAATGTTGAGGAAAAGAACGTGTTTGAGACATTGTTTGCACTGGCGCATTTCTTTGGCATAAGGATAATAAAGGGTGAGAAACTTGTTGACCATGGGATGATTGGGGAGCTTTCAAAATGGTTGGGAGAAAATGTTCCGGAGCCTTTTTATAAAGGGTTTCCGAAAAGTGTGCGAGAACTCACTACAGAAGAGTTATTATTTGATCAGCTCTTACATTACTTTACGACATATGGTCTGGGGGATTTTGACGAGCCCGAGCATTCTGTGTTTGAAAAAGATTTTGAATGTGTTGCATTTCAGGAAGATGTTAAGGTAAAGGATTTTGAGGTTCAAACGGAAGAAGCCGAAGAGACTATAAAAGCTATCGTTTATAATCTTCTGTTAGTATCACGCCAACTAAATGAAAGGCAATATGCACTGGTGCTGGCATACATTCTTGACCACGACGGTGAAACACCGGAGATTTCATCAAAAAATACACTGATACGACTTTTAATTGACACAAAAAAGCTTTCTTTCACTGATAAAATGAATCTGTCGGATGTGATGAAGGTTGTGGACGAATTGAATTATCGTAATTACAACAATAGCAATCCTAAAAAGCTTAATTTCAAAAATCAGGATAGAAAGTTTTTGACAGAGATTTTAGATAGGATGTTTAAGGGAAGCAGGTGCGATATCCGAACCTGTTATGAGAAGAAGCAGTTATGGAATGGATTTTTGCATCACATTCATTATCAGCCTAAAAACGAAGCGGCGTCAGTTTTTGTATGCGCTATGAGAGAAAAGGGAAATGAGTCCGTATATAGTGAGTTCGAAAAGCTGATGCGTGAAAACAGGCGGCAGGAAGCTGCCAATTTACTGCGCGAAAAGAAAGGGAATTCGTCTTTGCTTCGGAATTTGGATTATATTATAAGCCGTATGGATAGTGAAGAAGCTGAGGCCTTTCTTTCTGATTTTCCGGAGGATTGCAGTGCGCTTATTTTATTGCAATTGTTATTCCGATATGAATCATTTTCAAGGGATGGTGGGCGTACTTTCAAGTTTTCCAGACATAATCTGTTGAAGGTTCATGCTGAAACGAATGAAGAGCAGAACAGAAGGAAAAGCAAACTTTCTGAGGATCAGGTCGAGATTCTTAAGACTATTATACGGTCAAGACTAAAAGGGCAGTTGAAGAATAGACTGGGCAAGGTATACGTTGATCCGGCGATGAAAAACTACGCACTTCCACTTGCGGAAAATACCAGTCAGGGCGGATACGGAGTGCTTTCAAAAGGGGCGAGGATTCCCTTTGACGAGGAAAAAAGCTACGGGCATTTACATATTGGGAAAAAGTCAATGATATTGACCTTTCCGTATTTGCGCTTACTGAAGAGGGCAGGCGTAAGGAATTCTCGTGGAGGACAATGGCAGGACAACAATCAGATGCTATTACATATTCAGGAGACGAAACGAGTGGTTATAACGGTGGCTCTGAGTATTTTGACATCAATCTTCCTGAGTTTAAAGCGCGTCATCCGGAATAACGGTATCTTATATTTTGCGATAATGTTTTCTCAAGAGTGAACTTTAACAAGTGTTTTTGTAAAGCCGGCTATATGCTAAGAGATGAGGATGACAGTGGAGAAATATACGAGCCCAAAACTGTCGAATCTGCTTTCCTTGTGGACTGTGAGAGTACATTTGCATATTTATTTGGAATAGATCTGTTAAAAAATGAATTCATTTGGTTGAAGCAGGCGAGAAACAGCAATGCGCAAGTGGCAGGAAATACATCCTTGGCTTTTTTGCTGGATTATTTTCATGTCACGGAAATCTTTAGCGTATACGACTTTTTCGAACTGATGGCTGAAGAAATGGTAGAGGATCTCTTGGATGCCGAGATTGTTGTTACAGATCATGAGACAGTGTGCTCCGATGGTGCTGAGATAATAAGAGAGTATGATTTTGAAAGACTAAGAGCATTAATGGGGTAATAGTGAATCAAGGAGGCTTTGGTATATGAATTATTACATAAGTGACCTACATTTGTTTCACAAAAATGTAACACGAGCAGGTAAGGACTTTGATGACCGCCCATTTGATAATTTAGAGGAGATGCATTTAATCGTTAAGGATAAATGGAATGCTAAAGTTACAAATGGCGACACGGTATATATTCTTGGAGACCTGGCCATGCGAGGAACGCAGGAGGACTTGATCGCTTTTGTATCGATGCTAAAGGGTCATAAGGTAATGGTTAAAGGGAATCATGATGATATTAAGGATTTGCGATATAAGCAGCTTTTTGATGAAATCTGCGATTACAAAGAGATAAGCGATACGCTTGGCGGAAAAAATGTGAAGTTGGTGCTTTGCCATTATCCGATACTAATGTGGAAGGATCAGCATCGTGGGTCAATCCTGTTATACGGGCATGTTCATAATTCAATCGAGGAGTATTATTTCAAAAAGTGTCTTCGAGAGATGAACAATGAGGATTTCTTTAATCGAAGATCCGGGGAAGAAGTTTTGAGGGCTTATAATGTGGGATGCATGATGCCGTATATGGATTATGAACCCAAGAGTTTGGCGGAGATTGCAAGAGGGGCGGAATCCATTAATCGACTTAATTGACTTTAGTAGGAGAATTGAAATGAATAAAATACAGGGTAACTATGCCGAGGCGATTGTTTATACGGATGACATAGAAGAGTATGCCAAGGCACAGATTCAGCTTATTTGCGATAATGAGATTTCAAGGGATACGGATATTAGAGTAATGCCGGATGTTCATCCGGGAAAAGTAGGTCCCATTGGTTTAACTATGACATTGGGAGAAAGAGTAATGCCCAATCTGCTTGGTGTGGATATCGGATGCGGGATGCTTATGGCAAAGGTTAAAACAAAGGGGCTTGAGTTTCAAAAACTTGATAAGGTAATTCGTGAAAACATACCTTCTGGATTTGCCATAAGGCAGCAACAGCATTCCATGGCAGAAGAGTTTGACTTGTTCCGGCTTAATTGTTACAGTCATATAAATGAAGAAAAGGCAAGAAGAAGCCTGGGTACCTTGGGAGGTGGAAACCACTTTATCGAGATTGACAAAGGAGAGAAGGACACTTTTGTGGTGATTCATACCGGAAGTCGGCATCTTGGCGTTGAAATTACGGAGAATTATATTAGGGAAGGACAGGAGCATTTAAAGGCCAAGGATTCGGATGTGCCGTATGAGTTGACCTGGTTGGAGGGATCCTTAAAGGATGCGTATTTGCATGACGTTTCGGTTGCTCAGGAGTATGCGGCATTAAACCGCAGGATTATTCTACGGGAAATTCTTAAAGGAATGAAGTGGAAGGAATCGGAATGCATAGAGTCTGTCCATAATTATATCGATGTCTTATCTGACGGACGTAAGATACTTCGAAAGGGGGCTATTTCTGCCAGAGAAGGACAACCGGTCGTAATTCCTGTCAATATGAGAGACGGCGTGATCATAGGATTCGGAAAAGGTAATATGGACTGGAATGAGTCAGCACCTCACGGTTCCGGGCGAAAATACAAAAGAGAAGATGTAAAAAACAACTTTACGGTCTCCGCTTTCAAGGCTGAGATGAAAGGAATCTACAGCACCTGTATAGGAGCGGGTACATTAGATGAGTCACCGTTTACCTATAGGGATATTAACTGCATTTTGGATAATATTAATGACACGGTGGATGTAACGGAAATACTAAAGCCGCTATATAACTATAAAGCCGGGGAGCAATGAAATGTTGATTCAGATAAGTAGCGGTCAGGGACCAACTGAGTGCTCGCTGGCAGTTGAAAAGCTATGTAAAGCTTTACAAAAAGAATTCAAAAATACCAGGATTGTTTCCATTAATAATGATTATTCCGGGTTTGGATACAAGTCTGCTACGATGGAGATTAATGAGAGTGTTTCAGATCTGGAGGGGACAATACTGTGGATTTGCAGGAGCCCGTTGAGGAAAAATCATCCAAGAAAGAACTGGTATGTAGATGTTAGTGTTTTGAATGAGACTGAGGAAATGGAAGAGTTTCGGGAGGAAGATTGTTCTGTCGAGACAATGCACAGTGGAGGTAAAGGCGGACAAAATGTAAACAAAGTTGAGAGCGGAGTACGGATCAGACATATTCCTACCGGAATAACCGTAGAATGTACGGAAGAACGTAGTCAGTATATGAACAAACAGAAAGCTTTTCGCCGATTACAGGCAATTATGCATGAAAAGAATCTTGAGATTAAGAACAATGCGACAACCGAGGCATGGTCAAAGCACACGGAGATAGTAAGAGGGAATCCCGTACGAGTATACGAAGGTGAAAATTTCAAGAGAAAGAAATAGGGTGCGTATCATATGAAAAACAAAGAACCGGAAAATGATGTTCCAAAGTATAAAAAGAAAACAAAAAGCAATTGTTCCAAATCAAAAAGCAAATCTGATCATAAACATCAAAATAAGGATTGCTTGCTTATAGCTGATAGCAAACCATATTTAGCAAGCTATTGTACTGTTTGTGGGAAAATACGGAGCTGGAATTATTGTTTGGAAAAATGTGAAGGCGGTTATAAAGAATTGTTTGATGAAGAAGCCTTTAAAAAGTATAAAGATTTAGAACAGATAGCTGTGAAGGATTTGTTTGTAAAATATGTACCACTGACAACCGAATAATAAAAGGAGTAGTGCCATGGGAAGAGATGAAAATGTAATAGTGTTCAAGGATACGGAGAATCTATGTAAGACTAATCCGAGGATTTCAGAAGCAGTAAAAAGATCAACATCAGCTCAAAAGCTGATGTTGGAAGGAGATAAGTTAAAAGATCAGAAGAAAGGTCTTTATGAAGATGTAGCAAATGTTATTGTCACAAAAAAGAGAACCTTCGAAGCTGCTGCGGCATACAAGAATCAGCATGTGGCAGTCCACAACTTTGCTTCAGCATCAAATCCGGGTGGAGGAGTAACAAAAGGCGCAAATGCTCAGGAGGAGTGTCTATGCCGGTGTTCAGGTTTATATTTTTGCCTTAATACACCGGCCATGTGGGATGGATTCTATAAGCCTCATAGGGATGCTCATGACCCCATCCACAATGATGACATCATATACACGCCGAGAGTGACTGTATTTAAGACAGATACCGCAACGCCTCAGCTGTTGACTGAGTCAGAATGGTACGATGTAGATATTATCACCTGCGCCGCACCTAATCTGCGAAATCAGCCGAGTAATCGATATAACAGCGGAGATGGAAACAGGCAGGTAAAGATGAAGGACAAAGAGCTCTTAGCGTTACATGAGAAGAAACTCAGGAGGATACTGGAGGTTGCTTTATCAGAGGGTTGCGAGACGATCATACTCGGCGCTTTTGGATGTGGAGCTTTTCAGAATAATCCGGAAGTTGTGGCACTTACAAATAGAAATGTTATTAAAGATTATTTGCATGCTTTTAAGAATATTGAGTTCGCTGTATACTGCCCGCCACATGATGATAGTAATTTTATGATATTTGAGAGAGTGCTTAAGGTTTATTGTAATTAAAAAATGAATATCAAAAGAACGTTTGTAAAAGCGCAATGTGGATGCATGTCATAGCAGGAGGTGGTATTTATAGCGACATATGTAATTTCAGATATTCATGGTCAGTATGATATGTTCATGGAACTGATTGATAAGATTGATCTTAAGCAAACAGATACATTATATGTCTTGGGTGACATTTTGGACCGAGGTCCGCATCCTATTAAGGTTTTAAAAAAGCTTATGGAAATGCCGAACGCCATTTGTATAGTAGGAAACCATGAACTTATGGCGTTGGAATGCCTGGAATTCCTTATGAAGGAAATAACAGACATGTCCATAGAAGAATTGGATGAAGAAATGCTGGATAATCTGGTGACTTGGCAATATAACGGGAGTAAGTCAACAATAGATGAGTTCAGTGAGTTGGAATCAGATGAAAAACAGGATATAATAGATTTCATAAAGGAGTTTTTGATTTATGAGGAAGTCGCGGTCTCTGACCGGGACTATCTTTTAGTGCATGCGGGTTTAGGGAATTATTCTCCCGAAAAGGATATTGAAGACTATTCTCTTCACGAATTAGTCTGGATAAGGGCCGACTATGATGAGCAATACTTTGAAGATACATTCGTGATAACCGGACACACACCAACGCAGACCATTGAGGGTAATCCCAGACCGGGGTTTATATACCGGAACAATAATCATATAGCCATAGATTGTGGGGCACACTATCCGGGAGGCAGACTGGTGGCAATTTGTTTAGAAACAGGGGAAGAGTTTTATTCATCCACGAACGAGATGGGGGTAAGCGTCATATGCTAATTTTGGAAAATGATGAGCTGAAGTCTATATCGAGAAAAGAGTTTTTAAAAAGGCAAAAAAATTTAGGTATGATCTACGCAATGAGTGATATTCATGGATGTATAGAAGAACTGGAAGAGAAAATGGAGCTGGTTGATCTCAGGGGAAATAATCGTATTATCTTTCTCGGAGATTATATTGACTACGGGGATAGCTCCTGCCAGGTTTTGCAGTATATTTGGCAGTTGCAAAAACGGTATGGAGATAAAAAGGTTGTTGTGCTTAAAGGTAATCATGAGCAGATGTTCCTGGAATGGATTGATGATTACAGAAATCCATTCTCGGATGGTACTGAAGACCTTATGACATTTAATGATTGGTTAAGAACTGATTTTGAATATGGAGCAAATACCATAAGTACGTTTGTTTCTGAACAACAAATGGACTTTCTCAATCAGATTTCAAGAACCAGCTCTTTGGAAACGATTAGTAAGGAAGCGGTTCAAATGATCCTTTCTAATCATGAAGATCTTATCAGGTGGATGCAGAATATGCCTACATACTATGACGCGGATGACCATATATTTGTTCATGCCGGTGTGGATGAGGAGGCAGGAGAGTACTGGATGTGGGGTACATCGGATGACCTGCTTTTGGGGAAGTTTCCTGCATCAAAAGGAAAGTTTTATAAAACTATAGTTGCGGGGCATGTCGGCACAGGAACTAGGGATCTTGCAAATGATCGCTCATACCATGATGTTTATTATGATGGAGAGAGTCATTATTATATTGATGGATCGGTATACAAGGGAGGAAAGCTTCTGTTATTGGGATATGACGAAAGTGATGGAAAGTATTATCAGATCGAATCAAATAGAAAGATTCCAGTGAGAAAGTATGAAGAATATGTAAGTTTGGATTAGGCGAACACAAAGAATAGTATGGAGGAAGTGCGAATGAGTTTTTTGATTGCGGGCGATACCCATGGTACACTGGATCTTGCCAAGGTGGTTCAGTACTATGAGGGAAGAAATGCAGAGTTTTCCAAGGATGAGGATTATTTAATTATTTTAGGCGATGTAGGTGTCTGTGGTTTTTCTGCTTCTGAGGAAGCGACGACAAGAGCCACACTTCGGAACCTTCCTGTTACAACATTGTTTATTGACGGAAACCATGAAAATTTTGAACACTTGAATTCATATCCAGTAGATGAATGGAATGGAGGAAAAGTTCATTTTGTCGAATCGGATATTATTCATTTAATGCGAGGACAGGTGTTTGATATTGGCGGAACCACCTTTTTCACCTTTGGAGGAGCATATAGTATTGACAGAATGTATAGAACTGAAGGACTATCTTGGTTTCCTGAGGAATTACCAAACTATGAGGAATATGAGGAAGGTTGGTTTAATTTGGAAGCCTGCGGGTTTAAGGTGGACTATATCTTAAGTCATTCCGGTCCGCGAGAGGTTGTTGCGGCAATGGGATATGGTGAAATGTCAGATGACGAAGTGGAACTTAGACAATATTTTCAGCGTGTGGCGGATAATACGGAGTTTACGGCATGGTATTTCGGCCATTTTCATGATGATACAGAGGTTGAGGATATGTTCTTTTGCCTCTACGATGAAGTAGTAGCAATTTAGTGGTATTTTTATAAAAGGGGAAATTATTATGAATAACTTGTCAGTTACACTTAGCAACTTTATATTAATGGAAGAGGCAGAATCGGAGGAGTTCGAAGTATATTTGTTGATTTGTAAGGATGGCCAGATGAGTGCTGGGTGTTATACAACCGGCACCAATTATCAACAGGGTGCAACAGAGTTGTTTCCTTTACAAATTATCTGCTGGAGAAAGACTTAGTTGACTTAACTGAATTTCACTGATATAATATGTTTCACTACGGGAATGAAAGCGGTGATATGAGTGAAAATAGATAGAATTGGATTAGAATGTGTAGGGAATAAGTTTTTAAAACTGCCCAATATTCAGAAGTATGAAGTTGTCCACAGGACAGAAGATGGTTTTATTGCATCTGTGGAAATGGATGATGGGTATGAGTTTTATATAGATGCCTGCTTCCTGAATAGGGTATTTCCGTCCACAATTATAAAGTTGATTGAGAAGCAGGATAAAAGCCGGGGAGTGAGCATTTTGGTTGCTCCATATATTTCAGAGAGAACCGCACAAATATGCGAAGATAACGGAATGGGTTATTTTGACTATGCCGGAAACTGTTGGTTTGTAGGTCATTCGATTTAT
>OKTX01000042.1_pt1 | contig 105676 bp, 77 predicted proteins | sample 1606261 | NCBI WGS metagenome assembly OKTX01 (sample SAMEA3879543, study PRJEB24766) | human gut metagenome | biome: human-associated habitat; feature: feces | place: USA | collected 1985/1987 | reverse complement strand
ATAACCGTTTAACTCCATAAGCTATGAATTTGGAGACAAAGATAACAATTTATAATTTTACCCCCTCAGGTTTTTACGTTGACCCTGAAAAATCATGTATAGGTTCAATGAAGTTCTGGTATTTCGGAACAACTTCTACCTTGACATCTATTGTTTGATTATCCGCCTGTACCTTTATTATCGTTTTACCCACATGGATTCCCACGACACCTCCCCTTTCGGTGACAACCGCAACATTCTCATCCTCGGACATAAAATCGACCTTTCTCATTCCGGAAACCTCAAGCTGCCGTACAGAAGGCGGGTAATCCTTCTTCACGTACATAGAACTCAGTAAAAGTTCGTCAGGCTCTACAGAGATTCTGGAAAAATGCTCTACCTCATCGCTGCTACAAGAAGTGAACGATACAAACATGAGAATAAGTAATCCAACTATACTTGAAAAAACTCCAATTAAAACATAAAAAAACTTTCTCATAAATTAAATAGTTAAGTTAAACATTTATCTTTAAATCACAACACTACTTCAAAAACAACCCCCAACCGTAAAACCGGGGTATAGCATAGTTCCTACCAACAACAAGCAAAGCAGAACCTTACTGACTTCAAATCTGATTGCAACATAAAGACAAGCTTTCTTTGAAAACTCCCTACGCAATTTGAGAGAAATTTTATAAGAGAAAGGATACGTTGAGGAATAAATATTGGAAAACCGCCCGGCTCATCACGAGCAAGGCGGTCATTGGCTTAGTCTATAAGCCCCAAAATACATATGTTTAAACAATTATATTCATCACAGGAGCATAGAATCAAGTTAGAAGAATGAAACAAAAAAGTCCTTTTACACAAGCTTTTTTGTCTCTGGAAGTCATCAATACCCAGGTGTCTGTTCCAATTCCGTATCAGAACTCAATGTACTGGTATCTATAGGCCAAAGGACACGATAGGCATTTTCTGTAGAAAGCAGCGGCTGAACTGTAATCGAATTTGCCTCTGCCCATGATTTTGAAGTTGCTTCCCTCAAGTCATTAACGGCAAGTCCATAAGCCACATGTCCTTCATTATGGAACACCAAATGATCTGTAGTACCACAAGCTGAACTGACAGACATACGGCAGACATCCCACCAACGTTGTCCTTCTTGAACAAATTCCTTGTCTTTCTCATGAAGAATAGCCACTTCGTTTTCTGCAAACGACCCAGGAGTATATCCATAGACATCTTCACTCCAAGCGTCACCATATGCACGCTCGCGGATCTTGTTGATATTATTTTTTACTCCGGTGTTATCTCCCTCCATATTCGCAATTTCAGCAAGAGACAAGTATGCCAAGGGCAGACGATAAATAGCACGGTCACTATCGTAAGTCCTGTAACTTGTCAAAGCAGAAATGCTCCCTATATGTTTGCGTACAAAAGTTCCGCGAAGTTGGGTAGCCTCCTTGTCATGCCAAGAGCTTATAAACGTGGCGTCACGGCGTGTATCGGCTTCATCATACTGATACCAGAGAGCATTAGAATACTGATAATAGTGCACATTTCCACCAATCCGGAGAGGATCCGCCCATGTTTCTCCATTGATGTCAAAGGCATTACCAAGCGTAAGTCCGGTAGTGGCACTGTAGCAATAACCGGAAAAACCATTCGAAGCTTCATTCTCGTCATACTTAAAAGCCATAATTATTTCAGAATTCTGCTTATTTTCCGGATCAAATACAGCGGAGAAGTCCCCCTGCAAACCCAGACCATAATTATTTATCACATTCTGAAAATGGGTCTTGGCTGTAGCCAGATCGTTTTTATCAGCCGCCTGGTCGCCAATGGTCACCTTGGAATTCCAAAGATAAACTTCACCTGCCAACATCTCCGTTGCAGCTTTTGACCAGTAATATTTGGCATTACCGCTCTCATTGTCGAAGTTAAAAGTAGTCTGGTTACCAAAATAATTTAGCGAAGTGGTTATATCTTTCTTAATTTGAGCCATTACTTCCGAAGGCTGTGCACGTTTCATGTATAACGTAACCGGGTCATAATTACCATCTGCTACGTCAGGTATCAATCGCAAAGGCACCCCACCGTAAGCACGATAAAGTATAAAGTAATAGTAAGCACGCATACCATAAGCCATGCCTAGACAATAATTCTTGGTTTCTTCACTAGAGAAGTAATCAGCAGGTTCTACCCGGGCTATAAAAAGATTGACATTGGCAATCAGCCCCCAGTAATTGCCGAAATTAGCCACCCCATAATTAGTGACACTCAAGTTCTGCTCACGAAGATACGCAGCAGCAAGGTTAGAGCCATCAGAGCCTGTCGTCTCCAAAGTATATGCCCCCCCTCTTATTTCCCCATAAGTAATATTGGTCTGAAAGTCAAAGGTACGGAAATGTTGCATCATGGCATGAATGTCTCCTATGGCCTGAGCCTCTGTGGTCCAGAAGCTGTTGGCTCCATAATAATCGATGGGAGCAAGATCAAGCTCGCAGGAAGTAAGCCCCAAGCTTGCAGCAACAACAGTTGCAGAGAACAATGAGAAGAATTTATTTTTTTTCATAATTGTCTTTTTATGATATGAATTTAGAAAGTAACATTAAGTCCGAAGAGCACAGTACGAGGCAGCGGATAAGTGGCACCGTATCCGGCTGTTGAACCGGAAGTATACTGTATATAGTCAGGTATGGCACAATTACTGCTCGTAAGATACCCCAAGTTTTGTCCGGTTACAGAGACGGTCAGTTCCTGGCAACGGAATTTCTGGGTGATAAAGGCAGGTACCTTGTAAGAGAGTTGCAACTCACGGAAAGCCAGATAGTTTCCTTTAGATGCCCAGAATTCGGATGTACGGATGTAATTGTTGGTTCCACCGGCATCATTCCATACATAACGGGGATATTTAGCGTTGACATTGTCTTCCGTCCAAGAATCCCACATATCAGTAGTCATGTTGTAAGTGCCCTGTCCGCAACCGTTAATCCATTGACGAAGGCCATCGTAAGAATGGAATCCCAAGCCAAAATCAAAACGCGCATAAAGCGACAGGCCCTTCCAGCTGAAAGTCGTATTAAAACCACCGTTCCACTTCGGTACCAGATTGCCGATTACTTTCTGATCATATTGGTCAATGTAACCGTCACCATTTCTATCTTCATAAATCAAGTCACCCGGCGAAAGTTCATAGGCCGTACCGGTCCATCCATACTCCTGCAATTTCTGCCTTCCCTTTTCACCGGAAAATACAGCTACGCTTTGAGACACATCACAATATCCATCCGGCAAATCTGCAGCAGTCCGTGCCATTTTTACAACACCATAACCTACCATTACATCATAAGGAGTCTTTCCCTCCTGAAGGCCACCTACAAAATAGGTTTCATCACCGTTGCCGGTATAAATCTCAGTACCTCCCTGGCGGTTTCTATCAAGTCCGTTTTCGGGTAATTCCACTATCGTGTTCTTGTTCCATGAGATATTTCCTTTTACATCCCAGTGAAAGTCCTTGTTATGAATGAGGTTTGCACCGAATTCCAGTTCAATACCGCGATTACGGAACTTTCCGTTATTATTGGTAACGGATGAGAAGCCGGTGGTTTTAGGTAAAGACAGTGATGCGTACTTATCGGAAGTCAAACGATCATAGAACGTGAAGCCAAGCGTATATTTGTTAGCCTGGAATCCCAAATCAAGTCCCACTTCAGCAGTACGTGTCTTTTCCCAACGCAAACTAGGATTAGGAAGCGTACTTATACGATATCCCGTATTTCCATTATAGGTATAGGCTCCGTACTGTCCCTGCAAGGTGTAGGCACCGATACCGCTGGCATTACCGTTCAAACCAAAGCTGGCACGCACCTTACCATAATTTATGATATGCGTATAATTTTCAAAGAAACCCTCCTGAGAGAAAATCCATCCAAGAGACACACCCGGGAAAAAGCCCCAACGATTATCTATCAAAGAAGAGTATCCGTCCTCACGAAAAGTGGCAGCCAATATATAGCGTCCCAAGTAATCATACTGCACTCTACCGAAATAAGACATGATACGCTGTTGTTCGTGTGCAGAGTCAATGACGCGTGCGCCCTCGGCCGTAGAGGTATAGCCCAGATCCATGAAATCACCGGTAGGAGCATCTTTACCGGAGGCACTGAAGCTCTTATAGCCTCTGTTATAATACTCTGTGCCCGCCATAGCACTGATGGAATGGTCACCAAATGTACCGTCATAAGAAAGTACCAGGTTGTAAGTCTGGCCAAGAGTACGATAAAAACTTGCTGATGAAGAGCGGGTCTTGTCAATGGCAGTTTCCGCTTGGTTGGTATGGTAATCCTTATTGAATGATTCTCCCAGATATTCACTGTATGTCCAAGCCATGGTGCCCTTCAATTTCAGTCCTTTAAGCAATGTCGCTTCCAAAGACTGAGTCATGGAGAACTTGTCAGTTTGGTTCTCACGGATAAACCGATCCAATTCGTAAGCAAAGTTTCCGTCTGCCGTTGAACTACCCAGCAACAGATTTCCCTCTTCGTCTGCCAGACGCATAGTAGGAGGCATTGACATCTGACGGCCAAAGTAACGACCATCCCCCTGGCTTCTGGGATTATCGGCCAAATAGTTTGCACGGTTGTAGTTGAAAATAGAAGTTGATTCCAACCATTTGGCAATTTTATAATTTCCGGTCAACGAGAAAGAATAGCGTTGATAGAATGTTCCTACCCCGAAACCATCGGCGTCATAATACCCTAATCCGGCATAATACTTTCCCCTGTCGTTTCCACCAGAAAAACTCAAATTATAATCTTGGGTGATAGCCGGATTCTTGACGTTGTAGTCAAAAGCATCCGTATCTTTATATAGAATCCTGGCATCACTAACCGGGTCGTCCATCAAACGCCATCCTTTACCAAGAAGTGCATCCTGTTCTGCACTACCCGTATATTTCATTATATTGTAAATAGTGCTTGCATCAAGCTGCGTCCTGCCGATACCTGCCGGATGATTGGCTGAATTCAAGTTGGCAGAGGCTGCCCACGGAGTATTGGCAAGCGCCTTCCGCATCCAGTAGATATAGCCTTCCGCATCCATCATGTCATACTGTTTGACAAAGTATTGCGCTCCCACCTTCATATTGAACGTAACTGCGGCTTTTCCGGCTTTCCCTTGTTTGGTAGTGATAAGCACCACACCGTTGGATGCACGGGCACCATACAAGGCAGTAGCTCCCGCATCCTTTAAAATCTCCATCGACTCAATATCATTGGAGTTCAAGTCACTTAGACCTTCCGGACGAATCTGCCCGTCCACGACTACGATAGGCGACCCTGTACCGTCAAAGTTAGTACCACCGCGAAGTACAATGGAAGGCGTGCTGCCGGCAAAACCAGAAGTTTGCTTCACTTTCAAACCGGCCACAGCACCTACAAGTGCCTGGGCAGGGTCACCATACGATCCCATAGTAAGCGTTTCTTCACCTACTTTCGAAATGGAGTTTGTCAATTTGCCTCGTTTCTGCTTAATGCCATACCCCATTACCACTACTTCATCCAAAGTTTGGGCATCCTCCTTCAATACAATGGAAAGTGCCTTTCCTTCCCACTTCACTTCCTGTGTCTGATAGCCCACAAATGAAATTTGAAGAATGTCGCCTGTTTTAACGTTGCCCAAAGAAAAGTCACCATCCAATCCTGTGATGACTCCATTACTGGTTCCCTTTACCACTACAGATGCACCGATTACACTTTCACCGGTTTCATCTTTGACAATACCCGTGCACGTACCACTCTGTTGTGTGATTTTTACAGCAGCCACATCCGGACTGGCTACCGCATAAGCTGTTCCTGCTGATATTCCCATGAGAAACAGCACCATGCTGACCGATCTAAATCGTTTTAACATAACTGTTTTTTTAATATTAATAATAAAGTTAACAATGTACTCCACAAAGCAGTAAGTACTTTTAGAACTAACTTAACGTGTATATTTCTCTTGAAAGAAAACCAAGAAGGATAGTAATTTCATTGAAAACATAAATTGAGATCTAAAAAGGTATCTATTGTTCTACCGGGAAGTATATTTGTTATACCTCATTCATGGCTATGTGATACTTTTTATTGATTTTAACGGCAATCCTTCAATAAATTAAATATTTTAGATAAACACAATCATATCCCTTATTAATATAAATAAAACAAGGATTCTGATAGATATATTTTATTTAATAAACGGAATTCATGAATTAATTAGAAAATATTTTTATTAAATATGTTCTGATAACAAAAATATTATTATTTTTGCAGCGAAAATTGTGCTTTTACAAGTATAGTTCTAAAAGAACTTGGTTTTAAGACAAGTGTATCAAAACTCTGAAAAGGTATCTCTCTCTCTTTCAGACATCCCTCTTTTTTCTATAAATCGGCCGGTAGTTATCCTTTCTTCAGATTAGGCAGGAACCAAGCCACCAGTCCCAACAAAGGCATGAATGCACACACATTATAGACCGCTTCTATGCCATGCTTGTCCGCCATGGAGCCCAATACAGCCGAAGCAATTCCAGCAACCCCAAAGGCGAAGCCAAAGAACAGGCCCGAAACCAACCCCAATTTATTGGGAAGCAGCTCCTGTGCATACAATAATATAGCGGGGAAAGCAGAAGAAAGCATCAGTCCTACACAGAAGCTAAGCACTATCGTCCACATCAACCCGACATGAGGCATCAGCATGCTGAACGGTGCTGTACCGAGAATGGATGCCCAAATCACATACTTGCGCCCTACCTTGTCCCCCACCGGACCTCCTACCAGAGTTCCTATGGCAGTTGCCACCAAGAAGATAAACAGAAACAATTGTGACTGCTGCACGGTGACGCCAAACTTATGGATAAGATAAAAAGTATAATAGCTGGTCAAACTTGCCATATAAATGTATTTGGAAAAGATCAGTACCAACAGAATGCTTATGGCGAAGACTGTCATCCCGGAAGAAAGAGGACGCTCTAACTTTCCTACCACAAATGCCGGACGTTTCCTTATATGATTCAAGTAGGAACGGAACCAGCGACAAATAGGTATCATCACCATAATCGCCATCACGGCAAAAACAGCAAACAAGGCAATGTGACGCCTCCCGTAAGGTGCCACCAGCAAAGCTACCAGCAACGGTCCGAGCGAACCACCTAAATTACCGCCCACCTGAAATAAAGATTGTGCCAACCCACGTTTTCCGCCTGAAGCCAGAAAAGCGATACGCGACGCTTCCGGATGCAACACGGAAGAACCGATACCGACTACAAACACTGAAGCCAGCAGCCAATACAGATTAGTGGCGAAAGCCAGATTCATTATACCTACCAGAGTAAAGTTCATGCCTATCGGCAAGGACCAGGCAAGAGGGCGTTTATCAAAAAGCAATCCCATCAAAGGCTGAAACACAGATGCCGACATTTGATAGACCAGTGTAATCAGACCAATCTGAGCAAAGCTCAAAGAAAGATCTTCCTTGAACAAAGGATATACCGCTGAAATTACCGACTGCATCATGTCATTCAGGCAGTGAGAAATGCTTAATGCAATAAGTATAGGAAAAGCAATTCTGCGAATGGGAGGTCTTTGGTTCTGCATCATCTTATACTGTCTTTTATAAAAACCGGTGCAAAGTTATATAAAGAAATGAATCCCCTTCCTTTCTCCACCAACCTTTTCATAAGGAATTTCAGAGATACGGAAAGGGATTCTTGTTTCTATTCCATCATCAGTTCAACAATCCGGGATTGGCTTCCAGCGCCTCTTTAGGAATGGCAAGCGTGTATCGGGCATCATTCTCTTCCAATACATACGTCTTGCCACCAAGCACTTTCTCCAGCCGCGGACGGGTAGTACGCCGGAGATCGAACCAGCGGTGTCCTTCAAATGCCAGTTCGCGGGCACGCTCATCCAGAATTTCTTTTACCAAAGCTTCCTTGCTCATTTCATTGACTGCAGCAGCTTTTACAGGATAAGCCTCCGGAGCGTAACGTTTCTGCATCAATGCCAGCAACCGGGCACGCGCCTGCGGCAATCGGTCCATCCGGGCAGCAGCCTCAGCGGCCGTCAAGTACATTTCACCTACACGGAAAGTACACAGGAAATTATTGCTTCCCGCCTTCTTGCTCTTCCGGAATCCGTCTTCATCCGCTGCAGCAAAATATTTGTCCAGGCGCATGTCCTTCTCTGCATAAAGGGCAAGAAAATCCGGAGTGGCCAGGGCAGCCCCATTGATGGTGCTACTCAAAGAGATTTCCAACGCAGCAATATTCTCCACAGATTTATAACTGTTGGGTACATCGGCGGCGGCATCGTTCAAATCTTCCAGAACGGATTTTCCTGCAAGTACAGCCTCGGCTGCATCCCAAGCCTCCTGCCATTCTCCTTTATATAAAGATACGCGTGACTGAAGCGCCTCTACCGAAGCCACATTGAAACGATAGGAGAATCTCTGCTCCCACTCCGTTTCCGTAATCAACTTACGGGCTTCATCAATATCAGACTGGACAGAAGCATAAACTTCCTTCACTGTATTACGTTTCAAGACTTTCTCCAAGTCCGTGTCCAGCTTCAGCGGTACCGCTTTCGTATCCAAAGCACCCTCTTTGGTGTAAGGTTGACCATAAAGGTTTACCAACAAGAAATGCACATAGGCACGGAGCATATACGCTTCTCCCACGAGCTGGTTTATATCTTTTCCAGAACCGTCCTTGATATCACTTCTGCTCTCTATGACATGGTTCGCTATAAAAAGCACATTATAATATTTAGCCCATTCAAACGACGAAGTATAAGCGTTGGGCGCCAAGTCATTCCAGCGTTCTATATCCATGTAATAGTTCTGGTCATATTCATTATCCCTGACCCGCATTTCGTCGGAACGGAAGCAAGCCATCCCCCGGTCGCTGAAATTGCTCACGTCCTTGTACGAACGGGCAAGCAGCGCCCTATACTCAGCCAAGGAATTAGGAATGACGCTACCGGTAGGCTGTATGTCCAGATAGTTGTCGCAGGCAGCAAGCAGCAGCATGCAACCCATTATCATCAAACTTATTGTTTTCTTCATTTTCTTTCTGTTTTTGGAATTAGAAATTCAGACTCAAGCTAAATGTTACAGACTTCGGCACAGGAGTGGCATAAGGATTGTACATTGATTCCGGATCCATATAGTTATCATATCCCGAACCGAACACAAACAGATTACGGCCTTCCATAGATACCGTAGCCGAATTCATCCCCAGACGTTTCGTCAGGATCTCGGGGATACGGTATCCCAGGCGCAGATTCTGCAGGCGCACATAGTTGAGTTTCTTTACCCATATATCCAGATCCCTCCAGATAGACTTAGAGTCATACCAGGAATATTCTTCCGGATTGGAGGCACTTGTCATAAAAGCCGGAAACTTTGCATCCGGATTCTCGGGTGTCCAACGGTTCAAGACATCACGGTTGTAATTCTTGCCATAGTCCGGATTGATAATTTCATACGAAGGCTGGGTACGTACATATCCGCCGAACGTCAATGAGAAGTTGGCGCTCAGTTCCCAATTCTTATAACTGAACGTATTAATCAGACCTCCTGTATATGGTGCGTCGCTGCTCCCTATATACGAATAGAAAGTTCTCTCCTCGGCAGCAGTCACATCGGAAGAGGCAATGCCGATCCCCCACTCATCCTTCAGACGGTAAAGTTCCTTCAGAGTCACTTTCTCCCCTTCCGGATTATAGAACATCATGTTTCCGGTCTCTTTATCCACACCCGCAGTCTTCAGCGCGAAGATGGCTCCTACAGGATAGCCTTCACGCCCCGGGGTAGTCTGCTGTTCGGGAATGTTTTCCTGCAACACTTTATTGCCGTTATAGGCAAAGTTGAAGTTTGTGTACCAGGAGAAGTTCTTCGTCGTTACATTACGTGTAGATAAGCTGATTTCCACCCCTTTATTTTCCATACTGGCCCAATTGACATTCATGGAAGTGAAGCCGGTTTCCAGAGGAAGCATACGCAAGGCAATCAAGTCGGTACCCTTGCGATAATAATAGTCCACACTCAGGTTGATGGCCTGGTTCAATACAGAAAAATCAAAACCGGCATTGACCGATTGTGTCTTTTCCCAACGCAGCTTCTTATTGGGAGCAGAGTTAATGACAATCATATCTTCCGACATGCCGGGCAGGATACTTTCCGATTTATAAGTCCCCAGCAGGAATGGAGAAGTATTCTTGTCTATATTTCCCTGCAGACCGTAAGAGGCCCGGAACACCAAGTTGTCAATCCACTTTGCCTGCTGCATAAACGGCTCCTGCGACAGGCGCCACAATGCACTGACAGAATAAAGAGGAAGATAGCGGTATTTCTTATCCACGCCGAAAAGGTCGGAACCGTCAAAACGGATACTTCCCCCCACCGTATAGCGGTTCAACAAAGAATAAGAGGCTGTTGAGTAGAAAGATACGTACGCATTCTCCTTATAAGTGGTCTGGTGAAGCGGGAAAGACGCGGCATAGCTCTCATTGGGGAAAATCACCGGTTTGGTGGTCAATGTCTTACGGTCAAAGCCATATCCGGCGGAAAACAAGGTTTCATACCACGTCTTGCGCAGTTCGGTACCCGCCATCACTTCCAGTTCGTGGATATCATTGAAGCTGTCACGATATTCTCCCATCGCCTTCCAGGTAATCTGGGAGTTGGAGTTTTCGTATGACTTCTGCATACCTCCTTCGGGCAGGAAGTGCTTGGTTTCACCGTCTTGGGAGTATTCACTCTGCTTATAATAATAACGCATGGCATAACTTTCCCAGTCTGCAATCTCTTCTCTGGAGGTTTTCTCCAGCTGATAGCCGAATTGGGAAGTCAGCTTCAGTTTATCATTGAAACGCAACTCCGCATCAAATATGGATGAGAAAGAGTTCACCACACCTTCATTGGACGTGTTCCGGCGTTCTTCAAAGATATTGAATCCTAAATCCTTGTACGTATTATTCTGTATATCGTAATCATAATTATAGTTCCCGTCTTTATCGTAAAGTTCAAAATACGGATTCGCCTTACGTGAATAAAAGACGGGGTTGGACATGCCGTACTTGTCCGTCAGGTAATTGGTATTCTTGCGGCGGTTGGCAAACAGGGAAGCCCCCACCTTCAGTATTCGGTTCACCTTATAAGAGGTCTTGCCTACAAGGTTGAAGCGATCCATACCCACTCCGTCTATATTCCCATTTTCCTTAAAATAACCGAAAGACGTATAGTAAGTAACCCTTTCCGTGCCACCGGAAAGGCTCAAATTGTATTCCTGGCTGAAAGCATCACGGAAAAGGATGTCTCCCCAATCCGTATTGACACTCTTCAAGCGATTGATGGCAGCCTGCGTCTCACTGCTCAGCGCATCCCACCCTCCGGACCGGAAGGCCGTCAGTTCATTGTAGTCAGAGAGAATATTATAGACTCCTCCCTTATGGTTTTCCGGCGAATAGTCATTGCGAATCATATCCATCTCCAGCCCGACCTTCTCCGCCGAGTTCAGCAAGTTCAGCCGCTTCAGGCTCAACGTAGGAGTATAAGTAAATCTGGAAGAGAAATTGATAACCGGTTTCCCTACCTTGCCCTTCTTGGTCGTAATCACAATCACACCATTGGCAGCACGCGCTCCATAGATGGCCGTTGCCGCAGCATCCTTCAATATTGTGATGTTCTCGATGTCCGCTGGATTCAAGCCCGCAATGGAAGATTGCTTCATATTGGTGATGTCATTCAGCTCATCCGGCTCGGGCACATCCGTCCCTTCCAAAGGAATGCCGTCCAATACCCACAAAGGATCCTGCGTGCCGTTCAATGAGGCGGTACCACGGATACGTATCTTTGCCGGAGCGCCCGGGGCACCGGAAGTCGGGCTGACGGAAAGTCCGGCAATCTGTCCGGCAAGCGCCTGGTCTATACTCTTTACCGCACCGATGGTTTCATCCGATATATCCAGTTTGGATACGGCAGCCGTCAACTTGCGGCGCTCCACCGTCTGATAACCCGTCACAACAACAGCGTCGAGCATCTGTGCAGAAGTATGAAGGGTTATCTCATACCGATCTTTTCCCGAAACAAGTTTTACCTCTTGAACCTCGTATCCCACATAACTGCAAAAGATACGGGTTACTCCCGAAGGGATGCTGATAGAGAACCGGCCTTCCACGTCGGTGATAACTCCAACCGTAGTCTGAGAGCTTCCCGCCTTTTTCAAGTCATCCGCCGTTACATAAACGGAAGCGCCGATAAGCGGAAGGTTATCCTCTGAAGATATTACTACACCCTGCACCTGTCTGTCCGCAGCAAAGGCGGAAGACAAAGCACCCACAAGGCATAGCAAAACGATTAATAAACGTTTTTCCATGCGTCACACTAAAAATAAAATTAATACTCTATTGAAATTGCTCCTTTACTTTATTCCCAAGGCTGTATTTATACGTAGGATCATATCTTTATAATGATACTTCACCGCTATGTCCGATGTTCCCAGACGGCTTTGCAACAAATCCTTGATACGCAATAATTCACCACGCTTCACAGAGATGGCATCCGACACACGGTTGATCTGCGAACCGTAGAAGTTCAGTTCACGGGGAGCTCCCATACGACCGGCATCCAACGCCTTGCCGGCATGCTCGTCACAACTGCAGAGGGGCATCCGGTTATCCAGCAAGAAATGACTGTCCGTCAATTTCTTGTTGATCTTCACCCCTTCGCTTTCGGCGGCAGCCGTAATCAGCGCGTCAACAAAATTTTTCTGCAAGGCACGCGTCATGACATCCGGCAACGCTCCGCGTTCAGTAGTAGCGAAAATACTGCGATGCAGCCCATCCATCAGTTCAACCACGGTGAATGCCTTCCTACCGTTCACCAACTCATTCTCCAGCATACGCATCAAACGGTTGTTGGACAGCAAATCCCAAAGGATATACGACTGCGCATTCTTCAGCACTTGTGTTGGCGCGTTTTCCACTACCCCCAGCGGAGTGTTACGCAACAAGTACGTATATTCTCCCACTTCCGCATCGAACAGCCACTTCGGATAAGTCAATACCTGGTCGAGCAGGAACTTCATGGCAGCCTGTTGTTTTTCCTTCTCCACGAACGTATAGGTCTTCTGCCCATCACCTACCGTAGTATTTTCCAGATAAATTCCGCCGATATTGGCAAGCACATGGTAAAGGTAATTGTTCCACTGGTTGATTACCGCATAATACAGGCGGGAAGCCTCTTCATAAGTCTGCCCTTTCTCTCCGGTGGTAGTCCACTGAATGATCTGAGGCACAATACGCTTCAGGTTCTCGATGCCCAACAGAGAAGAGCGGATGGCGTCATCTCCCAAGTCTTCAATCTGCGCACGGGGGTCAACCGCATCCCGGACATCCTGCGCTTCACTATATTTGTACAACCGGTCCGTATGACGATCCAGGAAACCGGCAAGCAATTCCTTTTCCGCTTCCGGGGTTTCCTTGCCATACCAGCGATAGCCATACTCTATGGCAAACATGTCGTACGGTCCTATATGCGGAGAGAGAGCCGTCACCCCGTCTCCCGGCTGTGCCACGTAATTGAAGCGTGCATAATCCATGATGGAAGAAGAGGTGCTGTTCATACGGTCCGTAAAAGTCTTTGAACGCAAAGAGTCTGTAGGAAAAGCCCAGGAGGCCATCATGTTATGCCGCAACCCCAAAGAGTGCCCCACTTCATGGCAAGCCACAAAACGCATGGCATCCCCCATCAGTTCGTCCGAGAGCTTTACTCCCCTGGCTTCGGGACGTATCGTACCGGTCTGTACCGTGATCCACTCCTGAAGCATGCCCAACACATTGTGCCACCACATGATGTCCGCTTCCAGTATCTCGCCCGAACGCGGGTCAAGGATAGAAGGCCCCATGGCATTTGCCTTGGTGGAAGCGGCATAAGTCAGTACGGAATAGTTCACATCGTCCTTATCCACATTCATGCTGTCCGTCAGTTCCCTTGCAATGATGGCATTCTTGAATCCGGCACGTTCAAACGCAACCTGCCAGTCCTCAATACCTTGCTTGATGTACTTTCTCCAGCGGCGGGGAGTAGAGTTCTCTATATAAAACACAATCGGCTTGGCGGGCTCCACCAGTTCTCCACGGAGATAACGCTCCCTGTCTTCGGGCTTCGGTTCAAGACGCCAGCGGGTAATGAACGGTTTCTTGTCAACGCGCTGCTGTCCGTCGCTATAGTTCAACAGCGGATTGGTGAAATATCCTACTCGCGGACTGTCCAGACGCCCCATCATCGGCTTTTCCGGAAGCAGCAACAAGGAGGAGCTTACTTCCACCGTCACATAGACGGTGGTGGTCCCTTCGGTCACCTTGGTAGTCAATTCAGAAGTTGCCACCACATTGTTCTCAAAGGACTTGATGGAGAGAATACGTGACAGGTTCTTGATGGCTGAAGTACCCAGGTTGATATTGGTGAACACATTGTTGATACTCGTTTCCGTACCGTCGTAGATGTCGTTCACCTTCACTACCATCGCGGTAGAGTCTTCATTGAACGCCTCTACCTTGAACCCCGCTATCAACGGGGAAATATAATTATCGAGTACCGACTGCCGTATAGCATCCCCCTCCGGAGCCAGCGGCAACGGACGGCTTTGACGCACCAGCAGCTTACCGGCAGCTTTATCCAATTCAAAGCGTACCATCTGGTTCTCGTAATTCGTGCCACGGTTCACGCCCGCCTCATTCAATTCGGAAGGCACACGCTGCAACTTGTTCACTACAAGCATGTCACGTCCCAACAGTTTTGCTGGGACTTCAAAATAATAGTCGTTCTTTTTCCGGTAAACATTAAACATGCCGGTATGGACAATGGCTCCGTCACCGGTCAACTTCTCATAGTTGCTTCTGGAGCGGACGCTGTCCTTGGCTTCACTCTTCTTTTTCTTCCGGAACCATCCTGCCGCTTCGGGAAAAGCGGAGTCAGACTGGCCGGCATACAACATTACAGTGGGTCCGCTTATCAGGACGCCTGTAGCTACCATAATGGGCAGGAATGTTTTTAATCTCATCAGTTCAATTCTATCTTTTAATATTAAAATTCCTGTCTGTCAAGTCTCTTTTTAGTTGTTCTAGCAATAAAGTTTAAACAGACGCATATTCTACCTCCATAGAATAGTGGGGCGCAAAGATAATAAAAGTATGTTTTAAAAGTTATAAAGCGATGCATATTTATGTTTTTCCAAGAGCAAAAAGAAAGCTTTTACCCTTAAAACATCAAAAAAAGGTATTTGCATCCGCCTATTCCGCGAAACTCCTACAAATGTAACCGGAGGGTGTCTTATACTGGCATAGGTAGACATATTTATAAGTTTGTAAATATGTCTACCTATGCCAGTATAAGACAAATCTCCGTGCAGTGACCTAAAAAAGCCGTCTTTTCTTTCAGAAACAAGAGAGCGGCGGAACAAGCGCCGCCCAAACAACTGTGGGTGGATCGAGGCGCAATGCTGAAAATTTAAACAGACTAAGGAGTGATATCCTAAGAAAATTGTATCTTTGCACCGTTTTTAACTGAGAAAATAAACAAGATAACAACAATATGATAGCTAAAATCAATCAGCTTCTGCAAGAAGTAGAAGCACTGAAAGCCGCCAACGCCGAGGAACTGGAAGCGCTACGCATCAAATATCTCAGCAAAAAGGGGACCATCAACGAACTGATGGCAGACTTCCGCAATGTAGCCGCCGAACAGAAGAAAGAGGTGGGAATGCGATTGAACGAACTCAAAAACAAAGCGCAGGAAAAAATCAACGCATTGAAGGAACAGTTCGAAAGCCAGGACAACGGTTGCGACGACCTTGACCTGACCCGCTCCACCTATCCGGTAGAATTGGGCACACGCCATCCGCTGACCATCGTAAAGAACGAAATCATAGACATATTCGCACGCATGGGATTCAACATCGCCGACGGTCCGGAAATCGAAGACGACTGGCATGTGTTCTCTTCCATGAACTTTGCCGAGGATCATCCGGCACGCGACATGCAGGATACCTTCTTTATTGAGAACAACAGCGAAAGCGTATCACACAACATTATTCTGCGTACACATACCTCGAGCGTACAAAGCCGCGTGATGGAAACGTCACAACCGCCGATCCGCGTCCTCTGTCCGGGGCGCGTTTACCGCAATGAAGCCATCAGCTACCGCGCACACGCCTTCTTCCATCAGGTAGAAGCATTGTATGTAGATAAGAATGTTTCTTTCACCGACTTAAAACAGGCCTTGCTGCTCTTTGCCCAAGAAATGTTCGGCAATGATACCAAAATCCGCCTGCGTCCCTCCTACTTCCCCTTTACAGAGCCCAGCGCCGAAATGGACATCAGCTGCAACATCTGCGGCGGCAAGGGATGCCCATTCTGTAAAGGTACAGGTTGGGTTGAAATCCTGGGCTGCGGGATGGTTGACCCGAACGTATTGGAGTTGAACGGCATTGACAGCAAAATATACAGCGGATATGCCCTCGGTATGGGTATAGAGCGTATCGCCAACCTGAAATATCGCGTCAACGACCTCCGCCTTTTCTCTGAAAACGATACACGCTTCCTGAAGGAATTCGAGGCGGCCTACTGATTCGGCGAAGTTTCCTCCGCTAAAAACGAAAGGATTAAAGAATGAGAAAATGAAGTGAGGTTGTTTTCCATTCTTTAATTCTTTCATCGTTAATTCCGCATTATTAAAATTCTGCCCAATGAAAGATCGGCTCATTACTCCCGGCTATTGCTTCATCCTTGCAGCCAACTTTCTGCTGTACTTTGGTTTCTGGCTATTGATTCCCGTCTTGCCGTTTTATCTGTCGGAGGTCTTCAATGCCGGAAATTCCACCATAGGTATCATACTTTCCTGCTACACGGTCGCGGCCCTGTGCATCCGCCCTTTCTCCGGTTACTTCCTGGACAGTTTCGCACGCAAGCCTTTATATTTACTGGCATACTTTGTCTTCATGACAATGTTTGCAGGATATATCATTGCGGGGTCACTCACGCTGTTTATTCTGTTCCGGATCATACACGGAGTTTCATTCGGGATGGTAACGGTGGCGGGCAACACGGTAGTAATCGACATCATGCCCTCGTCCAGACGTGGAGAAGGCTTGGGATATTACGGGCTTTCCAACAATATAGCCATGGCGGTAGGCCCCATGTCCGGACTGTTCCTGCATGACGCGGGCATGAGTTTCACAACTATCTTCTGTTGCTCGCTCTGCTCCTGCCTTGCCGGATTCATGTGTGCCATGTCAGTGAAAACTCCCTATAAGCCTCCGGTAAAGAAAGAGCCCGTATCACTTGACCGGTTCATCCTGCTGAAAGGAATCCCAGCAGGTATCAGCCTGCTGTTATTATCCATCCCCTACGGCATGACCACCAACTACGTGGCTATATATGCCAAAGAAATAGGCATCAACGTCACAACCGGTTTCTTTTTCACCTTCATGGCGGCAGGCATGGCTATTTCCCGCATCTTTTCGGGAAAACTGGTAGATAAAGGAAAAGTGACGCAAGTCATTTCAGCAGGACTCTATATCGTGGTATTCAGTTTCTTCCTGCTCTCGGCCTGTGTCTATATCATCCAGTGGAACGCCGTGGCATGCAGTATCATCTTCTTCCTCATCGCCCTGTTGCTCGGAGTGGGATTCGGCATCATGTTCCCGGCATACAACACACTGTTCGTCAACCTCGCCCCAAACAGCCAACGGGGGACGGCCACTTCCACTTATCTGACATCCTGGGATGTAGGAATAGGTATAGGCATGCTGGCAGGAGGATATATTTCTGATGTCAGTACTTTTGACAGAGCCTACCTGTTCGGCGCCTGCCTTACCATTATATCCACGCTCTACTTCAACAGAAAAGTATCTCCTCATTATCATAAAAACAAATTAAGATGAGAAAGAAAGAACGTTATGAAAAAGTAATCGCCTGGTTCAGGGAAAACCGTCCCGTAGCCGAAACCGAATTGCATTATGACAACCCGTTCGAGCTGCTGATAGCGGTTATTCTTTCTGCACAGTGCACGGACAAGCGGGTAAACATGATCACCCCTGCCATCTACCGGGATTTCCCCACTCCCGAAGCACTTGCCGCGACCACTCCCGAAGTCATTTATGAGTATATCCGCAGTGTATCCTATCCCAACAACAAAGCCAAGCATCTGGTGGGCATGGCCCAAATGCTGGTGAAAGACTTTAACTGCCAGGTACCGGATACCCTGGAGGAATTGGTCAAACTCCCCGGCGTGGGACGCAAGACCGCCAATGTGATTCAATCCGTCGTCTTCAACAAAGCCGCCATGGCCGTGGATACCCATGTATTCCGTGTCAGCCACCGCCTGGGACTGGTTCCGGACAAATGCACAACTCCGTTCAGCGTGGAAAAGGAGCTGGTGAAAAACATCCCGGAAGCCGACATACCCATTGCCCACCACTGGCTGATCCTGCATGGGCGTTATGTATGTCAGGCACGCACTCCACAATGTGACAACTGTGGTTTGCAATTAATGTGCAAATATTATTGCCGGAAATATAAAGTAAGTAAAGAGAGCGCTCCGGATGAAGAATAAATAATTATTTCATAGCTAAAAAAAGAAATAAACATTACCTTTGCACTCACAAAAAGAAATAAGTAACACTTTTAAATAAAATCAGAGTATTATGACAATTGATCAATTTAACTTTGCCGGAAAAAAGGCATTCGTTCGCGTGGACTTCAACGTGCCCTTGGACGAAAACTTCAACATCACAGACGATACCCGTATGCGTGCTGCTCTTCCTACATTGAAGAAGATTTTGGCCGACGGCGGTAGTGTAATTATCGGTTCTCACCTCGGCCGTCCGAAAGGTCCGGCTGACAAGTTCTCTTTGAAGCACATCCTGAAGCATCTTGAAGAGCTGCTGGGAGTTGAAGTACAGTTTGCCAACGACTGCATGGGTGAAGAAGCCGCCGTTAAAGCCGCTGCCCTGCAACCGGGTGAAGTGCTGTTGCTCGAAAACCTCCGTTTCTACGCTGAAGAGGAAGGCAAGCCCCGTGGGCTGGCCGAAGACGCTACAGACGAAGAAAAGAAAGCTGCCAAAGCCGCCGTTAAAGAAAGCCAGAAAGAATTCACCAAAAAATTGGCTTCATACGCTGACTGTTACGTAAACGACGCTTTCGGTACAGCTCACCGCGCACACGCTTCCACGGCATTAATCGCCAAATATTTCGACAAGGACAGCAAGATGTTCGGCTACTTGATGGAAAAGGAAGTGAAAGCCGTTGACAAAGTGCTGAATGACATTCACCGTCCTTTCACCGCCATCATGGGAGGTTCCAAGGTTTCTTCTAAAATAGAGATCATTGAAAACCTGCTGAACAAGGTCGATAACCTAATCATTGCCGGTGGTATGACTTATACTTTCACCAAAGCTATGGGCGGTAAAATCGGTATCTCTATCTGTGAAGACGACAAACTGGATCTGGCTCTCGACCTGGTAAAGAAGGCTAAAGAAAAAGGCGTGAACCTTGTATTGGCCGTTGACGCCAAGATTGCCGACGCTTTCTCCAACGACGCCAACACCAAGTTCTGTCCGGTTGACGAAATACCTGACGGATGGGAAGGCCTGGATATCGGTCCCAAGACTGAAGAACTCTTTGCTGAAGTTATCAAGAATTCCAAGACCATCCTTTGGAACGGTCCTACAGGTGTATTCGAATTCGAAAACTTCACTCACGGCTCACGTGCCGTAGGCGAAGCTATCGTAGAAGCAACCAAGAACGGCGCTTTCTCACTCGTAGGCGGCGGTGACTCCGTAGCCTGCGTCAACAAGTTCGGCTTGGCAAGCGGCGTATCCTACGTATCTACAGGTGGTGGCGCATTGCTTGAAGCAATCGAAGGAAAAGTTCTTCCGGGTATCGCTGCTATCAACGAATAAGAATAAGTAAAGCATAACAAAGGCTGCACTTAATTTTCGGAAAGCAATCCGAACAGTTGAGTGCAGCTCTTCTTTTTGTCTTATTATATCTAAATAACAATGAAAATCACAAGGAACATCACGCTACTATTAGCCTTGATGCTGACTACATTTACCCAAGCACAGACTTCCATCGGGGAAAAAGCAAAAAAAGACTTGATACAACAAACATCTTTCGGCGGGTACGTCATAGGAAAAGCAACGGCTACCGACCAACATTTGAATGCAAGCACCAAAAGCCATACCGACTTTGACATAAGGTTGGTACGTGCCTATGTGGACGGTAAAGTCCTGGACTTTAAATACAAACTGCAATTAGAGCTGAACGGCAAACCGGGAGACTACAGCAACGAAAAAGGCGTGCGCATCGTAGATGCCTGGGCAGAATGGCAGAAGTATAAATTCTTCTATGTACGCTTCGGACAATTCAAACGTGCCTTTACCTTCGAGAACCCCATGAATCCGTGGGACATAGGCTTTGGCGCCTATTCCCAGCTCATCACCAAACTGGCAGGCATGAACGACCGTGTCGGCGAGCATTCCAGCAACGGACGTGACCTGGGACTTCAATTCCAAGGAGACTTTCTGCCCATGGGCAACGACAGGCACAATTTCATCCATTATCAGGTAGGCGTTTACAACGGGCAAGGCATCAACCATAAGGACGAGAACCGTTCCAAGGATGTCATCGGAGGAATTTATGTCTATCCCGTCAAGCAACTTGCCGTCGGAGTGTTCGGCTGGACAGGCGACTATACAAAGAACGGAATCACCGTTGACCGTAACCGCATGGCATTCGGAGTGAAGTATGAATCTGCATGGACCGTACGTGCCGAATATGCCACCAGCGAAGGACATAAGATAACCGACTACAGCAGTGACGGAATCTTGAAAGCGGGTACTTCGAACAAGGCAGACGCCTGGTACATGACCGTAGGTGCCCCCCTCAGCCGGAAGTGTAAAGTCTATGCCAAGTGGGACGTGTATAGAGACAGCAAGAACTGGAACTCACAAAAATCGCTCTATTGCCTTGCCGCCAACTACTACTTCTATAAAAATCTGAAAATACAAGCAAACTACACATACACCAACGACAAGAGTACCGCCAATGACGGCCATTATAACACTTTTGACCTGCAACTTTATTGGCGTTTCTAAATAAAGTTTCCCTGTCTGTTTTTTTCTAGCATTCAATAACCCTTTAAATCCAATACCATGTATAAAATGTTTAGGGGCTTTCATTTAGTGGAAGCCTACCAGGAACTTAAAAAAGCCAAACGTCTGGCGGAAGACCAGACCGTTTCCAGAATTATCAAACTGACCATTGCCACCACAGTCGCTTTAGTACTGTGGGGTCTCCCCACAGACGCTTTCGGTGTAGAAGGACTGACCTTCATAGAACAACGCTTAATTTCCATATTCGTCTTTGCCACCCTGATGTGGGTGTTTGAAGCCGTACCGGCATGGACCACCTCCGTATTGATTGTGGTATTATTGCTGTTAACCGTCTCCGACAGCAGCTTATGGTTCTTCAGACAAGGCTATTCCTCGGAAGAATTGGGGCAGGCAGTAAAATACAAGTCCATCATGCATTGCTTTGCCGACCCTATCATCATGCTGTTCATCGGAGGCTTCATTCTGGCCATTGCCGCCACGAAAAGCGGTCTGGACGTGCTGTTGGCACGAGTCATGCTGAAACCCTTCGGCACGCAGTCACGCTACGTATTGCTGGGCTTTATTTTAGTAACCGCCTTTTTCTCCATGTTCCTCAGCAACACGGCCACTGCCGCCATGATGCTTACTTTCCTCACCCCGGTATTGAAAGCCCTTCCCGCCGACGGAAAAGGTAAAATAGGCCTGGCACTTGCCATTCCGGTAGCAGCCAACGTAGGTGGCATGGGAACCCCTATCGGCACACCGCCCAATGCCATCGCGCTGAAATACCTCAACGACCCCGAAGGCTTGAACATGAACATCGGTTTCGGTGAGTGGATGAGTTTCATGATGCCCTATACCATTATCGTGCTATTCATTGCCTGGTTCATCCTCCTCCGCCTGTTCCCTTTCAAGCAGAAAACCATTGAACTGCAAATAGAAGGCGAAGCCAAAAAAGACTGGCGGTCTATTGTGGTATATATCACCTTTGCCATCACGGTATTATTGTGGATGTCCGACAAGTTTACCGGTGTCAACTCCAATGTAGTAGCCATGATTCCGGTAGCGGTGTTCTGTATCACCGGAGTCATAACCAAACGCGACTTGGAAGAAATCAGCTGGAGTGTACTTTGGATGGTTGCCGGCGGCTTCGCTTTAGGCGTGGCATTGAACGAGACCGGACTGGCCAAACACATGATTGAAGCCATTCCGTTCAATACATGGTCACCTGTCGTAATGATTGTAGGGTCGGGGCTTATCTGTTACGCCATGGCAAACTTTATCTCACACACGGCTACTGCCGCATTGTTGGTGCCCATCCTCGCCATTGCCGGAATCAGTATGCGCGACACGCTACAGCCCATGGGTGGCGTACTGACCTTATTGGTAGGCGTAGCCCTCGGCTCATCCCTGGCAATGGTGCTGCCCATCAGCACACCGCCCAACGCGCTGGCACATGCCACAGGCATGATCAAACAGAAAGATATGGAAAAAGTCGGTCTCATTATGGGAGCCATCGGACTGGTGCTGGGATATGCCATGCTGATCTTCCTAGGATCGAGCGGACTGCTGTAGCCCACTGCTTTACAACGACTAAAGAGAGGTTGAATTCCATGTTTTTCATTTATGGGATTCAACCTCTTCATCTTTTTACAACAGCAGGCAAACGGTTTCTGAGAAATCGCCAAATTTTCTGGCATTCTTTTTGTACTTTTGCAAAAGATACTTTTAAAAAGACAGAAATCCATGAACGAGCAAACCATACAAGAGCAATACCAACATATCATTAGCTTGCTGCAACAGAAACGATTGAAAGAGGCGCAATCCCTATTGGAAACATTCTTATGGGACAGCAGCAACTGGAGTTTACGCAACCGTCTGGAACAGGCGCAAATCTCCTACCGGTATATGCTGCAATATATGAAGCAAGGAGTCAATGACCCGGAACGCCCGAAGCTCTACCGGAAATTGCTTGCCGAAACGTGGGAAATTGCCGACCAGGCCCGTCTGGGTTCACTCGATGAAGTATCCAGCCATTACTACCACTCCTTACGTAAAAACAGGAAAAGGCTGCCCGAAGAATATGACATTGCCACCCTCCGGAAAGTCTTGGAGTCCTTTCCGGACGATATGGCCGTATGCCGGCTAATGCCAGACAATCAAAATCTGGATGCCGTATTAAAACGCCATGAAGAGACCAACCAGGTTCTTTTCCTTGCCACATGGAGCAATAGTGCCTGGACGGCAAAGGACGAGCAGCAAGCCAAAGAATTACTGGAATCCGAGTTATTGCCCGTCAACGACCTATGCCTGTTTACCAGCGCCGTGACACTGAGCCTAATGGAATGTTTTGACATGCGCAAGTTCGCATGGTTGCTGGATGCAACGACTCATGCCGAAACCCATGTAAACCAGCGCGCCCTGGTAGGAATAGCCATTGCGCTGCATATCTATCCTGCCCGCCTGTCCTATTATCCCGAACTGACGGCCCGCCTGTCTCTTTTCAATGAAGACAGCAGTTTCGGCAAACAGCTGAACCGGGTCTATATCCAACTGCTACGTAGCCAGGAAACAGAGAAGATAGACAAGAAGATGCGCGAGGAAATCATTCCGGAAATGATGAAGAATGTCAGCATCATGCGCAACATGAAATTCGGATTCGAGGACAATGCCGCCGATGAAAATGACTTGAATCCGGACTGGGAAAAGGCTTTCGAACAATCCGGTTTAGGAGACAAGATACGCGAGATGAATGAACTGCAACTGGAAGGCGCAGATGTTTATATGAGCACATTTGCCCAACTCAAGAGCTATCCGTTCTTCAGAGAACCGTATAACTGGTTCTACCCGTTTGACATGCAGCACTCCAGCCTTATTAAAGAATTCGGTTTCAAGCCGACGGGAGACAATGCCATCCTTTCTCTGATATTGCAATCGGGATTCTTTTGTGACAGTGACAAGTATTCTCTCTGTTTCACCATGGCACACATACCGCAGACACAGCGCGAAATGATGCTCAGCCAGATGACCTCCCAGGATTTGAATGACCTGGCGGATGAAAGCAAATCCTCCAGTCTGCGCCAGTATGCCCAACGACCGGATGTCAACAGCAATCAATATATACATGATTTATATCGTTTCTTCAAACTGAACCAACGCAGATTGGAGTTCCGTGATATTTTTAAAGAAGAGATAGCGCTGCACCGGATTCCGGCTTTAAAAGAAATCTTATGCAAGCCCGGACTGCTCGCCGCCGTGGCCGATTTCCATTTCCGTAAACAGCATTATACCGAGGCTTTGGAAGTTTATCAAAACTTGATCAACCAAAATCATACAGATGCAGATATCTTCCAGAAAGCCGGTTATTGCCTGCAAAAAGAAAAGCGTTACAAAGAAGCTGTCAGCGCATACTGCAAGGCCGACATATTGAAACCTGACCATGTGTGGACTATCCGCCATCTTGCCACCTGCTACCGTCAGATGAGGGATTTTACCTCTGCCCTGGAATATTACAGAAAAGCGGAAACGATCCAACCGGAAAACCACAATATCCTTTTCTATACAGGCAGTTGCCTGGCAGAACAAGAAAAGTATGAAGAAGCCCTGCAGTACTTCTTTAAACTGGATTTTATAGAAAACAACAATGTCAAAGCATGGCGTGCCATAGGCTGGTGTTCATTTGTCAGCGGGAAGCACGAACAAGCCATGAAATACTACAACAAGATACTTGACTCCCGGCCTCTTGCCACCGATTACCTCAATGCCGGACATGTTGCCTGGAGATTGGGGAATCTTGAAAAAGCAGCAGAGCTCTACGGTAAGGCAGCTTTGGAAAGCGGTAGCAGGGAAGCATTCCGGGAGATGTTCAGCAAGGACAAGGAAACGCTGATCAAACAGGGAATCAACGAGAAAGACATTCCGCTGATGATGGACTTGGCAGACTAATAAGTTCTTTGTAAAGCCGCTGTACAGGAAGCCCCATGACATTATAGTAGCTGCCCGATATGTTCTCCACCCCGATAAAGCCAATCCACTCCTGCACACCGTATGCTCCCGCTTTATCCATCGGTTGGTATTTATCTACGTAATACGCTATTTCCTCTTCATCCAACCGGGAGAAACGAACCTCTGTCTGAGCCGTAAAACTACGTTGCCATTCCGTCGTAGTCAAGCATACTCCGGTAAAGACTTCATGAGTGCGTCCGGCCATATCACGTAACATCTGCAAAGCATCTTCCCTATCCCTAGGCTTCCCCAGGACCTTATTGTCCAGCCAGACAATCGTATCGGCCGTTATCATCAACTCTCCCGGCTTCATCATGGAAAGATGAGCGTCTGCTTTCTTCTTTGCAATATACAGAGGGATATCCGCCCCCTTCAATGTATCGGGATAAGATTCATCGACATCGGGTAAAGTCCTTACTTCATACTCCACTCCCAGCCCTGCCAGCAACTCCCTCCGGCGTGGAGAGTTGGAGGCAAGAATCACTCTATATTTCTTCAGATTGTCCAGTATCATGTTATTTCAGATTTAGCAATTGACGATTTGGCAATCAAGACTACCAGCCGAAGGCTTTTTCATCAGCCAACCAAAGCCCTTTCACCTTCAATACCTGCTCTACGATATCACGCCCACAGCCATAACCGCCCTCCGCATGGGAGATATAACGTGCAATCGCCTTTACTTCCGGAGCAGCATCTTTCGGACAACATGGCAGACCGCAGACACGCATCACCTCCATATCGGGAATGTCATCACCTACATAAAGAATCTCCTCATCCTTCAACCCATGCCGGTCACGAAAATCGCAGTAGTCATGTATCTTCACGGAAGAACCCATATAAATGTTACTGTCATCAAAACCCAAAGCAGCGAAACGCTTGCGGACAGCTTCCGTACGCCCACCGGTTATAATTCCCAGCAACACCCCCTGCTTGGCTGCCAAATGCAACGAATAACCATCCTTTATGTTGACCGTACGCATCGGTTCTCCCTCTGAACTCATAGGAATCACATTAGCACTCAGCACTCCGTCCACATCAAAAACAAGGGCCTTTATCTTCTTTAAATCATAGTTTATTGTACTCATTGTATTCTTTCTGTTGTTAAACTACTTGCCTGCTGCAAGTCTATGGATACTCTCACTGATTTTCCGGTACAACTCCTGCATTTCCGGCTCATCGGCCAACATACATATATGGCCGTCAATCACATTCTCGTCATATCTTAGGGCCGGCCCCGTCTGTGCCGCACGAGGTTCCAGCTCATGCACCTTACGTGCCGTTTCATCTATCAGCGGAAGCATTGCCTCAAAAGGAAGCTGATACTTCTTCAGTAATTCGGCGGCCAAAGCATACATGTGGTTCGTGAAGTTACATGTAAACACGGCAGCCAGATGGAGGCTTTTCCGCTGCTCAGAGGTAGCCTCATAAACCTGCTCCGAGAGAGCGGCCGCAATATCCTTCAGAAACCGCGTATCTTCTTCCGAACGGCTTTCCACGAAAATGGGTATATCCCGAAAATCGACTTCACGCAGTTTGCTAAATGTCTGCATGGGATAAAACACGCCATATCTTTCTACATGTCCTGCCCAGATATCCATCGGGATACTGCCCGCTGTATGTACCCACAAGGCTTTTCTCTCCCCTCCGGCAACAATTTCGGGCAACAGCCGTACCAAGGCCGCATCTTTCAGCGATACTATATAAAGCTGTGCATCTTTCGTCACGTCAGACAATGCTGTAGTGCATTCCGCTTCTACCATCTGTGCCAGAGACTGCGCCGACTCTTCCGTACGGCTATAGATCTGCACAATACGGAATCCCTTCCGATAAAGGGCCTTTGCCAGATTAGTGGCAAGATTCCCCGCACCGATAAAGGCTACCGACGTATCTTCTATACTTCTTTTCATCTTATCTTGTTGAGACCAAATACAAGATAGCACCGACTACCAACAATGCTACCGGTAATAAATATGCTGACATCGTACCAAGCAATGCGGTAATCAGCCCAAAGTTCAGTACCAGCCACAAGCCTATCAAGACCAGCCCTACAGACTTATCGTGCTTGAACATCAGAAAAATCACTGCGGTATAAAGCAAGAAGTTATCCTTGTTCATCACCCATGGAAGGCCTATCGCAGAAAAATGCACCAATTTATCCACCAGATATAGAATGCCGAACACTATCAGGGTGATGGCAGTAGCCTTGTATGTGTCCCGGTTATTGTTTGCTTTTGCTGCACTCACTGCTATTCCCCTCCGTATTTATTGAGATGAATCTTCTCCCACTGCAAATTGTCTTCATTGAAAGGCTTGCGCTCCATCCCTTTGTGACCGATAGCAATAATACTGAGCACTTGCAACGGCAAAGGAATATCAAGTACCTCATGTACATATTCATTGGAAGGTACGCCTGTGGCCGTAAAACGTTCACGTATCTGCACCCAGCAACTGCCCAATCCCATATCCTCAGCCTGAAGTTGTAAATAAATGGAAGCAATGGCTGCATCTTCCACCCACACATCGCTTGCCAACGGATCGGCTGTCACCACTACTGCCAAAGCGGCATCTGCAATAAACTGCGAAGCCTGTTCCTTGCAATATGACAACTGTTTTAGCTTTTCCTTATCATCCACTACGATAAATTGCCAGGCATTACTGCGTTTTGACGTAGGTGCCATCAAAGCAGCTTTCATCAAGGTGACAACCTGCTCTTGCGTCAACTCTTCTTCTGTAAATTTCCGCATACTACGGCGAACCTTTATTAACTCGCTGAAACTTTCCATAACCTATTCGTGTTTAATACATGCAAAGATAGTGTAAACCGGAAGTAGAATAAAAAGAACTTATCCTTTTTTATACAGAGATACAGCCTATCTTCGCCTTTTGATGCAAAGATAACGCAAAAATCCGATTAAATAAACTCATGGAAAATGAGTTTTCCCCTACGAGTACAAGGAATTTATCTATTATTTTTTAAATTTGCAGTCAATGCCCCTTAAACTGACCACATATTACGGCGGAAACAAGGTACCGGAATTGCCGGGCACCAACACGTTCCATTCTACAGAGTTGTTCCACATTTATGAAGCTACTCCGGGTTATACCCCCATTCTTATCGTTGCTTCCGTAGATGACAAACCTGTAGCCAAACTGCTTGCCGCCATACGTACAAGTGCCCGTCTGTTTCCTCCCGGCATCATCAAACGATGCGAAATATATGGCACGGGAGAATACTTCGAAGAAAACATGGATAAAGAGTCCGTTTTCGGTGACATGCTTCAACGGTTGACCAGTGAAGCCTTAAGAAAATGCTTTCTTATTGAATTCCGCAATCTGGACAATGCCATGTTCGGCTACAAGGCTTTCCGGGAAAACCGGTATTTTGCGGTCAACTGGTTAAGGGTGCGTAATTCGCTGCACAGTCTGGATAAGGCGGAAGAGCGCTTTAGTCCTTCCCGTATCCGCCAAATAAAGAAAGGATTAAAAAATGGAGCACAAGTACGTGAAGCACATGGTACGGAAGAGATAAAGGCATTCGCCCAGATGCTTCATCATGTTTACTCCTCCAAAGTCCGCCGCCACTTCCCCAACAGGAATTTCTTCCAGCAGCTTGAAACGCAACTCATGAAAGAGCAACAAAGCAAAATCTTTATAGTGACTTATAAAGGCAAGATTATAGGAGGCAGTGCCTGCATCTATTCCGATGACAGTGCCTACTTATGGTTCTCTGGCGGTATGCGCAAGTCGTACGCTTTGCAATATCCGGGAATTCTTGCTGTATGGAAAGCATTGGACGATGCCAAGGAACAAGGTTACCGCCATCTGGAATTCATGGATGTCGGCCTCCCGTTCCGCAAACATGGGTACCGGGATTTTGTACTCCGCTTCGGCGGGAAACAAATCAGCACCCGACGCTGGTTCCACTTTCGCTGGGAATGGCTGAATCGGATGCTGATCAAGATGTATGAATGAATCAGTATAATTGTCAGAAGTTGATATAAACCTTATATCCGTGGGCAGGCACATTCACCTTAGCCCCCACAGTTTCATCCTTTCCGGTGAAATAATCTTTCCAATTTCCGGCAGCTGCGGGAAAAGCAACATCTATGGCCGCATGAGTGAAATTGCCCACTACGACCAATTTCTTTCCTGCCACACTTTCCAACAACAGCGAACGCCCATTGTTCCAATCGGCAGTACCTACTTTCCAAGTCAATGCGGCACTGGAACTGAACAGCTCAGGATAATCATTACGCAATTTCATCAGATCCACATAGACATCATGCAATTCTTTGCGATCGGCATTGTCCAAATATTCCCAATGCAAAGGTTTCTTTCCCGTACGGCCATTCTCTTCTATGGAAATGTCATATCCCATTTCCCCAAATTGCCAAACCATCTTAGGGCCGGGTACAGTGAGGAAGAAGGTAGTATTCAACTCCAATTGTTCCATACGTGCCTTGAGATCTGTTTTCAACACGCCATCGCCCCATTGGGTCTGCTTGTAGGCCATGCGCTCTTCATCGTGGCTTTCCATGAAGCCTACCCATGCCGGTGTTTCTTCATAGAGGCCTCCGAACGAACTGTCCTGACTATATCCCATAGCTGACTGACAATAGGCATTGTTCAAATTACGCCACAAGTGCATACCATCGGCAGCCAGCTCCTTTTCTTCTTTTGAATCACAAAAATGTTCCAAGATAACATAAGCGTCATTCTTTGTCTCCTTGATGGCTGCATTATAATCCTTCAGGATGGCAACACGTTTTCCATCATAATTGGATGCCGTGCCTTCTGTAGAACTTGTCTGCGTAAAGCCTTTTGTCAAGTCAAAGCGGAAGCCATCCACTTTATATTCCTTCAGCAAGAATTGCAGATTGCGCTTCACGAATTTACGCACCAACGGGCTTTCGTGGTTGAAATCGTGGAATACACTATAAGGATGGGGAGCCTCAACATTGAAGTAAGGATTATTTTTCGCAGTCTTGTCACCATTCCAATACAGCTTGGCAAAAGGATTGTTCCCGGTGGCGTGATTATAGACCACATCGAAAATGACAGCCATACCCGCTTCATGGCAAGCGTCAATAAACTGCTTATACATGGCTTTTGTACCATAAGCCTTGTCCATCGCAAAGAAGAAGCAAGGATTATACCCCCAACTGTCGTTTCCATCAAACTCTTGCACCGGCATCAGTTCGATGGCATTGACTCCCATAGCCTTCAGATAAGAGAGCTTACCCATCGCACCATTGATGTCGCTGGAAGCGGTGAAGTCACGTAAATGCAATTCGTATATCACCAATTGCTCCGGATTTGCTATCTTAAAATCATTGACTTTCCAATTATAACTGTCTTTCTGTATCTTGAAGGTAGAAACGATTCCTACTCCCCCCTCAGGATAAGCCATACTCTCGCTGTAGGTGGAAGCCGGAATATATTTATCATTATCAGGATCGAGAATCTTTTCCGCATAGGCATCAGCCAGACGAATCACTTCACCCTCCTTTGTACCCACATAATATTGGAAAGCATATTCTTTGCTTGCGTCCAGTCCCGTCAGCGTAATCCACCAACATCCGGAAGTATCATCACGATACATCTGCGATTTTTCATCATTACTCAATGTCCAGTTGTTGAAGTCGCCCACTACATGCGCAAAGTCCTTATGATTCCCATTCGTATCCTTGTCATAAAGCACCAGTGTCACCGTCGAATTATCCACTACATTGATACCCTCAACCATACCAGCCGGTACTGCCGCTGTTTTAATTTCACCAGGCACAAAGCCTTCGTATTTTGTGTCGGTCACCTCAATAAAGGAATCCGACTCTACCCCTTTCTTGCTACCATCCGCATTGCGAATCACTATTCCAAGTCGGTTCACCGGTGTCTTTCCGCTTCCAAACCACTCCCTGATATTCGGGGTCAACGTAATGCTCCATACGTTGGCTTCGGTTGAAATCATCTTACATTTATCCGTGTTTTCCGCCCAGTCTGCCGGAACGAACAGCCAGGTCCCTTCACTGACCACACCGATATGCACATACACCTCTCCTTTATGCCCATAAAGGGCAGACTTTGCATCCGCTTTAAAAGTAATTACAAGGGGCTGGTCGGCATCCGGTGCTGCCGGCGTAAAGCTCAAACCGTCCGGAACAACCATTGCATTGGCAGCCTGAGTGACAGATATTTCTTTCTTCTTTGAACCGGATATGATATTCAATTGTGCCGTCCGCGATTTTCCGGTTTCATTCTTGCCGACAGAAACCATAATAGTAGCTTTCCCGGACGTACCTTTTGCCGGATTGATGTTGCACCAACCGGTATCCTCACCACTCAGTTCGGCTGTCCATTGCTGTCCGGCCTCAAAGCTGACGCTTTGCGAAGAGGCAGCTTCACCAAAGCTAAAGCCTTGTTCAAAGATTGATTCACTACCGGAAGCAGGGGTCAGATACTCCTGGAACTCCTCTTTATCGTCACTACATGCCGTGAATGCCAACACCAAACTGAAGCATATTAAATGCCATAGAACAGAATTCTTACGTTGATTGATAATTTTCATAATATAAAGTATTCAAAGTTATCGCTCTACAAATATAGCCGGAAAAAAAACAGCAAACAGACTAACGCAAGAGAAAACAAGGATAAGATTACGAAAACGTTTGCATATCAAGTCAAGCTTCGCCAAACAGCCTTATTCCTAATAACCTACACTATTCATACATAGCACGATGTTTTTCGTACAGGTTCTATCCGATTGTATATCGTGTTGCCCCTCTGGTTCGTTTTTTTACGCAAAGGAAATAAGGGAAAAACTTGTTTTTGTATTACAATGTATTACCTTTGCAGTATAATAAAATACAAAAATAATATGATATGGAAGCAGTAGTAAGAAAACAAACTTCGTTTCGTCTGCGCGAAGACTTGTTGCAGGTATTGCAGGAACATGCCAAGAAAGCAAACAGAAGCTTGAATAACTTCGTAGAGAGCACTTTGATGAATGCAATGTATTCAGAACCCAATGAAGAAACAGTTGCTTCTATTAAAGAAGCACGTGAAGCAAAGGATAAAGAAACATTTGATAGCGTAGAAAGTTTGATGGAGGAATTGATGAAGTGAAAAAACGATTGCACCCAACGAGCCAATTTAAAAGGGACTTTAAGCGTATTCAGAAGTTCCCCAAGAAATTGGCAGCTTTTGAAAATATAGCCAATCTGCTTATCAATGACCTGCCGATACCCAAAGAGTACAAACCTCATTTATTGAAGGGAGAGTACAGAGGCTGTATGGAATGCCATATTGAGGATGATTTACTTCTTATATGGATTGATGGGAATATAATTGATTTGCTTAGAATTGGAAGCCATTCCGAATTATTCTAAGTGACATTCCTTATGCTTCAGCACCGTCTCCTTTGATAAAATCCTTTATGTACAATAGCAGCCAACTATAGTAAGCCGCCCGGCTCACTATAGCAAGACGTTAGTAAACATGATGTTTTAAGGCAACAATACGCTATGAGAATAACACCTAGCCCTCATAACTACCCTCATAGCTGTACACCCAATGAATAAGAGAATACAGCACATCTATGAGAGCATGAGGGTAAAACTGCGTTCAACTCTTTGTTGATCGGGGCTGAAAATAAAAAAAGACTGCCCACATTGCTGCGGGCAGTCTGACTATTATATCAAAAACTATTCAAGAACAGTTTCCTACTCTATAACCTGGAATACATATTCGCCTGTGATATCATTGAAGTACACATTATAAGTACCGGCAGGCGCAAACATATTCTTGCCATTGTACACCGTCTTACCAGAATTCTGGTCTGCAACATTCACATCACCGTCGTTACCTGTACCTCCCCAACTGTCTGCCCAGTCATCGTTAGCACAGAATTTCAGTTGTCCTTCTGCCAATGTCACAGCACTTCCATACCAGTTGTGAGGAGTAACTTCTTTCAAATCAATGTTAGTCTTTTGGTCCCAACCATTGAATGCTCCTATCAATGAAATGGTAGTATAAATTTTCGGTTCTTGGTTTTCCAGTTTCGTCCATTTATAAGTCATGGTAGAGAAATCTGCCGTAAAGGTATAGAAAGCTCCCTTTTCCGGGCATACGGCAGCACCGGCACCGATACCCACCAATGTACCCGAAGCGGCATTGTCACCATCGACAGCGGCACCGTAGCAAGCGTCCCAATTGCCAAAATCACTACCCAGCCAAAGTTTCAGATTCGCATCGTCCTTGAATTGGGTGGTATAAGAATGAACCATCTTGCTTTGCGGATAGAGCATACAAGTCTTACCTTTTGAAGCATCAGCGTTCCAGTTCTGCATGGCACCTACAATATAATATTCCGGAATAACCTCTTTAATGGCATAAGTATAGTCCATCATATTCAGCGTAATACTGTACATACCAGCTTTCGCTATTTTAGCGGCTTTTACATCGCCCGTATTAATCAAGCTACCACTCATGCTGTCATCACCGTCAATAGCTACACCAAGTACTCCTACAGCCCAGAAGTCATCATTATCAATATTGTCTTGTGGAATAATCTTCCAATATTGATTATCGGCGGTAGTAGTAATCATCAAAGTAAATATAGGATCTTCATAAACATCCTTATCGCTATGGTTGAATGCCTTCATGGTAGCAGCATTCCAGCCGTTATTTACATCATCAACCTTGAACATATCACCCACCATATAATATTTAGAAGCAATATGCGGAGCTTCCGGAGTAGCCTTTATGGCAATGGGTTCACAAGTCAGCAAAGAAGCCTGACCCTCTTTCATCAAATTGGCATACAAATTAGCGTTCAAGGTACGCTCAACGGGGCGTTTTCCATAATTATCCTCAATAATTTTCTGCAAATCGACAGAAGCGACCTTACCATTGGAAGAAGCCTTCACGGTAGTTGCCTTGGCTCCCTCTACCCCATCGGGAGTTATTTCCAAGCGAAAATTATCAACAGTGGTACCTTCCGGCAAATTGGACGGAGCGGTATAAGTGAATACAGCAACAGAGTCACCCGAAGCCAAATCGACAGAAGCGGTTGATGCAGCTGAAAACCCCGGTAATGTAATGGCTTCTTCTTGCGGCCACGTTTGTGGAGCAGCCACATCTTCATTGAAATCCTCGTCACAAGATACAGTTGTAAAAGCAACTGCTGTAAGTAACGTATAGAATAATATTTTCTTCATAATTGTTTTTCTTTTATCAGATTATAACCTCTTTCAGAGGCTCTTGCAGAAGGATAATCCATCCTGCAAGAGTACTCTTCATGATTCTTTTATTCAATCTTTCCTGTCCCCTTAGTGAAATTGATGTACATCTTCTGACCGGCTTTAGAAGTAACCCGATCTAAGTCACTACCTGCAGCACGATATTTCAACTTACCGTCGAATACCATGAATTCTGATTTCCACCAATCAAACCCGTCAACTTTGACATAAGCACGAGGACCTTCGGGAGCATCGGCCGCAAATGCCGGTGAAACAAAATCTGCGTCAGCAGTTTCCGGCACTGTAAACTTCCATCCGTCCGCACATTCAGTCCAGTCACCACCTTCTTTTATCACACCACCAATCAGCCATACTGCCGGTTCGTTGAATTCAATAGTGTAATCAATATTACGGCCATTAACGGCAGAACGGATTACTATCAAATACCAACCTGCTCTATCAACGCCAATATTACCACCACTATCAGACAGACCAGCCTTATAGTTATCAACTGCCGTACAACCGGCATAACCTATTTCATTACCATCCCAAGCAGTAGCTGTGTTAAACTTAACGCCACCCTTAGGCAAATAAACCAGACTCCAGAAAGTACCGGTTGTTCCGTCATGGCAAGGAATCATTTCAAGAGCTTTGCCCCAGTCCCAAGCACAGTACTCGCCAATCAAATAAAGTTTGGTCGGCAATACAACCGGCGGCAATGCAAAGTCTGTTTTTACAGAAGGCAAATTAATTACATTAGAAGTTATAGAAGAAATGGTTTCTGTTGCCGAAGCCAATTCTGCAATTACGCGTACATATACAGAAGTCGTTATCGGAAAATCAGCTTCCACCTTGCCTTGAGCAACAGCCAAATTGGTTACAGCAAGAGCCATTTCAGAAGCGTCAACATCCATCTTGGCTGTCGTATATTTAGTATCCAACTTTACAGGCTCTGCAAAGTCCTGGTTCAAAGACACCTCTACAGAATATATAGTAGGAGCTGTATATCCAAAGTCCGGTTGAGAGCAAGTCAATTCGATAGACTTGGAATTTGTCAAATCATAAGTGGTGTTGACATAAGCAGGAGTATTCAGCACAAAAGCAGTAGGTTCCTGTAAAATGGGATTTGAATCCCTGTCAGAATCGCACGCCGAGAATGAAAGCAATCCGGCGGACAAAATAGTCAATATTGATATTTTTTTCATATTATTCCGTTATTTACAAATGATACACTTCTATTAATAGCCAGGATTCTGTTTCAAATTCGGATTAGCGTTCAAGTCTGTATCAGGGATGGCAAAGATGTTTAAATTTGCATTGAAGTTGGTACCTTCCTTCACTCCACCTTTCCACTGCCACTTATAGTCAGAACTACCACCGAACTTGCCGAAACGGATCAAATCCCCACGACGGCGTCCCTCGAAATAAAATTCACGAGACCATTCATCCAGAATTTCATTCAAAGAGTAAGAGGCTTTAGTTGTGGTATTAGCGCGGCTGCGAATCTCATTGATAGCAGCTGCACCTTCGGTTGTCGTTGTACCTCCATTCAAACGTGCAGTAGCTTCAGCATAAGTTAACCATGCTTCGGCAGCACGCATCAAGAAGAAGTCCGTATCACAGAACTGAGAATTCTTGGCAGCAGAACCATCGGAATAAAAGTTTGTAAACTTAGTACAAGCAAATCCGCTCTCAAAAGTAGCCACATCATCTACCTCCAGTGTATGACCTTTCCCCCAAAAGAGAGCACGGTCATCCTTGGCAGCTTTCAGCACACCCCAAGTATCCGTATCTTCGGGAATACCACCATTAGGGAAAAACTTCTTCACCAAGTCAGGACGGCAACGATTACCTCCCCAAGCTTCTGTTGTTCCATTGGTAGCTTCACCAACATAAGTCATTTTATCATTAAAGGTAGAAGCCATCAAGAAAAGCGATGTACCCCAACTGGTTGTTGTATTACCATCCTGCAGCAACGGAAGGATTGCTTCAACTTGTGCTCCATTTTCACCGTTATTTCCCATGAAAAGCATCTGATAGGCACTCCACTGACCTTCACCTGTCTTATGCAACGTATAACCCGATTTCATTACTTTGTCAGCGTATTCAGCCGCCTTTTCCCACTGTGCCGTACCAGTATAAACTTCGGCATTCAAATAAAGGCGAGAAAGCAACATCCAACCGGCAGCCTGGTCAGCCCGGCCATAAGTATTGCTTTTCGGGGCTTTCATAGAAGCAATGCAGCCATTTTCTCCAATCAATTCACTTTCAATAAAATCATATACCTCTTTGCGAGTAGCCTGAGGAGCAGCATTAGGAGAAACCTCAGTCAAGAAAGGAATATTTCCAAAACAGTCCATCAGATGAAAATAATAAAGCGCACGGAGAAAACGAACTTCAGCAGTCATAGTTGCATCATATTCAGCAGCTTCAGCCAAATAGAAGTTGCACATTGTCACTCCAAAATAAAGGCGATAATAAAAACCTTTCAACATAGGATGACTGGCTCCCCACTGATTGAAGTTAAATGCGGGAATACCTTCATCCCCCCAGTTACATATGGCCTCATCAGTAGTCAATTCATTAGCATTAAACATTTGGCGGACAAAACCGGTCGTACCACCATCCAAACCATCAACATCACAATCACCATTGGCACCACCATTACCAGCCAACGCCATGTTAGCATAGCATTTTGTGAACAGTGCATCATAATCAGGAGTCATATTCGTACTGGGGTCAATAGGCGTAACGTCCAAGTCGTTCACGCAAGAGCCCAACCCTAACGACAATAGAAGAATTGCCGCAGGAACTATATGTTTTATATTCTTCAAGTTCATATCTTAGTATTTTTTATGATTAGAAATTAAGAGTCAATCCCAGTTGAGCTGTAAACGGACGTGGATATAAGTTGTTATCTATACCACCGAATACTTCCGGATCAATACCTTTATAGTTAGTAATGGTAAACACATTGGTCACAGCACCATAGATACGTCCACCAAGCTTAGAGCCAAACAAACCATCAAAACTATAGCCCAATGTAATGTTGTCACATTTCAGGAAAGTTGCGTTCTGCACAAAATAATCAGACAAAACATTATCGTTAGTCTGCCATCCTTTTTCAATGGACATAGTAGGAACATTACTTAAGAAACCTAAACGATAGAGATACCCTTTGTTTACGTTACTTGAGCCAGCCTCCAAGTCATTGTACACGTAATTGTTGAAGTTGGCACGCAAAGAAAAACCGAAGTCCCAATTCTTCCATATAAGTTTGGAAGACAAGCCTGCCGTCCAAGGAGCTGCCGGGCTTTTATAGAAATATTTATCATCCTGATTAATGATGCCGTCACCATTACGGTCAACGTACGCACCTTCAATCGGCTTACCGGCTTTATCATATACCTGTTGGAATACATAGAATGAACTAGCCGGATGACCTACCGAGTGAGCCTGACAATTACCTCCTGTACCGGCAGAGATGCCTCCTGTTGGAACAAAATAGCCTTCTTCACCTATCAACTCTGTAATTTCATTATCATTATAAGTTGCATTTGCCGTAATCTCCCAAGAGAGATCTTTCGTCTGGATAGGACGATAAGTCAAAGCGATTTCAACACCCGTATTCTTCAAAGAACCGATATTAGAAGTAACTTGATTACGGAAATTAGAACCGGCCGATACATATACGGTATTCAGCAAATCTGTAGTCTTACGATAATAATAATCCACACTACCACTTAAACGGCCATTCCAAAAGCCGAAATCAATACCCGCATTATAAGTCGTTGTTGTCTCCCAAGTAAGGTTCTCATTATAAGCATCCGGACGATATAGAATACCATCACCAAGGATTGGATAAGAGCTACCGTTACCAGTACTTACATTATAAGAAGCAAAATAATTATAATCTCCAATACCTTCCTGCTGACCAGTCTGACCATATCCTAATCGGAGTTTTAAATCAGAAAGAACATCTACGTCCTTCAAGAAAGCTTCTTCTTTCAGTCTCCAGCCAAATGCGAAAGACGGGAAAAGTGCCCAATGATCCTTAAAACGGGAAGAACCGTCATAACGTACAGTTGCCGTCAACATATAGCGGTCAAGCAAAGTATAGTTGGCACGTCCAAAGAATGAAACCAAATAATTTTCACTTTTCCATACCTTAGCATCACGCTGATATTTTTCACCCGGTTTTTCTGTATTGGAGCTTTGATAAAGTCCCCAGCCGTCCTTTTCGCCTCTATGATAAAAATGCTGCCACTCATAACCACCCATGATATCAAAATGGTGAGCATCATTAAAATCTTTATTATATTGGGCATAAGCATTAAGCATCTTGTTGTACTTAAATATTTTTTCCCAACCATCCCAACCATAATAGTTGTTTGAAACTGAATATGGAGAAATAAGCGTAGTCTGCTTACCTGTTGAGAAATCACCGCCAACATTCATATGCAAACGTAAATCCTCCAATCCATGTACTTTATAATCCAGTTCAACATTTCCAATAAACGATTTGGAATTGGCCGTATCATCCTTCAAATCCAATAAAGAAACCGGATTCTTTGTAGCATTACGGTTAGAAGTATAAGGCCAAGTGGGGTCATTCAAGGCAGAGCCATCTGATACCCACTGACTATATCCACCAAAATAATTGTTCAAAATATCTGTAGCACCATGTACAGAGAAAGTAGGAATCATGTAAACAGCTGCACCAATGGCACCACCGTCCGCATAACGGTTATTGGCAATCATCCCCTTTGCATTCAAGTTAACGGTCAAATGGTCGTCAAAGAACTTTGGTGACACATTAATAGAAGCTGTATAACGTTCAAAATTAGATGTTTTCAAAATACCGTCTTGGTTTGTATAACCTAATGACACGCGATAAGGCATATTTTTCAAACCACCCGATATCGTAATATTATGATCATGGCTGATAGCAGTACGATAAATCTCATCTTGCCAATCAGTATTGTTATAACGATAAGTTCCATCTTCAAGCTGCTTGGCATTTGTCAAGCCTATCACATTGTTGTTTTTATCGGTAACCACACCCGCCATCAAATTCCAGGCATCACTACCAATACCGTACATTTCTTCAACAAATTCGCCAAACTCTTGTCCGCTCAACACATCAATCGTTTTTTTCTTGGTGCTGACAGATACATTACCATTATAAGTAATAGTAGGTTTAGCTCCACTACGTCCCTTCTTAGTAGTAATAATGATAACACCATTAGAACCACGAGAACCATAAATGGCTGTAGCTGAGGCATCCTTCAATACCGTAAACGTTTCAATGTCGGCAGGATTAACCATTGACAAAGGATTGGCAAGACCTTTTACACCTTGATTATCCATTGCCAAACCATCAATTACCACCAAAGGATCATTGCTTGCATTCAGAGATGAACCACCACGAACACGAATAGTTGCACCGCCACCAGGTGTACCGCCACCACTTGTAACGCTTACACCGGCAATCTTACCTTGCATCATGTCTTGTGCATTCGTCACCAAACCTTTGTTCATTTCATCCGGCTTGATTGCCGTAACAGAACCAGTCAAGTCGTTTTTTTTAGCCACACCATAACCAATAACGACCACTTCATCCAACATTTCTGTATCTTCCTGTAAAGTAATGGCAACATTAGGGGCAGCAGCAACCTCCTGCGTCTTATAGCCAATGAAAGACACTACCAACGTAGAGCCTTTAGGTACATTCAATGTAAAGTTACCGTCAAGATCGGTGATTGTTCCGTTTGTAGCATTTCCTTTTTCTACTACACTCGCACCTATCACAGCACCTAAGGCATCTTTTACATGCCCTTTCACAGTGATGCTCTGTGCATAAGCGCCTACTGACAAGAATAGCCCTAAGATTAGGGTAAGAATCGTTCGACAGATTCTAAGATTAACTTGCTTCATGCATTTAATAAATTAAAGTTAACAATATTAATTACCTATATATATTCAAGAAATAATTCTTGATTTTCACGGTATCAGCCAAGGATGTCTTTCAAGCACCTATAGCATGATGAAACAAAAATAAAACTTATTAATTTAGCAAAATACAGGAAACATACGAAATGTGCAACTCAAACAATGCAAACGATTGCATGCAATACAAGGAAAACGATGTTACACTTTAGGGAAATCCACTATTCTCCGGACAGTCTTAAACGTAAGAAAGAAGTTCATCCCACGTATGCAAACCACAGAGCACACATTTGCGGGCAATCCGGCATACATACGTGGGACGAAATAAAGAATAAAGAATAAGAAAAACAGATAACTTATATGAAATAAAGAAAACTACAGACAAAGACAAAAAGAAATGCCTTGAAACATCACTTAAAGGCATCCATTATTACAGTAGGATAACCGTCTTCGGTGAACGCTCCCAACCGGTATTGACTTGGCCTGCACTCCGGTTCCCAATAGAACACACCCTTACAGCGGTCATTTGTATTCTCACGGCATTCCTTCAAGATGCGGGTCAACAGCTTTTTCCCTTCCTGCAAAACAGATGCAGCAGCCAACCGGCCTTTATCATCCGCACATTCCATTCCTGTTTCCACTACCATTACATCACAATCATATTTGGTACTCACTTTCTTGATATTAGCGATACAATCCTCGATTGTTTTCTCTGCCGTATATTCCTTATGTTCAAGCATTGTCCAGTAAGGATAAAGCGACATACCTATCATATCCCACTTTCCATCATTCTTCTTCAATTCATCAAAGAACCACGTATATAAAGAGTTATCGTAGCCATTATCCAGATGAACGATGACAACAGCATTCGGAAAGACCGACTTTACCGCCTCATATCCTGTATTGATAAAAACGGCAAGATTAGCAAAGTTTTTAGGATATTTCAGTTTATCAACCGAACTATCCAACCCTTTCACATCCTTTTCATAGATATCATAGGATGCCCCGCTCAAAGCAACGTCCTCATCCCATAGCATTCCTGGACGTATTTCATTGCCCACTTGCACCCATTTGGGCGTTACTCCTGCCGACTTCAACGCAACCAATACATCCTTTGTATGATCTGCAATTGCCTGTTTCAATTCAGCAAGAGATTTTCCTTTCCATGCGGCCGGCTTAAATTGCTGTCCCGGATCAGCCCACCAGTCACTGTAGTGGAAATCAACCATCAAGTCCATTCCCAACTTTGCCGCCCGCTTTGCTTTAGCCAAAAAATCTCCCTTGTCACACCAGTTGCCGTGCTCCTCAGGATTCACCCAGACCCGGAGCCGGATGGCATTCATTCCAAGATCCTTCATCAATTGGAAACAATCCTTTTCCACTCCGGAGGCATTATAGAACTTCATGCCTTTGTGCTCCATTTCCGTCACCCAACTGATATCTGCACCTTTAGCAAACTCAATGCCAGAAGTCTCTCCATTATCCGGAAGGCCACCTGCATTGGGATCAGACTCATTATGACTGCTGCATGCCAATACGGCAAAAGCAGCACTAAAAAGAAAAGTCAAGAATTTCATGCGTTTCATAGCTACCCTAATTTTATGTCCCGCAAATATAAGAAAATAGAACAAATACATCCAAGCTGCACCTGTTTTACGGAAACACAACCATACGCAATCGTTTGCACAAACTTACATTCCGATATATAATAATGAGTAAGTGCATTTTAACCAATTCCATTATTTTTGCAATCGGATTAACGGAGTTTACCTTCATCCTTAATAAGAAAGATAAGCGGCATCTCAACATAAAGTCCAAGTAAATTTGACTGTCTGTTACGATTTGCATTATCTTTGACCGAAAAATCAAATCATACTCATGAATAAACCGCAGATAACCATCAAGGATATTGCCCGGGCGCTGAACGTCTCCCCCTCCACTGTGTCGAGGGCGCTGAAAGACAATCCGGACATCAGCAAGGAAACCCGTGACCTTATCCATGCCTACGCGCGCGAACATAATTATAAGCCCAATGTGCTTGCAGTAAACCTCCGTGCCAGCCGCAGCAATACAATTGGAGTGATTATCCCACAACTGGTACATCATTTTTTCTCTTGCGTACTGAGCGGAATTGAAAAATCAGCCGCCAAAGCCGGCTACAATATCATTGTGGCACAAAGCAACGAATCATACGAACAGGAAGTCAAGATCGTACATTCTTTTCTTGCAGCCCGTGTCTGCGGTGTCATCGCCTCCTTGGCCAAGGATACGTCACAATATGACCATTATCAGGAATTGCTGAACAATAATATCCCGATAGTCTTCTACGACCGCATCTGTACAGGGCTCAAGACTGAACGGGTAGTAGTGGACGATTACGCCGGCTCATTTGCTGCCGTGGAATACATGATACAGACCGGATGCAAACGTATCCTCTTCTATGGTGCCGCACCACACCTGGAAATTACCAAGAACCGGCGCAACGGTTATTTAGACGCCATGAAAAAATACAAAATTCCGGTAGATGACAGTATGATACTGTTATGTGACACCCGCGAACGCGCCATCGCGCTGACCCCCGATTTACTGGAAGGTCCCAACCGCCCCGACGGCTTCTTTGCCATCAACGATGAAACGGCGTCCGGCATTCTCTATGCCTGCAAACTGGTAGGCGTCAAAGTGCCCGACGAAGTTTCCATCTGCGGATTTACCGACGGAGCCATAGCGCAAAGTACCGACCCCAAGCTGACTACCGTGGAGCAACATGGAGAAGAAGTAGGCAGAAGTGCCTTCAGCATACTGATAGACAAGCTGGAAGGAGAAGAGAAGAGCTCCAACAAGATTGTACGTACCAACTTGGTAGTGAGAGGAACAACGAAATAAAAACTAATACCATATTATAACAATGAAAGTAAAACCCGATTTAAGTTTCTGGAAACTGTGGAACATCAGTTTCGGTTTTTTCGGCGTACAGATAGCGTATGCCCTGCAAAGTGCGAATATCAGCCGTATTTTCTCCACTCTCGGAGCCGACCCGCATAATTTGAGTTACTTCTGGATATTGCCGCCACTGGCAGGTATCATAGTACAGCCCATAGTAGGGGCTGCCAGCGACAAGACTTGGACACGCTTCGGACGCCGCATTCCCTACCTGTTTATCGGTTCTCTGGTAGCAGTATTGGTTATGTGCCTGTTGCCCAACGCAGGCAGTTTCGGTATGGCGGCAAGTACCGCCATGATATTCGGACTGGTATCACTAATGTTCCTCGACACTTCCATCAATATGGCGATGCAACCTTTCAAGATGATGGTAGGCGACATGGTCAATGAAAAACAAAAGGGACTCGCCTACTCCATCCAGAGTTTTCTTTGTAATGCAGGCAGCCTGGTGGGCTATCTGTTCCCGTTTATCTTTGCATGGATAGGTATCAGCAATACGGCGCCGCAAGGCGTGATTCCCGACTCCGTAATCTACTCTTTCTATATAGGAGCCGCCATTCTTATATTCTGCGTCATCTACACTTCAGTCAAGGTGAAGGAAATGCCACCCGCTGAATATGCCGAATACCATGGCATCACGGAAGAGGAAGAGCATGAGAAAACCAATATGCTGAAGCTGTTGGTCAAGGCTCCCAAAGCTTTCTGGACAGTGGGTCTGGTACAGTTCTTTTGTTGGTTTGCGTTCATGTTCATGTGGACTTATACGAATGGAAGCATCGCGGCCAATGCATTCGACGCACCAACCGTAGAACATACAGTGAACGGTATCAGCAAAATTGTATTAGATACCAAGAGCCTGCAATACCAGGAAGCCGCCAACTGGGTAGGTGTACTGTTCGCAGTCCAGGCTATCGGCTCCGTACTTTGGGCCATCTGCATTCCGATGTTCAAGGACCGACGCTTCATATATTCCCTCAGTCTTGTATTGGGAGGTATAGGATTTATCTCCACCTATTTCATGCACGACCCGTATATGCTGTTCATATCCTTCCTGCTGATAGGTTGCGCATGGGCAGCTATGCTGGCATTACCGTTCACGATACTGACCAATGCCCTGTCCGGCGGACACATGGGTACTTATCTGGGGCTTTTCAACGGTACAATCTGCATTCCTCAAATCGTGGCGGCCGCCTTAGGTGGCACAATACTTGCCTTCTTTACTCCCGAAGGAGCACTTCCCCCGGAAATCAACATGCTGATTACTGCCGGAGTGATGCTGCTCATAGGTGCTGCCTGCGTATATCTCATCAAAGAAAGCCAAGGAGAGAAAGGCAAGTAAGCACACGACTCTGGGACGATGCGTGTATAAATCTGCCTAGAAGACTATACAAGGGACTGTGATTAAAAGCCTTATAATGCCCTATTAAAAGCCTATTAATAGGGCATTATAAGGCTTTTATGCCATCTCACTATAAGAACGAAATTGGCAGATGCGGTGAAAGAATAAGGATGAGCCATACAAATAACCGATTAAGGGGATGAATGCGGATAATCATGTTATTTTTCCCTTCCCATTTCTTCTTTATTTCTGCAGATTGTTTATCTTTACAGCGATAACTACAGAACACACAGAACATGAAGAAATATTTAAAGACCGACGAATGGAACATCATTGAGGATAGTTTTCACGCCGATTACCTGCGGATGTCCGAAAGCATATTCAGCCTCGGAAACGGTCGTTTCGGACAACGGGGAAACTTTGAAGAGCCTTATAGCAGCGACTGTTACCGCGGTTCCTTCGTGGCCGGCATTCCTTTTCTGGACAATACCCGTGTAGGATGGTGGAAAAACGGTTATCCCCATTTCCATACCCGCATACCCAATGCAGCAGACTGGAGCCATATCGGCCTGCGCCTCATTGACGAGGAACTGGATTTGGCAATATGGGATGTCAACAGTTTCAGAAGATGCCTGAATATGAAGGAAGGTATCTCCTACCGGGATGTGGAAGTGACCTCCCCCAGAGGCAACCGGCTCAGTCTTCATGTAGAACATATCACGAACATGGCTCATCCTAACCTCTGCCTCATCAAGTACAGTGTAACATCCCTCAGTTATAGCGGCAAGGTTTCTTTGGTCCCTCTCCTTGACGGGAACATCGCAGATGGCACAGAATACGCCAACGAGAAAATCTGGAATATTCTGCGTTCCGGTGCCGCCGGCGACTGTAGCTATTTATGGACACAGACTCGCCGTGAAGATGCCCAAATCTGCTATGCCATGACTTATCAGTTCTATAAAAACAATAAAGAACCCATCGCCAACCCGATACGCATAGAAAAAGAGAAACAAGTGGGATTCAGCGTAGGCACAGATGTAAAACCAGGTGATACCGTGACTATCATCAAATATATTTCTATCGTCTCTTCCCTTCATTATGAGCGGCAGGACTTGATAGAAGAAGCCGTCTCACAAGTCCGAGAAGCCAAGACAATCGGCTGGAACGCCTTGCTGCAAGATCATCGGCAGGCCTGGCTGGATATCTGGGACGAAGCCGATGTCATCATCGAAGGCGATCCGGAAGCGCAACAGGGTATCCGTTACAACATCTTCCAGCTTTACCAGACTTACCGGGGAGATGACCCCCGCCTGAATATCGGTCCCAAAGGATTCACCGGAGAGAAATATGGCGGCAACACATATTGGAATACGGAACTGTGCTGTGTGCCTTTTTTCCTCCTTTCCACCCCCAGGGAGATTGTGAAAAATCTGCTGATATACCGATATAACCAACTTCCGAAAGCGATAGAAAATGCAAAGAAGTTGGGTTTCAGCAATGGTGCGGCACTTTTCCCGCAAGTGACCAATAACGGCGAGGAGTGCCATAGCGAATGGGAAATTACCTTTGAAGAAATCCACCGGAACAACATCATTGTCTATGCCATTGGCCAACACGCCACCATGACCGGCTCGCTGGAGTATGTCGCCAAATACGGACTGGAAGTAATGATAGCCGTCAGCCGCTTCTGGAGCCAGCGTGTATCCTTTTCCCGTCCCAAACAAAAATATGTCATATTAGGAGTTACGGGACCGAACGAATATGAAAACAACGTGGACAATAACTGGTACACCAACTATTCCTGCACACAATGCCTGAAAATCACCTTGGGCTACCTTGAAATCATAGCCAAGGAAAATCCCGATGAATACGCACGTGTACGCCGTATCACCAGTTTCAATCAAGCGGAAGAGACTGAACGCTGGAAAGACATCATAGCACGCATGTACCTGCCGGAAGATACGGAACAGGGTATCTTTATCCAAAATGACGGTTATATGGACAAAGAACTGCAAAGTACCGGTGCCATTCCTGAAGAAGAACGCCCTATCAACCAACACTGGTCATGGGACAGAATCCTTCGTTCCTGTTACATCAAGCAGAGTGACGTGCTGTTGGGGCTCTACCTCTATTATTTCGATTTTGATACGGATACCACCCGCAGGAATTTCGATTTTTATGAGCCGATGACTGTACATGAATCGTCCCTCTCCCCACATATCCACTCTATCCTTGCGGCACGCATCGGTGAGGTAGAGAAAGCATACGAACTTTTTATGCACACCACGCGCCTCGACTTAGACGATTATAACAACGAAACCGACCAAGGGTTGCACATCACCAGCATGCCGGGCAGCTGGCTTGCCATAGTACGCGGGTTTGCCGGTTTACAGATTCATGGCGGTATATTGAGCTTCAGCCCCGTCTTACCGAAAAAATGGAGCGGCTACACCTTCAAAGTCAATTATTCGGGAAACACGCTCCATATACGAGTAGCAGGAAAAGAGATAATATTTTCGCTTACAGCAGGAAACAAATTGAACATAGGAGTCTATCAAAACGTTTATGAACTTAAACAAGGCTCGAGTTTAACTGTCAAAATGACAGAGTAATTCGGATTCATTGTTAAGAAAGCACAATTAATACACTGGAAAACTAAGATTAGTTTTTTAGTTTTGTACTTTTGTGCCGATGCAAAACATAATTATACCCGTTTAACCCATAGCAAATGAACAAAATTTATTTATTTGCTTTTGCCACGACGTTGTTTGTTACGTCCTGCGGACAAAAGCAAGAGAGTGGGAACACTCTTATCAGACCGGTAAAAACTTCAACCGTGAGTTCACAGTCAGTCATCCGCAAAGACTTTTCCGGCATTGTGGAAGCAGTGGAATATGTAAAACTGGCTTTCCGCGTAAGCGGTCAAGTCATCAACCTTCCGGTTGTAGAAGGACAACGCGTGAAAAAGGGAGAACTGATTGCCGCCATCGATCCCCGGGATATCTCCTTGCAATACGCCGCCGATAAAGCCGCCTACGAAACTGCCGCCGCACAAGTAGAACGCAACAAACGCCTGTTGGGCCGGCAAGCCATCTCTCTGCAAGAATATGAAATCAGTGTGGCCAATTACCAGAAAGCAAAATCTGCCTATGAGTTATCTTCCAATAACATGAGAGATACAAAGCTGACCGCTCCGTTCGACGGCTCCATCGAAAAACGCCTGGTGGAGAATTATCAGCGTGTCAATTCGGGGGAAGGCATCGTGCAACTGGTCAATACGCAGAAACTGCGTATCAAGTTTACAGTACCCGACGATTATCTGTATCTGCTGCGGGCAAAGGATATCAATTTCAAAGTAGTATTCGACACTTACCCGAACAACGTCTTCAATGCCGTTCTGGAAGAATATCTTGATATCTCAACCGCAGGAACAGGAATACCGGTCAGCATCGTCATTGACGATCCCACCTTCGACCGCAGCACGTATGACGTAAAGCCCGGATTCACCTGCAAAATCAAACTGGCATCGGACGTCTCTCCTTTCTTGGAGGAAGAGCTGATGAATGTGCCCCTCAGTGCCGTATTCGGCGAAAGCGAAAGCAAGAAGACCTATGTGTGGGTAGTCAATGGCAATAAGGTAAGCCGCCGGGAAGTGACAGTCTATTCTCCCACAGGAGAAGCCAATCTTCTTATATCCGAAGGATTGAAACCGGAAGAAACAATTGTCATAGCCGGAGTGTACCAACTGACGGACGGACAAACGGTAAAAATCATGAATCAGGAATAATGCCATTCATAAGTTTTCCCCCTACCCCAAAATTCTTAGTTCACAATTCATAACTAAATAACATGAATTTAGCCAAATATTCATTAGACAATACAAAGGTCATCTACTTCTTTCTGGCAGTGCTGCTCATCGGCGGCATATTCTCCTTCGGCCGGTTGGGAAAGAAGGAAGACGCTCCTTTCGTCATTAAGACAGCGGTCATCATGACACGCTATCCGGGAGCGGAGCCTGCGGAAGTAGAGCGGCTCATCACCGAACCCATCTCCCGCGAAATACAGAGTATGAGCGGAGTCTATAAAATCAAGTCCGAATCAATGTACGGACTTTCCAAGATAACCTTTGAATTACAACCCTCGCTCGCAGCGGCATCCATCCCGCAGAAATGGGACGAACTGCGGCGCAAGGTGCTCAACATACAGCCACAGTTGCCTTCCGGTGCCTCCGTACCGACAGTATCAGATGACTTCGGTGATGTGTTTGGCATCTATTACGGGCTGGTAGCCGATGACGGATTCTCCTACGAGGAGATGCGCAACTGGGCAGAGCGTATCAAGACACAGGTCATTACTGCGGACGGTGTCATGAAAGTGGCACTTTTCGGTACGCAGACAGAGGTCATCAACATATTTATCTCCGTCAACAAGCTGGCAGGCATGGGTATCGACCCCAAGCAACTGGCAAGCCTGCTGCAATCGCAGAACCAGATTATCAACACCGGAGAAATCAGCGCAGGCGAACAACAGTTGCGCGTCGTAGCCAACGGCACCTATACCACCGTGAGCGATATCCGCAACCAGGTAATCACTACATCAGGCGGTCAAGTAAAACTGGGCGACATAGCCACCATAGAAAAAGGCTATATGGAACCTCCCGGCACCATCATGCACGTGAACGGCAAACGTGCCATCGGCATCGGCGTTTCCACTGACCCTACCAAGGATGTCGTGAAGACCGGCGAACTGGTGGATGCAAAACTTGCCGAACTGATGCCTCTCATCCCGGTAGGCCTGGAGCTGTCGAGCCTTTATCCCGAGAACGTCATAGCCAAAGAAGCCAACAACGGATTCATCATCAACCTGATAGAGTCCATTTTGATTGTGATTGTCATCATCATGCTGGTAATGGGTATGCGTGCCGGTCTGCTAATCGGTTCGTCACTGGTCTTCTCCATCGGAGGCACACTGCTCATCATGTCCTTCCTTGGGGTCGGACTGAACCGTACCTCACTGGCGGGATTCATCATTGCCATGGGTATGCTGGTGGACAACGCTATCGTAGTGACAGACAATGCCCAGATAGCCATTGCCCGGGGAACAGACCGGCGGAAAGCCCTGATAAACGGAGCTACCGGCCCACAATGGGGACTGCTGGGAGCAACGTTCATAGCCATCTGCTCCTTCCTGCCCCTATACCTTGCACCCTCCTCGGTAGCCGAAATCGTGAAACCGTTGTTCATCGTGCTTGCCATCTCGCTGGGGCTCAGTTGGATATTGGCACTGACACAAACCACGACCTTCGGCAACTTCATACTCAAAGCAAAGGCAGGTGATGGAGACAAAGACCCATACGACAAGCCTTTCTACCACAAATTTGCGTCTATCCTCAGTGTCCTGATACGGAAGAAAGTGCTGACCTTGGGAAGCATGGTCGTCTTGTTCATCCTTTCTTTGGTGATTATGGGACTGATGCCGCAAAACTTCTTCCCGTCCTTGGACAAGCCCTATTTCCGTGCCGACGTATTCTACCCGGACGGATACAGCATCCGTGACGTGGAGAAGGAAATGAAGCAGGTAGAAGCTCACCTGCTGCAACAGCCGGAAGTAAAACGGGTATCAGTCACCTTCGGAAGCACGCCGCTACGCTACTATCTGGCTTCCACATCCGTAGGTCCGAAACCTAACTTCGCCAACATCCTGGTAGAGCTGACCGACAGTAAATATACGAAAGAGTACGAGGAGAACCTCGATACCTACATGAAAGCGAATTATCCCAATGCCATAACCCGTACCATGCTCTTCAAACTTTCGCCTGCCGTGGACGCGGCCATCGAAATAGGTTTCATCGGGAACAATGTGGACACACTGGTTATGCTGACCAACAAGGCTTTGGAAATCATGCACAAGGATGACGAGCTTATCAACGTACGTAACTCATGGGGAAACAAAGTACCTATATGGAAACCAATTTATAGCCAGGAACGTGCACAACCGCTGGGAGTTTCCCGCCAAAGCATGTCCCAAAGTATCCAGATCGGTACCAGCGGCATGACTCTGGGCGAATACCGCCAGGGAGATCAGGTACTGCCCATTTTATTGAAGGACAATACCATAGACTCTTTCCGAATCAATGACCTGCGCACATTGCCCGTCTTCGGTACTACCCACGAGACCACCACGCTGGAACAGGTAGTCAGCAATTTCGACTTCCAGTATAAGTTCTCCAACGTGAAGGACTATAACCGCCAGATGGTTATGATGGCACAAGCCGACCCCCGACGGGGTGTAAATGCCATTGCCGCCTTCAACCGGATTTGGAAGCAGGTGCAAGAGGAAATCGAAATACCGGAAGGATATAGCATGAAGTACTTCGGCGAGCAGGAAAGCCAGGCAGAATCCAATGCCGCCTTGGCTGCCAATATGCCACTGACCTTCTTCCTGATGTTTGTCACCCTGTTGTTCCTCTTCCGTACTTACCGCAAACCGATTGTCATCCTTCTGATGCTGCCGCTCATTTTTATCGGCATTGTATTGGGACTGCTGCTGTTGGGCAAGTCGTTCGACTTCTTTGCCATCCTCGGTCTGCTGGGACTGATTGGCATGAATATAAAGAATGCCATCGTACTGGTCGATCAGATTGACATTGAATCCACCGCCGGAAAATCTCCCCGGGAGGCTGTCATCAGCGCAACGGTCAGCCGTATCGTACCGGTAGCCATGGCATCCGGAACCACCATTCTGGGTATGTTGCCACTGTTGTTCGATGCCATGTTCGGAGGTATGGCAGCCACCATTATGGGTGGATTGCTGGTAGCCTCGGCGTTGACATTGTTCGTCTTGCCGGTGGCATACTGTGCCATTCATAAGATAAAAGGATAAAATGACTTGATGATTTATACTATTTACCATTTGGAATGATGAAAACAAATATATTTATTCTGTCCTTGTTGTGCATCGGCTTGAATGCCAAAGCACAACAAAACCACTTGAGCCGCGAAGACTACCGCCACAAAGTGGAAACATACAGCCAGGTGCTGAAACAGCAACACCTGAAGTATGTGGCAAGTGTCGAGAACCGCAAGATAGCCATGACCGGCTTTCTTCCACAAATTGACATTACAGCCGAAGGAACCGCCAACCTGAACCACCTTGACATGTGGCACAGCGAAAAGGGACAATACCGCCCTTATACCTATCAGGCTTTGGCCACTTTAGGGCAACCGCTCTACATGGGCGGTGCGTTGCTGGCACAAAAAGATATAGCCAAGGCCGACGAACAGCTCGACAAACTGAGTATCGAACTGACCCTCGACCAGATACATTACCAGAGTGATGCTGTATATTGGAACGCTTCTGCCGCATTCGCCATGCTGACCTCTGCCAAGCAATTCGAGGAAATCGTCAATCAGCAATACACCATCATCCAAGACCGTTTCAACGACGGCGCTATCAGCCGGACAGACTTGCTGATGATTTCCACCCGTAAGAAAGAGGCCGAATTGCAATTCATCAAAGCCAGGCAAAACTACACCCTGGCCCTGCAAAAGCTTAACATCCTGATGGGTGCAAAACCGGATGCACAGGTAGATAGCTTATGCGAAATCAGCGTATCATGCCCGGCTGTACAGTTGATGGGACTAAGTGAGGTACTTGGACGCCGTGCCGACTATGCCAGCACGGACATCAGCATTGCCAAAAGCGAAGCACAACGCAAAGCCGCGTTAAGCAAATACAACCCGCAGGTAAGCATGTTCCTCGCCTCCGGTTGGGATACGGGTACCACCTACATGGGGCAAGAGATTCCCCATACCCCCGTAGCCGGCCTGAGTGTCAACATCCCCATTTTCCGTTGGGGCGCCCGCTTCAAGACCAATCGCCAGCAGAAGGCATATATAGGTATTCAGAAGTTGCAGCAAAGTTATATATCGGACGGCATACTCGAAGAGTTGTCCGCCGCGACCACCAAACTAACCGAAACAGAAGAACAGGTAAAGACAGCCAAAGAAAACATGTCCCTTGCGGAAGAGAACCTCGACCTTGTCACTTTCTCCTACAATGAAGGAAAAGCAAGCATGGTCGATGTGCTGTCCGCACAGCTTTCGTGGACGCAAGCCCAAACGAACCTGATAAACGCGTACCTGGCATCCAAAATGGCGGTGGCCGAATACAGAAAAGTAATCAGTGAATAAACAATACCCAACCTATATACAAAGAACTCCGGTATAGCCATAACCATACCGGAGTTCTTTTATCATATCAAGTCCTGCCCGCTTTGTCAGCCCAAGAACGAAATCAGCACACCCGCCGCAACAGCCGAGCCGATTACACCGGAGATATTACTGGACATACAGTAATTCAGTACATGGTTCTTCGGGTCATACTTGGTTGCAATATCATTGCAAACACGGCTTGCCATAGGTACAGCGCTCAGCCCGGTTGCACCAATCAGCGGATTAATCTTCTTCTTGCTGAACAAGTTGAACAACTTCACAAAGAAGATACCACCGGTAATAGACAGTGCAAACGCCAGGAAACCGCCGATTACAATACCAATGGTCGTCCAGTTCAAGAATGCCTCACTGGTCATGGTAGCACCGACGCTCAATCCCAAGAAAATAGTAGCTGCGTTCATAATACTGTTGGCTGCCGCATCAAACAGACGGCTCGTATCAGCACCGATTTCCTTGATTAGATTACCGAACATCAGCATACCGATCAAAGGTACCGCTGTGGGCACAAACAAGGCAACAATCGTAGTCACTGCAATCGGGAAGATAATCTTCAACACACGCAAGTTCTTGATTTCTGTTTTTGAAGGATAAAGTTTCTCCTGCTCCTTCATGTTGATCATCAGCTCTTTCTTGCTGCAGAACAGTTTCACTACCAATGGAATGATAACAGGTACCAAAGCCATGTATGAATAAGCGGCAATGGCAATCGGCCCCAGCAAGTGAGGCGCCAGTTTAATGGTAGTAAAGATGGCTGTCGGACCATCTGCCCCACCGATGATGCCCAATGCACCGGCCTCCTGTGGAGTGAACCCTATCATCACGGCACAAAGCAGCACAGTAAAAATACCAAGCTGGGCAGCCGCACCAAATATAGAAAGCCGTAAATTGCGCAACATCGGCCCAAAGTCCGTCAACGCACCTACCCCCATAAAAATGATAGGCGGCAGAAAACCGGTCTTAATCAACATATAATAGATGAAGTTCATCAGTCCAAGGTCGTGCGCAATTTCGTGCAGCGGCATCTCCCAGATATTCTTCAATACTCCGTTTACCAAAACCATACCGTTTTCATCTGCCTGTATCACCCCCATGTCACCACCGGGGAAGTTAGCAATGAGTACACCGAAAGCGATGGGTACCAACAACAACGGCTCATAGTGTTTCTTGATGCCCAAATAAAGCAGGATGAAAGCGATGGCATACATCACGAGGAACGACGGATCGGCAATAATGTTGCTGAAAGCCGTCATATCATAGAGTTTTGCAAATATATCTTCCATTATCCAATCTTCATTAATACATCATCTTCAGAAACAGAATCACCCGGATTGACGCAAATGGCAGTAACCGTTCCGGCAAAGTCCGCACGGATGGCATTGTATGTCTTCATGGCTTCGATGTAGCAGAGGAGGTCTCCCTTTGCCACTTTGTCCCCCACCTTCAACGGGGTTTCCTGGGCATTCTTGGTCAGGAAGAACTTGCCTTCCAACGGGGCAGGCACATCCTGGCCTTCACCTACGGGAGCAGTGACCTTCTCCGTAGCCGAAGCCGGCAGATCAATATCACCGTAAGCCACCGTTACACGGTATGCCTGTCCATCCACCTGTACGGTGAGTGTTTTGGGCTTGGCGTCATCCAACGGAGACTTATCCCTTTCCGCACGGCGTTTCTCCACATCCGCCAGGAAGTCTTCCTTGGCTTTACCGCTTTTATATGCTTCATACTGTGCCGGATGCATAGCGTACTCAAAGAGTTCTTCATCATCCTCACCCGACTCCCATTTGTTCTCCTTCATCATCTTACGATACTTGTCCAGTGCATCCGGATAGTTGTCTTGCGGATTCCCCGTAAAGAACTTGCGTCCTTCACGTTCTGCCTTCTCAATAATCTCGGGCGCCAGCTGACCCGGCAGTTTACCCGCCTTGCCCAACAGCATATCCCAAATATCATCGGCAATCATACCCCAACGTTCCTTGCCTTTTTCCATGGCAATGACATTCATCATGGAGAGGTTCTTCACGTACTGGCTGAACGGAGTCACCAACGGAGGATATCCTACACGCGGCCAGACGTAAGCCACCTCATTGAACAACTTGATGAGTAGCTGGTCTTGTGTCATAAACGGCAGATTGCGTTTTGCCTTGTACTTATTGATAGATTCAAGGTTTGTTTCCAAATCTGCCATCAAACTGCCCATCATGCCCCCCGGAAGTCCCGGAGCAATCAGCAGCGAATTCATCAAACGGTTCTTCGGGCTGATGTACAGGCCAAGGAAATCATCCATGAACTCCTGGATGAGGGCACGTACCTTCATATACGCCTCCATGTTGATTTCAGGCACCTGGAATCCCGCATCTTTCAACATAGCCTGTACACTGAGCAAATCGGCGTGCCCCGTACCCCAAGAAAGAGGTTCCATACCTACGTCAATATAATCACAACCGGCCTCACAAACTTCGAGAATGCTTGCCATATTGAATCCCGGGCCGGCATGGCTATGATACTGTACGGGAATATCGGGATGGGCCGCCTTGATGTTCGCTACAATCTTGCCCAGAGAAACCGGGCGTCCGATACCTGCCATATCCTTGATGCAGATTTCATCGGCTCCCGCCTTGATAAGTTTCAATGCCATATCAGTGTAATACTCTACCGTATGGATAGGAGAATGGGTAATGCAAAGCGAGCATTGCGAAATCATCCCCGCCTCTTTGGCATAGGTGATGGAAGGAATAATGTTGCGTACATCATTCAATCCACAGAAAGTACGTGTGATATCCGTACCTTGTGCTTTCTTCACTTTATAAAACAGCTTACGTACGTCTGCAGGAACAGGACTCATACGAAGGCCATTGAGAGCGCGATCCAACATGTGTGTCTGAATTCCGGCCTCGTGGAACGGTTTCGTCCATTCACGCACAGCCTTATTCGGATTCTCCCCAAATAACAGATTAACTTGTTCAAAACCTCCGCCATTGGTTTCTACACGCGCAAAACAACCCATCTCAATAATGGCAGGAGCTACTTTCACCAGCTGGTCAACGCGGGGTACATATTTTCCGGCACTCTGCCACATATCCCTGAATACCAAACTGAATTTAATTTCTTTTTTCATACTAAATAATTCGGTGTGTGTTTTATATATTTAAGTTTTACTTCACAGTTCATATTTCGTACTTCATGCCTCATTATCCGCATTCCCAGTATTCCATATTTTTAAATCTTCTCAACCTTCGCAACTTTCCCCTTACCTTGTGTCACCACTGTTACAGCAGCACTGATTGCCGCCAATATATTTCCAGGGACAGGCGCAGAAGTATTGGCACCGGCTTTTGCGGGTACTGTTTCTTCTGGTGCATATTTATTCACAAGTGCTATAAGGGCCTTTCCTAAGTAGATAACAATCAGCAGGATAGCGAAGACCGTTGACATGCCTACTACCATCAGCAGAAGCGCTGTATTCAAGTTTTCCATATTATAATTTATTAGTTGTTTGACAGGTTTTACAAAAAATCGTTCGAAATTAGTGATTATTACCGAAAAATTGTTTCCCTAAAGATATAAAAGATGCTAAAACAACAATGGTTCCTATGCCACAAAAATGCCGCATAGGAATCATTTGTCCTAAAACTATCCGTATCAATTCACAGCTTAAAAGACATATTACAGACTGTTATAAGGCTATAAATCCTATTGGAATTAATGCACCTATATTAGTTAGTCAAAAAGGAACTATTTTTACTATTCAAAGAATAAATGTCATTCTTAAAGAACTAAAGAAAAAATATAGGCTGCATATTGATAACTTTAGTTGCCATTCGTTTAGAAAGACCTTTGGCAGACAGGTGTAGAATATTAATAGTGATAATGCGGAACTTGCTTTAGTTAAGTTGATGGAACTGTTTAATCATAGTTCAGTTGCTATTACCAAAAGATATTTAGGATTAAGACAGGAAGAAATTCTACAAACTTATGACTGTTTGAGTTTCTAATCTTTAGCTAGGTGGAATTATTCAGAAATTTGCTTTTATATGCCTACTTCTGAATTTTCTACCTACTTGAAGTTATAAGGAAGAACAGCTTACCAGGTGATTTAATAAACAATAGTTCTTGCTAATCAAACGTAATTTAGTAACTTTGTGCCAATTCTAATGACCTATTGAGATAGAAAGTTAGAAGGACATATTAGTTAATAAAGAGCGTTTTACATATTATCCTACTGTGGAATCTGGACAATTTCAACTAGGTGAGGATAATAAGCAAGAACGCTCACGTCAATGTTATATACCTATCTTACAAGGATAGCCTATATATCGTTTGGCGTGGGCTATTGTTTATTACTCACCTTAGGCGTCCAGAAGCTTTTGGAAACAAAAGTGCCTCACAGTAGTAATAGCAATAGTTCCCACGCTTCTTTTATTTTGTAACAGTCAATAGGGAACATTGGCTATAATACTATGGTAAAAAACAGACAGTCTATCTATCAATTAATAAGTATGCAGCTTCTTGTTGTGTTCCTCATGCTTATTCTGAACTTATTTATTAATGCTATCTATTGGGAACATAGAGGCACAAATAAACTTAGATTAAAAATGAAAACATTCAGATTAATTGGAATGGCTTTATTAGCCGTAGTAATGTGTGTGAATTTTGCTTCTTGCAGTAGTGATGATGATGAAAAAGAAATATCCGCTTCATTGGAAGGAACTTGGTATTATGACTATGGTGAAGGATGGGAATTATACAACGGTAATAAAGAACCTTGGAGTACAGACCCAGACCCTTATAATCCCAATGACCGCGATGCAAGTACAAAAATGGAAATAAAGAAAGTGGGAGAAAACCAATATTCTATTTCTACCTATTACTATGATAATGGTGCTTGGCAATATAGCGAATCGGAAACAATCACACTAAATGGGAAGAGTTTTAAATATGATGGTGAAAACTGTACAATACTAACTTTAACATCTAAAACTTTGATTTATGAAGTAGTAGAACCAAACGGAGAATATTACGATAAATATACTTATATTAAGATGTAACATTATCTATTCTGTTACAAGCAAAAAGCCAACCTACCCGATTATGGATAAGTTGGCTTTTTCAGTTCTGAACAAATCCTTGACTTGTTTGCTTCATTTCCATAAAAAGATTAACCATAAATCCTCGTCTGCCTTATACCTTTTATGCTTACAGCTAATTCAAAACTTCGTCCCACGTACGTGTGCCCGCCGGTTCAGGTACGTGGGCTCGTCGGTTTACGTGCCTGAACCGGCGGGCACACGTACCTGGAACGAAATTTTGAATAAGGCCTGCAAGCATTCTATATGATACCTTTCCGCATTAAGTATAAGCCCTGCAAAGAAAAGGCACCTGTTTCCTAAAGGATGAATCCGGATGCACTACACGCCAATCAAGGAGCACGCACGGCACCGGATGCAAGAATCAGTCATCAGACAAGAGATTTTTGAATAGTAAAGTGCCAAATTGGGCTGAAACCGACGTTAATAAAAGTTATTTCCACAGAATGGAAAACGCAAAATAAACAAACAGGGAAAAAGCTGATTATCATAAAGTTGATACAAGTATTTGTAACAAAACCAGAACAAACAAGCGTGCTGGCAAACCATTTGCCGTCACTTGCCTACACGGTTGCCGTCACTCCGCAAATGCCGATGAACAGAGAGATGCAGGACAAAAGTGACGGAGTGACGGCAAAATATGAAAAAACTCCCTGTAGCGCTGAATTCAACTTTTAAATGAAAGAAGCCGTGTTTACAATGTCATACTTCCCCCTATCTGACAGGATAAACACTTTTCCGCTACATTTATCAAACAATTAATTGACGAAAAATTTCTTTATTTTAGAAGAAATATCTTTCTTTGTACTGCTTTATGCTTGAAAAAAGGATTCAATACCAATATTAATTAATATAGTTATGAAGATTTCACACATTGAACATCTGGGCATTGCCGTCAAGAGCATTGAAGAAGCCCTTCCGTATTATGAAAACGTTTTAGGTTTGAAATGCTACAACATTGAGACAGTGGAGGATCAGAAAGTAAGAACAGCTTTTCTGAAGGTTGGCGATGTAAAAATCGAATTGCTGGAACCAACTTCTCCCGAAAGTACCATTGCCAAATTCATCGAAAAGAACAATGGCAATGGAGGTATGCACCATTTAGCATTCGCTGTTGAAGACGGAGTAGCTAATGCCCTTGCCACGGTGGAAGCACAAGGCATACGCCTTATCGACAAAGCTCCCCGTAAAGGTGCAGAAGGGTTGAACATCGCATTCCTTCATCCGAAATCAACACTCGGCGTATTGACAGAACTTTGCGAGAAACCATAAATCTCCAAATTCCCAAGCCATAAATCATAAATTATAAATCATAAATCCAAAAAGATGAGTAATCAACTTGAGAAAATTAAAGAGCTTATCGACCGCCGCGCCGCTGCACGCCTCGGTGGTGGTGAGAAAGCCATTGCCAAGCAACACGAGAAAGGTAAATATACAGCTCGCGAGCGCATTGCCATGCTGCTCGACGAAGGCAGTTTCGAGGAAATGGACATGTTCGTTGAACACAGATGTACCAACTTCGGCATGGAAAAGAAACACTATCCCGGTGACGGTGTAGTGACCGGTTGCGGTACTATCGAAGGTCGTCTGGTTTATATCTTTGCACAAGACTTTACGGTTTCTGCCGGTTCTTTGTCTGAAACCATGTCATTGAAGATTTGCAAGATCATGGATCAGGCCATGAAGATGGGTGCTCCCTGTATCGGTATCAATGACTCGGGTGGCGCCCGCATCCAGGAAGGCATCAACGCTTTGGCCGGATATGCTGAAATTTTCCAACGCAATATCCTTGCTTCAGGTGTTATTCCGCAGATTTCCGGAATCTTCGGCCCTTGTGCCGGCGGTGCCGTTTATTCTCCCGCTTTGACGGACTTCACTTTGATGATGGAAGGTACTTCCTATATGTTCCTCACCGGCCCGAAAGTGGTGAAGACCGTGACCGGCGAAGACGTCAGCCAGGAAAACCTGGGTGGCGCAAGCGTTCACTCTACCAAATCGGGTGTCACTCATTTTACCGCCCAGACAGAAGAAGAAGGTTTGGCTCTTATCCGCAAGCTTTTGGGATACATCCCGCAAAACAATCTGGAAGAGGCTCCTTACGTAGATTGTACAGACCCGATTGACCGTCTGGAAGATTCTCTGAACGAGATCATTCCCGACAATCCCAACAAGCCGTATGACATGTATGAAGTCATCGGAGCCATTGTTGACAACGGTGAATTCCTTGAAATCCAGAAAGATTATTCCAAGAATATCATCATCGGTTTCGCACGTTTCAACGGACAATCCGTAGGTATCGTTGCCAACCAGCCGAAATATCTGGCAGGTGTACTTGACAGCAACGCCTCCCGTAAAGGCGCACGCTTTGTCCGCTTCTGCGATGCTTTCAACATTCCTATCGTATCATTGGTAGATGTACCGGGATTCCTGCCGGGCACAGGACAGGAATACAATGGCGTAATTCTACACGGCGCCAAATTGCTGTATGCCTACGGTGAGGCTACCGTGCCCAAAGTAACCATTACCCTGCGCAAGTCTTACGGCGGTTCTCACATTGTGATGAGCTGTAAACAACTCCGTGGTGACATGAACTATGCATGGCCTACCGCCGAAATCGCCGTAATGGGTGGTGCAGGTGCCGTAGAGGTATTGTATGCCCGTGAAGCCAAGGACCAGGAAAATCCGGCCCAATTCCTCGCCGAAAAGGAAGCCGAATACACCAAGCTGTTTGCCAATCCTTATAATGCAGCTAAATACGGTTACATCGATGACGTGATCGAACCGCGTAATACACGTTTCCGCATCATCCGTGCCCTGCAACAGTTGCAAACTAAGAAATTAAGTAATCCGGCTAAGAAGCATGGTAATATTCCACTCTAATAAAACTTGAATTTATGAATAAAACTAAAATCGGAATATTCCTTTCATTGATGCTGGTACTAGGCTTCTGCTCTTCTTGTGGAGACCGGAAATCAAATACTAAGTTATTACTGAATGAGGTGCTGATTGACAATCAAAGCAACTTTCAGGATGACTACGGTGTACATAGCGCATGGATTGAAATATTCAACAGATCATACGGTAGTGCCGACCTTGCAGGTTGCTATCTGAAGTTCAGTAGTCAACCGGGTGATACTCTCAGTTATTTTATTCCCAAAGGCGATGTTCTGACTTTGGTAAAACCCCGTCAGCATGCCTTGTTCTGGGCGGATGGAGAGCCTAACCGTGGTACTTTCCACACAAATTTCAAACTGGATACCTCAAATGCCAACTGGATCGGCCTGTACGATTCCGGGAAGAAATTGCTTGACCAGATTGTAGTGCCTGCCGGTACACTGAAGGCTAACCAGTCGTATGCGCGTATCAGTGACGCTGCAGACCAATGGGAAGTGAAGGGACAGAGCAGCGACAAATACGTGACTCCAAGCACCAACAACAAGACTATCGACAGCAATGCCAAAATGGAAAAGTTCGAGGAGCATGACAGCGCAGGTATAGGTATGGCAATATCTGCCATGAGCGTTGTTTTCTGCGGATTGATACTGCTTTATATCTCATTCAAGGTTGTAGGTAAAATATCCGTCAACCTCAGCAAGCGCAATGCCATGAGAGCCAAAGGCATCACCGACAAACAGGAAGCGAAAGAGAAACAACTGGGACAAGCTCCCGGAGAGGTATTCGCCGCTATCGCAATGGCTATGCACGAATTCCAGAGCGACGTACACGATGTGGAAGATACCGTACTTACCATTACCCGCGTAAAACGCAGTTATTCTCCTTGGAGTTCAAAGATCTATACGCTGCGTGAGACTCCCCACAAAAAGTAAGTCACCCATAATAAAGCTAAAACGATGAAAGAATATAAATATAAAATTAACGGCAACGTATATAAAGTTGCCATCGGAGATATTGAAGACAACATCGCTCACGTAGAAGTGAACGGTACTTCCTACAAGGTTGAAATGGAGAAGAAGCCAAAAGCCGAACCGATAAAGCCGGTAGTACGCCCGGTAGCAAGTTCCGCACCTGCTGCTGCGCCCGCTGCTACAGTCAACCGCCCGGCAGCTGCTTCTGCCGGCAAGTCCGGCGTGAAATCCCCGCTTCCCGGCGTCATCCTCGACATCAAGGTGAACGTAGGCGACAGCGTGAAGAAGGGACAACTTATCGTAATCCTGGAAGCCATGAAAATGGAGAACAGCATCAATGCCGACAGAGACGGCAAGATTACAGCCATCAATGTGAACAAAGGAGACTCGGTTCTCGAAGGTACTGACCTCGTAATTATTGAATAATATGGGAGAATTCATCACATTTTTAGGAAACAACCTTGCCGACTTCTGGACATATACGGGTTTTGCCAATGCAACGGCAGGACATGTGGTAATGCTTCTGGTAGGTTTGTTTTTCATATACTTGGCCGTAGCCAAGGAATTTGAGCCGATGCTATTGATTCCTATCGGTTTCGGTATGCTGATCGGTAATATACCTTTTAATATGGAAGCCGGATTGAAAGTCGGTATCTACGAAGAAGGTTCTGTACTCAACATCCTGTATCAAGGGGTAACTTCCGGTTGGTATCCGCCACTCATATTCCTGGGTATCGGTGCCATGACGGATTTCTCCGCCCTGATTTCGAACCCGAAGCTGATGCTGGTCGGCGCAGCCGCGCAATTCGGTATTTTCGGCGCATACATGACAGCCTTAGCCATCGGATTCGATCCGATGCAAGCCGGAGCTATCGGCATCATCGGTGGTGCAGACGGCCCGACGGCTATCTTCCTTTCGTCCAAGCTGGCTCCCAACCTGATGGGTGCAATCGCGGTGTCCGCCTATTCCTACATGGCGTTGGTACCGGTAATACAGCCGCCCATCATGCGTCTGCTTACCAGCAAGAACGAACGCCTTATCCGCATGAAACCGCCGCGCGTTGTTTCTCATACGGAAAAAGTGATGTTCCCGATTATCGGTCTGTTGCTCACTTGCTTCCTCGTTCCGTCCGGCCTGCCTTTGCTGGGTATGCTGTTCTTCGGTAACCTGTTGAAGGAAAGCGGTGTAACCCGTCGTCTGGCCAACACGGCCAGCGGTCCGCTGATTGATACAATCACCATCCTGCTGGGTCTGACCGTAGGTGCTTCCACGCAAGCATCCGAGTTCCTGAGCACAGACTCATTATGGATTTTCGGTCTGGGCGCATTCTCATTCGTCGTCGCAACTGCTTCCGGTGTAATCTTCGTGAAGATATTCAATCTCTTCCTGAAGAAAGGCAATAAGATTAATCCGCTGATCGGTAATGCCGGTGTATCTGCCGTGCCCGATTCTGCACGTATCTCCCAAGTAGTAGGTCTGGAATACGATCCTACCAATTACTTATTGATGCATGCTATGGGTCCGAATGTGGCAGGCGTAATCGGTTCTGCTGTAGCAGCCGGTATCCTGTTAGGATTCTTAATGTAAATATAATGTATATGTTACATACAACTGACTGAACAGGTTTTCAACCAGTTGTAAAAGCCCCTTCCATATGAAGGGGCTTTTTTGTTAATCTATCCAAAATAAATTACGATATTTTCGTAAACACGGTATTTTTAGTAACTTGCACTCAGTTTAACGAGAAATAAAAGCTAATACGGTATGAGAAAACTTATTATTTCCTTATGTCTCAGTGCTTGTTGTTCCTTATTGGCAGCACAAAACACCAATCCTATTCAAGAAGCAATGGCCAATTATGACTACGAAACCGCATTGTCACTTATTGAACAGGAAATACCTACTGTCCCTTTGCTGTTCCAAAAGGGAAAAGCCTTAAAAGGCTTGGGAGACAACGGCAAAGCGTTACTGGTATTTCAAGAAATCGCAATGCAGGACTCACTCAACCCGCGTGCCTATATTGAGGCTGCCGAATGCTGCAAGTCTCTTGCCAAATACTGGGAAGCACTAACTTACTACCAAAATGCATTAAAGCTGAATCCGGACAATAAATATGTACGCCTGCAATACATCAGTATGTTGATGAGCATGAAGAGATACAACGAATCCCTGCAAGAAAGCAATGCATTGGCCGAAAAAGACAGTTCTGCCTTCGTGCTGCATCTCAGGGCTGAAAGTATGGGACACGTTTACGACAATACCCAAATCATGCAGGTAATAGAAGCTTATCAGGACATACAGAGAAGATACCCTGAAGACTATCTGTCAGCCGCCAAACTGGGTAATATCTATGTTGCCGGAGGCCAATTTGAGGATGCCATAGAAACGACTGAAAAATATCGCGCCATCGATTCCACCAACATCCTTGTCAACCGGGTCAATGCACAGGCTTACTGTCTGGACAAAAACTATACAAAAGCCATACAGAGATACGAACAACTGCTGCAGGAAAAGGACAGCAGCTTCCAGACCTGCTTTTATGCAGGAATCAGCTACTATGCCATCGAAGACTTTTACCCGGCACATGACTTGCTGGAAAGAGCGCTCAAGGATGACGGTACCAATATCAACGTACTCTATTACCTGGGACGTGCCTGCTCCAAGACCTCATGGAAAAAGGAAGGCGTAATGCATCTGGAAAATGCTGTTAAGATAGCCATGCCCAGTGACAGTATCATGACACGCCTATACGTAGGATTAGCGGATTGCTACAAAATGGCAAACATGCACAAAGAGCAGGCAAATGCTATTCTGGAACAATACAAAGAATATGACCGGAACAAACATAAGCTACTTTATGATGCCGCTTTCATCTACTATTATCGTCTGAAGAACATCTCCAAAGCCGAACAATGTCTGGAAGCCTACCTGAGCACCCGCCCCAAAGAAAAGCAAGAACAAGAAGTGGACGGAGACGGTATTCCCATCATCGGGGAAAACAACAGGTATAACGCCGCCGAAACATGGCTGAACGATATCAGAAAAAAAAGAAAAGAAGAAAAATTCTTCAAAGGCGAGATAGAAAAAGAATAATTTATCCGGTTACAGAAAACGTTTGCATAATATAATAAGGTATAGTCGGCGGGGAAACGGTTTGTTTCTCCGCTAATTGTTTTAAATTAGCACACATAAAATAACCGAAAAGTTACTATCATGAAAAAAATTTTCTCTATTCTAGGAGCAATCATGCTCTCACTTAGCACGTATGCAGCGATGAATGTGAACAAAATCGATCCTCCCTTCTGGTACACCGGAATGCAAAATCCTGAACTTCAACTAATGGTATATGGCGAAGGCATCGGTAACGCATCCGTATCGGTCAATTACCCCGGCGTTTCATTAAGCAGCACAGTCAAACTGGAAAGTAACAACTATCTGCTGGTTTATCTTAAACTGGATAAAAACGTGAAACCGGGCAAAATGACCTTAACCTTCACCGAAGGCAAGAAAAAACTCGTTAAGGAATATGAGTTGAAAGCCCGTGCCATGAAAGGTTGTGAGCACAAAGGTTTTGACGCATCCGACGCACTGTATCTGTTAATGCCCGACCGCTTTGCCAATGGCAATCCCGACAATGACCAGATTGCCGGAATGGCTGAATACAAAGTAGATCGTAACGATCCCAATGCCCGTCACGGCGGTGACTTAGCCGGCATCGGACAACACCTCGACTACTTTTCCGACCTCGGTGTTACCGCCCTTTGGTTTACCCCGGTATTGGAAAACAACATGACCGGCGGTTCCTATCACGGATATGCCACTACCGATTATTACAAGGTGGATCCCCGCTTCGGTACCAATGAGGAATACAAACAACTGATTGAAAAATCCCATGCACGCGGTATCAAGATTGTAATGGATATGATTTTCAACCATTGTGGCGTAGAACATGTATGGATCAAAGATATGCCTTCTAAAGATTGGTTCAATAATCCCGACCATGAGAAAAACTTTGTCCAGACTTCTTTCAAACTAACTCCGCACGTTGATCCTTATACCTCCCAATATGACTTTGACCAGATGAATGACGGTTGGTTTGTAACCGCCATGCCGGATCTCAACCAAAAGAATCCGCACGTTTACCGCTACCTGGTTCAAAACAGCTTCTGGTGGATCGAGTATGCCAATATCGACGGCATCCGCATGGATACCTACCCATATGCAGACTACGATGCCATGAGCAACTGGATGAAAGAGCTGAACGAAGAGTATCCCAACTACAACACCGTAGGTGAAACATGGGTAGTAGAGCCTGCCTATACAGCCTGGTGGCAGAAAGACTCCAAACTGTCTGCTCCCAAGAACAGTAACCTGAAAACAGTAATGGACTTCAGTTTCTTCGACAAAATCAACACTGCCAAGACTGAGCAAACGGAAACCTGGTTTAAAGGTCTGGACCGCGTATATAATAGTTTTGTATATGATTTCCTTTATCCCAACCCGGCCTCTGTCCTGGCATTCATCGAAAACCATGACACCGACCGTTTTCTGGGAGAAGGAGATAACTTGCCGATGCTGAAGCAAGCCTCTACCCTGCTGCTTACTACCCGCCGCATTCCGCAACTGTACTACGGAACAGAAATCATGATGAACGGTGTGAAAAGCAAAAGTGACGGTTATGTCCGCAAAGACTTCCCCGGCGGCTGGCCCGGCGACAAAGAAACTGCCCTTACAGCCGAAGGACGCAACAAAATCCAGAATGACTGCTACAACTTCTACAAAACCATATTGAACTGGCGAAAAGGAAACGATGTCATTGCCAAAGGAAGCATGACTCAGTTTATGGTGCAGAATGGCGTATATGCTTATGCACGCCAATACGAAGGCAAAACAGTATTCGTGATGCTGAACGGAACAGACTCTGAAACAACAGTGCCTTTGAAATTTTACAAGGAAATACTGAAAGATTCAAAAGGCGGAAAAGATGTTCTTAGTGGAAAGCTGATCTCATTCGGCGAAGAGCTGAAAATGTCTCCCAGAGAATCACTGGTTATCGAACTATAAAAACACAGCTAACTGCGTCGGCCTACACACTTATATGTGTAAGCCAACGCAGTTAGCTGTGTAAACCGCAAAAAATGGAGGTGTGTCGTAATGCACGATGCACCTTCTTGTGCATAAAAAAAGAGGTGTGAATTTTGACACACCTCTTTTTATATATCAGAGTCTAACTCTTATTAAGCCAACTTATTGTCTGATCCCAGCACATTGATGATTTTATGCTTGTACAATTTCTCCATGTTGTCACGAGCTGGACCCAAGTATTTACGCGGATCGAATTCAGCCGGTTTTTCTGCAAATGTCTTACGGATAGCAGCAGTCATAGCCAAACGAGAGTCTGAGTCAATGTTAATCTTGCAAACAGCAGACTTGGCAGCCTGACGCAACCATTCCTCGGGAATACCGATAGCAGCCTTCAAAGCACCACCATACTTGTTGATAGTCTCAACTTCTTCCTGAGGTACTGAAGATGAGCCGTGAAGAACGATAGGGAATCCCGGAAGTTTCTCCATAACTGCATCCAATACTTCGAATGCCAAGGGAGGAGGAACCATGTGGCCTGTAACAGGGTCAACAGTACATTGTTCCGGAGTAAACTTGTAAGCACCGTGAGAAGTACCGATTGAGATAGCCAAAGAATCGCAACCTGTGCGAGTAGCGAAGTCAATCACTTCTTCAGGATCAGTGTAAGTGTGGTGTTCGGCAGAAACTTCGTCTTCTACACCGGCCAATACACCAAGTTCACCTTCTACAGTTACATCGAACTGGTGAGCATATTCTACCACTTTCTTAGTCAAAGCAACATTTTCTTCGTATGGAAGGTGAGAACCGTCAATCATCACTGAAGAGAAACCGGAATCAATGCAAGACTTGCAAGTTTCAAAAGTATCTCCATGATCAAGGTGAAGAACGATTTCCGGATGAGCGCAGCCTAATTCTTTAGCATATTCTACAGCACCCTGAGCCATATAACGCAACAAAGTAGCATTGGCATACTGACGGGCACCTTTAGAAACCTGAAGAATCACAGGAGATTTAGTTTCAACTGCAGCCTTGATGATAGCCTGCATCTGTTCCATATTGTTGAAGTTGAATGCCGGAATAGCATATCCACCTTTGATGGCCTTAGCAAACATTTCTTTCGTGTTTACCAATCCTAAATCTTTGTAATTTACCATTTTGTTTAAAGTTTATTGTTAGTGAATAAAAATTCTACGCAAAAGTAAGCATTATCCTTTAAAGTAAAAGGCTCGACAGGAATAAAATATCCGCATCACCCGCCGAAATACATTCTATTTCATAGCTGTTCGCTTCATTTAACAGAGGATTGTAATCTCTATGTTACAAAAAACGAATAAAAAGGAAGAGTCCCTTGCGGACTTATCTACCTATAATCCTGTTAAAAAATATACTACGGCAGCTATCAGTTTCTTTTCTTCAAATAGAGAATCGTCGGCAAATGGTCACTATAACCGTTCAGCCAAGTCCGCCCACCGTGTGTACGCAATGGAGAACCTTTATATTTGCCATCTTGCTGAATAAGATAATCACGTATAAAGACCTCATTATGGTCATACCGCAATCCCCTCTTTGCCTTTAGCAAAGGCTTTGAAATAACAATCTGGTCAAATAAGTTCCATTTTCCCCGATATAGAAGGGTTCCCACTCCTTTATCTTCCAAGGTTTCCCACCATGGGTTATAAAACTCACCCTTCTTTACCTCTTTGATATACTTGCGTGCCCCCAATTCTTTCATACTTTCATCCATAGGATCATCATTCATGTCTCCCATGACTATCAGCTTTAGTTTTTTATCCTGACGCATCAAGGAGTCTTTCAAGGCTTTCACCTGTCTGGCGGCATGTACACGTACCGGCGCCTTGGCACCACGTGACGGCCAGTGATTGACTATCACACAGACACGTTCACCTGCCAACTCACCATCTACTATCAGAAATCCCCGGGTCAGATGTACCGTATCTCCTTCAAAAGGCGTAGAAAGTACCAACTTAGAAGCGGTTACTCGAAATTGGTCCGGATCATAAAGCAATGCACAATCAATTCCACGTTTGTCTGGGCCTTCATAATGTACAAATTCATACTTGGAGATGGCAGGCTGCTTTACCAGATCGACCAATACATTACGGTTTTCCACTTCGGCAACCCCTATAAAAGCCGGTCCCTCGGGTACCAGTTCCTTTGACAAGGCCCCTAAAACCCTAGAGAGATTCTGCAACTTGGCCTCATATTTCTTGGCTGTCCAATGATAGCTTCCGTCAGGCAGAAATTCATAATCGTTCTTGCCCGCATCATGAATGGTATCAAACAAATTTTCCAGATTGTAGAACGCAACGCTATACAGCTCCCGTTCTGTATTCTGTGCCCCCAAAGTCGCAATGCAGAGCCAGAAAGAGAATAGAATAAATAGTTTTTTCATAAATTAAAGAGATTAATTCCATGCAAAAATCAGAAATAAAACGGGATAAACCTATTTTTTCATGAAACATTTTTTCTATTTCAGAGAAATGCATTATCTTTGCGCTCTGAAAAAGAAGACCATTACACTATTTAATACCAAAATAGTAACCGAAATAATAAATTAAAAACAAATATTGAAATGAAAAAAGGTATTCATCCTGAAAATTACCGCCCGGTAGTATTTAAAGATATGTCAAACGGTGATGTATTCTTGTCTCGTTCTACTTGCAACACAAAAGAGACTATCGAATTCGAAGGTGAAACTTATCCGTTGGTAAAGTTGGAAATCTCCAGCACTTCTCACCCGTTCTATACCGGTAAGTCCAAATTGGTTGACACTGCCGGCCGCGTTGACAAGTTCATGAGCCGTTACGGTAACCGCAAGAAATAATTCAGTATTCAAAGTACTGGAGGAAGGGAATCTTTTTTATGAAGATTCCCTTTTTTTATAGGGTTTTTCCTATTGGCAAATAGGGGAAAAAACAAGCAAGAAAGGAAACTCTTTCCTATTTTTGCAGCATGACAATAATAAACTCCAATAAATATGAAACGACTGGTAACCTTATTCATTCTGACAACTCTTGTCATTGCAGCGGGATTTGCCAAACCCAGGCAAAAAGATTTAAGCGGCAGTATCGCCATCAAAGGCGAGTTAACCAGAGAGTACAAAAAGGTACCGGCAGGTACTCCTGTCATTATTCGCCGCGTGGTAAAAACGAACCAGACCACCAATAACAGCGGAATCTATTATGCCGTCGAAATCAACGGCCTGCAGGAAAGTGTTCCTTTAGAAGAAATGGATGTCGTCTCTCTCTCCACCCCGGAAACCGACCGGGAGTTCTGGCAACAAGTATATCTCAAAAGGCATCTTTATGAATACTTCCACAATCGTGGTTATAAACACAAGTTACGTCAAGAAATTGATGAAGAATGTACCGACTACCTGGATAAGTTAAATGAGATAGCCTATCAAGATGATTACATCACCTCTTATGTACAAAGTGTATTCGCCAAACTAAACGCTACCACTATTGACCCTAATCGCGGCGAGAGCCTCAACGTACGTGTCATCCAATCCGCCGAACCGGATGCGTTCATGCTTCCAAACGGTTCCATGCTTATCAGCACCGGACTTATTTGTACACTTGACTCCGAAGATGAGCTTGCCGCAATCATCGCAAACGAGCTATCCCACTATGTACTTGATCACCAAGTGGATAATATTTATCGTGCCGAACGACGCGCCAAACGTGCCGCCTTCTGGGGAACTGTATTTGCAGCTACAGCCGAAGCGGCTCTTGACATTGCTTATTGGGATGATGACAGGAACGCCTATGCAATCAGTTTCGTTGCCGACATCGCCCACATCACTGCCTTATTAAGCATGCCTACCATAGACCGACTGGGTATGAAATACAAAATCGGGCAAGAAGTAACATCAGACCGGCTGGCCCGCGAACTGTTAACATTCAAAGGATATAATCCTGACGGACTGGCATCTGCTTTGGAGAAAATCCTCGGTTACTATAACCAACATCAACGTAAAGAGGACATCAACCGATATGGAAGCATAGAGAATCTGTCAAAACGCCTAGACAAAATAGGCAAAGCGGAAACTCAAAGCAACCGTCCCTATTTGAGGAATACTTGCGATGTGGTCACTTTCAACGCTGCCATGAACTTTGCCAACAAGCGTTACAAAGAAGCTGCCCAATTGATACGCAAGAACATAAGCAACGGATTTGCCACAGACAATGACTACATTATACTGGTAAAGGCAGAAATGGCACTATCCAACTCTGAAGAGGTCAACAACAGATGCCTTTCCCTGCTTGATAAAGCTCAGGAAATGGCCGGTGAAAATCCTAATTTAGACATCTACAAGCAAAGGGTCCTGTTGCTAATGCGTATGAACAAGCAAGCTAAAGCCGCCGATACCCTAAAAGAATATCTCACCCTACTTACCCGCTATCAAGAACAAGGGGTGGAAGGAGAAGAAAAAGAATGGACCAATAAAGAGATTGGCTGGGCCAATCAGATGTTGGAAAGGGTAAGCAGGATATAAAGTCGCACAAGACATGAGCTTAAAAATAAAAGAGTGAAAGAATGAAAAGGTTACATCCGTGATATGATGTTCTTTTCATTCTTTCACTCTTCTATTTTTGGCGCAAAGCACTGAACCAGGTTACTTGCGGAAGGGTGGTTTTACCACTACAGCTTTCAACTTGCGCCCACGCATATCTATACAGATTTCCGTACCCGGCTTACTGAATTCCGGCTTCACATATCCCATACCGATTCCTATTTTACGGACAGGTGACATCGTACCTGAAGTCACCGACCCAATAGCCGTACCGTCTGCACTATACAATTCATAACCGTGACGGGGAATTCCACGGTCCACCATCTCAAAACCAACCAGTTTGCGGATTGTCCCTTCCGTTTTCTGTTTCTCAAGCATCGGACGGTTCGTAAAATTCTTGCCATCTACAAACTTGGTAATCCATCCCAAACCGGCCTCAATAGGCGACGTGGTATCATCCAAGTCATTACCGTACAAACAGAATCCCATTTCCAGACGAAGCGTATCGCGGGCTCCCAAGCCGATGGGCTTGATACCAAACTCCGCCCCAGCCTCGAATACAGCATCCCATATCTTCATGGCTACTTCCGGATAGAAATAAAGTTCAAATCCCCCTGCACCTGTATAACCGGTATTCGAGATGATGACATCCTTTTCTCCGGCAAATTCACCATGAGTAAATGTATAATAAGGAAGCGCAGAGAGGTCAATAGAAGTCAGTTTCTGCAAAGCAAGAATGGCTTTTGGACCTTGCACGGCAAGCTGTGCCATACGGTCGGAAGCATTCTCCAGCTCGGCACCCTCCGTATTGTGGGAAACACACCAATTCCAATCCTTCTCAATATTGGAAGCGTTCACCACAAGGAGATATTTTTCCGGTTCATAATGATACACCAGAAGGTCATCCACAATACCACCGTCCTCGTTGGGGAAACAAGTATATTGCACCTTGCCCGGAGTAAGGGCGGCAACATTATTGGAAGTCACTTTCTGCAAAAAGTCCAAAGCCTTCGGACCCTTTACCCAAAACTCGCCCATGTGTGACACGTCAAAGACACCGACGCCTTGGCAAACGGTCAGATGTTCATCAATGATGCCAGAATATTCAATAGGCATATTATATCCCGCAAATTCATGCATTTTGGCACCCAGCGAGATATGTTTTTCTGTAAACGGAGTGGTTTTCATGGTAGATTTTAAATTATGAATTATAAATTAGATGTTATTTACAAGCAACAAGTTCCGCAATTTTCACGATGACGTTCATAGCCTTCTCCATGCTCTGGATGGGCACAAACTCATAACGCCCGTGGAAGTTCAGCCCCCCGGCAAAGATATTGGGACAAGGCAGGCCTTTAAAAGAAAGCTGTGCACCGTCCGTACCACCACGGATAGCCTTTACATGAGGTTCAACACCGGCAGCTTTCATTGCAGCAAACGCAGTGTCGATAATATGCATCACCGGCTCAATCTGCTCACGCATATTGTAGTATTGATCCCGAAGTTCAAGAGTGGCAGTTCCCTCACCATATTCAGCATTAATCTTTCTGACAAGATGCTCCATTTCTTTCTTGCGGCTTTCAAAACGGGCACGGTCGTGGTCACGGATAATATAGGAAACAGCAGTCTGCTCTACCTCACCGTTGATACTGATCAAATGATAGAAGCCCTCATACCCTTCGGTATGTTCCGGAGTTTCATGACTGGGCAACATAGAAATAAAACGATTGGCTACACGCATGGAATTTATCATCTTATGCTTGGCGTAACCCGGATGCACATTGCGCCCCTTAAAGGTAATTTTGGCGGAAGCTGCATTGAAATTCTCAAATTCAAGTTCACCGACCTCACCGCCATCCATGGTATAAGCCCAGTCACAGTCAAACCGTTCTACATCGAACTTATGAGCCCCCAGACCGATTTCTTCATCCGGATTAAATCCTACGCGGATTTTGCCATGCTTGATTTCGGGATGTTCTTTCAGATAAACCACGGCCGACACTATCTCTGCAATACCGGCCTTGTCATCCGCCCCCAGCAAAGTCTTACCATTGGTTACAATCAAGTCTTCACCTGTATGGTCAAGCAGTTCCGGAAATTGCGAAGGAGACAATACTACGTTCTCTTCAGCACAAAGGACGATATCTTTACCATCATAATTTTCTACAATACGGGGAGTTACATCCTTTCCGCTCATATCGGGGCTTGTATCCATGTGTGCAATAAAACCGACAGTCGGCAAAGGTTTATCTGTATTGGCCGGAAGAGTAGCAAATAAATAGCCATTTTCATCCAACGAAATTTCCTCCAACCCCAAAGACTCCAACTCCTCTTTCAGAAATTTGGCAAACACCATTTGTCCCGGAGTACTCGGAGTCACTCCGCTTTCTTCATTCGACTGAGTATCGAAGCTTACATACTTTAAAAAACGTTCTACTAAAGTCATATAATTTATAATTTAGCCGCGCGGAACGCGAAATTAATAATTAAAGAATGAAAGAATAAAAACAGCCATATAACAGGCTGATGACAAGTCATCAAGAATACCTCCATTTTAATCCTTTCATTTTTAGCGAAGTCCTGCTTCGCTAAATTAGCATTTAATTGCTGTAAAGATAAAAAAAGGGGTGTGAACTGCCAAGCAATTCACACCCCTTTTTTATTCGTTAACGACTATTTGTCAATTAGAAATGGCTACTACCGTCAAAACAATGCGTACAGATCTTACACTTAGGCAATCCAATGGCTTCTATCAATGTCTCCAATGTGTTAAACTTCAACGAAGAAAGCCCGAAACGCTCCCGGATAACTTCCACCATTCTTTCATACTGCGGCGAGCCGGTAGTGGCATACTTGTCCAAATCCTTGTTTTCATCACCTTCCAGTTCCTTAATCACCCGGCGGGTAATCAATTCCAAATCTCCTTTAGAGGCAGTAAAGCCGACAAAGGGACAGCTATAAATCAGCGGAGGACACGCAATGCGGATATGCACTTCCTTGGCACCATATTCATACAACACTTTTACATTATCCCGCAACTGCGTACCACGGACAATAGAGTCATCGCAGAATAACAAACGCTTGCCCTCCAACAAGGCGCGGTTGGGTATCAGCTTCATCTTAGCCACCAATGAACGCATCTCCTGCTTGCTGGGAGTAAAGCTGCGCGGCCAGGTAGGAGTATATTTAGAGATGGCACGATGATAAGGCACCCCTTTTCCTTCAGCATATCCTAACGCCATGCCTACACCGGAGTCCGGAATGCCACAAGCACAATCCACTTCCGAGTTATCCGTCTGCGCCATCTTGAAACCGGATGTAAAACGCACCTCTTCCACATTCTTGCCTTCATAACATGAAGTCGGGAAACCGTAATATACCCACAAGAACGAACAAATTTGCATTTCCTCATTGGGTTTGCGCATCTGTTCCACTCCGTCAGAAGTCAAGCGGACGATTTCCCCCGGCCCAAGATACCTCTCTATCTCGTAACCTAAATTCGGGAAACTGCTCGATTCGCTTGTAGCAGCATACGCACCATCTTTTTTACCCAACACTACCGGTGTACGCCCCCATTTGTCACGTGCGGCAATGATACCGTCTTCCGTAAGCAGCAACATGGAACAGGAGCCTTTGATATGTTTATATACATTTTCAATCCCCTCCACAAAGTTCTTGCCTTGTATAAGGAGCAGTGCGATAAGTTCTGTCTGATTGGTTTTTCCTGAGCTAAGTTCGCCGAAATGCATATTCTGGGACAGCAATTCATCTTCCAGTTCCTGCAGATTCATGATCTTGGCCACAGTTACGATGGCAAAACGTCCGAGGTGAGAATTCAATATGAGCGGTTGGGGATCTGTATCACTGATAATTCCTATACCGGAATTTCCTTTGAACTTATCCAGTTCATCTTCAAATTTCGTACGAAAATAAGTACTTTCCAAATTATGGATAGAACGAGTAAACAGTTCGTTTTCTGCATCATACGTTGCCAAACCACCACGTTTTGTCCCTAAATGCGAATTATAATCTGTGCCGTAAAACAAATCAGCCACGCAACTCGCTTTGGCGACTGTCCCGAAAAAACCTCCCATAGATTCTTTTTGTTAATTAGTTATTTTTTTAACGAGTGCAAAGTTACAAAGAAGTTTCTATGTTAGCGTCATATTCCATAAATAAAAAAATGTCCCGCAAGACATGAATCCTGCGGGACACCCACTAATGCCTAATAAAAACTCTTTTTACCCTAATCATCTCCATTTTTTTACAACCTTCTTATCAGCCGGAGTCGCTTCAATCAGACTTAAAGCAAAGCCACCGCTGCGGGCTTCCTTAACGGACATCTTAGTCTTGCTGGTTACTATACCCTTCTTAATCTGATAAGAAGTCGGATCTCCCTGGTAATCGGCATCCTTACCGTCAGCATAAAGAGTAGCCACATATTGCTTGCCCGGTTCAAGGAAGTCGAGCGTAAAGTTGGCCGTACGGGCATTTTCATCGGTAATGCCACCTACAAACCAATTGTTCGTCCCCTTAGCCTTACGGGCTACTGTGATATAATCACCCGGCTCCGCCTCGATATATTTGCTGTCGTCCCAATCTACCGCCACGTCTTTAATGAACTGGAAAGCATCCATGTGCTTCTCATAATTCTCCACCAAATCGGCAGCCATCTGCAGCGGGCTATACAGAGTGACATATAAAGCCAACTGCTTGGCCAAGGTAGTCTGTACACGTCCGTGAGGCAAGTCGCCCATAAAATCAAGTTTGATATCAAAGATACCCGGAGTATAATCCATCGGGCCACCGATGAGACGGGTGAAAGGAAGAAGAGTGGTATGGAACGGTTTGCTGCCGCCAAAAGCCTCATATTCGGTTCCACGGGCAGACTCATTACCAATCAGGTTAGGATAAGTACGGCACAATCCGGTAGGACGTACAGCTTCATGGCCATTGACACAGATCTTATAATCCGCAGCTTTTCTTACTGCATAAAGGTAGTGGTTGTTCATCCACTGACCATAATGATGTTCTCCACGCGGAATGATATCACCCACATAGCCGCTCTTCACAGCATTGTAACCGTTATCAACCATAAACTGATAAGCTTTGTCCATGTGGCGTTCATAATTCCGTACGGAGGAGGAAGTTTCATGATGCATCATCAGTTTCACGCCTTTGCTCTTGGCATACTCGTTCAGCATCTTCACGTCAAAGTCCGGATATGGAGTTACAAAATCAAATACATAGTCTTTTGAATGGCCGAACCAGTCTTCCCAACCTTCGTTCCAGCCTTCCACCAATACTTGGTCCAACCCATTGGCAGCTGCAAAGTCAATATAACGTTTTACATTTTCATTGTTGGCTCCATGACGACCGTTAGGTTTCATCTTGGAATAGTCTGTTTCGCCCAGCTTTACGGAAGGAAGTTCATCTGTATAGGCCCAAGTACTCTTGCCTGCAATCATTTCCCACCATACACCTACATATTTTACCGGCTTAATCCAAGATACATCTTCATAAGCGCAGGGTTCGTTGAGGTTTAAAGTAATTTTAGAAGCCAGGATGTCGCGAGCGTCATCGCTGACGATAACAGTACGCCACGGCGACTTGCAGGGTGCCTGCAGGTATCCCTTGTCTCCCCTTGCATCAGGCGTCAGCCATGATTCGAACACAAGATTCTTATCATCCAGATTCAAGTGCATACAAGAATAATCCACCAAAGCCGCTTCATGCAGATTGATGTAGATACCATCATCAGTCTTCATTTGCAAGGAAGTCTGCACACCCGTCGGTGAAAACTGAGCTTGGGAAGCATTGTCGGTTATAGCAGCTTCCATCAAACCGCGGATTTCAGAAAGTCTGGATTCTGTATAGTCATATTCCTGTGTATCATAATCACCCGGAATCCAAAATGCCTTATGATCGCCGGTCATGGCAAACTGAGAATGTTCCTCCTTGACAACAAAATAGTTCAAGTTCTTTTGCAAAGGGAACTCATAGCGGAAACCCAGCCCATCGTCGAAAAGGCGGAAACGGATAACGATATTACGGTCCTGCGCCTTCTGGTTCAAGGTCACAGCCAACTCGTTGTAGTGGTTGCGGATTTGCTTCACTTCTCCCCAGACCGGTTCCCATGTTTCATCAAATGTGGAAGTTTTGGCATCAGCCAGTGTAAAACCATTCATCAAGCCCGGATCATTCTTCAACTCCAGTCCTAATTTGGATGGTTTAATCACCGTCTTTCCCTTATAAGAAAGTTCGTAAACAGGTTCACCTTGCGCATTTACTGAAAAGTTCAATTGAAGTTGGCCATTGGGAGAAGTAATACTCTCCGCCTTTGCCATGCCGCCCACAAACAAGACGAGCAGGAAGCAGGCCAGTTTCGTGCAGATTGCTTTCATGTTTCTCATGTTATTGTTTATAAAATAATTATCGTGATGCAAATATAGGTAGGAAAGAGATAACATCTGAAGCAATTAAATGAAATTATGAATCATTCACCGGCAAACGTTTGCATAAATCAAACTTTATTCGCAAGCTGCGAATATCCGTTCGTACGCTGCGAATATGTGTTCGCAGGCTGCGAATGTTTGTTCGCACACTGCGAACAGAGATTTCTCTTAGCTTCGTTACTCTTTTCTATTAACTTCAAAAGCTTTTTTCATTAATTTCTTGGAATTTTCCAACAGGTATCCGGCAGCCGGGATATATAGCAGCTGCCAAAGCCTTTTTCTCTCTTTATCCATAAAAGACAAAGAACATTGTTTACATCAAAACATTTGGGAAAAACCGCTGAAATATTCTCCACCTTCACTACCTTTGCACCCCGAAACATTCCCCAACGACCTATGAGTAAAGAACTGATAGCTATCTTCCTCGGCGGCGGCATAGGCAGCGTCCTCCGCTATTGTGTACAAATGGCATTGCACGAACGCATAATCCCCTACTCTTTTCCGTGGGCAACGTTCACTGTCAATATACTCGGCAGCTTCCTTATCGGACTGTTTTACAGCTTGTCCGCCCGTTTCAACTTATCCACCGAGGTACGTATGCTGCTGACTACCGGATTATGCGGCGGCTTCACTACTTTCTCAACCTTCAGCAACGACGGACTGATAATGATAAAACAAGGCTTTTACGGAATGTTTATCCTATATACCTTATTAAGTATAATATTAGGAATCACTGCCGCTTTTGCCGGTGGAGCCTGCGGACGTTACATTTAACAGAGAATACCAACATGAAAACCGGTAAAACTTTCATTATGCCTCCCGTACGGATTACTCCTCCTACTCTGGAAGGACAAACCGAAAGCCCAAAATCATTAAAAGAATGGCTGGAAACAGAAGAAACCGTCAGAGGATTTCACTTCAGCGAACATACGGAAGAGTCCATAAACTGTCATTACAAAAGTATCACCAACTGCACTTTCAGCCATATCCAGTTCAGTGATTGCAAACTGAAATCAACCCACTTTACAGATGTACGTTTTGAGAATTGTGATTTATCCAACATTTCGTTGGCAGAAAGCGCCCTTTTCAGAGTGGAATTTGTATCCTGCAAACTGCTTGGTACAAATCTTCCGGAAACCGTACTGAACCACATCTGCATGACAGACTGCAATGCGCAATACCTCAATCTTTCCATGAGCAAAATCAATCAGGCGCATTTCTCCACCTGCAATCTCCGCAACAGCGACATCAATGATTGCAGACTCACTTCCATCGCTTTTGAGCATTGTGAATTGGTCGAGAGTGAATTTTCACATACTTCCCTCAAAGGTATCGACTTCAGCAACTCCCATATAGAAGGTATCCGTGTCAATCTTCCGGACATACGCGGCGCAATAGTCAATACAATGCAAGCCATAGACTTGACTTCCCTTTTAGGATTGACCATTAAAGATTAAACCGCTAAACAATTTCCTGTTTTCATTTGTTATAAGTTCAGTTTAGACTAAAAACTCAAAGAACATGAAAATAGAAAAAATTATCGGACGTGAAATCCTCGATTCAAGAGGCAACCCCACAGTAGAAGTAGATGTAATTCTGGAATCAGGCTTTATGGGCCGTGCTTCTGTCCCCTCGGGTGCATCTACGGGAGAACACGAAGCACTGGAATTGCGTGACGGCGACAAGAAACGTTATGGCGGCAAAGGTGTATTGAAAGCCGTAAACAACATCAATGATATCATTGCCCCGAAACTGATCGGCATGTCTGCCCTCGACCAAATGGGGATAGACCATACCATGCTGGCACTGGACGGAACCAAGACAAAATCAAACTTAGGTGCCAATGCCATTCTCGGCGTGTCACTTGCCGTTGCCAAGGCTGCAGCTGCCTATCTGGATATGCCTCTTTACCGGTACATTGGCGGCACCAATACATACGTGATGCCTGTGCCTATGATGAACATCATCAATGGCGGCTCACACAGTGACGCGCCCATTGCTTTCCAGGAATTTATGATCCGCCCCATAGGTGCCAACTCTTTCCGCGAAGGCCTGCGTATGGGTGCCGAAGTATTCCACTCCTTGAAGAAAGTATTGAAAGACCGTGGCCTGACTACCGCAGTAGGTGATGAAGGTGGTTTTGCTCCAGAACTGGAAGGTACGGAAGACGCTTTAAATTCCATTATAGCCGCGATTAAGGCTGCCGGTTACGAGCCGGGCAAAGATGTGAAGATTGCCATGGACTGCGCTTCATCCGAGTTTTACCATGACGGTATCTACGACTATACCAAGTTTGAAGGCGAAAAAGGCAAGAAGCGTACTGCCGACGAGCAGATTGACTATCTGGAAGAGCTGATCAACAAATATCCTATCGACTCCATCGAGGACGGCATGAGTGAAAACGACTGGGAAGGCTGGGAGAAACTGACCGAACGTATCGGCAACCGTTGCCAGCTGGTAGGTGATGACCTGTTCGTCACCAATGTGGACTTCCTCGCAATGGGCATCGAAAAAGGCTGCGCCAACTCCATTCTGATAAAGGTCAACCAAATCGGCTCTCTTACAGAAACGCTGAATGCTATTGAAATGGCACACCGCCATGGATATACCACCGTGACTTCCCACCGTTCCGGCGAAACGGAAGATTCGACCATTGCCGATATCGCCGTGGCTACCAACAGCGGACAAATCAAGACAGGTTCTCTGAGCCGTTCAGACCGTATGGCTAAATATAACCAGCTGCTCCGCATCGAAGAGGAATTGGGCAAGAATGCAATTTACGGATATAAAAAGATCAGATAGTCGCATTTTGAAGGTTAATAGATTAAACAAGTGTTAGTAGAGCAAAAGGGGACGGACCGTGACGGTCCGCCCCCTCGCTTTTTAACCCTAAAATCAACAATCAATCTACTACCTGAAAGGAAACTTCTTCTCCAGCCTGGCTATCCGGTGCCACCCAGAGAGCAAACTCTCCCGGTTCTACCGTTTTCACCCTATCTATATTCCAGAAAGCAAGTTCGCTTACCGGAAGTTCAAACGTCACCGTCTTCTTCTCGCCCGGCTTCAATGCAACACGGGCAAAGCGTTTCAACTCTTTTACCGGACGGGTTACGGATGCAACCTTATCCTGTACATAAAGTTGAGCCACTTCCGTACCTTCATATTTGCCGGTATTCTCTAAAGTAAAGGTTACTGTCAACACGTCTCCGGAAGAAAGTTTCTTGGAGGAAAGCTGTGGTTTGCCATACTTGAAAGTTGTATAAGACAAACCATATCCAAACGGATAGAGAGGTTGAACTCCTGCATCCATATAAGAGGAAGAACTTCCTTCGGAGGTCTGGCTGGCCTCCAATGGCACTTGATCCAGCGGCTTGAAGTGGGAAGATGCCGGCCTGCCCGAATTATTGTGTGCATAGTACAGGGGGACTTGTCCCACCGTCTGCAAGAAAGTGACAGGAGTCTTGCCGCTCGGCACAGCTTTTCCGAACAACAAATCGGCTATGGCAGGACCTCCCATAGTTCCCGGATGGAAAGAGTACAACACTGCATCCGAAGCTTCCGCCTCTTTACCGATAGTAAGCTGACGGCCTGCCATAATCACAGTAATCAGGGGCTTGCCTGTTCGGGCCAATGCGGCAATCAGTTCGGATTGCGCGCCTTGCAGGTTCAAGTCTGCCAGACAATGCGCTTCACCGGACAAGATTGCCTCTTCTCCGACAAACGCAATTACCACGTCCGCACGTTGCGCCGCCAAGACTGCCTTTGAAATACCTGCCATACTCTTGTCACGACTATAAGCCAGACCCGGTTCATCAATCACCTGTACTCTGTCTCCATACATAGCCTTGATTGCCGACAACGGAGTTTGTGTATGCGACTTCTCACCATCAAAAATCCAAGTGCCCAGCTGGTCATGAGGAGCATCCGCCATGGGGCCCACTATAGCTACCGTACGTACGCCCTCTTTCAAAGGCAACACTTCCCCCTCATTCTTCAACAAGATGGCGGATTCTTCCGCTGCCCGTTTAGCGGCGGCCAAATGAGATTCATCATACATCACCGAAGGGCTCTTCTCATCCACATACGGATTGTCAAACAATCCCAGACGGAATTTGACCCTCAAAATGTTCCGCACCGCTTCATCTACCACCTCTTCTTTCACCTTTCCGGCTTTAACCTGCTCGGGCAGGCATTTGAAGAAAGTATAACTCACCATTTCCATATCCACTCCGGCATTCACCGCCAAAGCGGCTGCTTCTTTGTCGTCGGCGGCAAATCCATGGGCTATCATCTCCCTGGCAGAATTCCAGTCTGTCACTACCAGTCCGTCGAAGCCCCATTCATCACGAAGTATATCCCTCAGAATAAACTTGTTTCCGGTAGAAGGCACTCCATCGTTATCATTGAACGAAGTCATGAAAGTAGCCGCACCTGCTTTGGCCGCCGCCTCAAAAGGAGGCAGATAAACATTGCGCAAACTGCGTTCCGAAATAAAGGTAGAGTTATAGTCACGTCCTCCCTCTGCTGCTCCATAACCGACAAAGTGTTTGGCGCAGGCGGCAATCGAAGTAGGATTGTTCAAAGAATCGCCTTGGAAACCTCTCACCATAGCCGCTCCCATCACCGACGAAAGATAGGTATCTTCGCCGCAACTCTCAGCAATACGTCCCCAACGGGGATCGCGGGAGACATCAATCATCGGAGCAAAGGTCCAACGGATACCTACGGAAGAGGCCTCGATGGCCGCTATCCTGGCAGCATCTTTTGCCACTTCCGGGTCAAAAGACGCAGCCTGCCCCAAAGGAATAGGAAAAATCGTTTTAAAACCGTGAATGACATCGCGTGCCATCAGCAAAGGAATGCCCAAACGGGACTCTTCTACCGCCACACGTTGCAGCGCATTGACACGCACCGGATCTACTTCATTCAAAACAGAACCGATTTCACCTTTCTTTATCAGTCCACTCATGTCCTCGATATTCCCGTAAGAAGAAATCTGGTTCATCTGCCCGATTTTTTCTTCCAAGGTCATCTTGGACAACAAAGCCTCAATCTTTTGTTCAATAACTGCATCTCTTCCGGAATCCGTAACTTGCGTACATGACGCCAAAGGCAACAGGAACAAACAAGCTGAGAAAATATTAGCTGCTTTCATTCTTATTTAATTACTTGAAATGGAACATTAACGGTTGATACAAAACCTGTGTTATCCAGAACATATCCATACAACCGGTATTCCCCGGGTATATGGATGGTGGTTCCGTAAGAATTTACATCTGAAGTCACTACCTCACCGTATCTTTCCGGACGAGGCTCGTATGAACCGCCGAATCCCAGTACGGTAGCCTCTTTGAGAATCTCCCAGACATAGGTCAACCGGTCATCTTCTTTATCTGTTACGGCCACATTAGCCACAAAAGGAACTCCCGCTTCAATACGGATATTATCGATAGCGTGTTTGTCGTTGATGGTCATCCCCTCGATTACCGGGGCCGTTTCCGTCGGTTCCCTACCCGTCCATACTCTTTGCATCGCTTCTACCATCGGCGTCTTTTCTCCACGCAGCGGAAACTTGTCCACCTTATCTTCCACGAACATACTGAACCAGGTAGGTGTGCGTTCTTCTTTCTGCCCCCACAAGAAAACAAAAGAACCCAAACAACGGGGATTTTGCGAAATATATTGGGTATAACGTTCCTCGTAAACCTGCCGTTTTTCCTCGCTGGTTTGTTCAATGGGAGCTTTCCACTCTGTAGTGGCAGTCTCCCACCAGCCGGTCGGTCCCCATTCCGTAATCATAAAGGCTCCTTTGTAGGCCGATTGGTCAACTACTTCCCTCACTTTATCCATCGGACCATACACATTGATTCCCACATAGTCCAGCGTAGGAGCATACATGGCTATGGAATCCAAAGCTTTCGGATTGTATGAAATTACAGTGGAAACCAGGTGGCGTTTATCGATGGATTTTATCAATTGTGCCAGTTCTTCCACAAACTGCCATGCCGCAGCCACATTGGCATTACCTAATTCTATTTCATTACCGATACCCCAAGCCAACAGACTCGTATCGTTTTTGAATGTTTCTGCCAGCAGACGGACTTCAGCACGCATTTTGTCTTTATATGTATCATCGTAATACCGGGCAGAATCTTTAGTCATGCCGATTCCCTGCATCACATACATGCGGTTCTCTGAAGCCAATGCCAAATTCTTCTTTACTTCCTCCACATTGCCTCCCCATGTCCTAAAAGCATTGGCGCCACTCTCGGAGGCAATATCCAGACGGTAAGCGCCACCTACACCTTTAATATAGGTTTCCCTTCCATCGATATAGAGTTTATGTCCGTCTCCGGTTTTCCGTATTTCAAGGCCACTCTTCGGTGAAGAAGAACAACCCGAAAACAAACCGCAGAAAAAAAGACAAGCAAAAATCAACAAATTCTTCATCATAAAAACATCTTTAAAAATAAGAGCGAATATCAGTCATCCCTAAATATTTCTTCATTTTACTACAACTATCAGAGAAAGAAAAAGGCTGTGCCGGAAGTGACACAGCACAGCCTCCTTGCATTTATCCAATCATTCCCTATTTTTTAGGAACAAAGCGATACCACCAGCCATTACCAGACTCTACAGCACTTGAGCACTCCAGATAAAGTTCATTTTCATTCAGAGTCTTGATTGTATAAGTAGATGTTCCCGCAAAATGACCGAAGAAAGCATCGTCACTCAATTTCAATTTATCACCGTCAACTGTAAAAGTATAGGCTTCTTTAGGAATGTACTCCACATCAAAGTCTCCGGCACCGGGTACAGTCGCCACTCCCGGAAGTTTATCCTTGCCGGCACCATTCGTATAAATTTTCCCTTTATTAACCCAAGTCATATTATAACCGCCATCCAAATGGAAAGAAAACTCATTTTCGTAAAGAGCACATTCTGCCTTACCCTCAGCCGGGCAAGACCACCAACTGGGAGTTCCATTATAATCGGGATTACCTGCACCCGGTCCTACGCCAAAATGTCCGTCATGAGCACGGTCAAATACCCATGTCTTACTACCCGTCAAACCGCCTGCCAAAATAATCGCTTTAGGTTCGATTTGCGATTCATCATTATTGGCAATAGTGATGGTTTGTGTAATAGTCGTCGAGCCGCCAGTATTGTATGCTGTCATGGCAATGGTATAAGTGTTGGCAAAAGGATAAGATGCCACTACTTCTTCCCCTTTGGCTGTTACTCCATTACCTAAATCCCAAGTCACTACAAGCCCTTTGAGAGAAGATGTATTTTTCAAAGTCACCACATTCGGATTACTGCCCGGAGTAGCAGTAAAGCTCAACTGGCTTTCTTGAGGTTTTACACCCAATGAATGGTCGTCACCATCTTGTGGATCACAAGAAGTCATCGCAAAAGCAGTTACTAAAGCAAACAGACCTATTTTAAATATATTTTTCATATCAAATTCTTTTTAAATATTATACCTGATTAGTATCCCGGATTCTGTTTCAATTCAAACTCAGTTCCTTTCGTTTTTTCAATTTCATTCAAAGGAATAGGAATGAGTTTCTTGTTATCATCATAAGTACGTACAGAATTATGCGCAGCGTCATTTTCCGTCAAAACAGCAGCAGCATCTCCCCAACGTACTAAATCGTAAAAGCGCATACCTTCACCCAAGAATTCTTTATGGCGCTCTGATTTAATGTTTTCAGCAGTTGCAGCAAGCGGTTTGTCAATGCCAAAAGCACGTTTACGAATCAAGTTGAAACATTCCTGAGCGTCCACTCCCTGCTGCTCGGCTACACCGTCCATCTTGACCAATTCCACATAATTCAACAATGTCTCAGCATAACGGAAAATGCGTAAATTATTACAATAGTTCAAATCAGTATCTCCGGGAGGAGGATTATAACCTTCACGGGCTGCATATTTACGTTGGAACAAGCCTGTATCCTGAAAACGGTGTCCATAACTAGCTCCTCTCCAATCATTAATAGAAGCATCACGACGCAAGTCACCTTCTTCATACATATCATAAGCAGATTGACGCACCGGAGCAAATCCCCAGCCACCTTTGAATACTCCGCTCGGGTCATTCAATTCATTTGGAGAAATAAATGCAGGCAGATTAGTACCATATCCTTGCCAGCCTGACGACCATGTTTTACCTTCAGGCAACTGATTGCTTTCAAATATAGATTCTTTACAGAATTCATTCTCATCCAGCCACATAGCATCAAAATCATCCATCAATTCAAACTTGCCACTCTTAATAATGGTAGCCATGTCGTTGGCTATTTCCGCATATCTGCTTTGATCCTTCTGATACATCACTACACGTGCCTTCAACATTAAAGCCGCAGCTCTACATGCACGTCCTTTATTGTCACCAGAATTATTCACCATTTCCATAACCCCCTCTTCACAAGCCACTTCAAGGTCAGCCATTATTTCATTATAAATTTCATCGGCTGAGATTTGCTTGGTCATATAAGGATCTTGCAAAGGCTCCTCGAAATAAGGAATATTCCCAAAGAACTTCCATAACAAGTGGACATAATAAGCACGCAAGAAGTGAGCCTCTGCATTATACTGTTTCACCTTACGTTCCTGGACACCTTCTGCATTTGCACAAGCTATAATTGCATTGTTACAACGTGCCAAGCCCGTGAAATAGATACTCCATAAACCTCCCAGGCTTTCGGCAGCACTCATGTTGAATTGTGACAAAGAATATAACGCAGCTTGGTCTCCGGCATCACCACCGCCTTTGTACAAATCGTCCGAACGAAGATCTGACATCAGCAAAATACTATTATAATTGTTATTGGCATAACTGTCAAACAAAAGAATCTGATAAGCAGATCCAAGACTGGAAAGAATAGTACCTTCAGTCGCAGGAGCGCCAGCCATAGGCTTTTCCGTAGAATTTGCGGTCAAAAAATCATCGCCACATGAAGTTGTCACCAATGCCGATGACAAAAGAGCTGCGATAGTGAATATTTTATACTTTTTCATATCGTATTATTTTTAAGAAGTTTAGAAAGTTATATTTGCACCTAAAGAAATAGTTCTTGATTGCGGATAAATACCTTTATCAACGCCCAAAGTAGTATAACCGCCAGATGCCAGTTCCGGGTCAAATCCATCATAACCAGTAATGGTAATCAAATTTTCGGCAGAAACATATACTCTCAATCTTTGGACAGAGAACTTCTTTGTCAAAGAAGCAGGCAGCGTATAGCCCAATTGAGCCGTTTTCAAGCGTAAGTAAGAACCATCTTTCACATATAAATCAGAAGAACGCCAGTTCTTATTAGGATTGGCCGAAGTCATACGAGGTATTGAATTGGAAGTGCCTTCACCCATCCAACGATCAAGTATCCAAGTAGGACGGTTCATCGCCGGAATATCACCACGCTGTGCAAAGTCATAAATATCATTTCCTATAGTTCCCTGGAAGAACAAATTCAAATCGAAGCCTTTCCAGTCAGCACCTAATGTAAAACCAAATGTCCAGTCCGGCATACCTTTACCAATCTTGGTTCTGTCGTCATCATTCACCTTACCATCACCATTAAAGTCAACGAATCTAACGTCACCCGGTTGAGCATCCGGCTGCATTATTTCACCTTTGTCATTTACATAAGCGTCAATCTCTGCCTGATTCTGGAACAGACCATCTGTCACCATACCATAGAAATAGGGCCATACTTCACCGTTCTTGGCGTGTACATAGTCACCTACACCAGAAGCACCTGCATTTTCATAGTTCGTCTCACCGGATGCATTTCCTAAGTTGATCAATTTATTCTTCAGATAAGATGCATTAGCAGAAATACGGTAACTAAAGTCCTTGATGGTATGTTTCCAACCGGCTTCCAGCTCAATACCCCAGTTTTCCATCTTACCCAAGTTGGACATCGGAGCACTCTGGCCTACATAACTAGGAATAGGCTGGTCCATCAACATACCATTTGTTTTTTTCTTAAAATAATCAAAGCCTAAATTCAGGCGAGCGTCAAAGAAACGTGCGTCAAAACCCAAGTCTATCTGTTCCGATTCTTCCCATTTAATATTCGGATTAGCCAATGCGGCCGGAGACGAACCATATTGCATTACACCACCCTTACTTGCATCTTTTACAACATAACCGCCACCAAAGTAGTAGTTTTGACCGCCATCCATCAAAGCTGCATAACGGAAGTTACCGATGTTTTCATTACCATTCTTACCCCAGCTGAAACGAACTTTGAAAGAATCAAACCACGAAGGCTGTATATCTGCCAAATATGGCTCATTCCATACATTCCAACCAACAGAAACCGCAGGGAAAGTAGCCCATTTATGGTCTGGTCCGAAACGAGAGGAACCGTCACGGCGCATGGTTAACTGCAACATATAACGTTCTGCGAAGTTATAATCAATACGTCCGAAATAAGAAGCCAAAGCAGTAAAGTTATAACCGTCTGTCCCCCCCCAAACACGTTCGTCGTCACGGTCACCGATAGCAGAATTAATATTAGCTTTGTTGGGATCAGTATCCAACAAATTATAATCAGAACCACCTAACTTACGTACAGAGTATTTCTGGGCAGATTGTCCTAATACAACCGTCAGATTGTGCTTCTCGGCAAAAGTCTTGTTGTAAGTCAATACATTTTCAACCTGCCATTTGAAACCGCGGTTCATTTCACTTTGCACCCAACTCTTTTCATTTTTCTTCATTGAGCCCATATAATACTCAAATCCGTAACCGTCAGCGCCCCAAAAAGCCAGGTCGGCACCATAACTGCTCTTGAACTTCAATCCCGGAAGAATATCTAATTCAGCCCAAAAAGATCCAACAAACTTATCCTCATTATTTTTAGTTACAGAAGGAGAATTCAGCTGTGCAACAGGATTTGCCAATTCTTGATAACCGGTAGGAGGCAAAGAGAAAACATTGCCGTCCTTATCTGTCACAGCAGTAGGATATTGTTTCAAAATAGCCTCACCTTCCTCTTTTGAAGCATAAACCGGCACCAATGGAGAAAAGGCAATGGCACTACCTAAAATCGAGCCATATTCCGAGTTTGTTTCAATACCTGTAGAAGTGCCTCTTGAATAACCTATATTCACGCCAACTTTCAACTTATTCAAAAATTTACGAGAATTATCTTCAAATACTGTATAAGTTGAATTAGAACGCAAACTCCAACGTTCATAATTAGACTTGCCATAATCACCACCTACAATACCTTCTTGATTGAAATAGCCTAAAGAAAGGAAATACTGTACTTTATCGCTGCCACCACTAATACTTACCTGGTGTTGCTGAATAGGAGCATCATAATTGAATGTTTCATCCTGCCAGTCAGTACCTTTTCCAGCATTGGCAATCTGTTCTTGGGTGTAACGGGGAGCATTACCATCATTGACATCCATTTCGTTCATAATGGTCATATATTCCGTAGCGTCCAAAACGGCTTTCTTTTTCCACGGATTCTGCCAACCGTAACTGAAATCGTAATTAATAGTTGTTTTTCCTGTTTTACCACCTTTCGTAGTAACCAAAACAACACCATTGGCTGCACGCGCACCATAAATTGCAGCAGAAGCAGCATCTTTCAAGATTTCAACTGATTCAATATCAACTGGGTTCAGATAGTTAATACCCCCGTCAACCGGCATGCCATCAACAATATATAACGGGTCTGAGTTATTGACCGTACCGATACCGCGAATACGTACTTTGGAATCCGAACCTGGTTGGCCGGAACTTTGTGTAATCTGTACACCAGACACTTTACCTTTCAAAGCATCCTCTACGCGTGACGGCTTTGCGGCGTTCAGTTCATCGGCACCGACACGGCTGATGGCAGCAGTTACCACACTTTTCTTTTGGACACCGTAACCCACTACTACAACTTCATCCAGTGTCTCTGTGTCTTCCATCAGCACTATTTTCAGATTATGCTGCCCCTTCACTGCAATGTCTTGCGCCTTAAAGCCTATATAAGTAATTGAAAGAACTGCATCGGAAGGAACTGATAGTGTAAATTCACCCTCCAAGCCAGTGATTGTACCAATACCGGTATTTCCCTTCACCACCACATTTACTCCAGGCAATGGCTCATTGTCAGAACCACTTACCACCGTACCTTTTACCTGTATATTCTGGGCATATACAGAAGCCAAGGTAAAGCTTAATAGAAATAAAACTGATAATAACTTTTTCATAAGTTTTACTAAATTAAGATTAACATTTCTCGGTTTTGCTCATAATTGAACAGTGCAAACATAGAGTAAAATTGAATATAACAACAAAAAACCACCTATTCTTTAATACGTCAAATCAAATATTCAAATACGTTATAAATACGTCACAACCAATTATACTACTATAAATCATACTATTATATATACTTTAGCATAATACGTCATAACATGCTATATAACACAAAAGGAGAGAATTTAACATTTCTCTCCTTCTTAAAGCCACAATTACCTAAAGGACGTTAATTAAAAGGTTATAGTTTATTATTCAGATAATCCGTCAAGCTATCCTCCCTTTCCAAACCAAATTTCTTGCGAAGGCGGTAACGAATAGTTTCCACCCCACGAACCGAAATGTTCAACAGCGGCGCAATTTCTTTGGTAGAAAGATTCATTTTAAGATAAGCACACATCATACGTTCATTATTGGAGAGATCAGGATGCTTGGCATGAAGGCGTTTCATAAAATTATTATGTATAAGATCAAACTGATCCTCAATACGCTTCAATACCTCATCACTCTGAATATTAGCATCAATCCTGCTGTTTATAAGCATCAGCTGCTGTTTGCCTTCACGGGTACCCTCACCTTTCAACAGAGTTGATACCTTATAAATTTCCGATTTAATCTCAGTCAGCATCTCATTCTTGCGAACAAAATTAATCATCAGATTGGCCATTTCCTGACTTTTGTGCTGCAAATCATATTCCAGCCTTTCCTTCTCCAATTGCATTATTTGCTTTTCCTGGCGCGCTTTTTCTTCTTCATACCCCTTTTCCAACTCATGCAATTCTTTATCTTTCTCAATGACAGCCTGCTGTTTTTTACGCCTCACACGAACATCATCCCAACGATAGATATACCACAAGGCAAACAAAGCAAGCACAATATAACAGATATACGCCGGAACACTCCGATACCATGGAGGGAGAATGCGAAACATTATTTCATCCAACGAGGTGGTACCGTCGGGAAAAACGGCTTTTACCTCAAAAGTATATTCACCTTCGGATAAATTACTATATTCTTTTGTACTTACAGCCGTAAAGTCAGACCAATTCCCTTTATTCAAGCGATATTGGAAATGTATGTCGTCTCCCTGCATAAAGGATGGAAGCCCATACTCAAAACGGACCGAATTCAGCGAATATGAAATTTGAGGAAAAGATTTCTGCCCCAAAAAGTTAGCAGTATATACCAAGGAGTCTTTAGGGTAAGATAGATACATGTTTTTTATATACAAAGAATGGGCATGGTCCTGCCGTGTTTTTACAGCAGGAATACTGAAAAGTGCAAAGCCTTCTTCATTAGGAATAATCATCAAAGAATCGGACAAAGGAATAATAGCTTCAAAGTCCGGAACCAGTTCCACTAACGACTGTTGGATTGGAGTAATACTTGTGTTTGAGCCCCGCTTATAAGTACCCAGATTGGCACTGCATATTTCGTGCGGACTCAAACTGATGAGCTTATCATTGTATTCCAATAAACGGGAATAAACCGAACTGCCATTCAAAAGATTGTTCATGTCCGGACAAGGCTCCATTATTTCTTTATGAGGATTATATTTATATATACCGCTGGAAGTGGCAAAATAAATCCGTCCTTCAACTTTTGAAACATACATATCACGTCCTGCCGGAAATCCATCATCCTTGTCATACTCCTTGATCTTGAGTACTTTCGTCAAGTCATCGGTCAACTCAATACGGGTTACATGATCGGTATTATATACCCAAATCACCTTTTCATTCTCTTGTTCAAAAAGACGGCATGAATCTCCCATTCCATCTATTTTACAGGCCACTGTCCATTCTCCATTTTTCTTGGCTACCAGATAAAGACCGTTATACACACCCACATACATTAAATCAGTATGCCCTGTCACCAACTGGCAAGACCATGCACCTGTAATATCCGTAACACGTTTTACCGAAGTACCCCGGATCTGAAAAATGCCACGATCATGCAAGCAAAACAACTCATCACCTATACGGCAAAGATTCCAGACTTGACCACTGGACTGGGGCATTGGATTAATATCAGGCAAATTGCCATTCAGTTTTACCGGATAGGGAGTATAATACAACCCCCGGTTAGTTCCTAAATAAAGATAGCCGTTTTCCACTGCAGCTGTATATCCGGTACCGTAAGAATAAGGATAAGAATACAAATTGGTAAAAGGTGAACTCAAGCAGACGTAGTCAATACCACTGTCCAGTCCGGCCCAAAGATTTCCTGCAACATCAAAGGATACAGATAATACCGTATTGTTACGCAATCCGTTATTCTCATTAAAATACTTCAATTGCCCGGTACTACAATCTATCAGCACAAGTCCTTTATGAATAGTGCCAAGCGCTATTTTATCATCTTTCTTTGCCACACAAAACACCTCATTCTCACGCATGAAATCTTCGGCACCAGTCATAAACGGTTCCACCGTACGGCCATCACAATAATACAAACCATTATAAGCCGTTACTACAAGAACACCTTTTTTATAAGGTATGATTCCACGGATACGTTTGGAAGCCAATGTATCCCCTCCTTGCAAAGGGAAAAATGTATTTCCCACCAAAAGCCATACTCCCCTGTCCGTACCCACATATAAAATGCCATTGACCATATTAGAACAATCGATCTTGGCATCCATCTCTATAGCGGTATATTTTCCATTCAAGTATTTTATGACACGGTCATCACCTTGAAAATATAAAATATTATCCACTTCATGAATACCCCATACATTGCCAAGAAAGCGGATCGAGCCATCCAAAGTGTCGGACATGCAATGATAAACCAAAGATCCGTCAGCATCTGGCTTATAATAGCCAAATTCATTAATCCCTCCCACATAAATACGTTTCTGAGCGGCAGAAGGTAAAACAGAGCGCACATCCGAAGAATTGTTCAACGGAAAAACGCTCCATACGTTGCCGTCAAACTGTACCATGCCATTCTTATTGGCAAAATAAACCCATTTATCGTCATAAGGGGCTATTTGCCAGGTTTGCGCACCTTTTCCATAAAGGCTTTTATCAAAATTTACGATAAAACTATTCCAACCGGCAAAGAGTTCAACAAAAGGAAAAAGAAAAAGCCAAGAAAAAAGCCAATATAATTTGTGATTCTTCATGTACATGACTATTTTTTGTTTAGTGACACAAAAATAACGTTTATTTTCAAAGCGCTCCCCTAAAGCGTCCGATAAATTCAGGCATGATCCGCAAACGGAATATTCCAAGTAGTAAAAACAATAAAAAAAGCAGGTAATGCTTTCACATTATCTGCTTTTTGAGCCTCTTGTCGGATTCGAACCAACGACCCCGAGATTACAAATCACGTGCTCTGGCCAACTGAGCTAAAGAGGCGGGTGGGTAAGCTATCTACATCGCGCCGCTACAACCAACTACCTTTGCTGCGATCAAGCCCTGGAGGATTCGAAGGGAGCTGGCCGTATAGGACTTACCCGTTTTTGTTTTGCGGTTGCAAAGGTACGCATTTTTTTTAAACTTGCAATACTTCCGCAAACTTTTTTTTCGACATGCCCATTGGCAAGGCTAAAGCAATGCATAAAAGGAACGCCATCATATCTTCTTGCCGACAAACAGACAAGACCTTGCCACTACATTGGCAATACTTTGCCATCGTATTGGCAAAACATTGCCATCGCCTTGGCAAAACTTTGCCATCGCTTTGGCAAAAGTTTGCCAAAGGCAAGGCAAGGAATTGGCAAAATTACGCTCTAATAAACAGCAAGTTAAGGCTATCCCACAATCACATCATCACATCGGTAAAAAAGGCAGACTAAGTTGAAAACTGATGAAAAAACCTGCGCAGTCAAAACCAAAAGCTTCCCTAAATCAAGAAAAAGAATGGAGAGACGAGTCAATGGCACACAACGATTATGCATAGCTTTATAAACAAATAACACCTAACGTATGAATCGAAACTCAAATTATTCGTACCTTTGCAACATATTTTTTAGAAAGATGGCAGAAAATAGAGGTTACATGCAACGATACGCTATGCTATTCGGCACCTATATGGGTGGATATTGGATCTTGAAATTCATTCTCTTCCCTTTGGGGCTAATGGTTCCTTTTCTTCTTTTCCTATTTGCAGGTCTCACAGTATGTGTACCTTTCATGGGATATTACTATACAAGGATGTACCGAAATCATGTTTGTGGCGGCAATATCGGCTTTTTACAGGCATGGATATTCACCGTATTCATGTATATATTCGCAGCATTGCTTACAGCTGTTGCCCATTACATTTATTTCCGGTTCATTGACCACGGTTTTGTAATCAATACCTACGAAACCATGTTGGACAGTTTCTCGCAAAACAACATTCCGGGCGTGGAAATTTATGTAAACCAACTAAAGGATGCTTTGGCTGTGATGCAAACCCTTACTCCCATAGACATCACCATGCAACTTATGTCGCAAAATGTATTCTATGGTTCCTTACTGGCTATTCCCACCGCATTATTTGCAATGAGAAAGAAACAAGAGGCCAGCAATGAATAGATAAAAGATAGCAGACTATTATTTATAAATAGTAAAACCGTAAAGAAGATGGATATTTCAGTTGTCGTACCATTATATAATGAGGAAGAATCTCTTCCCGAACTGTTCGCATGGATTGAACGGGTAATGAAAGCCAACGGTTTTTCTTACGAAGTTATTTTTGTGAATGACGGAAGCACCGACCATTCCTGGCAAGTAATCGAGCAGTTGCACGCACAAGCACCGGACAAGGTACAGGGCATCAAGTTTCGCCGGAATTATGGCAAGTCTCCGGCTTTGTTCTGTGGTTTTGAACGGGCGCAAGGCGATGTTGTCATCACGATGGATGCCGACTTGCAGGACAGTCCGGACGAAATTCCGGAACTTTACCGCATGATTACCGAAGAAGGCTATGACCTGGTATCGGGCTGGAAGCAAAAGCGTTATGACCCGCTATCCAAAACACTACCGACCAAGCTTTTCAACGCCACGGCACGCAAGGTTTCCGGCATCAAGAATCTGCACGACTTTAATTGCGGATTAAAAGCATACCGCAAAGAGGTTATCAAGAATATAGAGGTGTATGGAGAAATGCACCGTTACATTCCCTATCTTGCCAAGAATGCCGGTTTCAAGAAAATCGGCGAGAAAGTGGTGCATCACCAAGCAAGAAAATACGGTACGACCAAGTTCGGACTCAACCGTTTCGTCAACGGATATCTGGATTTGATATCGCTCTGGTTCCTTTCCACCTTTGGAATAAAGCCGATGCATTTCTTCGGGTTGCTAGGTTCACTGATGTTTATTCTCGGATTTATTGCCGTAATCATTGTCGGTACCAGCAAACTGTACTACATGCATCACGGCATGCCCTACCGCCTCGTCACGGATTCCCCCTATTTCTATCTGTCACTGACATCCATGATTATCGGTACCCAGTTGTTTGTAGCAGGATTCCTCGGGGAGTTAATCTCACGCACTGCTCCTGAACGCAATAAATATCAAATAGAGAAAACGATTTAATTATGAAAAGCTTAATCAGACTTATCATATCAGGTGCCCTTCTTTGCCCTATAATCAGTATCGCGATTTCCTGTTCGGAAGAAGCGGATTGTTCCATGGCTACCCGTGCCATGTTACAATGCACCCTATACACGATAGATCCCGTGACTCAGATGGTAGAAAATGACACACTTGACTCATTGACCGTAACAGCGTATGGTACAGATTCCATAATTATCAACAACCAGAAAAAGGTGCACGATATTTCGCTTCCACTGAGATATACCGCCGATTCCACCAAACTGGTATTTCGATATAGTAAAGTTACTGCCGACACGATTGTCATTCATCATACCAACACGCCTTATTTTTTGTCAATGGATTGCGGTTACCAAATGAAGCAGGCCGTTACAGACATCCGCTACACCCGCCGCAATCTTGACTCTATTTATGTATCAAATAAAGAAGCCGGTATCTATGGAAGGGAAAATTTTAAATTATTCTATTAGTCTGGCACTTTGCTTTCTGATGGTTATTCCCTTGCGGGCACAGAATGGCAACATGTCTGCTCCTCAAGGAAAGACCCCTCCCAAGGCAGAGAAAAAAGACAAGAAACCGGAGATGGAATATCCACTCTACAATGGCGTATCTATCGGGGTGGATTTATGGGGACTTGGGAGCCAGGTTTTCGGAGGTGATTTCCTAAGTACGGAAATTGTCGTTGACGTGAACTTGAAAAACCGTTTTTTCCCGATAGCCGAAATCGGATATGGCTCAACAGATACTTGGAGTGACAAAGGAATTCACTATAAAAGCAACGCTCCCTATTTCCGCATCGGAATGGACTACAATGCATTGTTCAACAAACGACACGGACACATGTTACTTGTAGGTCTCCGTTATGGCGCAAGCAGTTTTAAGTACAATGTTGAAGCGCTTGCCATGAACGACCCTATATATGGAGGGATTGTAGGCAATCCCAACCTTGAAGATGAGATATGGGGCGGAAGCTTGCCTTATAACCACAAAGGCATGAAAGGCTCGATGCAATGGGCTGAATTTTGCGTCGGCATACGCGCCCATGTCTGGAAAGAGCTATACATGGGATGGGCTCTCCGCTTCAAATTCAAGTTATCTGCCTCCTCCGATAAGTACGGTGACCCCTGGTATGTGCCGGGATTCGGGAAATACGGTTCCAACACATTAGGAGTAAGCTATACAATAACCTATAAATTACCTTTCTAGACAATGACAGGATTAGAGATTTGGCTGTTGGCTGTAGGACTGGCGATGGATTGTTTCGCTGTTTCTATAGCCAGTGGAATTATTTTGAAACGTATGCAGTTGCGCCCCATGTTGGTTATGGCATTCTTTTTCGGCTTTTTTCAAGCGCTCATGCCGTTACTTGGTTGGATAGGCGCCAGTTTTTTCAGCCATCTGATAGAGAACATAGACCACTGGATAGCCTTTGCCATCCTCGCTTTTCTAGGAGGACGCATGGTAATGGAGTCCTTCAAAGATGAAGATTGTAAAAATGAATATGATCCCACCAGTCTGAAAGTAGTATTGGCATTAGCCGTAGCCACTAGCATTGACGCATTGGCAGTAGGTGTGTCATTCGCATTTTTGGGTATCAGAAGTTTACCGTCTATCCTCTCTCCTATCAGTATCATCGGCTTCGTATCATTTGCATTGTCAATAATAGGATTGATATTCGGCATCCGTTTTGGTTGCGGCATAGCCCGCAAACTTCGCGCAGAACTCTGGGGAGGTATCATTTTGATTATCATCGGTACCAAAATATTGATTGAACACTTATTTTTCAGCTAAACATTCCTACCAGTATATACGATTATGGATAAAAAAGTACAACGGAATTTTTTATGGATTGCCCTGCTTATATTGGGTACAATATGGATACTTGCCCGTCACAACCGCAATACCCCCTATCAGATGGACAATGGGTTGATTTTCGGAACTGTATATAAGATTACCTACCAATATGAAAAAGACTTGAAAGAAGAGATAGAAGCCGCCCTCAAACGTTTTGACGGTTCCCTGTCTCCGTTCAATGACACCGCAACCATCACCCGTATCAATCTGAACGAGGACATTGTTCCCGATACATTCTTCACCAATGTATTCCGCCGAAGCATGGAAATCTCCCAAGAGACTGCCGGAGCATTCGACATAACGGTTGCCCCGCTGGCCAACGCATGGGGATTCGGATTCAAAAGAGGCACCTTTCCCGATTCTGCCAGGATAGACAGTTTGCTGGAAATAACCGGATATACCAAAGTCAAGTTATCCGATGAAGGAAAAGTAGTAAAACAGGATCCTCGCATCATGCTTTCCTGCAGCGCAGTAGCCAAAGGATACGCAGTAGATGTCATAGCCCAACTTTTAGAGAAGAAAGGTATCCAAAACTTTATGGTAGATATCGGTGGAGAGGTAGTGGTTCGCGGCAAAAATCCGAAACAGGAACGTTGGCGTATCGGCATCAACAAACCCATAGATGATTCACTGGCTGTAAACCAGGAATTGCAAACCATACTGCAGGTGACCGGCGTAGGCATAGCAACCTCCGGAAATTACCGCAACTATTACTATAAAGACGGACAGAAATACGCACATACCATTGATCCGCGTTCCGGGTATCCCGTACAGCACAACATACTGTCTGCTACCGTCATTGCAAAAGACTGCATGAGTGCGGACGCCTATGCCACCGCATTCATGGTCATGGGACTGGAAGAAGCGGAACGTTTTGCCGATGCTCATCCTGACATAGACGCCTGCTTCATCTATAGCGATGAAAAGGGAGGATTCCAGAGCTACTTCACGAAAGGAATGAAGAAGTATATGCCCTAAACCGTCATTTATAGAACACGAAATATACCGCCAGTATCAAACAGACAAAAGCGGCGAAGTGATTCCAATGGAGCGCTTCGCCCTTGAATAGCACAGTGGTAAATATGGTAAAGACAATCAGAGTTATCACTTCTTGAATTATCTTCAACTGCATCAGTGAGAAAGGGCCTCCATTGCCTAAAAAGCCCATACGATTGGCCGGAATTTGAAAAGCATATTCAGCGAGTGCAATGCTCCATGAAAACAATATGACTGCATATAAAGGCCAGTTCGTACTTATCTTCATTTCTTGAAGTTTCAAATGACCATACCATGCAAATGTCATGAAGACATTAGATATAACAAGCAATAAGATAGTATAAAACGCTTTCATTTAATTAATTGATAATTAGTAATTGATAATTCAAACTTTCAACGGTAACAATTCCTCTTGTACGTTTGACATGCTCCCCCATAAACTATAGCGTGCCTCAGGGTTCATATCCTCCAACTGCTTCAGAATGCCTTTCATGGTACTACGGCTGGATTGCGACTCATAGGGACAATTCTTCACTTGCTTCCGATACCCTCTGGCCTGTGCCAGTTCCATCAAATCAGCTTCATGCACCAGACACATAGGGCGGATAATAGTCATATCAAACTTTTTCATGACAAGCCTGGGCGGCATGGTGCTAAAAGCCCCCTGATAAGTAATGTTCATTAATAAAGTTTCCAGAATATCATCCATATGATGCCCTAATGCAATCTTGTTGCATCCTTGCTCCTTTGCCACCGTAAATAAAGCCTTACGCCTGTTCCATGAACAAAGAAAGCAAGGGGACTTCCGGGTATCTGTAGCGGCATCAAATTCCGTCTCATACAAAAGGAAAGGCACTCCCCAAGACTCCACATACTCCCGAAGATACTCCACATCACTTTGATAAGGAATATTTTTCATTACCACATGGACAACTACTATCGAAAATTCAGGCTTGTAAATACGGGCACGCTTCGCAAGCAGTTCCACCAATGCCAGTGAGTCTTTGCCCCCGGAAAGTCCGATAAGAATTTTGTCTCCATCTTCAATCAATCCGTACTCTACCACACCTTTACTGAACCGTTTCTCTATACGGCGCATCATTTTCTCTTCTTCGGTAAATTGTGCCATTTCTATTTAGTGAGCTTATAGCTGGTTAATCGGCTGCAAAAGTAACAGAAAAGAACGATTTAAAGAAGAATTAACATAATAGAATGATGGAATCCGGCATTATTCCCGATAAATTTGTATTTTTGAACTTCTGAATTTAAGTATGCACATCCATATGAAGAAAAAATATATCCTATCCCTTTTGTTTGGCTTTCTAAGCATGACACTTTCCGCACAAACTTTGGCAGAAGCCAAAGCTCTGTATGAAAAAGGAGAATACAAAGAAGCCAAGCCCGTTTTCAAAAAATTCGTCAAGACACAGCCGGCCAACGGAAACTATAACTTATGGTACGGCGTGTGTTGTCTGAAAACCGGTGAACCGGAAGAAGCCCTTAAATATCTGGAAACAGCCGTAAAAAAAAGAATTCCCAGCGGACAACTTTATTTAGCACAGAATTACAACGACTTATATCGTTTCGAAGAAGCGATCGAAACTTATGAAGATTACATTTCCGATCTCTCCAGAAGGAAACGCTCTACGGAAGAAGCCGATAAATTGCTGGAAAAAAGCAAGGCTAACTTCCGTATGTTGAAAGGAGTGGAACAAGTGTGTTTCATCGACAGTTTTGTTATTGACAAAAAGAATTTCCTACAAGCCTATAAAATCAGTACCGAATCAGGGAAACTATTCCCGTACAGCACCTATTTTAAGGATTCGGACAAACAGGGCGGAACCGTATATGAAACCGAATTAGGCAATAAAATTTATTACAGTGAACAACAACCGGACGGAACCCTTAGTATTCTTTCACGCAATAAATTACTGGACAAATGGAGTCAAGGCAGTCCGCTTCCCGGAAGTATCAATGAAGCCGTCAATGCCAACTATCCTTATGTATTGACAGATGGCATCACGATTTATTATGCGGCAGACGGTCCGGATACCTTCGGTGGATATGACATTTTCGTTACCCGCTATAATACCAATACAGATTCTTATCTGGCGCCGGAAAATGTAGGTATGCCTTTCAACTCACCTTACAATGATTACATGTATGTGATTGACGAATTCAACAACCTGGGTTGGTTTGCTTCCGACAGATATCAACCGGAAGATAAAGTCTGCATTTATGTTTTCATTCCCAACTCGTCCAAACAAGTGTATAACTATGAAGGAATGGATACTAAAAAGATAATTCAACTGGCACAGCTTCATTCTATAAAGGATACATGGAAGGACAAAGAAGCAGTCAAGGCAGCTAAAGAAAGGCTGCAAAATGTTCTCAACGCCAAGCCTCAGGCCGAAAAGAGTTATGATTTTGAATTTATCATCGATGACCATACTACCTATTACCGGTTGGCTGACTTTCATTCTCCACAAGCCAAGACATTATTCAGCAAATACAGCCAGTTGGAGAAAAGTTACAAGCAACAATCCGCTAAGTTGGAAGAGATGCGTTCATGGTATGCACACGCAAGTAAAGATGAAAAGTCCAAAATGTCAGCCGCTATTCTTGACTTGGAAAAACGGGTACAACAATTATCCGCTGAAGTGGAACAAACCGCCATCCAAATACGCAACTTAGAAAAGCAAACCATCAAATAAACAGCTATGGATATATTAATCATTACAATGCTGATCATTGCAGCAGTCATTCTGTTTTTAGTTGAATTATTCGTAATTCCGGGTATCAGCATTGCCGGTTTCCTGGCAGGAGGATGCGTCATTTTTGCCAACTACTACGCTTTTTCCTACATGGGAACAACGGCAGGTATTATTACACTCATTATATCTGCCATAGCATGTATCGGTTCGCTTATTTTGTTTATGCGTTCCAAAACATTGGACAAGATTGCTCTGAAAAAGAACATCACCTCCAAAGTGGACCGCAGTGCCGAAGCCAAGGTAAAAATCGGAGATACAGGAATCACGACCACACGTCTCGCCTTGATTGGTTATGCCGAAATCAACGGAGACATTGTAGAAGTAAAATCCACAGATGGTCTGATGGATGAAAAGACACCGATTATCGTAAATCGCATCACCGATGGAACCATTTTAGTCGAAAAACTTAAAAACTGATATTCAATACCCCGTATCTAATCTAATAATCAATAACTAATATTTAATCACATGGATCCGAGCACAATGTATCTAACCGCCTTCCTCATCGTAGGAGGTATTATTTTCCTGGTACTGTTCTTTCACTACGTACCATTTTTCCTGTGGCTGTCCGCCAAGGTTTCAGGAGTCGACATCTCATTAGTGCAACTTTTTCTGATGCGTATTCGTAATGTTCCTCCCTACATCATCGTGCCTGGTATGATTGAAGCGCACAAAGCTGGTTTAAGCAACATTACGCGTGATGAATTAGAGGCGCATTATCTTGCCGGAGGACATGTGGAGAAAGTGGTACACGCATTGGTATCTGCCTCCAAGGCTAATATCGAGCTCCCGTTCCAGATGGCTACCGCCATTGACCTTGCGGGACGTGACGTATTCGAAGCCGTACAAATGTCAGTAAATCCGAAGGTCATCGACACTCCTCCCGTTACTGCTGTTGCGAAAGACGGTATTCAGCTGATAGCCAAAGCACGTGTAACTGTACGTGCCAATATCCGCCAGTTAGTAGGTGGTGCCGGAGAAGATACCATTCTGGCCCGTGTAGGCGAAGGTATCGTATCTTCCATCGGTTCATCCGAAAACCATAAGTCCGTATTGGAAAATCCCGACTCTATTTCCAAACTGGTACTCCGTAAAGGTTTGGATGCCGGTACTGCTTTTGAAATCCTGTCCATTGATATCGCTGATATCGATATAGGTAAAAACATTGGTGCAGCCCTGCAAATAGACCAAGCCAATGCTGACAAGAATATCGCCCAAGCCAAGGCAGAGGAGCGCCGTGCCATGGCAGTTGCCAGCGAACAGGAAATGAAAGCCAAAGCTCAGGAAGCCCGTGCCAAAGTAATTGAAGCCGAAGCCGAAGTACCTAAGGCAATGGCCGAAGCATTCCGAAACGGCAATTTGGGCATCATGGACTATTACCGGATGAAAAATATCGAAGCCGACACTTCCATGCGCGAGAACATCGCCAAGCCTGCTACTGGCCCTTCCAACCAGCCGCTCAGCAAATAACCGGGAAAAAGTAATTGACGGAAATGCCGGCACCGGTGAACAGAAACCGGTTTCCGGCGTTTTCTTTTTAGATACGAATTAACTAATAATCCTGCAATATGAAAAAGTATTTTGCATCTTCCGAACTGATTATTAATGAAGACGGTTCTATTTTCCACCTTCACGTAAAGCCCGAATGGCTGGCAGATAAAGTAATTTTAGTAGGTGACCCCGGACGAGTGGCGCTGGTCGCTTCCCATTTCGAGAACAAAGAATGTGAAGTGGAGAGCCGGGAGTTCAAAACCATAACAGGCACTTACAAGGGGAAGCGCATCACTGTTGTTTCCACAGGTATAGGTTGTGATAACATCGATATTGTAATGAATGAGCTGGATGCCCTTGCCAACATCGACTTTCAGACACGTGAAGAAAAGCCTCAACTACGTCAGTTGGAATTGGTACGTATAGGAACATGCGGCGGGCTTCAACCAAACACGCCGGTAGGTACCTTCATCTGCTCCGTGAAATCCATCGGTTTCGACGGTCTGCTGAATTTTTACTCCGGGCGTAACTCTGTCTGTGACCTACCCTTTGAACGTGCTTTCCTGAACGATATGGGATGGACAGGTAATATGTGCGCACCAGCCCCTTATGTAATTGATGCTGACGCAGAACTGATAGAACGTATTGCCCAAGATGATATGGTACGCGGTGTGACAATTGCCGCTGGAGGTTTTTTCGGCCCGCAAGGTCGTGAACTCAGAATACAGTTAGCCGATCCACATCAAAATGAAAAGATTGAGAAGTTTGAATACAATGGTTATCGCATCACTAACTTCGAAATGGAAAGTTCCGCACTGGCAGGCTTAAGCCGCTTGATGGGACACAAAGCAACCACTGTATGTATGGTTATAGCCAACCGCTTGATTAAGGAAGCCAATACCGGATATAAAAATACAATTGACGTCCTCATCAAAAAGGTACTCGACCGTATCTAAGCATGCTTCAAGAAGAAATCAAGCGTTCCTTTCAGCCGTCTTAGGAAATTAAGGTTTGATAATGAATCCATTATACCCTGCTTACAATACCTGTTGTTTCGTATGATATGAATATTCAACAACAACAGGTATTGAAACGAAGATTTTACCAGACAGGTAGCTCCCAGCCGGATACTTTGTACACTCCCTCCATATTATTATACTGCGTTTACACATTGATTCATACGAAATCAAAATAAAACCATTAAGTTACATCGCTCCAACTTACTTTTTTGTGAGGAAACCATTATCTTTGCTGAATCAAAACAAGATGATAAGATGAACCAAGATACCATTTGTGCCATAGCCACAGCCCAAGGAGGTGCCATAGGATGCATCCGTGTCTCAGGACCGGAAGCCATTGATATAACTTCCCGCATCTTTACTCCTGCCGCCGCCGGTAAAAAGTTGGAAGATTGTAAGCCCTACACCCTCACTTTCGGACGGATTTATGAGGATGCAGAAGTAGTCGATGAAGTGCTTGTCAGCCTGTTTCGCGCCCCACATTCCTATACAGGAGAAAATAGCACGGAAATTACTTGCCACGGCTCCAACTATATTCTGCAAAAGGTTCTGCAATTACTCATCAAGAACGGATGCCGCATGGCCAAACCGGGTGAATATACACAACGCTCTTTTCTCAATGGCAAAATGGATTTAAGCCAGGCAGAGGCAGTTGCTGACCTAATCGCTTCTTCATCCGCTGCTACTCACCGTCTTGCCATGAACCAAATGCGAGGCGGGTTTAGTAAAGAACTTGCCGCATTACGTGATCAGTTATTACATTTCACTTCCCTCATTGAGTTGGAATTGGATTTCAGTGACCATGAAGAACTGGAGTTTGCCGACCGTTCTGAACTCTGCCAATTGGCCGGCAGCATAGAAAAGGTTATTTCCCGGTTAGTACATTCTTTCAGCGTGGGAAATGCAATCAAAAGTGGTGTACCCGTAGCCATTATCGGTGAAACGAATGCCGGTAAGTCCACCTTGCTAAATGTACTACTAAATGAAGAAAAAGCTATTGTCAGTGATATCCACGGGACAACTCGTGATGTAATAGAAGATACGGCAAATATCGGTGGGATTACTTTCCGCTTCATAGATACAGCCGGTATTCGCGAAACAAGTGATGCCATTGAAAATTTAGGTATTGAACGTACCTTCCAAAAGTTAGATCAAGCCGAAATTGTACTTTGGATGATTGATGCAACGGATGCTTCTGCTCAGATTTCACAATTATCAGAACAGATATTACCGCATTGCGAAGGCAAACAGTTAATTCTCGTACTCAATAAAGCAGATTTAGTAGAGAAAAGTTCAAATACAATCTCAATCAATTTGCCCGAAAACATAAAATCCATCCGTATTTCCGCCAAAGAAAAAATGAACATTGATGGATTACAGCAGATGCTAATCACCGCTGCCAACTTACCTATTGTAACCCAGAATGATATTATCGTTACAAATATCCGTCATTATGAAGCATTAAGCCATGCACTAGAAGCTATCCACCGCGTTCAACAGGGCTTGGCCAATAACCTTTCCGGAGATTTTGTCTCACAAGATATTAGGGAATGTATTTTTCATCTGAACGATATTGCAGGAGAAGTAACGAATGATATGGTATTACAGAATATATTTGGGCATTTTTGCATCGGTAAGTAGGTAGTGATTACCAACGATTAGCATATATCATCAATGATTATTAAGGCGTTCATTTTGAGCGCCTTTCTTTTTAGCCTTATAAGTGATAGTTATCGTTTATAGGGCTTTTTCATCTCGTTTTTGTACCGTATTTGTTGCTCGCTTGTTACTCTCCGATTTTAGGTCGGAAAGG
>OKTX01000036.1_pt1 | contig 109662 bp, 99 predicted proteins | sample 1606261 | NCBI WGS metagenome assembly OKTX01 (sample SAMEA3879543, study PRJEB24766) | human gut metagenome | biome: human-associated habitat; feature: feces | place: USA | collected 1985/1987 | reverse complement strand
TAGACGGACTAATATAATTGGAAGATGAATTTACACACAAATTTGGACTTGACTACAGAGTAGGCACGGAGAGAGGAAAGAAGAGTAAAAGTGCCTATCAAAGAAAAAAGGATAGGCACGCATAGAGATAACAAGGGAAAAAGTGCCTGCCATAAGGAAAGGAATAAGTATGCGATACATAAGAAAGGGGAAAGTATGCGATACAATTCAGTTGACAGTTTTATTTCTTACAGATAAACTGATTTATGCGGTCTTCAACAGGATTTGACAAGTTAGATAGTGAAAAACCTGAGGAGCTCGTGAGCAATGAAAGGGTAAGGAGTTAGCGGGTCAATGAAACGTGAATCATTTAAGTCACGTCTGGGATTTTTAATGGTTAGTGCCGGATGTGCAATCGGAATCGGAAATGTATGGAGATTTCCCTATGTGGCAGGACAAAACGGCGGGGGATTTTTTGTATTGTTTTATCTGCTGTTTTTAGTGGGCATGGGACTGCCGGTACTGACCATGGAACTGGCGGTAGGGCGAGCCAGCAGAAAAAGTGCGGTACAGGGCTATAAGGAATTGGAAAAGAAAGGCAGTAAATGGCATCTGCACGGCTGGATGGCTATTTTCGGCTGCTACATGCTGATGATGTATTACACAACGGTGTCCGGCTGGATGGTTGATTATTTTTATAAATTTCTGACCGGTCAGTTTAAGGAGGGCATGACGGCAGAGGAGTCCGGCGGCATCTTTAACAGTATGCTTGCCAATCCGAAGGAAATGACGTTCTGGATGGTGCTTACGGTGCTGCTGGGTTTCCTGGTATGCAGCAAGGGTGTGCAGAACGGCCTGGAAAAAATCAGCAAGGTCATGATGAGCGCTCTGTTAGTGTTGATTGTAGTGCTTGCCGTACACAGCTTTACACTTTCCGGCGTGGGAGAAGGTATCCGGTTTTATCTGGTGCCGAATATGAAAACCGTACAGGCAGCAGGATTGAAAAATGTAATCACAGCGGCTATGAACCAGTCCTTCTTCACGTTAAGCTTAGGCGTGGCGGCTATGGAAATTTTCGGTAGCTATATGGGAAAAGAACATACGCTGACAGGAGAAGGTATCCGCATCTGTGCATTGGATACATTTGTGGCAATTATGGCCGGACTTATTATTTTCCCGGCATGCTTCAGCTACGGCGTGGAAGCAGGTGCGGGTCCTGCACTTATTTTCGTGACACTGCCCAATGTATTTGTTAATATGACTGGCGGACGCATCTGGGGAGCCATGTTTTTCCTGTTTATGACGTTTGCAAGCTTTTCCACCGTTATTGCGGTGTTTGAAAATATCATGTCTTTCTGTATGGACATGTTTGGCTGGAAGCGCGGAAAGGCAGCTCTGATAAACTGTATTATTATTTTAGTGGCAAGTATGCCCTGCGTTTTAGGCTACAATGTGTGGAGCAATCTGCATCTGATTGGCGGAAGGGATGTGCTCGACAGCGAGGACTTTATTGTAAGCAACCTGCTGCTTCCCATCGGTTCCCTGATTTATCTGTTGTTCTGCGTAACCAAATGGGGCTGGGGCTTCGATAATTATATAGAAGAGGCGAATACCGGAAAGGGACTTAAAATTGCAAAGTTCTTAAAGCCGTATTTCCAGTTCATTCTTCCGGTTCTGATATTGATTATTTTAATACAGGGATTGTTGTAAAAGAAAAGTCCGTTTTCCGGTTTTCGAGGGAAACGGACTTTTTTAATTGAAGATTAAAGTGAAGTGGTTTTTCTCGGCGGAAAGAACACCTTCCTTCTGCAGCTTGGAAATGACGACGGACAGAGCGGCACGTTCCACGCAAAGATAATCGGCAAGCTGCTGGCGGTCAAAAGGAATGGAGAAGGATAAAGTGCCCTGACGGATGGACTCCTCCGACAGATAAGAAAGCAGTTTTTCTTTCGTGGAGCGTTTGCTTAAATGGGTCAGCTTGTTGTTGAAAACCAGGATTTTTTCGGCAAGAATAGTCACCAGATTTTGTATCAGGCGCGTGTGGCGGGAACAGGCGGAGGAGCATACGGAAAGCAGTTTCTGCACATGAAGCAGCAGAATTTCGCAGTCTTTTTCGGCAACCACACTGCTTCCAAGCGGCGTATCCGGCACGGCGGCATAGGGTTCCCCGAAAATATCTCCGGCAGTGATTTTGTGTATCATATGGCGGTGTCCCCAGACATCTTCCTGGATGATAAGAAGACTGCCGCTTAAGACCAGTCCCATGGAAGAAATGTTTTCGCCGGCACGGAATACATATTGCCCATCAGGAACGGAAAGCAGTTTATCGGCAACGCAGGGCAGCACCGACAGAATTTCCCCGTCGGAGAGTCCCTGAAACAACGGACTGTTTTTTAATACAGGAAGATAAGCCGAAAAGTTATGTTTTGTTTCCATAATTTTCCTTTCATTTTGTTTGATTTCAAACATACAATTTGTTTTTATTATAATAAAATGAGCAGGAAATATGCAAGACATATCCGGCGAGGTGAAAAAGAACCAGCGAATAAGGGATTGATGGGTAAAGAATCTTGACGGGTACGATAATAAAGAAAAGGAGAGAAATGATTATGGAACAGCAGATGTTTTGTTATCAGTGTGAGCAGACCGCAGGATGCAGCGGCTGCGTGGGAAATATCGGCGTTTGCGGAAAAAGCGCGGACGTGGCAAATTTACAGGATAAACTGACCGGAGCTCTTATTGGTCTGGCAAGAGCAACAGAAGGAAAAACAACAGGAGAACAGGGACTTCGTGCGGAAACCTTCCGCATGATAACAGAGGGACTGTTTGCAACCATTACGAATGTGAGCTTTGATGCCGAAGCCATTCAGAACATGATAGATAAGGTGGAAAAGGAAAAGAACAGACTGAGTCCCGGCTGCAGTGCCTGTGGAACTCCCTGCGGAAAAACAAATGACTACACTTTGGACAATCTGTGGCAGGCGGAGGAAGATATCCGTTCCTTAAAATCCTTAATTCTTTTCGGTATCCGCGGTATGGCGGCTTATGCATATCATGCCTTGATGCTGGGTTATACGGATGAGGAAATCAATCTGTTTTTCTGTGAGGCTCTGTATAAAATCGGTTATGAAGAAACAATGGAAGAGCTTTTGCACACGGTTTTAAGAGTCGGGGAAATCAACTTAAAATGTATGGCGCTTTTGGACCGTGCCAACACGGAAAGCTACGGCACACCGGAGCCCGTAACTGTGCCGTTATGCGTGGAAAAAGGTCCGTTTATTGTGGTGACAGGGCACGATCTGAAGGACTTGAAAATGCTTTTGGAGCAGACGGAAGGTAAAGGTGTCAACATTTATACCCACGGTGAAATGCTGCCCGCGCATGCGTACCCGGAGCTTAAAAAATATAAGCATCTGAAGGGCAACTACGGCACCGCATGGCAGAACCAGCAAAAAGAATTTGACGGACTGCCGGGAGCACTTCTGTTTACCACCAACTGCCTGATGCCGCCTAAGGACAGCTACCGGGACAGAGTGTTTACTACCGAAGTGGTTGCCTTTCCGGGCTGCGTGCATATAGAAGAAATGCCGGACGGCAGCAAGGACTTTTCACCGGTTATTGAGAAGGCGTTGGCACTCGGCGGCTTTGCAGAAACCATGGAATTTACAGGTATTAACGGCGGCAAAGAAGTTACTACGGGCTTTTCCCATGCGGCAATTCTTTCCCATGCGGACACTGTGGTGGAAGCGGTAAGAGAAGGAAAAATCCGGCACTTCTTTTTGGTGGCGGGCTGCGACGGGGCAAAGCCCGGAAGAAATTATTACACAGAGTTTGTAAAACAGACGCCGGAAGACTCCATTGTGCTGACACTTGCCTGCGGTAAATTCCGTTTTAACGATTTGGCGCTGGGAGAAATCGGAGGACTGCCAAGACTGATGGACATGGGGCAGTGCAACGATGCGTACGGCGCCATCCGTGTGGCGGTGAGTCTGGCAGAAGCCTTCGGCTGTACCGTGAATGAACTGCCGTTGTCCTTTGTATTGTCCTGGTATGAACAGAAGGCGGTATGTATTTTGCTCACCCTTCTGCATCTGGGCATTAAAAATATTCGTCTGGGCCCGTCACTTCCGGCATTTTTATCTCCGAATATTTTGCAGTTTTTGGTTGAAAACTATGGAATAGGACCCATTACCACACTGGAAGAAGATTTGCGGGAACTACTGGGATAACATCTTTGCAGAGACGCATAATTTGGAGAGACGCATAATGTGGAGAGACGTGCAATTTGGAGAGACGCAAAATTTGGAGAGACTCATAATGTGGAGAGAAGCGTAATTTGGAGAGACGCATAATTTACAGAGCAGCAGAAATGGAAAGGAGACAGACATGGAAAAGAATATACAAACCGACAGAATAGAGAAACTGAAATCCTATTTGAAAAGACTGGGCGAAGGGGAAAGCCTGGAAGCGGTCAGAAAGGATTTTGCGGCGGAATTTCAGGGAGTGGAAGCCTCTGAAATTATGAAAGCGGAAGAAGCCATTCTGGCAGAAGGAACACCTATTACGGAGGTGCAGAAATTGTGCGATGTGCATTCGGCACTTTTCCACGGAACCACCGATTACAGCAACAAGCATGAAAAATCCGCGGCGTTAAGTCAGGTAAAGGGACATCCTCTGCAGACCTTTACCAGGGAAAACGAAGCCCTGACAAAGCTGATTGACCGGATGAAGGAATTACTTCACGATACTGACGAGACAACCGGCAGCGGAAGCCTGCCTGTTGATGAAAAGCAGGCAGACACCGGAAAATTTCCTGTTGATGAAAAGCAGGCAGACACCGGAAAATTGCCTGTTGATGAAAAGCAGGTGGACACCGGAAACCTGCCTCAAATCGCTGCACAGCTTCTTAAAATCCGCGAGGTTGCCGTGCATTATGCAAAAAAAGGGGACTTACTGTACCCGCATCTGAACGCCAGATATGGAATTGCCGGTCCGTCTGCCGTCATGTGGACAGCCGATGATGAAATCCGGGACGAACTGGGTGCTTTATGTAAGGCGTTGCAGAAGGGAAGAGAAGCAGCGGAGCAGAACGCAACCGGCAGCTTCCAAAGCTCTCAATGGGATGTAAAATGGCTGGAACGGCTGCAGAAGGTGCTAATGCGTGCGGAGGAAATGATTTATAAGGAAAATCATATTTTGTTCCCGAACTGTGCCGTGAATTTCACGGAAGAAGACTGGATGGGAATTTACCGGGATGCAAAGGACTACGCAGACTGCCTGGGCGTGCACGGGGAAGTCTGGGAAGAAGCGGAAAACTGGCTCCGGAAAGAGAAGGAAGCGAAAAAAACGGTATTTAAGGGCACAAAGGACGGTCAGGATTCAGAGGGAGAAGAGGACAGGGCAGGCAGCAATTTCTCCGACGGCGTTATTCACATGCCGGGCGGTCACATGACCATCCGGCAGCTTACCGCACTCTTAAATACCATTCCACTGGAAATTTCCTTCATTGATGCAGAAGACAGGAACTGTTATTTCAATGAAGGTCCCAAGGTTTTCAAACGCGCGCAGATGGCGCTCGGCAGAAGCGTATTTACCTGCCACCCGCCCAAGGTGGAGACCATGGTCCGCAGAATTATCGGCGAGTTTCGGGAGGGGACTCTGGACAGGGTACCGGTATGGATGGACAAGGGCGGCAGAACCATGCTGGTAACCTATATGGCAGTCCGGGACGAAAGCGGAGAATATATGGGCACCATGGAACTGGTGCAGGATATGGAATTTGCCAAAGAGCATTTCGGCAAATAAGGAAGCAGATTTTATGAAAAAGGTAATTTGCTTTATAGAAAATAAGATGTAAAGAAGCAAAAACACAAAATGTCTTAAAATGCTTCACGGAATAAACAAGGACGAAAAGCATTTTTGGGAAAAAAGGAAAGTTGCTTTAAAGAAAAGCATGCAAAATACAGCAAAATGAGAAAAAAGCCCAATTTGCTTCAAAGGCACTCAAAAGGAAAAACATTCACACGCAGCAGGAAACTTTAATAGGTAACAACCAAGCCAGACAACGCTCCACCGACATCCATGCAACGCTCCACCGACATCCATGTAACAATCAATCAAAAACCGTCAAAAGCAATCTTTTCTAGGACATATTTTAGAGGAGATTGCTTTTTGTACGCCCATAAAACGGCGAAATCAAGCGAAAACAAATAAAACAAAACAAAAACAATCAAATACAGTCAAAAAGTTTCAAAATATGATTGACAATGACTGAAAATGATGCTAATATGACCATAAAGATGAACGGAAATGACGGAAAATGAAAGCAGGGAACAGGAAGCAGAAAACAGACCACAGGAGGCAATGCATGCTGACAGAAGAAAGATTTGCAGCGATTTTGGAAGAGCTGCGTATGAAAAACGCCGTGAGCGTTACGGAACTGGTGGAAAAATTAGGAGCGTCGGAGTCCACCATCCGCAGAGACTTAAATACACTGGATGAAATGGGAAAGCTGAAAAAAGTGCACGGCGGTGCGACCGCCATGGACAGGGAGTACATCACAAGCGAGCCCACCGTTTCAGACAAGGTAAACATGCAGGTGGAGGAAAAGAAAGCCATCGGCAGATATGCGGCAGCCATGATAAACAATGACGATTTTGTATTTGTGGATGCGGGCACCAGTACCGAATGGATGATTGAATATATTGGAGAGTCTAAGGCAACATTTATTACAAACGGTATCGCACATGCGAAAAAGCTTCTGAATAAAAACCTAAAGACTTACATCATCGGCGGCAGACTGAAACCCGCCACAGAGGCTATCATCGGAGCGGAAGCCGTGCAGAACATGAAAAAATTCAATTTCACGAAATGCTTCTTAGGAACCAACGGTATTCATTTAGATTACGGGTTCACCACCACGGATTTGGAGGAAGGTGCCGTAAAAATGGAAGCGGTGAACCGGTCTTTCGCCCGCATGGTGCTTGCCGACCACAGCAAATTCGACAAGGTGACGGCAGTTACCTTTGCGGGCATCGAAAAAGCATGTGTGATTACGGATCGTTTACTGAATGACAAATATGCGGATGCAACCGTGATAAAGGAGGTAATGAAATTATGATTTACACAGTGACATTTAATCCCGCACTGGATTATGTAATCCGAATGGAAAGCTTAAAATTGGGGACGGTAAACAGAAGCAGTGCGGAAGCCGTTTACTACGGCGGCAAAGGCATCAATGTTTCCACCGTCTTAAAAAACATCGGAGTGGATTCCGTGGCATTAGGGTTTGTAGCCGGTTTTACCGGAAAGGAAATCGAAGAAGGCGTGAAAAATATGGGCGTTGCGACCGATTTCATAAAACTGGCGGAGGGTATGAGCCGCATCAATGTGAAAATCAAAGCAGAGCAGGAAACCGAGATTAACGGACAGGGACCGGCAATCAGCATGGAGAAGGTAGAAAAGCTGTTTGAAAAGCTTGACAGGCTGGAAAAAGGAGACTGCCTGGTGCTGGCGGGAACCATACCGGCCTCCCTGCCTTCCGATATATATGAGCAGATTATGGACAGACTGAAGGATAAGGAAATCCGCATTGTGGTGGATGCCACAAAGGACCTTCTCCTGAATGTCCTAAAATATCATCCGTTCCTGATAAAACCCAACAATCACGAACTGGGAGAAATGTTCGGAGTGGTCTTGAAGACAGACGAAGAAATCGTGGAATATGCGAAAAAGCTGCAGGAAAGAGGAGCCCGGAACGTACTCATTTCCATGGCAGGGGACGGCGCAATTTTACTGACAGAAACGAAAGAAGTCTATAAAATGGGAGTTCCCAAGGGCACGGTAGTCAATTCCGTAGGCGCAGGCGACTCCATGGTGGCAGGATTTGTGGCAAGTTATTTCAAAGAACATGACTACCTTAAGGCGTTGAAATTCGGTACGGCAACGGGAAGTGCAACCGCATTCTCCGAAGGACTGGCAACCATGGATAAGGTAGAGGAATTGTTAAAAACATTATAAGTAAGGAGGGTATTCATATGAGGATAACAGAACTGTTGAAAAAAGATAGCGTTTCTCTCGGAGTAAAAGTGGACTCCAAGGACGCAGCCATCAATTATCTGGTGGATTTACATGCCAGGGTGGGAAACATTACCGACAAGGCAGTATTTAAGGAAGGAATTGTAAAAAGGGAAGAGAGCGGTTCCACCGCCATCGGCGAAGGCATTGCCATTCCCCATGCGAAAAATAAAGCTGTAACAAAAGCGGGACTGGCAGCCATGACCGTACCGGAAGGTGTGGATTACGACTCCCTGGACGGACAGCCTACCAACCTGATTTTCATGATCGCGGCACCGGAGGGCGGCTCCGATGTGCACCTGGAAGTGCTTTCCAGGTTAAGCATGCTTCTGATTGACGAGGACTTTAGGAAGGAACTGTTAGCAAGCAAAAACGTGGAGGAATTCTTAAAGGTCTGCGACAAGTACGAGGCAGCCAAATTCCCCGAAGAATTTGCAAAAGATGAGCAGAGAGCCGACGATAAAGCAACTGACGGGCAGAAGGCAGATGCGGCAGGCAGCGAAGGCACTGGCAAGCAGAAGGCAGATGCGGCAGGCAGCAAAGCCCCCGCCTACAAGGTCTTAGCGGTTACAGCCTGTCCCACCGGCATTGCCCACACCTACATGGCAGCTGAAGCGCTGGAAAAAGAAGGAAAGAAGTTAGGCATTCCCGTGAAAGCGGAGACCAACGGCTCCGGCGGCGCCAAGAACATTTTGACCGATGAAGAAATCGCATCCTGCGACGGCATCATCGTTGCAGCGGACAAAAATGTGGAGACTGCCAGATTTGACGGAAAGCCGGTACTGTTTGTAAAGGTAGCGGACGGCATCCACAAGCCGGCAGAGTTAATTCAGAAAATCGAGAGCGGCGAGGTTCCCGTTCATCATGAAAAAGGTGCGGCAAAGACATACTCCAAAGCGGACGGCAGTATCGGCAGCCGGATTTACAAGCACCTGATGAACGGCGTATCCCATATGCTTCCCTTTGTTATCGGCGGCGGTATCCTGACGGCACTGGCATTTTTAATCGATACCCTGTGTGGCTACGGTGCAACCGGTGGCAGCAGCTTCGGTTCCTGCACCCCGCTTTCCGCATTCTTCAAGTATGCGGGCGGTCTGGCTATGGGTATTATGGTACCGGTTCTCGCAGGCTTTATTGCAGAGTCCATAGCGGACAGACCGGGACTTGCGGTAGGCTTCTTAGGCGGTCTTTTAGCCTCCTCCGGTAATGCGGCGATCGCAGGTTATACCTGGGCAAACGACGGACTTTCCGGTTTCCAGAACTTTATTGCAAAGTTCGGCTTTACCGGCCCTGCAGGCGGAAACACTATCTCCGGTTTCTTGGGAGGAATTGTGGCAGGCTTCTTAGCCGGTTACATTGTACTCCTGTTAAGAAAGCTCTGTGACAGGCTGCCCCAGTCCTTAGAGGGAATCAAGCCTACACTGATCTATCCGGTGGTCGGCATGTTTGTGACAGCCGTACTGATGATTTTTATTTTTAACCCGTTAATCGGCGTGGTAAATACCGGACTCAGCAACATGTTAAGCGCTCTGGCAGAGAAGAATCTGTTGATTGTCTTAGGATTAATCTTAGGCGGTATGATGGCGGTTGACATGGGAGGTCCCATTAACAAGGCGGCTTATGTATACGGAACCATGGTACTCGGTACCGCAAGCGAGCTACTGGCAGCAGGTGTAAGCCTGACAGACCCCGCCGTACAGGCATGCTACATTTCCATGGCAGCCGTTATGGTAGGCGGCATGGTGCCTCCTCTGGGCATTGCCCTTGCCTGCATCTTCTTCCCGAAGAAGTTTACAAAGGCAGAGAGAAATTCCACCGTATCCAACATCGTTATGGGCTGTGGTTTCATTACCGAAGGAGCCATTCCCTTCGCAGCGGCAGACCCCGGACACGTTATTCCCTGCACATTCATCGGTGCAGCAGTAGCAGGTGCGCTTTCCGCAGCTTTCCGGTGTACGCTGATGGCACCGCACGGCGGACTGTTCGTATTCGCCACCGTGGGACATCCGCTTATGTATATTGTTTCCTGGCTGGTCGGTTCCGCAGTGACCTGCATCTTATTGGGACTCATTAAAAAGCCCGTTCAGGAGTAAAGCACAAAAGGGGATTTACAATAAAATATAAAAATATAAAGATATGAAAGAAAAAAAATAAACGAAGAAGAGCCCGGCAGGGGCTCTTCCCCCAAAAATACTGAAAAAACAGAAAAAGGAGATTACGACTATGGTAGCAAAAGAAGTAAAAATCACTAACGAGCAGGGATTACACATGAGACCGGCAGGAGTATTTGCAAAGGAAATGACCAAATTCAATTCTGATGTAACACTGGTTTACAACGGCAAGAGAGTCAATGCCAAGAGCGTTATGTTAATCATTGCAGCATGCATCAAATGCGGAGCAGAGCTGACGATTGAATGCAACGGCGCAGACGAAGAAGCAGCACTGGCAAAGGCAGTGGAATTAGTAGAGTCCGGTTTCGGCGAATAAAAAGAGGAGAAAAATATGGTAAAGGGCATAGGCGGTTCCGCAGGTTACGGCGTCGGTAAGGTGGTTGTGATATCGGATGCAAAACCCGAATATGTGGTAAAAAACATCACGGATACCGAGGCGGAGATAAAAAGATACGAAGATGCGGTAGCATCATTTGAAAAGAAGACGCAGGCGATGGCAGACACCATGCGCAACCAGGTGGGCGAACATAATGCGGAAATATTAGAAGGACACATTCTCCTTCTGAAAGATCCCGGCATGGAAGAAATCACCAAGAGCACCATCAAGGGCGGCACCTGCGCCGAGGCGGCGTTTGAAAGCGCCTGCGATATGTTCATCCAGATGTTCCAGATGACCGGCGACGAGCTTTTACAGCAGAGAGTGACGGACATCAACGATATCCGTATGAGGATGTTAAAAATTCTGACCGGCACCCCGGATGTGAATGTGGCAGAGGTACCTGCGGGCACCGTACTGGTGGCAACGGACCTGACACCCTCCATGACAGCCGGCATTGTAAAGGAAAAAGTAGTGGGCATCCTCACGGAAGTGGGCGGACAGACATCCCACTCCGCCATCCTGGCAAGAGCGCTGCAGATTCCCGCCGTGCTCAGCATAAACGGCATTGTATCCAAGGTACACAACGGCATGGAGGTGGCGCTGGACGGCGTACACGGCGAATGTATTTTAGAGCCGGATGAGCAGCAGAAGAAGGAATACCTTATAAAAAGAGCCGAATTTATTAAGCAGAGAGAAATGCTGCAGATTTACAAAGGAAAAGAAACGGTTACCGCGGACGGTGAAAAGCTCATGCTGTTCGGCAATATCGGCAAGCCGGAGGACGCTTCCCAGGTGCTCTTAAATGACGGCGAAGGCATAGGACTTTTCCGGACTGAGTTTCTGTTCATGGGAGCAAGCAAGCTTCCCACCGAAGAAGAACAGTTTGCCGCATACAAGCAGGCAGCGGAAATCATGGCAGGCAAGAGTGTGATCATCCGTACCCTGGATGTGGGCGGCGATAAGGACATTCCGTATCTGGGACTGGAAAAAGAGGACAATCCGTTCTTAGGCTTCCGTGCCGTACGGTACTGTCTGAAAAACGAGGATGTTTACAAGGTGCAGTTAAGAGCCCTGCTCCGCGCCAGCGCCTTCGGAGATGTGAAAATCATGATACCCCTGGTTACCTGCGTGGAAGAAGTCAGAGCCGTAAAGGCGCTGGTGAAAAAGCTTATGGCAGAGCTGGATGCAGAGGGCAGGAAATACAACAAGGACATTGAAATCGGTGTCATGATAGAAACACCGGCAGCCAGCCTGATTGCAGACCTTCTGGCAAAAGAAGCCGATTTCTTCAGCATCGGCACCAACGATCTGACCCAGTATACCATGGCGGTGGACAGAGGAAATGCCAGGGTATCTTACTTATACTCCGCGTACAATCCGGCAGTACTCCGTTCCATGAAGCACATTATCGAGACCGGAAAGGCAGCAGGCATTACCGTGGGCATGTGCGGTGAAGCGGCGGCGGACCCGCTTCTCATTCCCCTTCTCGTTTCCTTCGGACTGGAAGAGTATTCCGTCAGCGCCACTTCCGTGCTGGCAACGAGAGGCATCCTTTCCAAGTGGAGTAAAAAAGAAGCGGATGAGCTTGCAGAAAAGGCACTCTCCTTATCCACAGAGGCAGAGGTGGCAGAGCTTCTAAGAGAAGCTCAAAAATAATAACAGAAAGAAGTTTTGCGGTTTCCTCCCCCAAACGGCCGTAAGACTTCTTTTTGTTGTATTTTCCTATGGGTATGGGTATAATAAAGCGGAAAGGACGGGATATACATGAAGGTTTTAATGTTGAACGGCAGCGCCAGGCCGGGCGGAAACACCAATGCGGCGCTGACGGAAATCGGAAAAGAATTGGAAAAAGAAGGAATTTCTTATGAAATTTTTCAGATAGGAGCGGGTCCGGTAAGGGATTGTATCGGCTGCGGACAGTGTACGGAGAACGGCTGCATATTTACGGATGATGCGGTCAACGAATTTGTGGCAAAGGCAAAGGAAGCCGACGGCTTCGTATTCGGCACGCCGGTATATTATGCGCATCCCAGCGGAAGGGTACAGTCCTTTTTGGACCGAGTGTTTTACAGCAGCGGCAGATCCCTTGCGTTTAAGCCCGGGGCATCGGTTGCCGTGGCAAGAAGGGGCGGCACCAGCGCTTCCTTTGATGTGATGAATAAATATTTCGGCATCAGCCAGATGCCGGTGGCAGGTTCTACATACTGGAATATCGTACATGGCAGGGTGCCCGGCGAGGCAAGCCTTGACGAAGAAGGGATGCAGACCATGCGGAATTTAGCAAGAAATTTAGCATGGATGATGAAGTGTTTTGCCCTCGGCAAAGAAAACGGCGTGCCCTATCCGGACACCGAGAGGAAGTACCAGACGAACTTTATTAGATAGTTTTTTAATCAGGAGGCAGTTATGGAGCGCAAGGGATATGGCTATTATAAGGTGGCAGCGGTAACATTTCCGGTGACTATCGGCAATACCGAAGAGAACGCAGAAAACATCATACGTTATATAGAAAAGGCATTGCAGGAGAAGGTGCAGTTACTGGTGTTCCCGGAGCTTTCCGTGACCGGCTATACCTGCGGCGACATGTTTTTACGGGGCGAGCTGCAAAGACAGGCAGAAAAATCACTGGACAAAATCAGACAGGCAACCGAAAAAAACAACCTGCTTGTGTGCGTGGGCATGCCCGTCAATGTGCAGGGCAGGCTGTTTAACTGTGCGGTCTATCTGCAGAACGGAGAAATCAAAGGCGCCGTTCCCAAGACCTATGTACCGAACTACGGAGAATTTTACGAAAAGCGCTGGTTTGTGTCCGCGGACTTAAAAACCTGCGAGAAAATTCCTATTTTGGGAAGGGAAGTTCCGTTTTCCGAAAACCTGCTTTTGAAGGGACGGAACGATGTGGTGATCGGCACGGAAATCTGTGAGGATTTGTGGGTCAGCAATCCGCCCAGCGGACTGCTTTCGAGAGCGGGCGCCACGATTATCGTAAACCCCTCCGCCAGCAATGATGTCATCGGAAAAAGAAGCTACCGTTACGATCTGGTGAAAATGCAGTCGGGACGCTGCCGGGCGGGCTATGTTTACGCTTCCTGCGGAGCGGGAGAAAGCTCCACGGATTTAGTTTTTTCCGGTCACTGCATGATTGCGGAAAACGGCAGGGTATTAAAAGAGGTTGCGGACATCATGACCGATGAAGCCATGATTACGGATGTGATTGATATTGAACGCTGTGTGAACGACCGCTGCCGTTACAATAGCGACCTGTGGGGCAAATGCCCGGATGTTATGGAAGTGGACATTACCGTGGAAGACAGGGAGGATTTACTCCCGGTAGCCGTGGACCCCTATCCCTTTGTACCGGGGGACGGCGGCGAGTTAAAGAAACGATGCGAGGAAATCTTAAAGCTGCAGGAAAGAGGTCTCATGCAGAGACTCCGTGCCATAAAGTGCAGCGATGTGGTACTGGGACTTTCAGGGGGACTTGACAGCACATTGGCGCTGGTTGTCTGCTGCGAAGCCTTTGACCGGCTGTCCATGGACAGAAAGCACATTCACTGCTTCTCCATGCCGGGCTTCGGAACTACGGAGAAAACCCACAGCATCAGCGAGGATCTGGCAAAGCATTTCGGCGTTTCCTTCAAAGAAGTAAATATCAGAGAGGCTTGTCTGCAGCACATGCGCGACATCGGACATGCCGAGGATGTGTACGACATTGCTTACGAAAATATCCAGGCAAGGGAGCGCACCCAGATTTTATTTGATTATGCCAATATGGTAAACGGTATCGTCATCGGTACCGGCGACATGTCGGAATCAGCGCTCGGCTGGTGCACCTACAACGGCGACCATATGAGCAATTATGCGGTCAATGTGGGCGTGCCCAAGACTCTGGTAAAATGGTTAATCCGCTACTATGCGGACGAATACCGGATAGAAGTATTGAAACGGGTGTTGGACCTTCCCATTTCCCCGGAGCTTTTACCGGCGGGAAAGGACGGAGAAATCGTACAGAAAACGGAGGAGAGCATCGGCAAATACGATTTGCACGATTTCTTCCTCTATCACTTTTTGCGGAACGGCTTCGGCAGGGAAAAAATTAAGAAACTGGCGCAGATTGCGTATCCGCAGGTCCCGGAAGGGGAAATAGAAAAGACCCTCGCCGTATTTTACAGCCGCATGCGGACACAGCAGTTTAAGCGCTCCTGCATTCCGGACGGCGTGAAAATCGGTTCCGTGGCGTTGTCGCCGAGGGGCGATCTGCGGCTGCCGAGCGATTTGTCGGCGCTGTGGTAAAAAGAAGACGCGCATGTTCGGCAGAAAACAGAAAACGCAAGACGGCAGCCGGGGCGGCTGCCTTGAAATAAGAAAGGAAAAACACATGAGACTGGGAGCATTGGAAGCGGGCGGTACCAAGATGGTATGTGCCATAGGAGATGAAAACGGAAAGATCTGGGAGCAGGTGTCCATTCCCACCACCACACCGGAGGAAACCATGCCGAAGATAGCGGACTATTTCCGGGACAAGCAGATTGACGCACTGGGAATCGCCTGCTTCGGACCGGTGGAGCTGGACAGAAACGACCCGAAATACGGGTATATTACTTCCACATCCAAGCTGGCGTGGATTGACAGCGACTTTGCGGGCAGACTGCAAAGAGAACTGCACTGTCCGGTGGGCTTTGATACGGATGTAAACGGCTCCGTACTGGGAGAAGTCACCTTTGGGCAGGCGAAAGGCAAAAACTGCGTGCTGTACCTGACGGTGGGCACCGGCGTGGGCGGCGGCATTTACTGTAACGGCAGCCTCCTGCACGGCATGATGCATCCCGAGGCGGGACATGTGCTCATCCGCAAGAGAGCGGACGATACCTACGAGGGCAAATGCCCCTACCACAAGACCTGCCTGGAAGGACTGGCAGCAGGACCTGCCATTGAGGAACGCTGGGGCAAGAAAGCTGTGGAATTAAAGGACAGGGCGGAGGTCTGGGAGCTGGAAGCCGATTATCTGGCGCAGGCCATTGTGGATTACATTATGGTCATCTCTCCGGAGATGGTGATTCTGGGCGGCGGCGTTATGCATCAGGAGCAGCTGTTCCCCTTAATCCGCAAGAAAGTAACGGAATATGTGGCAGGCTATGTGAAAACGGAAGAATTAAACGACATGGAGCATTTTATTGTACCGGCATCGTTGCATGACGACCAGGGCATCATGGGCTGCCTGGAGCTGGCACGCAGGGAGCTGACAAAAGGATAAGCCGAAACAAAAGCAGCAGATGCAAAGCAGGCTTGGAAAGGTATGAGGAAACATGAGCAGTAGTACATACGAAGGACGGAAAAAAACAAAAAACGGTGTGAAGAGGCTGATATTTTCGGCAGTGTCGATTTTGCTGCAGTTGGCTTTCTTTGTCATACTGTTCACCAGACTAAACCGCTATGCGGAAGTAATTGACATATCTACCAGACTGCTGGCAGTGGTGCTGGTACTGAAAATTTACGGCAAACATACCACATCTTCCATGAAAACACCGTGGATTATCCTGATTATGCTGTTCCCGGTATTGGGTGTGGCATTGTATCTGCTGGTGGGCTTAAACGGCAGCACCCGGGTGATGCGGGAACGCTATGCAAAGATAGACAGACAGCTTGCACCCTATCTTACATCAAAGGAAACTCTTTTAGAGGAGCTGAAGGAGCAGAACCCGAAAGCAGGAGGGATTGCTTCCTATATTATAAATCATGCCCATTATCCGTTGTACCGGAATACGGATGTGACCTTTTATGATTACGCAGATAAGGGACTTGACGCCCAGCTTGCGGATATGCGGAAAGCGGAAAAATTTATATTTATGGAATACCATGCCATCGAGGATGCGGAAAGCTGGCACAGAATAGAAGAGGTGCTGGTGGAACGCGTAAAGGCAGGAGTGGAGGTCAGGGTCTTCTATGACGACATGGGCTCCATCGGCTTTATCAATACCGGCTTTGTAAAGAAAATGAGGGCGCTTGGCATAGAATGCCGTGTATTCAATCCGTTCTTTCCGGGCTTCAATGTGTTCCTGAATAACAGGGACCACCGGAAAATCACGGTGATTGACGGCAGGGTCGGCTTTACCGGCGGGTACAATCTGGCAAACGAATATTTCAATGTCACTCATCCTTACGGTATGTGGAAGGATACCGGCATCCGCATAGAAGGCGATGCGGTGCACTCCCTGACCGTTTCGTTTTTAGAGATGTGGAATGCCATGAGCCGTACCGTTTCCGAGGAACCGGAGCAGGAAAAATACCTGCAGGCGCAGCCCTACGAAGCAAAACAGAACGGCTTTATCCAGCCCTATGCGGATATTCCCATCGACGGGGAACAGGTGGGCGAGGAAGTCTACATCAGTATCATAAACAAAGCGGAGAAGTACTGCTTCTTTATGACGCCCTACTTAATTATAACGGACGAAATGACACACGCCCTGTCGTTGGCGGCAAAAAGAGGTGTGGACGTGCGTATCATTACCCCGGGCATCCCGGACAAAAAGCTGGTGTACAGTGTCACCCGCTCCTTCTACAATTCATTAGTGCGCAACGGTGTCAGGATTTACGAATGGACGCCGGGCTTTTTACATGCCAAAATGAGTGTGGCGGACGACCGCATGGCGACCTGCGGCACCATAAACTTAGATTACCGGAGCCTGTACCACCACTTTGAAAACGGCTGCTTTATGGCGGATTGTGAAGCCGTCACGGATATAAAAGCGGACTTTGAAAAGACTTTTACGGAATGCAGAGAGGTAACGGAGAAGTACAAAACCGGCAGAAGCGCTTCCTTACGGTTGTGGCAGTTGTTCTTAAGACTGTTTGCGGAACTGCTGTAAAAGGGAAAAAATCACGGCGGAACGGAAAAAGCAAGTTAATTATTTGTTAAAAATGATACGAATATCTTGCTTTTTTGGTAAAAATTTGTCATTTTCTTACTTGAAAGATTTAAGGATTAGAAGTATCATCATTAAGTCATAAAGAGAAGTTTGTACATGAAGAAACCTACATATTCATGTCGGAACAGAAAGGAGATGAATGGTAGATGGAAAAACTTGCAGAGGAGCTTATGTCCCAGTTAAACTGTGATACGGCCTTTACAATCCCTGTTTTGGGAGGCATAGGAGTTTCGGAGTCGGTAGTGGTAAGCTGGATTGTTATGGCAATTCTGATTATCTTTTCATTCTGCATGACAAGAAATCTTAAAGTGGAAAATCCGGGGAAAAGACAGGTTGTCATTGAAATGTTTGTCACCGGACTGCAGAACATTGTAAAAGGCATTATCGGAGAAGAAGGCGAACGCTATGTTCCGTATCTTGTCACTGTCATGATGTACATCGGTCTGTCCAACATCATCGGACTTCTGGGAATGAAACCGCCCACAAAGGATTTAAACGTGACGGGAGCGCTGGGTCTTCTCAGTATTTTTCTTATCCAATATGCCAACATTCGTGCCAGAGGCACCAAGGGATGGCTTAAGAGCTTTGCACAGCCGGTAGCGGTCGTAACGCCGATCAACATTCTGGAATTGTTTATCCGCCCCCTGTCTTTGTGCATGCGACTGTTCGGTAACGTTCTGGGCGCCTTCGTAGTCATGGAGCTTTTAAAGGCACTGGTACCGGTTATTATTCCTATTCCGTTCAGTTTGTATTTTGATATATTCGACGGATTTATCCAGGCATATGTATTTGTATTCCTGACATCCCTGTTCATAAAAGAAGCAGTGGAATAAACGGCATAAAAGGCCGGAGAACAACCAACAAGAATTTAAGACAAAAAGGAGAAAAATTATGAGTACACTTATTGCAATTGGTGCCGCTGTAGCGGTTTTCACAGGTATCGGAGCCGGTATCGGCATTGGTCTGGCAACAGGTAAGGCTGCAGAAGCGGTAGCAAGACAGCCGGAAGCAGACGGTAAGATTTCCAAGCTTCTGATTTTGGGATGTTCCCTTGCGGAAGCAACCGCAATTTACGGTTTCGTTATTGCGATTCTGATTATCATGTTCTTGAAATAAACGGGAAGGCAGGAAAGAATTATGCTTAGATTGGATATAAATCTGGTCTTCACCATTGTGAATATCGTGGTTCTTTATATCTGCATGAGACTGTTTTTATTCAAGCCTGTCAACAAAATCTTAAAGCAGAGACAGGATGCGGTACAGAAGCAGTTTGACGATGCAAAAGAGGCACAGGATAAAGCGGAAGCGCTGAAGCAGGAATACGAAGCATCCCTGACAAATGCCAGGGCAGAGTCCGACCGCATGATGGAAGAAGCAAAGAAAAAAGCAGATGCGGAATACGAGCGTGTATTAAAGAATGCAGACGAGGAAGCCGCCGCAAAGATGCAGCAGGCAGAGGAAGCCATCAAAGTGGAGAAAGAAAAATCCATGCGCAAGATGCAGGACGAAATCAAGGATCTGGTTGTGTCCGTAGCATCCAAGGTAGTGGGCGACCAGGTTTCCGCAGAAGACAGCAGCAGATTGTATGATGATTTTATTGCAGAAATGGGTGAAAAGAAATGACACAGACATGGAATAAAGAACATGCCGGAAACCTTTCTGCCGAGATTATTTATGTAGTACCCCCCACAGAGGAACAACTCGCAAAGATCAAGAGCTTCTTACAGGACAAGTACCGGACGGAAGACCTTACGGTATCCTTAAAAGAGGACAAAAATCTGTTGGGCGGTTTTGTCATCCGCATAGGCAGTGATGAATATGACTGGAGTATGCGCGGCAGATTGCAGCAGATTGGCAGAAAAATGATGGAAGGACCCGCCGGTGTGGACAGCATGCAGGATATCATTACCCTGCTCAAGACCGAAATCGACGAGTCGGCATTTGATACTGCCCGGCATGAAGTGGGTGTGGTTACCTGGATCGGTGACGGCATCGTAACCATAAAAGGCATTGAACATGCCATGTACGGGGAAATCGTTATCTTCGATACCGGTGTCAAGGGCATGGTGCAGGATATCCGCCGTGACGATATCGGCTGTATTCTGTTCGGACGCGACAGCGGCATGAAGGAAGGCACAAGGGTTATCCGCAGCGGCAAGAGAGCCGGTGTACCCGTGGGCGAAGGCTTCTTAGGCAGAGTTATCAACGCACTGGGCGAACCCATTGACGACAAAGGCGAAATCGTCAGCAACGATTACCGTCCCATTGAAAACGATGCACCCGGTATTGTAGACAGACGTTCCGTTTCCGTTCCCATGGAGACCGGTATCTTAGCCATTGACTCCATGTTCCCCATCGGACGCGGACAGCGTGAGCTTATCATCGGTGACCGTCAGACCGGTAAGACCAGTATTGCCACCGATGCCATCTTAAACCAGAAGGGCAAGGATGTTATCTGCGTATACGTGGCAATCGGCCAGAAGGCATCCACCATTGCCAAACTGACACGTACCCTGGAGGCGCATGATGCCATGTCCTATACCATTGTGGTAGCGGCAACCGCATCGGATCCCGCATCCTTACAGTATGTAGCGCCCTATGCCGGAACCTCTCTGGCAGAGTATTTTATGTATAAAGGTAAAGACGTGCTGATTGTATACGACGATTTGTCCAAGCACGCCGTGGCATACAGAGCCCTTTCCTTACTTTTGGAGCGTTCTCCCGGACGTGAAGCGTACCCCGGAGATGTTTTCTATCTGCATTCCAGACTTTTGGAGCGTTCCGCAAGACTGACAGAGGAAGCAGGCGGCGGTTCCATTACCGCACTGCCCATTATCGAAACCCAGGCGGGCGATTTGTCCGCATATATCCCTACCAATGTAATCTCCATTACGGACGGTCAGATATTCCTGGAGAGCTCCCTGTTCTTCTCCGGCCAGCGTCCCGCAGTCAATGTCGGTCTTTCCGTATCCCGTGTAGGCGGTGCGGCGCAGACCAAGGCGATGAAGAAAGCAGCCGGAAGCATCCGTATCGACTTAGCACAGTTTCGGGAAATGGAAGTGTTTACCCAGTTCAGCTCCGATCTGGATGAGTCCACCAAGCAGCAGCTTGCTTACGGCAACGGCTTAATGGAAATCTTAAAGCAGCCCCTGGGAAGACCTCTTTCCATGGCGGAACAGGTCATTACCCTGTATGCGGCTACCCATAAGAAATTTATGGACATTCCGAAGGACAAGGTAAAGAAGTTCCAGATGAAGATGCTCGACGATATCCGTGCGGCGCATGCCGACATCTATAGGGAATTAGAAGAAGGAAAGGTTCTTACGGACGAACTGGGCGAGAGAATTCTTGCGGCAGTGGAGGAAGTAAAGAGTAGTACCGCACAGTAAAAGAGCGGGAAATCAGGCAAAAGGGAAGAAAGGTAGGAGAATATGGCAAGTACAAAGGAAATCCAGACCAGAATGCACAGCATTCAGGATACCATGAAGATTACCAATGCCATGTATATGATATCTTCCGCCAAGTTAAAAAAAGCAAAAAAGACCCTGGACGCCGCAGATGACCATTTCTTTGCCATACAGGAGTCCATTGACAGGATTCTTAAGGACATACCGGATGTGAATACCCGGTACTTTGGCACGGACACCCCGGAAGAGAAAAAAAGGGTGGGTTATCTGGTAGTTACGGCGGACAAGGGACTGGCAGGTGCCTATAATCAGGATGTGGAGAAAAGAGTACAGAAGGAGCTGGATGCGGACCCCCGCGCGGAGCTTTTCGTCATCGGCGAAATCGGACGTACCTTCTTTGAAAAGAAAGGCTATCACATCCACCGGCATTTTCATTATACGGCACAAAATCCTTCCATTCACAGAGCCAGAGTGATTACGGAGGAAGTGCTTGTCAGGTACAACGAAGGCAGACTGGACGAGCTCTACATGGTTTACACCAAGAGCAAAAACGGACTGGAAAGCGAAACGGAAATGGTGAAGCTTCTGCCCCTTCCCCACAAGGAAGAAGTGCATACTGCCGAAGGCGAAGAAACACTGAAATACCTGCCCTCACCGGAGGCGGTGCTTGACAGCCTTGTACCTAACTATGTAACAGGTTATATATACGGCGCACTGGTAGAATCTTATATGTGTGAGCAGAACGACAGAATGATGGCAATGGAAGCGGCGACGGACAATGCCAAAGCCATGCTGCGTTCCCTGTCCATTGCTTACAACCGGGTAAGGCAGGCTGCCATTACCCAGGAGATTACGGAAGTTATTGCCGGAGCAAAGGCACAGAAAAGGAAGAAATCAAATGGATAAAGGAAGAATTGTGCAGGTTTTGGGACCTGTAGTGGACGTAGAGTTTGAAACAGATAATCTTCCATACATCAAAGATGCACTTGAAGTTAACAATAACGGCAAAAAATGTGTTATGGAGGTTGCACAGCATGTAGGACATCATACAGTCAGATGTATCATGCTTTCCTCCAGCGACGGACTTTGCAGAGATATGGAAGTCACCGCTACCGGCAGCGGCATTAAGGTGCCGGTAGGCGAAAAAACATTGGGACGTCTGTTCAATGTAACCGGTGATACCTTAGACGACGGAGAAAAGCTGGACGCAGAGGAAAAATGGGTCATTCACAGAGAGCCCCCCGCTTTCGCAGACCAGAGCCCTGCGGTGGAAATCTTAGAGACCGGCATCAAGGTCATCGACCTTTTAGCCCCCTATGCAAAGGGCGGCAAAATCGGTCTGTTCGGCGGCGCCGGTGTCGGTAAGACGGTTCTTATCCAGGAGCTGATTACCAATATTGCGACTGAGCACGGCGGCTATTCCATTTTTACCGGTGTCGGAGAGCGTTCCCGTGAAGGCAACGACCTCTGGACGGAAATGAAGGAGTCGGGTGTTATTGACAAGACCGCGCTGGTGTTCGGACAGATGAACGAGCCCCCCGGAGCACGTATGCGTGTAGCCGAGACCGGACTTACCATGGCGGAATATTTCCGTGACGTGAAGCATCAGAATGTGCTTCTGTTCATTGACAATATTTTCCGTTTTGTACAGGCGGGTTCCGAGGTATCCGCTCTGCTCGGACGTATGCCCTCCGCAGTAGGCTACCAGCCCACGCTGGCAACGGAACTTGGCGAGCTGCAGGAGCGTATCGCTTCCACAAAGGAAGGCTCCGTAACCTCCGTACAGGCAGTTTACGTGCCTGCGGATGACCTGACGGACCCGGCGCCCGCCACCACATTCGCCCATCTGGATGCTACCACGGTACTTTCCAGAAAGATTGTGGAACAGGGTATTTACCCGGCGGTAGACCCTCTGGAGTCCACTTCCCGTATTCTGGAAGCGGATGTCGTAGGTGAGGAGCACTACAAAACCGCCCGTGCGGTACAGGAAATCTTACAGAAGTATTCCGAACTTCAGGATATCATTGCCATCCTCGGTATGGAAGAGCTTTCCGAAGAGGATAAGATTACCGTTTACAGAGCCAGAAAGGTACAGAAGTTCTTATCCCAGCCGTTCCATGTGGCAGAAAACTTCACCGGCATTCCCGGTAAATATGTACCCATAAAGGACACTATCCGTGGCTTCCGTGCAATCATCAACGGCGAAATGGATGAGTATCCCGAGGCGGCTTTCTTTAATGTCGGCACCATCGAAGACGTCATCGAGAAAGCAAAGCAGATGAAAGAAAATTAGGGAAGGTGACAGGATGAGCAGTTTTGACTTACAGGTCATAGCCGTAGATAAAATCTTTTATGATGGCAAATGCAGACAGGTCGTTGTGACCGGTGTGGATGGCTCCATAGGCATCATGGCTCATCATGAAAATGCGGTCATCGCCCTGCAGGAGGGCTTCCTCAATATTGAAACCGAAGACGGCGAGTGGATAGAGGCAGCGTCCGGTATCGGCCATGTGCAGGTATTGGACAACCGGGTGGTTATCCTGGTGGACTTTGCCGAAAAGCCCGAGGAAATCGATGAAAAGAGAGCAACGGAAGCGCTGGAGAGAGCCAAGGAAGCCATGCGGCAGAAGCAGAGCATCCAGGAGTTCCACATGTCACAGGCGAATATCTCCCGTGCCATGGCAAGACTGGCGGCAAGACGGCATATGCGCGGCGGCGTATAAAGATTTAAGAATACGATAAATACAAATTTAAGCGGTTACTTAAAAAAGTAGCCGCTTTTTTTAACATTTATATTTAAAAAACTGTGAGACCTATGGTATAATAAATTCAAGGGATGCAGCTTGCAAATGTGTGCCGGCTGCATCCCTTTTTTCGGTATAAATCTGTTATACTGGGGATAGCAGATTTGCAGATTGCGAAAAGGAGGAAAAAAGAGATGAAGAAAAGAATAACCAGGCGTATACTTGCCGGTTTCTTAGCATTCCTGATGTTGTTTTCAACCGTAACATGGGATGAGCTGGCGTTTGCTTCAGTGGCAGCGGAAACCATAGAGAATACGGAAAACGGGGACATTTCCGACGTCGACAAAGAGCCGGTACAGGATGTTTCCGGCGGAGAGGATGTTTCCGGCGGGGAGGATATTTCCGGTGGGGACGAACCGATAGAGGAAAAGGCTTTCAGGGCATTCCTGTTTAAAAGTAAGGAAGACATGGAAAGCTACATAGGCGGACAGACGGATGATTCTGTCCTGAACCTGGACAGTGTTGTGGATGCGGATACGGTAAGCGATGCGCTGACCGCCCTGCAGGAAAAAGGCCAGGACGACGGCTATGCCCTGGTGTGCCAGGTGACGGATGTAGATCCCGGCAACTCCGCTGCTTATGAGGATATTACGGTAAGCAGTGATTTCAAGGCAGTGGTTCTGGACGGCACTTTGCTTATATCGTACTGGTGGGATGAGGAAAATAAGGTAGAATATACGATTTACCGGGGCGTGGAAAAGGAAGGAGACTATGACCTTTTTGCTACGGCTGATGAAGAAACCTTTTATGCCTTTACCTGGGGAGATTATGTAGACAAAACGAAAGCATTTACCATGGAGGAACTGGAAGAAAAGTATGTTGTCACCTTTACGGAAGATGCCCATGCGCCCCAAATGTGCATGAACAGTATTACCTTAGATACCGCACAGACGGCAGTGTATGTGATGACAGAACGGGTAAATCTGTTTAATGACGATGAAAACGGTTTCCGTATCGCGGTGAAGAATGCCGGCGGACAGTATGCTGATTTCTATCTGGTTGGCAGTTACCAGTATATGGAAAATAGCTTAAAGGGAGACGGCAACGTAAACCTGCACTTAAGAATCGGCGGACTGGATGCATCCGCAGTAAGTGGTTTCCATAAAATCCGGTTTGAAGGAAACGAAGACCTGACGTACAGCGAACTGCATCTGCGGGAAGCCGGTTATACCGACATTGACGGCTTAGAGGCGGTGAATATAAATGCCGCACTGATTTTAGACTATAGCAAAGACGGCGAAGAAACCAAGGTAGAAGATGCGACTCTCATTCAGATAAAAGGAGAGACGGCTGCCACCGAAGGAAACCATATCAATATCCGTTACGATGGTCTGTGCTTCGGCGAAGAAGACGGTAACCACCGTATGGAACCGAATGTAGGGGAAAAAGTAATTGACTTTGCAGACGGTGCGGGTAAATATGCAGATAAATTCCGTTATCACGGCAGACCCGTGGACGAAAACGGCTGTATTGCGGAAGATGCGGATGAAAGTCTTTACAGAGGATATGTCTTTAACAGCAGGGAAGACATGGACCTCTATATTAACGGCGATATGAGAGACGAAGCGCTGAATGCAGACAGTGAAGTATATGCAAGCTCCATGGATGCCGTACTTGCCAAGCTGCAGAATAAAGCCATGGGAGTGCATGTATTGATCCGTCAGCAGCAAAATGCGGAAGTGACGGAAACGACTACACTCCCGGCGGCATTTAAGGCGGTTGTAGTGGAAACCACCAGACTGGTTCCCCACTGGTGGGACGAAGAAACACAGACCGAGTACATAATCTGGCGTGCGCGGGAGAACGAGGAACAGCAGGAAAATGACCTGTATGCTACGACAGATGAAGAGAAGTTCTATGCGTTCAACTGGGAAAGCGGCATAGATGCTTCTGTGTCATACAACAAAGAAGACCTGCAGAAGAAATATCCCGCATGCTTTGAGCCGGATGATTACAATCCGGATATCAGACTGGACACAATTAACGTGGAAAGTGCGGAAACGGCTCTTTATTTTGTGGGAGATTCCGTTGCGTTACAGCCGGACGGAGCTACTTCTATCAAGAACAACGATACCAGCGGAAACGCAGTGGATGTGTATTTTGTAACGGGAAATGTACGGACAGGTAATTTTGAATGTTCGGAAGCAACCAATCTGCATTTACAGACACTTGAGTTCAGCACGGAAAATGCGAACCTGGATGTCCGGAATATTTATGTTGAAAAATACAGGGACAATACAGATGTCAATCTGAGTATTCTCTGTAAAACATCTCCCTACGTAAAGGCTCTGGAAGTAGGGGCAGGCGTAGACTTACAGTTCAATTTCAATTACTGGGACGCCGAAGGAAACGAAACGAAGTTAGATAATGAACAGAAGCTGTTGCTTATTGGAAGCCTGAAAATGGCGGACGATGACAGGAGTATCCGTTTACATTACGATGGCTTATGCTTTGAAGAAAATGACGGTGAACACCGTATGGAACCTGCAACAGGTGAAGAGGTAATTCGATTTTCCGACCAAAGCGCTGCCTATGCTTCCCGCTTTTTATACGATGGCTGTCGTGAAATTGATGAAAACGGCCGTGTGGGAACAAACGAAGCGCTTTACAGAGGCGTTCTTTTAGACGTAGCTACTTACAGTGCGGTCTGGAAGGAAGAATATAACGAGAGCTTTGACTCCGACTGTGTATTTTATGCAGACTCTCTGGAGGAACTGTTTGACCGGATGAGCCGGGGAAATCTGGAGAAGAAGCTTGGCTATGCGGCAGTCTGGACCCAGAACTGGATTCCTGGCGATACTTATGAGGATATCAATATTCCGGCAGAATTCAGGGGCGTCCTGTTCTTAGGAGACGGACACGAAGAAACCTGCTATATTGATGAAACCGAGTACCGTGTTTATACCATTTTCTACACCGAAAACCATACCGATGAAGAAGAGGTGCTGGTAAGGCGTTTTGCCATTCTGAAAGAAGACGAAGAGTACCGGGAAATCACGGATGGGGAGAACGGTCCCGAATTTAAGGATGACACGGTTTACACAAAGATAGAATTTGAAGCCTTAAAGAAAGTACTGCAGCCGAGGGAAGGCACCGGCGTTATTGTAAACAAGGCAAGCTTCCATACACGGCAGATTACCGTGAACAGCTGTACCGAAATCTGCTTCGGTACCGGCATTGAGATGCGGGAAAACGCCGAATACAACGCAGATGACGAATTAGTTATCAAGAGTGCGGACGGCACTTTACATGATTTTCAGATGGTAGTGAGAAATCTTTATCTGGCAGGACAGATTACCTGTTCCGACGAAGACCAGGCAGGACTTATTATCCGGGTGGAGGACCGTCTGCAGGCATACAGTGTAAAGGCGGGCGTCTTAATAGTAGCTACGCAAAATGAGGAAACCGCACATGTAGATTACATTGCTCCACTGCACATTAAAAACTGGATTCATATTGCGAATGAAACCTATATGGGTATCCTGGACGACTACCACGGCGTATTGTTCTATACCGCAGAACTGAGCCTGGATGCCGCGTTAAATTTCAATTATGCGGACACCGGTTTCCCGGTACGCGGAGAGACGGTCATGGTAGGCGGACTTTCCGGTTCCCACGAGGAAAGAGTGGAAAACTTCGTAATATATGACCGTGCACATGATAAAAACTATGAAATTACGGCAGACGGTGTGGCAGCCATGGGCAAGTATTCCGTCATTCTCTTTAATTCCGAAGAAGATTTGGATAAATGGACGGAAGAATGGGATGACAGTACCATTGTCGAGCAGTACGACGAAGAAAACTTACAGGATGCTCTTGATCTGGTAGAAGATTATAAGAACGACTGCTATGTACTGGTGGTTACCTGGGATGAGGTAAAGGGCGCCGACAGTGTGGAAGTGCCGGAAAATGTAAAGAAAATCACCTTTAACGGCTGGGACGGTAAGGACTTTGCATTAAGAGAAGTGGTAATGGAAAGCAGCGATACCATGCTGCAGATTGACAGCGCACTTGTTTCCGATGACGGTACATTTACCGTTATCTGGTTGGATGGCGGTGACGGTGAAATCTTCTTTGCTGCCGCACAGGAAAAATTAGAGAAGGTGGTATCCTGTGACGGTGACGGAGACGATGCCGGCATACTTCTGGTACCGAAGGAAGCAGAGGTAGTACTTCCCTTCATTGAGCACTTCCGTGCAGTAGTATTCCAGGGTGGTACACTTATTCTGACAGCGGAAAAACGGACGTATCAGTTTGCATATATTACCCTGGAAGCCGAAAGCAATTTAGTGCTTCCTTCCTATAATCCGAAGCATGTACCGGAATTTGAAAAGATAGAAACCCAAGGCAATGCCCTGAATGTTTCCTTTGAAGGTACTTCTGCCATGGATTACGGCAGCCGGATTGTAAAATATACAGACTGGGAATATGAAGATACCATGAGGCGGTACTTAAGAGTTTCTCTTCCGTTTGGTATATTGGACTACGAAGGAACCTTAAGAAAGGTTGCTATACCGGAAGATAATTCCCTGAATTACCGGTTCACATATGAAGATACGGCGGATACCGTAAAGACGGCAAGTGTTGTTTTAAGAAGGGATTCCGATGCGGATATTCCTTTAGGGGATAAGTACATTGGGGTATCCGACAGCAGTACGGTTTACCGCAATGCGGTAAGTTCTGTGACAGTAGCAGCAGGCAGTACGGATGATGTCTACTTGGTAGAGATAGGCATTACCAAAAACTTTGGTCCGCAGGAGCTGTATCTCTGGTACACCTCCGAAAAGGAAAGCTTTGTCATCGGCAAGTTAGAGGTATTCAAGGAAGTAGAAAATGTTAAGGTTGTTAAGGTTTACGATTTGGAACCGGTAACGTATTCCTACGGAATGCCGGAAGAAGAATCCAAGTATGCATGGGCTATTTTCCCGAAGAAGGTGAAGGTACTGTTATCCGACGGCAGGACGGTGGAAATCGGACGCTATGATGTTAAGGATGGTGGACTGACCGAAAAACCTGCGCAGACCACAACCTATACTCTGACAGCGAAGCTATATGACAGCTATGAATTTGCGGATGGTGTCAGCGATATGGTTTCCTACAAGGTAACGGTGGAAGGAAAGCCTTATGAAATTATACAGCAGAGCGGACTTCCCGCAGGAACGCATACTCTGGAAGAATATAAGAATTCCCGAGAATTTGTTTTTGTAAGTGACACAGGAGAGGAAGTTACCTGGCATTACATGTATGATGACGGCGAACAGAGCAGCTTCAGTGAAGGCATTTCCAATAAGACAATGGTATTTGATTTGCCTTATCTGCTGGAGCAGGATGGAAAGGTTACCGTCCGGTTATACATTGCCGGAGATGATAAACATCCCTCAAGCCAGATTTATACTTTTGAATACAGCGTTTCTTATGATGATTACAACATTACCGTAGAAACCATTCCGGCGCAGGAGTATACAGGCGCACAGATTAAGCCTGTGGTGAAGGCTTACGACGGCGACAAGCTGCTTACGTTAAACAAGGATTATACCCTTTCCTATAAGAACAATATCAATGCGGCAGCCGCAGACAGCGAGAATGCGCCTACCGTAATTCTGAAAGGAAAAGGCGCGTACAGCGATACCATTGAAATTCCGTTTACTATTAAGTCCAAGTCCTATTTTACGGATATATCCGGTAAAACGTTCCTGCCTCTTACCGAAACAGACGGCGTATGGACTGCGGATTTAAAGGATGCCAAGATTGTGGTAAAGGACGGAAAGAAAGTCCTGAAAGAAGGCACGGATTATACCGTAACCTACAGTGTATATACCGGTTCAGATTTTAAGAAAATGGACTCTTCCGTTGTCATATGCACAGAGAATAATACAACAGCATTGATTGAGGTAAACGGTAAGGGAAATTATGAGGGAGCTGTCATTTTCCATAATGTAGATTTAAGCTGCCGGACAGACTTTACCAAGGCAAAGATTACGCTGGCACAGAGCAAGGTAACTTACATGGGAGGCAGAGAACTGGATAACCGCAACCCGGTTACCGTGAAACTGAACGGCAAGGTTATTGATGCAAAGTACTACGAGGTATCTTATGCAGACAATGACAAGCCCGGAATGGCTACCGTTTATGTATCCGCTAAGGATGAGGTGGACGGAGAAGCCAATATTTACGCCGGCATTATTTCCGCGACCTATCCGATTGTAAGAGCTAAGCTCAGCGAAGCGGTATTTGACAACAAGGGTAAGATTGCCGACAAAGAATATGCATTCGGAGAACCGGTAACGGTGGAAAACGGAGAGGATTACCTCTTAACCGGACGCAGAGCGGACGGTACGGCAAATACCATGATACTGACCGAAGGCGTGGATTACGAAGTTACTTATCAGAAAAACATAAGTGCCGGAACCGCAACTGTTATCTTTACGGCACTGGACAGCGGTGTCTACACCGGCAGTGTGAAAAAGACCTTTAAGATTGTAAAACCGGCATTGTTTGTAAAGAATGCTTCCACTAAAAAGATGGAATTAAATGAAAAGCTGGAAATCTTAGTGGTAAGCGAAAGCGATATTTTCCGCACAGTACTGAGCGGAAGCAATATGGGCACCATGGGCTCCCTTACCTTTGAGGAGCTTGGCGTCACACCGGAGGTTTATGTAACATACAAGGGAGTGACACTTAAGGAAGGCGTGGATTACAAGCTGACGGTTGCCAACAATAAGGCGGTCAGCACCTACGACAAGAACGGCAATCCTGCGAAGTATGCAGCCATCACCATTACGGGTATGGGCAATTTCACAGGCACTCTGAAGGGCAGCTTAAAGGATGTACCGGGACTTACCTATACCGTAGAGCCTCGGTGGCTGATGTGCAGGGATTTGAATAATCCGGATGCCACAGCAAACTGCGGTGAAGAAGTTTTCTGCAGCATTCCTTCCGTTGTCTATAAGAAGGGCGACAAGACCGTTTACAAGCCGGCGCCGGTGATTACTTCTTACAATACCGGCAAGAAGCTTTCCACCGGTAAAGATTACACGGTTACCTACCTTGACAACACCAATAAGAATATTCCGGTGGATGAAAAGACCGGACTTCCCACCGAAACCGTGTACCAAAAGGTAAAGATTGAATTCAAGGGCAATTACCGCGGCGAAGCAGTATGTACATATGCCGTAACACCGCTTGACTTCAAAAAGCTCATTGTGACAGTGGATAAGCAGACCTATGCACCGGGCGAGGAGGTTCCTCACAGTGCCATTCATGTAAAGGTAAGCAAGAACAGCAAGGAAGAACTGAAAGAAGGCGTGGACTACACCATTGTCTGGGATACAGGCAGATTTAAGGTAGGCACCGGAGAAATTTGTATCGAAGGTATGGGAGCTTACAGCGGAACCCGCATCATAAAATACACCGTGGAAAAAGCAAAGCTTGACTGGGAGGATGAAAACTTCCGTATTACCATAATGGGTAATAATATATACGGAGAAGAAAACTCCACCGTTTACATGGATAAGAAGGGTGCAGCGCCCGGTATCCATATCTTATACGGACACCGCGTTCTGAAGGAGGGCGTAGACTATACGGTTTCCTACACGAACAACAAGGCAGTTACCACGGACAGTAAGCCTGCCACCTATAAGATTACCGGTAAGGGTGACTTCACAGGCACCATAAGCGGTACTTACAAGATTGTTCCGAAGTCTCTGCATAACATCGGCTGGGGTAGCGAATGGGATATGACGATACAGCCTTTGGTGTACAGATCCACAGCTAAGAGCTACAACGTAAAAATTGCCCTTAAGCAGAACGGTGTTCTTTTAAAGGAAGGCAAGGACTACCGCATTGTTTACGAGAAAGACCAAAGCGGCAAGTACGCAAATGATGCTTCCTATTTCACGGAAGAAGCGGTTACGAATGGCTGCAAACTTACCTTTACGGTGGAAGGCATGGGCGATTATTGCGGTACAGCTACATGCAGCACTGTCGTGCTGCCGGTGGCGATAAGCAAGATGAACATAACCTTTGGCAGTTCGCTGTACTACGGGGTAACCGACCCGGATGAAATCTTAGCGAGAGCGAAAATTACCTACAAGATAGGGAAAAACACCTATACACTGAGTGAACAGTTAAGGGATATTTTGCTGGTTGAGGTACAGAATGTTTCCGTAAATGGTCTGAACGGTAAGGCGGTACTGGACACAGGATTGGGAGTAGGTTCCAAGAACTTCACCTTCAAGTACTATCCGAAGAATGTAAACAGACAGAGGTTGTAAAGTAGTATGTAAAAAACATACTGCCGTAGGGCACATACTGCCTTAGGCACATACTACCTACGGCACATACTACCTGCGGTAGTAGAAAATAGCGAAAAGGATGCAACCAGCGATGCAATCGGCTGCATCCCTTTTTGCGTGTTTAGCGGCAACAGGGAGATAAGGGGAATTACTAATTGTGAAAAGGAGAAAAATGCGAAAAATTAAAAAAATCATAGGAATCAGTATTGTTTTTGTGCTTATTCTGTTTGGTTTATCACGGATGAATAGGTGTGGAAACAATTCTCCGAATCGTGGAATACCATATGATAAATTTTCACGTGCCATATATAGAGAAATGGGGGATGACATTTGGTATTATTACAAGAATAAGGGACGGTCAGGAGAGAAGGAATATTATTACATAATAGAAAAGTGTGACAGGGATACCCTTACCCGCTTTTCAAAGGTTTTGAACGATCTTGCACAAGAGGAAAAGAAAAAAATAGCCATATATGTGGAAGTGGAAAATACTCATGGGTCAGAAAGCGTGCTTAGTCTGAAGAATTATTCCAACGATAATTCCGAACAGGCAGACTATGAAGGTTTTTATGCACTTTCAACATCTTATCTTGATAATACGGCACAGGAAAGTCTTAAGGATCCGCAAACATATACAGGGATAGAAGGAATCAAATATCTAAGAATTGATAGTGAAATGCAGAAAAGAGCCGAAGAACAGGGAATAGACTGGTATGAAATCTGGCCGGATCTGGAAGATGTAGTGGTATACTAACAGACAGGGTGCTGCAACAGGCTCCCTTAAGCTGTTTGTATAGAAAATATACAATTTATGTGGAAGATCAATATGAGTGGATTAGGGAAAGGTAGGGGGATGAAATGCGAAAAATTAGAAAAATATGGATAGGTATAATAATTGCCGTAATCGTGTATACCTTTTTCGCATCGGAAATATGTGGAAGCAGATATCACCCGACTCCTCAAATACCAAGAGATTTTTTCTCTTACAAAATATTTAGAGAAATGGGCAATGATATTTATTATTATAAGAGAGAAAAAGGAAACTCAGGTCAAATAAAGTATTTTTATGTAATTGAAAGATGTGATAGGGATACAATCAATCGTTTTTCGAAGATTTTGAACGTACTTGGAGAAAAAGAGGAGAAAAAAATAGCTGTTTATGTGGAAGCAAAATTTACATGGGGGTTGTCAAGTACATTTAATCTGAAGAATTATTCGGATGATAATTTGGAAAAGCCAGATTATAATGGCTTCTATGTACTGACGATAGCCTATTCGGAAATGCTTGACGAAGAAACACTAAGGGATCCGCTGACATACACAGGAATAGAAGGAATACGGAAATTAATTATTTCGGAAGAGATGCAGAAAAGAGCTGAGGAGCGGGGGATAGACTGGTATGAAATCTGGCCGGATCTGGAAGAGGTAGTAGTAGATAGGGTGCCATGAAGGGCACCCTTAAGCTGCTTACATCGGAAATATACCATCCGCACGTCTTATTATATGGCAGATTAATGTGGGAAGATTATGGAAGGGGGAGGGCTAAATGTCAAAAATCAAAAAAATTATAGGAACCTGTATCATTATTGCATTTATTCTATTTGGTTTATCACGGGTAAATGGGTGCGGAAATAACTTTCCTCGTCATGGAATACCGAATGACAAATTTTCTTATGTCGTATGTAAAGAAATGGGGGATGACATTTGGTATTATTACAGGAAAAAGGGACGGTCAGGGGAGAAGGAGTATTGTTTTGTAATAGAAAAGTGTGACAGGGATACCCTTACCCGTTTTACAAAGATTTTGAACAATCTTGGGCAAAAGGAAAAGAAAAAAATAGCTGTATATTTGGCTATTGAAAATGCGCATGGGTTAGAAAGCGCACTTAATCTGAAGAATTATACCAACGATAATTCCGAACAGGCAGACTATGAAGGTTTTTATGCACTTTCAACATCTTATCTTGATAATACGGCACAGGAAAGTCTTAAGGATCCGCAAACATATACAGGGATAGAAGGAATCAAATATCTAAGAATTGATAGTGAAATGCAGAAAAGAGCCGAAGAACAGGGAATAGACTGGTATGAAATCTGGCCGGATTTGGAAGATGTAGTAATAATAGATTAACAAACAGGGTGCTGCAACAGGCACCCTGTCCGGCAAGGACAGGGCGGAGGGAGAATTACATGGAACAGAAACGGATTTGTAAGCGTTGCTTACTACGGGAATACGACGAAAAGGACTATAAGGAAAAAATAGAGCGGGTGCTCAAGCTGATGAAAGAAAAGGAAAAGGTGCCGGGAGAACTGTATGAAAAGCGTCTGCAGGTGTGCGGACAGTGCGAAAAATTAGCGCAGGGCACCTGCTTAAGCTGCGGCTGTTATGTGGAGCTGCGGGCGGCTGCCCGGACGGGAAGCTGTCCCTGTCAGTACTGGTAAGTCGTTGTCCGATTGGAGCATGTGCGACGAAACGGAGCAGACAGAAGGCAATTGAGGAGTTATACCGTCTAACGGTTAGCAAAAGCTAACGGAAAGGAATGGAAATGAGGATATTTTGACTCTGCGTATTTCCATTGCCCGGGCAATTCTTAAGAATGCGCCCATAAGGAACTGATTTCCGTGGAAGGCTGTTACCGCGAATTCATTCAGATCAGGGAAAAAGCCGTAGGATGGAAAATATAAGGTATAATATCTATACTTTGTCCGTTGACGGAATGCCGCCCGGATGATACCTTAAAGATAGCGGCAGCTTTATACAGGTTTATACAGGCTGTACCGGGTATGATAAAGAACAGGAGGGCATGACATGTATCGGTTATATACAAACCCCAAAGAAAAATCAGGGCATATCCATAAGGAGCTTCAGGGGCATTTTTCGGAGCATCTGGGAAGGTGCATTTATGAAGGCATTTATGTGGGAGAAAATTCCCCCATCCCCAATGAAAACGGCATGCGGAAGGATGTTGTAAAGGCGCTGCGGGAAATGGGCATTCCGGTGCTTCGGTGGCCGGGCGGCTGCTTTGCCGATGAATACCACTGGATGGACGGCGTTGGTCCCAAAGACGGAAGAAAGAAAATGATAAACACCCACTGGGGCGGCGTGGTCGAGGATAACAGCTTCGGAACGGACGAATATATGGAGCTTTGCAGGCAGCTTGGCTGCAAGACCTACATCAACGGCAATCTCGGCAGCGGCACTGTACGGGAAATGAGCGAATGGGTGGAATATATGACGCTGGACGGCGTTTCCCCCATGGCGGATTTAAGAAAGAAGAACGGACATGAGGAGCCTTACCGGGTGGATTATTTTGGTGTGGGCAATGAAAGCTGGGGCTGCGGCGGCAACATGAACCCGGAGTTTTACGGCAATCTCTACAGACAGTACCAAACCTATGTGCGCAATTACCATCCCGACCGCCCCATTCAGAAAATTGCCTGCGGACCGGGCACGGACGATTACAACTGGACGGAAGAAGTGTTAAAAACCACGCACAGGGGTAATCCGTCGGCGCATGGCTTTATGGACGGGCTTTCCCTGCATTATTACACGGTGCCCCGCGACTGGGAGCACAAGGGCAGCGCCACGGACTTTGACGAAAAAGAATGGTATCTTACCTTAAAGAAAACCCTTTATATGGAAGAACTCTTAAACAGACATTCGGCAATCATGGATAAATATGACCCGGAGAAAAAGATTGGACTGATTGTGGATGAATGGGGCACCTGGTACGACTGTGAGCCGGGCACTAATCCCGGATTTTTATACCAGCAGAACACCATGCGGGATGCACTGGTGGCAGGCATTAACTTAAACCTTTTCAACAAGCACTGTGACAGGGTAAAAATGGCAAACATTGCGCAGCTTGTGAATGTACTGCAGGCAGTTATCCTGACGGAAGGGGAAAAGATGCTTCTTACTCCGACCTATCATGTGTTCAAAATGTACCGCTGTCATCAGGATGCCGAGCTTCTGCACAGCAGTCTGGAAACGGAGCTTATCGGTGCGGAGGAAGAAAACAGGGTGCCGAACTTAAACGAGTCCGTATCCCTGGGAACGGACGGAAAAATTCACATTACCCTGAATAATCTGTCCGTAAACGAGGATTATGAAATAGAGGCGGTATTTGCGGAAACGGTACTAAAGGCGGTGGAAGGAGAAATTCTTACGGGAAATTTTGCCGCACACAATACCTTTGCAAATCCGGATGCCGTGCATACGGAGAGCTTTACGGGAGCAAACATACGGGACAATAAAATAAAATTTACCGTACCGGCATGCAGCGTGCTGCATCTTGCCGTGAGTGTGGCGGAGTAAACATGGACAATACATTTGATTTTGATACCCTGCATGACAGGAGAGGAACCGGTTCCTTAAAATGGGATGTGGAGGAAAAAGAGCTCCCCATGTGGGTGGCGGATATGGATTTTAAGACTGCACCCGAGATAACGGAGAGTCTTGTGAAAAAAGCATCCGAAGGGATTTTCGGCTATTCGGTGGTGCCGGGAGAATGGCAGGAAGCCATTCAAAACCGTTGGGCGAAGTACGGGCTTGCCATGGAAAAAGAGTGGCTGATCTTCTGTACCGGCGTCATTCCGGCGGTTACCTGTGCCGTAAAGCGGATGACCAATGTGGGAGACAATGTGGTGGTACAGACGCCCGTTTACGGTGTGTTCTTTAACTCCATTGAAAACCAGGGCAGGCATGCACTGGAAAATCCCCTGATTTACGACGGCCTGCGCTACTCGGTTGATTTTGCGGATCTGGAGAAAAAGCTTTCCCATCCGCTGACTACACTGATGATTTTATGCAATCCCCAGAATCCGGCGGGCATTGTCTGGAGTAAGGAAGAACTGGCGCGCATCGGGGAGCTTTGTAAAAAATACCATGTGACGGTGCTTTCCGATGAAATCCATTGTGAACTGACCGTGCCGGGTGTTACCTATACTCCCTTTGCATCGGTTTCGGAGGTCTGCAAAAATAACAGCATCACCTGCATTTCCGCCAGCAAAACCTTCAATCTGGCAGGACTGCAGTCGGCGGCTGTGATTATCCCCGATGAAAGAATCCGGCAGATTATGAACAGAGGACTCAATTCGGATGAGGTAGCGGAGCCAAACGTGTTTGCCATGGCGGGAACCATTGCAGCCTACACCAAAGGAGATGCCTGGCTTACCGCACTCAGGGAGTATTTATTTAAGAACCGAAAGATTGTGGAGGAATTCTTAAAAAAAGAGCTGCCGCAGCTTGTAATGACACCGCAGGAGGCAACGTATCTGTTGTGGATTTATGTGGGAAATGTGGCAGAGGACTCCGGAAAGCTCTGCGATTTTATCCGGAAGGAAACCGGACTTTATATGTCCAAAGGAGAAGGCTTTCGGGGAAACGGGCGCCTTTTTGTCCGCCTGAACATTGCCTGCCCGAAGGAGCGTCTGCTTGACGGACTCGCCCGTTTAAAGAAGGGTGTGGAATTATATTTACAGCAGTCTGGCAACCGCCAGTAATATTAAAAGCAGCCCGCCGATAATTCCCGGTTTTATGGGAAGACGGCCGGCTGCTTTGTTGCCGATATGGCTTCCCGCAAGGACCATGAGCGCTCCGAAAATCAGGGAGAACAGAAAGACCGCAGCGGTATGCGTACCGGCGGAGAGAGAGGCTCCGAACCCGGCGGCGCAGCCGTCTAAGGAGAGGGCGGCGGACAGGGACAGAGCTTCCTTGGCAGAGATACTGTGGGAGTTGTCTTTATCGGCATTGGCAGGCGAAGAAGATTCGAAAAGCTTAAGCACACCCAAAAGAAACAAAATGCCGAAGCTTAAAAGGGTAGTAAAGCCGGGAGGAATAAAATCCTTCACGAAGGAGCCGGCCAGCATGGAGAGGCCGGTAATCAGGCTGCCGGTAACAGAGATAATCCCCACGGAAGAGAGGGGGATTTTTATTTTGGAGGTTCCGTAGGAAAAGGCGGCAATGAAGGAATCGACGGAAAGGGCCAGAGAAATCGCAGCGGCTTCCAGAAAGATACGAAGAACGGACAAGATACCGCATCCTTTTAGTGATTTACTGTATTATATGTGGGGAAAAAGAATGTTGAGCTCGACATTTTAAAATCAAAATGACCACAGGGGGGAGCCTGCGGTCATTTCGATTGTGTAAAAGGGGAATTCTTCCGGAATTTTGCTAATTAGCAGTTTCAATCACTTGAAACAAGTTAATCATAATACAAAAATCTTGCTTTGTCTACCCCCTTTTTAGAACGTTTTTGTATTTTTTTTAACACAATCTTTACACCGGATTTACATGTTAAGATAACGTCCTTCTTCCACAAGTTCTTCGGGCAGTGGTTTGCCTGCATTTTCCACACGTTTCACAAGTAAATCGTATTTGTGGAGCTTTTGCGCCTGCTTGATTTCCAGTCTGTCCAGCATCTCCTTGTAAATGGGGTTGGTGTTCAGCCTGTCCCGGATTTCTTTGGAGAAGGTACAGTAGGTAAACAGGATGGAACGGGCGGGCTTTGTCAGACGGGGAGAACCCGCGGATTCAAACAGTACATAGGAAATATAGTCCCGGATAAACATTTCCTTGAAACTGCCGCGCACCTTACGCAGTCCCGTCTTGATGCTTTCCTTGGCATCCTGGGATAAATCGTGGTTCCTGCGGTAGAACTGGATGTAATCGAAATATTCGCTGGTGAGGGAGCGCTCGGACAAATCGTTCCAGCGGGCGCCCTGCACACGTTTGCACATTTCCCAGCGGTACTCCGCAGACAGATGCAGGATGGAAGTATAGGCATCATCTAAATAGAAAATCGGCATGATGAAACGTGCCGGGGTGGAACGGCGTTTGCCTTCAATTTCCTGCCACATGATGCTGCGCATACCGATGCCCGGAACTAAAATAAAGTCGGGAAGGACACGGTTGTGGAAAAACTCCTTCGGAATATTTGCATCCGTGTTTGAATAGGTGTATTCCCGGTAAAAGAGGCTGTAGTCCACGGACTCAAGCTGCGTGAGGGAACGGGAAATGAAATCTGCCGTTACAAAGGCGGAGCCCGGCTTCTTTAACAGATTGTGGTCGGAAAAGACCGGACAGAAAGAAGCAATGCGGCCGAAGGTGATCTTGGTGACGGCCGGGAACATGTTGGCAAATTCATAATCCACCTTGGCAAGATTGTCCTTCATAAGGACGAGCTCCTCTTCGGCGGTGATGGCGCCGGTAACCTTTTGTCTGTGTATGTAGTCTGTATAGTCCATATCAAATTCGTTTCGGCTGGGTTCTTTTTCTCCGTGCAGAATGGCGAGAAGCCAGTCGTAGAAGGTGTAAACATTGGTGTGGGGCGTGCTTCCCAGGTACTTCGCAAGGTGGGCTAAAAATTCCGCATTTTCCGGTCCGGCAAGACCTTCATCCACATAGCCGAAATAAAGGAACATGGATACCGGCAGCGGGATGAATTTGGATTTGCTTGCCCGGAGGAAACAGGACTTATACAGCTCAAAGTACATGGAAGTAATATCCTGACGGATTTTTTTCGCCGCAGGCTCCTCACTGTTTCGGTCGGGCAGGAGCCGGTAATCCGTAATCAGGGTGCGGAAGGCGCCGGCAAATTCCGGTTCCGCTTTCACATAGGTAAGAATAATGTCTAAGGAATTTTTCAGCTGCGGCATAAGCGAGGTGGTGTCCGCAGGCTGGAACACGGGCTTCTGTACAACCACGGGGGCTGCGGCTTCCTCTTCTTCGGCTTCTCCCTGCAGAGGACTATCCTCCGGCAGAAGCAGCATGACCTCGTCCATCTTTTTTAAGGAAGAAAGAAGTGACAGGGTATCCTTACAGACATTGCCGACGAGAACGGCAGCCACATCCGGGTGAGCGGAAAGTAAATTGCTTTTTTCCTCCGTGGCTTCGTAATAACGGAACAGGCAGCCTATCTGCCGGAAAGCGGAACGGCTGAAAATGGAGCAGTAGTCCGTGTTTTCCGCAAGGAAACTTTTTAAGGAAGCAAAATCGGTAACGGCACAGGGAAGAAGGGAGGAGTTTTCCAGCGCCTGCGCCGTCATGAAGTGGGTGGAGCCAGACAGCTCGCAGATGCCGAGCACATCGCCGCCGGAAAGCGTGTATTCGCCGCCGGGAAATGTGAGGGAAAAACTTCCGCTTATAATAAGGAATAATCCGGTAATCGGTTCACCCTGGGAAAATAGTACCTGTTCGGGCTTTAACGTCAACATAAAAAAGAACCTCCCATACATAGAAAATTATAGGAATATTATACCTTTTTTATCGGAAGAGTACAAGAAAAATACTGTTAAGAAACACTTAGCGGCAGAATGTAAAAAAAACTGTACTTTTTTAGAAAGTATGTTACAATGAAAATACATGAGTGTCATTTTTTATGGGGGTATGCGGTTTGGAGAAGGATATCGAATACAGACGAACGGTCATGGAAGGATATAAAAATGAAATAGAGCCACTTTTCTGGTACATTCCCTGGCTGGAGTCAAGGTACGGTAAAAAGGTCAGCAATTCTTTTACCTGCGACAATTTCTCCGAGAGGACAATGACATTTCCGGTATATGAGGGAACCCTGCTCCGCTTTGTGGGCGATGTACAGCAGACAAGCCTTATGGACAGGAATTACCGTTATCTGTATACCAGATACCGGATCCATACTCCTGAGGAGGAACGGCATCTGATTGAAAATGTAACCATAGCGGACATGGAAATCCTGACGGGTATTCTGTCCCGTTACATATTAGAGGGCCGGACAAAAGGTATGGTATGGCCGGCAGGCGTGGAAGAGGGTATTTACCTTGCCATCCTGCGAAAGTTCCAGGAGTTGTTCCGGAAATGGTGCCAGCCTCTCAATCAAAGCAATCAGCAGGAGTAAAAGTGTATGGGCGAAAAGTCATTGCAAAAGAAAAAATACATATTGGAAACAGCCAGAAAGGTATTCATGGAAAAGGGCTACAAGAATGTGACCATGAAGGACATTGTGGAAGCCTGTGATATCAGCCGCGGCGGTCTTTATCTGTATTTCAACAGTACGGCGGAGATTTTCCGGGAAGTGCTGCATATGGAGTCCGAGGAAGCGGATGATGTGTTTTCCGACAGCATCAGGGAGGATGCCACCGCTACGGAAATCCTTGCCCTGTTCTTAAAGGAGCAGAAAAAGGAGCTTTTAAGCAAAAAGGACAACCTTGCAATCGCAACTTATGAATACTATTTCGGTGAAGATGTGCCCAAAAAGGACAATATCTTAAAAAGACAATTCGACTCTGCCGTAAAGATTATTGAGAAGCTGATTGAAACCGGCGTGGAAAACGGAGAATTTTACTGTGAGGACTGCAGAAGTGCTGCCCGCAACATCATGTTCTTATTGGAAGGACTTAAAATTTCCGCCCATACCATCGGCGTAACACCGGAAATGGTGGACAGGGAGTTACTCTTTATCCTGAATGGATTAGGGGTAGAGGAATAAATAAATATTTAGGAGAAAGGCTTGGTTAAAGCAGAATGGAAAAAGTAAGACGTATCTATGTGGAAAAAAAGGAACCTTTTGCGGTAAAAGCAAAGGAACTGCATGAGGACCTGAAGAGCTACCTTGGCATGGAAGGCGTGGAGAAGGAGCTGATTCGCTATGACGTGGAAAATATCTCCGACGAAACCTTTGAAAAAGCATGTCACAGTGTTTTTGCGGAACCACCTGTAGATGACCTTTACAGAGAAGAGCTTCCTTTACAGGAAGGCGACAGAGTATTCGGTGTGGAATTTTTACCCGGACAGTTTGATCAGAGAGCCGATTCAGCGGTACAGTGTGTGCGCTTCTTAAAAGAAGACGAAGAGCCCATTATTCGTACGGCTGTTATTTATGTCATTTCCGGCAAAATTACGGATGATGAATTCGCAAAAATCCGTGCCTACTGCATTAACCCGGTGGATTCCAGGGAAACCGATATGGAAAAGCCCGCTACCCTGATCCAGGAGTTTGCGGAGCCTGCCGATGTGAAGATATTTGACGGATTTTCTTCCATGGAAGAAAACACATTACGCGATTTATACGATTCCTTGGGTCTTGCCATGACCTTCAAGGATTTCAAGCATATTCAGAATTATTTTGCAAACGAAGAGCACAGGGACCCGTCCATGACGGAAATCCGGGTGCTGGATACTTACTGGTCCGACCACTGCCGTCACACCACCTTCTCTACGGAGCTTACCGATGTAGAGTTCGGAGAGGGTTATTACCGTGCTCCCATTGAGACCACTTACCAGAGCTACCTCGATACGAGAGAAGAAATTTTTGCCGGCAGAAAGGACAAGTTTGTCTGCCTGATGGATTTGGCGTTAATGGCAATGCGCAAGTTAAAGAAGGACGGTAAGTTAGAGGACATGGAGCAGTCCGATGAAATCAATGCCTGCTCCGTTATCGTTCCCGTGGAAATGGATTATGACGGGGAAAAGGTGACCGAAGAGTGGCTGGTATTCTTCAAAAACGAAACCCACAACCATCCGACCGAAATCGAACCATTCGGCGGTGCGGCTACCTGCCTCGGCGGCGCTATCAGAGACCCTCTGTCAGGCCGCGGTTATGTATATCAGGCAATGCGTGTGACCGGTGCGGCTGACCCGACCGTTCCCGTATCCGAAACCCTGCATGGCAAGCTCTCCCAGAAGAAACTGGTCAGAGGTGCGGCAGCGGGCTATTCCTCCTACGGCAACCAGATTGGTCTGGCTACCGGCTATGTAAAAGAAATTTATCATCCCGATTATGTGGCTAAACGTATGGAAATCGGCGCCGTTATGGGCGCTGCTCCGAGAAAGAACGTCATCCGTGAAAATTCCGACCCGGGCGATATCATCATCCTTCTGGGCGGACGTACCGGACGCGACGGCTGCGGCGGTGCAACCGGTTCTTCCAAGGTACATACCGATACATCCATCGAAACCTGCGGCGCAGAAGTACAGAAGGGTAATGCTCCCACCGAGCGTAAAATCCAGCGTCTGTTCCGCCGTGAAGAGGTCAGCCGTCTGATTAAGAAGTGCAACGACTTCGGCGCAGGCGGTGTGTCCGTTGCCATCGGCGAGCTGGCCGACGGTCTTGTGGTGGACTTAGACAAGGTGCCCAAGAAATACGCAGGTCTGGACGGTACGGAGCTTGCCATCTCCGAATCCCAGGAGCGTATGGCGGTTGTGGTAGACCCTAAGGATGTGGAAACCTTCTTAGGCTATGCGGCAGAAGAAAACTTAGAGGCGGTTCCCGTTGCGGAAGTTACAAAGGAGCCCCGTCTTATCTTAAACTGGAGAGGCAAGGATATCGTAAACTTATCCCGTGCTTTCCTGGATACCAACGGCGCCCATCAGGAAACCAAAGTTTCTGTGGACATTCCTTCCGAAGAAGACAATTATTTTGACAGGATTGCAGTTGATAAAGTAGAAGAAAAAGTTAAGAACGAAGATGTAAAGGGCGCATGGCTGGCACTTATGGGCGACTTGAATGTCTGCTCCCAGAAGGGTCTGGTGGAGATGTTCGACTCCTCCATCGGCGCAGGCAGCGTGCTGATGCCTTACGGCGGTAAGTACCAGCTTACCGAAACACAGGCAATGGTGGCAAAGCTTCCCGTACTCCGCGGAAAGACCGATACCGTTACCATGATGAGCTACGGCTTCGACCCGTATCTTTCTTCCTGGAGTCCCTACCACGGCGCGGTTTATGCAGTAACAGAGTCCATGGCAAGAATCGTGGCAAATGGCGGTGATTATAAGAAAATCCGCTTTACGTTCCAGGAATATTTCCGTCGCATGACTTCCGACCCCGAGCGCTGGAGCCAGCCGTTTGCGGCTCTTCTGGGCGCTTACGACGCACAGATTGGTTACGGACTTCCTTCCATCGGCGGCAAGGATTCCATGTCCGGTACCTTCAACGATATTGATGTACCGCCCACCCTGGTTTCTTTTGCAGTGGATGTGGCAAAGGACAGCGATGTGATTACACCGGAATTAAAGACAGCCGGAAACAGTCTGGTGCAGTTCTCTATTGAGAAGGACGATTACGACATTCCGGTTTACGAAAAGGTTATGGAGTTGTACGACAGCATTTCCGGCCTGATGAAGAAGGGTATTATTGTTTCCGCTTATGCACTGGACAGCAACGGTCTTGCGGCAGCGCTCTCCAAGATGGCATTCGGCAACGGCTTAGGTGTAGCGGTTGACAAAGAAGTGCCTCTGCGTGCCCTGTTTGAAAACGGACTGGGTGATATCGTAGCGGAAATTGCCGCTGACAAGCTGGAAGCACTGGCAGCAGCCGATGTGGACTATATGACGGTCGGCAAAGTGACCGAAGAAGCAGCCTTTACCTATAAGGATACAGAGATTTCCTTAGAGGAAGCGCTGGCAGCATGGAAGAAGCCTTTAGAAAAGGTATTCCCCACAAAGGCAGTAAAGGATACCACTCCCATTGAAACCAGACTGTATCACAAAGAACAGATTTATGTATGTAAAAATAAGGTGGCAAAGCCTACCGTATTCATTCCGGTATTCCCGGGTACTAACTGTGAATACGACAGCACCAGGGCATTTGAACGCGCCGGTGCCAACGTAGTCACCAAGGTATTCAAGAACCTGAGCGCAGAGGACATCAGAGAGTCCGTGGATGCTTTTGAAAAGGCAATTTCCCAGGCACAGATTATCATGTTCCCGGGCGGCTTCTCCGCAGGTGACGAACCGGACGGATCCGCTAAATTCTTTGCCACCGCCTTCCAGAATGCCAAGATTAAGGAAGCGGTTACAAAGCTTTTACAGGAAAGAGACGGTCTGGCACTGGGTATCTGCAACGGCTTCCAGGCGCTGATTAAATTAGGACTGGTTCCCTTCGGTGAGATTACCGGACAGACGGCAGAGTCCCCGACCCTGACATTCAATACCATCAACCGTCACATTTCCAAGATGGTTTATACCAAGGTAGTTTCCGATAAGTCTCCCTGGTTAAGAGAGGCGAAGTTAGGACAGACCTACTGCAGCCCTGCATCCCACGGTGAAGGTCGTTTCGTAGCAAACAGGGAATGGCTCGACAAGCTGTTTGCAAACGGCCAGGTAGCAACCCAGTATGTGGATATTGACGGCAATGTTTCCATGGATGAGGAATGGAATGTAAACGGTTCCTATTGCTCCATCGAAGGTATTACATCCCCCGACGGCAGATGCTTTGGCAAGATGGCGCATGCAGAGAGACGCGATACTTCCGTAGCAATCAATATTTACGGCGAACAGGATTTGAAAATCTTTGAAAGCGGTGTCGCTTACTTTAAGTAATATCCGGAGCTTCCCGGCAAAAACCTCTGTCTTTGGCAGAGGTTTTTTTGACAAAATAAAAATTTTTGAAAAAAGTTTAAAATAAAAAAAGGATTTTGGGTAGTAGACGCAGAATATTATAAATAGAGAGTATTTTTTGAGAGTTTGTTGTTGTGCATGTTCATAGTATGGGTCCACATAATCGGACAGAAGGAGCAAAATGACAATAAGAGAAAATCTGGAAAAGTGGGAGCAGGAATATTTAAGCCCCTACGCTACGCTCAGCATGAATTCCCTCGGCAGAGAACGGGAAGAGGAGCAATGTGACATCAGACCGGTATTCCAAAGAGACAGGGACAGGATTTTGCACTGCAAAGCTTTCCGCAGACTGAAGGATAAAACCCAGGTGTTTTTAACCCCCGAGGGCGACCATTACCGGACAAGACTGACGCACACACTGGAGGTTTCCCAGAATGCCCGCACCATTGCCAAGGCACTCAGGATGAATGAGGACTTAGTGGAAGCCATTGCGCTGGGACATGATCTTGGACATACACCCTTCGGTCACGCCGGGGAAAGAGCACTAAACGAGGTCTGCCCGTTCGGGTTTGAACACAATGTGCAGAGTGTGCGTACCGTGGAAAAGTTAGAGAAAAACGGTCAGGGGTTAAATCTTACGGTGGAAGTAAGGGATGGTATCTTAAACCACCAGACGGACAGCATGCCTTTTACCTTAGAGGGGAAAATCGTCCGGCTCTCCGATAAGATTGCCTACATCCACCATGATATGGATGATGCCATCCGGGGCGGTATCTTAAAGGAAGAGGATGTGCCAAAGGACATTGCGGATGTGATTGGGTACACCACCGGAGAAAGACTCGACCACTTTATCCATGACATTGTGACGACGAGCTTCGGAAAAGACGATATCCGTATGTCCGAGCCGGTGGCGGAAGCCATGAAAAAGCTCAGACAGTTTATGTTTGAACGTGTCTACCAGAATCCGGAAGCCAAGAGCGAGGAAGGCAAGGCGGAAATGCTGATGAAAACACTGTATCATCATTTCTTAAATCACATTGATGTGCTGCCGCCGGATTTCCTGCGCATGATTGACGAGGGCGAAGAACGGGAACGGGTGGTATGCGATTATGTGGGTGCCATGACGGACCGTTTTGCCATTGCCACCTACGAAGAGATTTACATTCCCAAGTCATGGCACGGCTGATTGACGCGCGGACAAAAAGAAAGGTTAGGTTACATATGTATTATCCTGAGGAAATCGTAGAAGAAGTCAGGATGAAAAACGATATTGTAGATGTTATTTCCGGATACGTGAAGATACAGAAGAAGGGAGCAAGCTATTTCGGACTCTGCCCGTTCCACAATGAAAAATCTCCTTCTTTTTCCGTATCCGGTGCCAAGCAGATGTATTACTGCTTTGGCTGTGGGGCAGGAGGTAACGTCTTTACTTTCATCATGAAATATGAAAATTACACGTTTGCGGAAGCAGTGAAGCTTCTGGCAGACAGGGCCGGTGTGAAGCTTCCTGAGTTAGAATACACGGAAGAAATGAAGGCGAAGGAAAATCACCGGGCAAGGCTTCTTGCCGTAAACAAGGAAGCGGCGAAGTATTACTATTACCAGCTCCGTTCCAAAAAGGGCGAGGTGGGCTACCGCTACTTAAGCGAACGGAAGCTGAGCGAAGAAACCATGAATAAGTTCGGTCTGGGGTATGCCTCCGATGGGCTTGTGAGGTATCTTCGGGAAAAAGGTTATGAGGACAAGCTGATTATTGAGGCGGGACTTGCCGGATTTAATGAAAAAAGAGGTATTTACGACAGCTTCTGGAACCGGGTTATGTTCCCTATTCAGGACATCAACCACCGGGTTATTGGATTCGGCGGCCGGGTCATGGGGAAGGGAGAACCCAAATACTTAAACTCTCCTGAAACCCCCGTTTTTGATAAAAGAAGAAACCTCTACGGATTTAACTTTGCAAGGACGGCGCGTACCGGCAACATCATTTTGTGCGAGGGCTACATGGATGTAATTTCCATGCACCAGGCGGGCTTCACCCAGGCGGTGGCGTCCCTCGGTACGGCGTTTACTTCCGAACAGGCGCTGCTCTTAAAACGCTACACGGACAAGGTGCTTTTGGCTTACGACAGTGACGGCGCCGGTGTAAAGGCAGCTCTCCGCGGTATCGGTATTTTGAAGCAGGCGGGGCTTTCCGGTAAGGTTATCAACATGCGTCCCTACAAGGATCCGGACGAGTTTATCAAGAACCTCGGCAAAGAGGAATTCCAGAATCGGATTGATAATGCGGAAAATAGTTTCCTGTTTGAAATCCGTATCATGGAGCAGTCCTATAATCTGAACGACCCGGACAGCAAGACCCGCTTTTACACGGAAATTGCCAAGAAGCTCTGTGAGTTTGAAGTGGATGTGGAGAGAGAAAATTACATCGAAGCGATTGCGGAAAAATACCACATCGGTTTTGAAAATCTGCGGAAGTTAGTCAATTCCTATGCAGCGAAAAACGGCATGGTGCAGCCTGCACAGAAGCCGAAGTCGGGACTGAATAAGAAAAACAGCCAGGAAGACAACGGCAAGAGAGTGCAGAAGCTTCTGCTTACCTGGATTACGGATTACCCGGAGGTACTTCCGAAAATCACCCGTTTTATTACCCCGTCCGATTTTACGGAGGAACTGTACCGGAAGGTGGCGGACAAGCTGTTTGCGGATATTGAAAACGGCAGGTACAATCCGGCTTCCATTATCAGCATGTTTGAGGATGAAAATGAGCAGAGGGAAGCAGCCGAGCTTTTTAACACAAAGGTGGAAGCCATTACCACAAGCCAGGAAAAGGAACGGGCTTTTCACGATATTGTGTATGCGGTAAAAAAGAACAGTTACGAATTTTATTCCGGTAAATTGGGAAGTGATGTAACTGCATTAAATCAGGTAATTGCAGGGAAAAAGGCATTGGAGGAACTGGCAAAAACGCATATTTCCCTGAATTAAGGCTATAATACTATTACGTTTCGAAAGGATGGAAACACCAATGGATGAAAACACAAAGGCAAAGTTTGAGGAGAAGTTAAAAGAACTGTTAAACATTGCAAAGAAGAAAAAGAATGTACTGGAATATCAGGAAGTCTCTGATTTCTTTAACGATATTCCGCTGGAGGACGACCAGTTTGATAAGGTTATAGAGTATCTGGAGCAGAACAATGTGGACGTGCTTCGTATCACGGATGACGATGATGTGCCCGATGAGGAAATGATTCTCATGGACGACGAAGACGTGGATGTGGAAAACATTGACCTTTCCGTTCCCGACGGTGTCAGCATTGAAGACCCCGTCAGAATGTATTTAAAGGAAATCGGCAAGGTGCCTCTGCTTTCCGCAGAAGAAGAAATTGAACTGGCAAAGAGAATGGAACAGGGCGACCAGGAGGCAAAGAAGCGTCTGGCGGAAGCAAACCTGCGTCTGGTTGTCAGCATTGCCAAGAGATATGTGGGCAGAGGTATGCTGTTTCTGGATTTAATTCAGGAAGGCAACTTAGGTCTTATTAAGGCTGTGGAAAAATTCGATTACCGCAAGGGATACAAGTTTTCCACCTATGCAACATGGTGGATCAGACAGGCTATCACAAGAGCCATTGCCGACCAGGCGAGAACCATCCGTATTCCCGTGCATATGGTGGAAACCATCAACAAGCTTATCCGTGTCAGCAGACAGCTTTTACAGGAGTTGGGCAGAGAACCGTCCCCGGAAGAAATTGCGGCAGAGATGAACATGCCCGTGGAAAGAGTGCGTGAGATATTGAAAATCAGCCAGGAACCCGTTTCTCTGGAGACTCCTATCGGTGAAGAGGAAGACAGCCATCTGGGCGACTTTATCCAGGATGACAACGTACCCGTTCCCGCGGATGCGGCAGCGTTTACCTTATTGAAAGAGCAGCTTGTGGAGGTACTGGGTACCCTTACCGAAAGAGAGCAGAAGGTGCTCCGTCTGCGTTTCGGTTTAGATGACGGCAGAGCCCGCACCCTCGAGGAAGTCGGCAAGGAATTCAATGTTACCCGTGAACGTATCCGGCAGATTGAGGCGAAGGCGCTCAGAAAGCTTCGTCATCCGTCCAGAAGCCGTAAGTTAAAGGATTACTTAGATTAAGGACAAGCTATGGAATTATCGAAAAGACTGCAGGCAATAGCCGATATGGTGCCGGTGGGCAGCCGGGTGGCAGACGTGGGCTGTGACCATGGCTTTCTTTCCATTTATTTATACGAAAAGGGAATTTCTCCAAAGGTGTACGCCATGGACGTGCGGGAAGGCCCTCTTATGCGGGCGAAGGAGCATGTGGCGGAATACGGATACGGGGACTACATAGAATGCCGTCTTTCCGACGGGGTGAAAGAGCTTGAAACAGGGGAAGCCAATGTGCTTGTCTGTGCCGGTATGGGCGGCAGGCTGATGGCAAAAATCCTCGGCGACAGTTTGAGAAAAGTAAGTCTCATGGACTGGCTTATTCTGCAGCCCCAGTCAGACCTTGCTTACTTCCGTCGTTTCCTAAAGGATAACCGCTTTGTTTTCCAGGAGGAAAACATGGTGAAGGAAGACGGAAAGTTTTATCCCATGATGCGGGTTATGCACGGTGTGGGCGCCTGGTACGGCGGCGAATTTCCCGAAAGAATACAGGATGCTTACGGTCCGCTTCTTCTTGCGGATAGACATCCGGTTTTGGAGGATTACTTACGGACCGTGTATCAGCGGAACGAAGGTATCCTTGCGGGACTCGGCGATGCCAACCGGGACAGAAGAGAGGAACTTTTAAAAGAGCAGGCGGATATCCGGTACTGTCTGGAGAGATTTTAGAAAAGAGGGGTTGGCTATGAAGTGTACGGAAGTAAGGGAACGGCTGGAAATTCTTTCTCCGCCCAAGTTTGCGGAAAGCTGGGATAACGTGGGGCTTCTCTGCGGCAGGGCCGGCAAGGAAATAAAAAAAGTATATATAGCGGTGGATGCCACGGATGAGGTCATAGAAAATGCCATAGATGCGGAAGCGGATCTGCTTCTGACACATCACCCGCTGATTTTTTCACCCTTAAAAAAAGTAAATGATGAGAATTTTATCAGCCGCCGGATCGTAAAATTACTGCAGGCGGATATGTGCTATTATGCCATGCATACCAATTTTGATGTCATGGGCATGGCGGACGCGGCAGCGGATACGTTGGCGCTGAAGGACAGACAGGTGCTGTACGTGACCTTTGAAGACGAAATTGCCAAGGAGGGCATCGGCCGTTTCGGACGCCTGCCGGAGGAAATGACACTGGCAGACTGTGCCGAATATGTGAAAAAGACGTTTCAGCTGCCGGCGGTCCGGGTGTATGGGGAACTGTCGGACGTGATTTCCGTGGCAGCCGTTTCTCCGGGTTCCGGTAAATCCACGGCGCAGAGTGCCGTAAACGCAGGTGTGGATGTGCTGATTTCCGGTGACATTGACCACCACTTAGGTATTGATCTGGTGGCGCAGGGTGTTTCCGTTATCGATGCGGGACACTACGGTCTGGAAAAAATATTTGTGCCCTATATGCAGGATTACTTTAAGAAGGAAATGCCGGAAATTGCAGTGGAAATTGCGGAAGAAAAAAGCCCCTTTGCAGTGATTTAGGGACTAAAAGGGTTACAGGAGGTATGGATATGATAACTCTGAAGGTAGAAGGTGTGGAAAAGCAGTACCCAAAGGGTGTGACCTTTGAAGAAGTGGTACGGGAATATCAGGATAAATACGACAACCAGATAGCGCTGGTCTGCTACAACGGAAAAATAAGGGAGCTTTTCAAAAAAGCAAACCGGGACGGCGAGGTGCGTTTCTTTACCATGAAGGACGCCATCGGCCAGAAGGCATATGCCCGCACGGCGACCATGATGCTTTTAAAAGCTGTTTTTGATACGGAAGGAAGTGTTCTGGCGCAGAAGTGCCGCGTGGAATTTACCGTAGGCCCCGGTTATTATGTAACTGCGGGGGATTTTGCCATTACACCGGAATTTGTGGAAAAAGTGAAAGTTAGAATGCAGGAGCTTGTGGAACTGAAAATGCCCATGATTAAAAAGTCCTACGATTTGGAAGAGGCTATGGAGCTGTTCCGCGAGTGCGGCATGGAGGACAAGGAAAAACTGTTCCATTACCGCCGTTCCTCTTTTGTGAATATCTACGAAATGGAAGGCTTTTACGACTATTATTACGGTTTTATGCTTCCCAATGCGGGATATGTGAAGTATTTTGATCTGATTCCGTATAAGAAAGGAATGCTTCTTATTCTGCCGTATGCGAAGGAGCCGGCCGTTGTGCCGGGAAGACCCGACCGGGATATGCTTTTTGAAACTCTTTCCGAAGCGGAAAAGTGGGATAAAAAGATAAACATTACAACCGTGGGTGATTTGAATGATGCGGTCTGCGCCGGAAACATCAGTGATATGATTCTGGTACAGGAGGCAGAGCAGGAGAGGCGGATAGGAGAAATTGCCAAGCAGATTGTGGCAAGAGGCAATGTGAAATTTGTGATGATTGCCGGACCTTCTTCTTCCGGAAAAACTACCTTTTCCCACAGGCTTTCCATCCAGCTCCGCACGCAGGGGCTGACTCCGCATCCAATCGCCCTGGACGATTATTTTGTAAACAGGGAATTTACCCCGCGGGACGAAAACGGAGATTACAATTTTGAATGTCTGGAAGCCATTGACGTGGAGCAGTTCAATAAGGACATGACGGCATTGTTAAACGGGGAACCCGTGGAAATGCCCACCTTTAATTTTAAGACCGGACAGAGAGAATACAAGGGCAATACCCTGAAGCTTGGAGCAGAGGACGTACTGGTTATCGAAGGCATCCACGGCCTGAACGATAAGATGTCCTATACGCTGCCTTCCGAAAGCAAATTCAAGATTTACATCAGCGCACTGACCAGCTTAAACATCGATGAGCACAACCGCATTCCGACGACGGATGCCCGCCTGCTCCGCCGGATGGTACGCGATGCCCGCACCAGAGGGGCTTCCGCCAAGAGAACCATCCAGATGTGGCCTTCCGTGCGCCGGGGCGAAGAGGAAAACATTTTCCCGTTCCAGGAGAGCGCGGATGCCATGTTTAATTCCGCTCTGGTTTACGAGCTGGCAGTCTTAAAGCAGTTTGCTGAGCCTCTTCTTTTCAATATCGGCAAGGACGAACCGGAATATTTTGAAGCCAAGCGGTTACTTAAATTCTTAGGTTATTTCCTGGGAGTCAGCAGCGAGAGCCTTCCTAACAATTCCATATGCCGGGAGTTTGTCGGCGGTAGCTGTTTTAATGTGTAAGGTGTGATGCGCACCCCGCGTTGACGGCGTGCGAGTGATATGTTATACTAATGCTTCGTAAAAACAAGTAGGACAGACAATCGCGGCCACGTAAGTGGGTGAGGAAAGTCCGGGCTTCATAGGGCAGGATGCCGGATAACGTCCGGTGGAGGTGACTCCCAGGCCAGTGCAACAGAAATAAACCGCCTCACTTGCTGAGGTAAGGGTGGAAAGGCAGTGTAAGAGACTACCGTCCTGCCGGTAACGGCAGGAGCCATGTAAACCCCATCCGAAGCAAGACCAAAAGAAAACTATAGGCTTGCCCGGCCTGTTTTCAGGTAGGTCGCTTAAGGCTGCCGGTAACGGCAGAGTTAGATAGATGATTGTCCAACGACATAACCCGGCTTATCGTTCTGCTTGTTTTTTCAAAAAGCCCGCCTTGGCGGGCTTTTTGTGTATTTGGCGGTGTTTACGTGCCAATGGGAGAAAAAGTGCAAGGCACGTAAACAGGCAATCTGTTAATCGAAGAGGGTGAAAAGAAGGTATATGGACAAACAGAATAAGCAGCAGGCAAGGGCTGTAAGGCTTTTGACTATAATAGCGATAGTTATCATTATAGCAACCATCGGTATTTTAGCCTGGCGGAGAAATGCCGATACAGAGCAGAAAAATGAGAATGATTATATGTTAAAAATAGAAACTCCGTATTTGTCGGGACAGGGAGTTCTTTATTCCTGCGAGGGAGAAAACGCCTATATCCTGACAGCCGGACATATGATGCTGGGAATGAATATAGGGGCAGAGTGCAATGTTACATCCGGCATATCGGGAGATACGAAAACAGCAACGCTTCTGTATCTTTCTGAAAATGCGGATATTGCGATTCTGCAGGCGGCAAAGGATGATTTTAAGGGAGCAAGACCGGCAGCCTTTGAGGTATCCCGTTATGATGCGCTGAAGGAAGGGGATACGGTCCGTTTTCTGTGCTATGAAGAAGGTACGGATGTCTCGGTGACGGAAGGAACTGTTACCGATACCTGGATTTATCTGGATGATTTCGGTATCAATATGATGCTGGTGGAAGCTAAAACCCATTCCGGCATGTCGGGATGCGGCGTTTATGATGCGGAAGGATATCTGGTAGGGATTTTGTGCGGCAGCAGCGAGGACGGAACGGAGGCTGCCATTCTGCCCCTATCCATTATAAGGTCAGAAATTATGCAGGCGGGCATATAACGAATTGTCATTGCAGACAGAAAGCAGAACTTCCAAGAACTTCCAAGACATGAAATATCCGTCTTGTAACATGTTTGCAGATTGTGATACAATGTCAAGTGCAGTAACCTGCATGTGAGATATAAAAGGGCAGATGCAGTAACCTGCATGTGCGATATAAGAGGGCAGATGCAGTAACCTGTATTGCAATACGGAAGGGCAGATGTAGCATGGGTAAAAAAGCAGATGAGAAAACCAATGTCATGAGAGTGCTTGACCAGAAAAAGATTTCTTATAAAAGCTATTGTTATGCGGAAACCGGTGCGGTAAACGGCATGGAAGTGGCAGAAATCCTAAAAGAAAATCCCGATACCGTGTTTAAGACGCTGGTAACGGTTGGGAAGACAGGCAGTCATTATGTGTTTGTGGTTCCGGTCAACAGGGAACTTGATTTGAAAAAGGCGGCTTCGGCAGCCGGGGAAAAGAGCATAGAAATGTTGAAGGCAAAGGATTTGCTGCCTCTTACCGGCTATGTGCACGGCGGCTGTTCGCCCATAGGAATGAAAAAGCTGTTCAAAACCTTTATTCATAAAACGGCGGCAGACTATGAAACCATTTTATTCAGCGGCGGAAAAATCGGTTATCAGGTGGAAGTGTCACTTGCCGATTTGCAGAAGGTAATACCGGTGCAGACTGCCGATATAACAGAGGAGTAATGGCGAACTCGCAGGGAAAACACGTTGACAAACTGTTTTCCTCTGCATAAGCTAAGAAAAAGAAGGATATGACATCATGGGTTTTATAAAATTTATCAAAGAAGAAATGCAGGTAATCAGGGAGCGGGACCCGGCAATGCATTCCAATATGGAAGTGTTTTTGTACCCCAGCTTCAAGGCAATTATTTATTACCGCATTGCACATAAATTGTATGAAGGAAAGCATTATTTCTGGGCAAGATGGGTTTCCCAGAAAGGGGCCAGAAAGACAGGTATCGAAATTCATCCCGGCGCCCGGATCGGCAAAGGATTGTTTATCGACCACGGCAATGGCGTGATTATAGGAGAAACGGCCATTGTAGGTGATAACGTAACTCTTTATCAGGGGGTTACCCTCGGTGGTACCGGTAAGGAGCACGGAAAACGTCATCCGACCCTGTGCAACAATGTTATGGTAAGTGCGGGAGCCAAGGTACTGGGTTCCTTTACCATAGGTGAAAATTCCAAGATTGGCGCGGGCAGCGTGGTGCTGGAAGAAGTACCGCCCAATTCTACGGTGGTCGGTGTTCCCGGACGCGTTGTAAAACGGAACAACCAGTCCGTACCGAGAGAGGATATGAACCAGATAGACCTTCCGAACCCGGTTCTCGAGGATATTCAGAGACTGCAGCATAACAATGAAGAACTGCAGAAACGCATTAAGGATTTGGAAGAGGAGCTTTCTTTATTACGCAGACAGTAAAACGAGGCTTCGAAAGGAGGAAACTTATATGGATTTTATTAAGAAAGTGGAAGAAACAGCTACCAGCAAGGGGAAGGTGGTAGCAGACAAGGCAAAGCAGCTTGCGGAAATTGCCAGTCTGAAAAGCCAGATTGGAACCTGCGAAGAGGTGATTAAGAAAAATTATGCAGAAATCGGAAAGCTGTATTACGAAAATTATGCGAATTGTCCGGAGAAGCTTTTTGAAAAGCAGTGCAGGGCGATTGCCAATGCACAGACCGGAGCCAAGGAATTAGAACAGAAAATTAAAGACATTAAAGGTGTGTAAAGAGGAAGGGAGGAAGCTTAGTCTTCCTCCCAATGATACATTTTTCCTTCCGTTTCGTCAGCTAAAAATGAGATACGCTGTTCAATCTCGGCGAGTTCCTTTTTGAGCCGGGGATAAGTGGTGGCATCCTTGTAAATAAAGAAGGCGGCTGCAAGAAGCAGGAAGGCGGTAAGACCGGCGGTAAAAACTTTACTGACGCCGAGCAGGGGGAGCGCCTGATACAAGGTAGCAGCACTGCCGAGCAGGGTGACGATGGTTCGCAGATAGGAAAGGTGGGTACGTTCCGCAGCAAGCCTGCTGTTATTCAAAGCAAGAGAGGTACGGACCTTGGACAATTCTGTACGTTCTGTTGCCATATAATTTTGATTAATGGCCATAGCTTCATTCGTAGGCATGGTTTCCTTTTTTTCTAACATGGTCTATCTCCTTTTCTTTTTATTTTATAACCGAAATCCGAAAAACACAATCTCCATTTAGAACACAAACAGATTTAACCGATGATATGCAAAAGGCTGCGAATGATACTCTGAAAAGTGCCTTTCATATACTTAAAATAAGCGGGCATAATATGCCTTGTAAATGTGGCATATCATGTACTTCTTTGCTTCCTTTTTACTTGATATGATTACGTTATCATGCAAAAAGGCAGGATATGACAGGATGAAAGAGAAGAAAAATTGTAATGTGGAGATTGGAAAAAGGTTAAAACGAATTCGGGAAAACATGAATTATTCACAAGCCGGATTTGCAGAGATTTTAGATGTCAGTGACGACCATTACCGCAGGCTGGAAAGCGGAGCCAGTGGACTTACCGTAGAAAAACTGCAGCTTTTATTTGAAAAGTTACACGTAGACAGCAACTACCTGGTGAATGGGCAGAAAAGGGATGATTTTGACCTGGATGCTTATCTGGCAAGCTGTGACCGTGAGAAAAGAGATGAGCTGCTGACAAGATGTTTGGAATACATCGGAAAACTGGTAACCAGATAATCAACTATTCAGTGTGTAGCGGCATGACAATGAATGGTGTGCTGCCGCATGTCGGGGAATGACGGATACAGGCGGGAGAGGTACGAAGAAAAGTTATGGAGGAGAGAGAAGCTTTCCGGGAGTTTTATTTGAAGTACGCCAAGAAATTGTATCGGGTAGTGGAACGTTTGCAGGAGATACAAGAGGGTAAAGTGGGAGATATTACGGAAGATGTTGTGCAGGAAAGCTTCCTGCTGGCATTTGTTAAGTGGGATGAAATCCGGAAGTCCGGTAAACCGATGGGATGGCTGGTGGTGACGGCCAAGTATTATATTTATAATCAAATAAGGATGAAAGACAATCAGACGATTTCTTATCAAGAGAAGGATATGATTAAAAATATAGGCGTCACGGACTCAAATCTGGATTTTATTGATGATAGTCAGCTTTTGAGGGAAACGCTGACAGAGCCGGAAGAAAGAGAAATGTTCACTTATTATCTGTGTGGATATAAGTCAGCGGAAATTGCAGAAAAACTGAACATGAATGAAAATACGGTGCGTGTAAAGATTAAGAGAATGAAGGATAAGATAAGGGGAAACTGGAATGAGAGCAAGCAATAAGCAGACTTCGGAATGCGGAATGGACCGGAATTCCACGGAAGAACTGATTAAACAACTGGAAAACCGGCTGGACCGGCTCACCGGTCAACCGGCGGAGGATATGAATGAAGAGGAAATAGAAAATATATTAAATCTTTTGGATACGTTAAAGCCTCTGCCCGGCGGAAAAGCTTTCAACCCGGAGGAAGCCTTTGAACGACTGGAAAAGGATTATCTGGATAATCCGGAAAAGCTGGAGCAGGCTTCGGAAGATGCGGACAGGGCGGAACTGAAAGCAGCTTTGCGGGAGAAAGCTATGGACTCTGCCGATTCGGCAGAGCGGAAAGCCGCTTCCGGGAAGCATCGCCGTTTCCGTGTACTGAAAAATATAGGAATTGCCGCTGCTATTATGATTCTGATATTTTCCGGTCTGAACCTGGCAACGTACGCTACGGCAAGGAAAGGCCTGTTCGACCTTATCATCAACCGCAAAAATACCATGTCCAACATGTATGTAGGGGAAGGGGATATGGGTATGGAGCATGAAGTGGTGGAAAAAGAAAAATATACTTCATGGGATGATGTGCCGGACGAAATCAAAGAAGGGGTATTGCTACCGACCTATATTCCGGATGGAATGGAACTGGAAGAGATTGAGGTGATGGGAACAGAACCGGTTAGGTTAGAGGCAAAATATATTGTCTTGGAAAATTCAGCAATCTATATTAAAGTTTCTATTCAACAGTTTGGTGAGATAAAAACAAAAGATGAAATAACTAATCCTCAAGCACAATATTGTGGAAGTGAAGGGATAAATGGGATGGAATGTTATTTATACAGTATGGGAAAAGAAAAAATTTACGTTTTTACTAATGAAGAAATTTTGTATTATTTATATGGAACGGTTTCGGCTGAAGAAATGAGAAAAATCATTGATTCTTTGTAAAAATAAAAAACTTTGCGAATTTTGCAAAGTTTTTTATTTTTTTGTAACAAAACAGGACTTTAAACACATATATATAATAGGGGGAGAAAAAACATATAATTTCATTTAGGAGGAAAAACAATGAAAGCAAGAAAGAAAAAAAGAGTTTTGTCACTGTTGTTGGCTGCTGCTTTAAGCCTTGGGATTTTACCATTGAATGTTTCAGCATCCGAGTCCGCTTTAGCTGCTCCAGAAGAAATGCAGACTTATATTACCAATGAGAGATTAGAAAATCCGGATGTCATTATGAACGGAAATCCTCAGAGCGGAAGCTTGCAAAGAGATGCCAGTTATTTGGTAAGCTGCAATATTTCCGCTGCATTTATGGACTATGGTTTACATATTCAGCTTGAAACGGGAACAACTAAAACGGCATCGGAGCTTGGTGTAAAGGACATTAAGGTTCAGCAGAAAAATGGTATTTTCTGGACCACCATTGCAACTTCGGGGGGCGGTTCTATTACAAATGATGACTGGTATATGAGTATATGTAAATGTACCAATGCGGTTGATGGGGAAATCTACCGCATTAAATGTACACATTTTGCTTACATAGGAGGTAAATATTATCACTATGACCACACGTCAGATCCATTTACATATGTCAAACCCTGATAAGGAGAATTCAAATGAAGAAATACCACCTAATTACGAAAGCAATTAATGCTGCGGGATACGATGCACTTTGCGCCACTCTGGAGTTGGAATTATTACCGGATGGACAGATACTCAGATTTTATGATGTGCCGGAAGACATCTGGTATGCCTGGAAAGGGGAATCCATGGCAGAGTCATATTTTAATCGACATATATTCGGTAGATTCGAATCGGAATTACTGGAAGCGTAAAGACATCTTTATCCATAGATTGTGGTCCGATATGTTACACTAAATAATATCAAAAACGACATTCTCCGGACCACAGGGTGTATTAGGGTTTTGGACAGCCGGCCAGCGTGCCGGCTGTCCCTTTTAAATCAGACAGAAGAGGCAGAACTTTGAATTGGTACACGAACAGCTTCGTACTTGACAGTGCCGCAAAAATGCGATAGAATGCAAAAGTTACCAATGAGGGAGTAGTTGGCGCTGAAGGCGTGATGTGTCAACATACCGGCAGCAATGCCTGGCATATCTTAAATAATGAGACTCATGTGCAATTTTGTAATTGTGCATGGAGTTTTTAAAACCATGTATGATTACCTGCATACATGGTATTTTTTTGGCCATTTTATTTACAGGAGGATGAATTATGATTTATGTAGTGTACTTGTGTGTGGCGGCCGGACTTACCTTTCTGGCTATTAAAGCAGCGGATTATGTGGACTTGATTGACAAAAAGACAAGTCTGTCGGGAGCTTTCATCGGCGGTGTCATGCTGTCGGCGGTAACGTCCCTGCCGGAGATGTTTACGAGCATTTCTTCGACACTTATGCTAAAACAGCCGGGACTTTGTATGGGAAACATTTTGGGAAGCGATTTATTTAATTTGCTGATACTGGCGGTTCTGGCACTGGTGTTCTTTAAGACCTATTCCAAGGCGGATATTTCCAAGAGCCATTTGTATGTACTGGGCACCATATTGGTGGGCTATGCGGCAATTCTTTTGAACATGCTGGGCATTCTGAAGGTAGAAATTCTCACGGTAAGCATTACCAGTCTTATTATTTTCGTATGCTACGGTGTCAGCTTCAAGCATTTATCGGGGGAAGAAGGAGAGGCTTCCGATGAGGATGACAGCCGCCTTACCTTAAAACAGGTTATTGTGCGTTTTGTGCTGGTGAGCATCGGAATTATAGCATTAAGCATTGTCATTTCTTATGTTACGGATGAAATTTCCGATAAACTCAATTTGGGAAAGGGCATTGCGGGCGCCTTGTTTATGGGAATTGCAACCTCTCTGCCGGAGCTGGCTTCGTCCGTTGCTTTATTTAAAAAGAAAAGCTTTGATATTGCAGCAGGAAATATGATTGGCAGCAATATTTTCAATATGGCAATCTTAGCACTGACGGATGTACTGTATATAAAGGGCGGCGTATACGATTTCAGTGACCCCAAGACGGTCAACCTGATTTACTTCGGCATCGCGGGAACCGTGCTGATGTTTGTTGCCGTTAAATTTAAGAAGAACTGGGTAAAAGTCTGCGGCATGCTGGGAATTATTGCCTGCTATGCCTGCTTCCTTCTTGTGTAAGGGCAGAAGCTGACGAAAAGCGGTAAATACTCTAAAATAGATTGCCATTTTTCGGAAACCTTGTTATAATAGTAAGTACGAAAGGAAGGATGGAGTATGAATATTTCAGCGAAACAAAATTATTCTTATCTGTTTCAGGGACTTGGCAGTTCCACTGGAAGCACCAACTTAAATTTCCTGTCGGATTACATGAGCATCAAGAACGGAAGCTACGGAAAGCTTCTGAAGGCATATTACAATCCGGGGCACAGCAAGGAAGTTGCTGCTTTGGCAAATGATAAGGTTACAAAGGATACTTCCGAGGACACCAAGAAGTTAGCAGAAGTGCAGAGCACAACCGACAAATTAAAAGACTCGGCAGATGCCCTTTTAGCAACCGGTTCCCAGGGCGTATTCAAAGAAGATAAAATGACGGATGAGGATTACAAGGCAGTGGAAAGCTTTGTAAAGGATTACAATTCCGTAGTTTCCGCAGCCGGAAAGACGGACAGCAGTTCCATAAACCAGAGAACCACCAATATGGTTTATGCATCAGCTACCAACAGCAAGCTGTTAGCCAAGGTGGGTATTACGATAACTGAGGACAATACCTTAAGCATTGACAAGGACAGCTTCATGAAGGCGGATGTAAGTACTGCAAAGTCTTTGTTCCAGGGCAACGGTTCCTATGGTTACCGTGTTTCCGCACAGGCATCCATGATTAATTTTGCGGCGGACAGTGAGGCAAGCAAGGCAGGTACCTATACGGCAAACGGCAGATACGGCAACAATTACAATACCGGAAATCTGTTGAATTTATATTTCTAAAATAAGAAGTACATAAAAGAAAGCCATACACAAAGCGGTGCAAAACATGCGGAGTGCGTGGCTTTTTCTATTGTGTGAAAAAAAGAAAAAATTTAGGGTTGACAGAATGTCAAAAAGACGATACAATATGTCTTGCTTGCGGAAGTGCTGGAATTGGCAGACAGGCATGATTCAGGTTCATGTGTATGTACGTACGTGAGGGTTCAAGTCCCTTCTTCCGCATAAGACTCTTGATTGTATCAAGGGTCTTTTTTCTTTATAAGAAACAGGATTGTGGCAGCCGTGATTACTTCCTCCGCCATAAGAAAACCTCCCGTGTGGAGAGAATTCAAGGGATATGTGGCAAAAATTTACCGGCTGGGTTATCCGTCCATTCTGATGCAGATGCTCTACACGGTTTACATTGTGGCATTAAATATTATTTTAGCGGGCTTTTCCGATGAAGCGGTAACGGTACTGGGACTGTATTACAAGCTGCAGACCTTTTTCTTTATTCCGCTGATGGGACTGCAGACCTGCATCGTGCCGCTGTTAAGCTACTCATAGGGTTAAGTTTTCTGCCGGCGGTAATTTCCCTGATTTTGCCGGTATATTTCCAGGCGGTCGGCATGGCGGTGAAAAGTGTGATGCTTTCCCTGACCAGACAGATTTTCTGCCTGATACCGTTCTTCTACCTGTTTTCCCTGATAGGGCTTAGCTATACCTGGCTGGCTTTCCCGGTGTCGGAAGTGATAGCGGGAAGCATCGGGCTGTACCTGTATATCCGGGAATATGAAAAGCAGAAGAAGGTACCGAAAGAAATACAAAAAGAAATGCCGGCAACGGATTGATTTTTCTTATGTAAAGTGGTATATTATGCAAATAAATGCATGAAAATGCATATTGAAACAGGAGGAAAGTTATGAAAAAGTTATTAGCAATCGTATTAACATGTGTAACCGCTGCAGCTACCCTTGCGGGATGCGGCAGCAAAGAAGCCGGTACTTCCGGTTCCAAGCAGACCAAAGTCATCGATGTGGACTTAACCAGTGAAGAATATGCATTCGGTGTGGATAAGACACAGCCGGAACTGCTTGAGAAAGTAAATGAATTTATTGAGGAAATCAAAACAAACGGTACCTTTGATGAAATCTGTGACCGTTACTTCGGCTCCGGCACTCCGGAAGGCGTACAGTCTGCAGCTTTAGATGAATCCAAGGATCAGCTTGTAATAGCAACCAACGCAGCATTTGAGCCTTTTGAATACATGCAGGGTGAAAGCTACTATGGTATCGATATGGAAATCGCAGCAGCACTTGCCGATTATCTTGGCAAAGAGCTGGTTATCCAGAACATGGATTTCGATGCGGTTTGTCTTTCCGTAGGCCAGCAGAAATGCGACATCGCTATGGCAGGTCTTACCATTAAGGAAGACAGAAAAGAATATGTAGATTTCTCCAATCCGTACTACAGCGCTTCCCAGAGACTGATTGTTATGGCTGATGATACCGATTTCGATGACTGCAAGAGCGCAGAAGATGTAGAAGCCAAGTTAAACGAAAAAGCAGCAGAAGGCGGCGTTAAGATCGGTGCGCAGAACGGTACTACCGGTCAGTTCTATGTAGAAGGTGATGAGAGCTGGGGATTCGCAGGAATTTCCGCAGCAGAATGTGTTCCCTACAAGAACGGTTCCCTTGCCGTACAGGATTTGATTAACGGCAACATCAAATATGTGATCATTGACTCCGCACCTGCTAAATGCATTACCGAAGCCATCAACAAGATGCAGTAAGTAAAAGCGAAAACAGAAAGGTACTGAAAAGATTTCATGGGCAATTTTAATCTGAAAGTAGATAAATTCATAAACATTTTTATTGAACAGAACGGTTACGTTAAGGTTGTGGAAGGCCTTAAGAATACTCTTCTGATTGCGGTAATCGGTCTTATTATCGGTATTGTCATCGGTACGCTGATTGCCACTGTGAGGGTCATTCCCAAATACAAGGTGCTTCCGAGAATTTTAAATGGATTCTGCAGCTTTTATGTAGGGCTCTTCCGAGGTACTCCCATGGTGGTGCAGCTTCTGGTATTTTATTATGTTATGCTGCCGATTATAGGAGTGAAAATGACGGGCGTAAATGTATCCATTCTGGTATTTGGATTAAATAGCGGTGCCTATATTTCGGAAATCATGCGAAGCGGTATTCTTTCCGTGGACCACGGACAGATGGAGGCGGGACGTGCCGTAGGCTTAAGCTTTGGTACGACCATGATGAAAATTGTCATTCCGCAGGCGGTGAAAAATATTCTGCCGACTTTGGGAAATGAGTTTATTGCTCTGATTAAGGAAACTTCCGTAGTAAGCTTTGTAGGCGCAGCTGATTTGTATGTGGCATTCAACTACATCGGAAGCAACAGTTACGAGTTTATGGTTCCTTACCTGGTAATGGCCATCATTTATATAGTGATAGTGCTGCTTATCAGCGGAGGCATTAAGATTATGGAAAGGAGCCTGAGAAAAAGTGATAGACGTCATTAATCTGAAAAAGAAATTTGGAGATACCGAAGTCTTAAAGGGTATTGATGTAACCATCAACAAGGGTGATATCGTCGTGGTAATCGGTCCTTCCGGTTCCGGTAAAAGTACTTTTTTAAGATGCTTAAACTGTATGGAAGATCCCACCGGCGGACAGATTATATTCAACGGTGTGGATATTGCCGATATGAGAGTGGATATCAACGTGCACAGAAGACACATGGGCATGGTATTCCAGCATTTCAACCTGTTTAACAACAAGACCGTGCTGCAGAATATTATGCTGGCTCCCGTGTATGTAAGATGTCAGGATTTAAGAAAAGCAAAGAAAAAGAATTTCTTCCTTAAAATTTCCAATGTATTCCGGAAAAAGGATGCAAAAAAGGAGCCGTTGCCCATAAACACCACTCCTGCAAAGATTAAGGAAGAGGCAAAGGCGGAAGCTCTGGAGCTTCTTCGGAAAATCGGTCTGGAGGATAAAGCAAATGTGTATCCCTCCACACTTTCCGGAGGACAGAAGCAGAGAGTTGCCATTGTCAGAAGTCTTGCCATGAAGCCGGATGTCATTTTGTTTGACGAACCCACCAGTGCGCTGGATCCGGAAATGGTAGGAGAAGTTCTTGATTTGATGAAAGCGCTTGCCAAAGAGGGCATGACCATGATTATCGTGACTCACGAAATGGGATTTGCCAAGGAAGTGGCGACCAATGTTCTGTTTATTGATGACGGACAGATTTTGGAGAGTGCGCCTCCGGCAGAATTTTTCGCAAATCCGAAGAACCCTCGTTTAAAAGAATTTTTATCCAAGGTTTTAGTATAAAAAGACACCCATGAGATTGTCGGAAATGACAGTCTTATGGGTGTTTTTTGCGGATTACGGTAATACAGCGAGGATGGCCTCCTTCGTGGCATTTACATTGCCCTGTATCATTTTTTTTGAGCCGCCGCACTTGGCGGAAAGCTTTTCCCGAAGAATAGCCGCTAACTGCGTGCAGTCGAAGGCTTCGCCGCCTCCGGCAATAAAGGTGTAGCCGGTATCGTCCGAACCGGAGAACAGAGCCGAATAGCCGGGATAGGAAGCCGTCAGGGTATTGACCGCATTGCGGACAGCCTTTACATCCATGGGCTCCGTAAACAAAACGGCATGGTCCGTTTCGACGTACGACGGCAGGGAGGAGAGGGACTGCAGGAGCAGTTTTTCCTGAAGCGCATTGATACGCTGCTGCTTTTCAAAAGCCTCCTGCTTTAAGCGCTCCACGGCATCCGGGATTTTTTCGAAGGGTACCGAAAGGCTGTTGCTTAAAAGGCGGAGAACGGAAAGGTCTGTACCGTAATCGGCGAGGGCACGCATGCCGCATTTTATGGTAAGTCGCATGCCGCCGCGGTGGGAAACGGCTTCGGTGATTTTGATAAGTCCGATCTGACCGGTGGTGTCCACATGGGGAGCACAGCAGGCACAGAGGTCCACTCCGGGGATTTCCACAATCCGGACGGCCCCTTCAATTTCGATTTTGCTGCGGTAGGAAAGGGAAGATAGTTCCTCGGGAGAAGGGAAGTAGGCCTTTACGGGGAGATTCTCAAATATCACCCGGTTGGCTGCTTTTTCCAATTCGGAAATATCTTCCAAAGAAATGGAACCGTTTACATCTAATGTGGTATAATCATTACTGAGATGGAAGCCTACGTTGTCGTAGCCCCATTTTTTATGCATGAGACCGGACAGAATATGTTCGCCGGTGTGCTGCTGCATATAGTCAAAGCGTTGTTCCCAGTCCACCGTGCCGGATACCTTTTCGCCTACGGGAAGAGGGGACGGCAGGAAATGCGTCAGGGTATTGTCTTTGCCAATGGACACATGCAGTACGGGGAGGGAGCCAAGCGTACCGCTGTCGGAGCCCTGGCCGCCTTCTTCGGGGAAAAAAGCGGTGCGGTCCAGAATAACGGCAAAGCAGTCATTTACGGGCACGCAGGACAGCACTGTGGCTTCAAATTGGGTAATATGGGGATTTGTGTCATATATTTTTTCGGTCATTTTACGTGAAAGCTCCTTTTTCTTATAAATGATATGGATTATTATAAAAGAAAAAACCGCTTTTTGGCAATAGAAAATGAGTTGAATCGCAAAATGACTTATGCTATAATAAAACGATTGCGCAAAGATAAATAACAGGAATATCAAGCATGGAGGAATATGCAGAGAGGAGCATGTATGAAGGCATTTTTAATCTTGGAAGACGGAACCGTATTTGAAGGAAATCATATCGGCGCGGATAAGGAAATTATCAGCGAAATCGTATTTAATACTTCAATGGCCGGTTACTTAGAAGTATTGACGGACCCTTCCTACGCGGGACAGGCTGTATGTATGACATACCCTTTGATTGGAAACTACGGTGTGTGCAGAGAGGACTGTGAGTCGTTAAAGCCCTGGCCGGACGGATTTATTGTAAGGGAATTATCCAGAATTCCCAGCAATTTCAGATGCGATGTAAGCATTCAGGAATATCTTGAGGAGAACGGCGTTCCCGGTATCGAAGGCATCGACACCAGAGCCCTGGTCCGGATTTTGAGAGAAAAGGGTACCATGAACGGTATGATTACCACCAATGCCGATTACAAGTTAGAGGAAGTCATTCCGAAGTTAAAGGCTTATACCACGGGCAATGTGGTGGAAAAAGTAACCTGCAGTGAAAAATATACCATGGCGCCTTCTAAGGATCTTGCCGACAACGGCCCCATTTCCGGTTCTGCCGTTTTCGTGAAAGCCGATTATGAAGCAGGAAAACGCGAGATGCGCCCCTCCATGGTAAAGGAACTGAACGGAGCCGGCTTAAAGGTAGCGCTGATGGACTTCGGCGCAAAGAGAAACATTCCTCATTCTCTTTGCCAGAGAGGCTGCGAGGTAACCATTTATCCCGCACAGACAAAAGCGGAAGAAATCATTGCGGATGCACCGGACGGCATCATGCTTTCCAACGGACCGGGAGACCCGAAGGAGTGCACCGAAATTATTAAAGAGATTAAAAAGCTCTATGACACGGATATTCCTATTTTTGCTATCTGCTTAGGCCATCAGCTTATGGCGCTTGCCACAGGAGCGGATACTCATAAATTAAAATACGGACACAGAGGCGGCAACCATCCGGTCAAGGACCTTGCCACAGGAAGAGTGTATATTTCTTCCCAGAACCATGGCTATGTGGTAGACACGGACAACTTGGACCCGGAGATCGCGGTTCCCGCTTTCATCAATGTAAACGACGGAACCAACGAAGGTCTTTCCTACACCGGCAAACGCATCTTCACGGTGCAGTACCATCCGGAAGCATGCCCCGGACCGCAGGACTCCGGCTATCTGTTTGACAGATTTATTGATATGATGAAGGACAAGAAGGAAGGAGGAAACAAAAATGCCTAAGAATCCCAATGTAAAACGAGTTATGGTAATCGGCTCCGGCCCCATTGTCATCGGTCAGGCAGCAGAATTTGACTATGCAGGAACCCAGGCCTGCCGTTCCTTAAAGGAAGAGGGAGTGGAGGTTATCTTAGTAAACTCCAACCCCGCAACCATCATGACGGACCGGGATATTGCAGACAAAGTATACATTGAACCTCTTACCTTAAAGGTACTGGAACAGATTATTGAAAAAGAAAAGCCCGACTCCATTCTGCCGACCCTGGGCGGACAGGCAGGCTTAAACCTCGGTATGGAATTAGAGGAATCCGGTTTCCTTGCGTCCCACAATGTAAAGCTTTTGGGCACCACGGCGGCAACCATCCGCAATGCGGAAGGACGTCAGGAATTTAAGGACTTAATGGAGCGTATCGGAGAGCCCTGCGCCGCATCCAAGGTAGTGGAAAACGTAGAGGACGGTGTGGCATTTACCGAACAGATCGGTTATCCGGTTGTGCTTCGTCCCGCATATACCTTAGGCGGTTCCGGCGGCGGTATTGCCCACAACCAGACCGAATTAGAGGAAATTCTGGAAAACGGTCTCCGTCTTTCCCGTGTAGGACAGGTTCTGGTGGAAAGATGTATTGCCGGCTGGAAGGAAATCGAATATGAAGTAATGCGTGACAGCGCAGGCAACTGCATCACCGTATGTAATATGGAAAACATTGACCCGGTAGGTGTGCACACCGGCGACAGTATCGTAGTGGCACCCTCCCAGACCTTAAGCGATAAAGAGTACCAGATGCTTCGTAGCTCTGCACTTAACATCATCAGTGAGCTGGGCATCACCGGCGGCTGTAACGTACAGTTTGCCCTGCATCCCACCAGCTTTGAATACTGTGTTATCGAAGTAAATCCCCGTGTAAGCCGTTCTTCCGCACTGGCAAGTAAGGCAACCGGTTATCCCATTGCCAAGGTTGCGGCAAAGATCGCACTGGGCTATACACTGGACGAAATCAAGAATGCCATTACCGGCAAGACCTATGCAAGCTTTGAACCGGCTCTGGACTACTGTGTTGTCAAGATGCCCAGACTGCCGTTCGATAAGTTCATCACCGCAAAGAGAACTCTGACCACCCAGATGAAGGCAACCGGTGAAGTTATGAGCATCTGCAACAATTTCGAGGGCGCCCTCATGAAGGCGATCCGTTCTCTGGAGCAGCATGTGGACTGCCTGTTAAGCTACGATTTCTCCGCACTGTCCAAGGAAGATTTATACGAGAGATTAAAGATTGTGGATGACCAGAGAATCTGGGTTATCGCAGAGGCCTTGAGAAAGGGCATTACTTACGAAGAAATTCATGACATTACCATGATTGACCTCTGGTTTATCGATAAAATCCAGAGAATTGTGGAAATGGAAGATGCCTTAAAGGCAGGTCCTCTTACGGTAGAGCTGTTAAAAGAAGCCAAGAGAATCGAATTCCCGGACAACGTCATTGCCAGACTGACCGGCAAAAAAGAAGCAGAAATCAAGGAAATGCGTTACGCAAACGGCATCAAGGCAGTATTCAAGATGGTAGATACCTGTGCAGCAGAATTTGCGGCAAGCACGCCTTACTATTATTCCTGCTTCGGCGGCGAGTGCGAGGCAAACGGCGAACGCACGAAGAAGAAGGTTTTAGTGCTCGGTTCCGGCCCCATCCGTATCGGACAGGGTATTGAATTCGACTACTGCTCCGTACATGCCACCTGGGCATTTGCAAGAGCAGGATATGAGACAATTATCATCAACAACAACCCGGAAACCGTCAGCACCGACTTCGATATTGCGGACAAGCTGTATTTTGAACCGCTGACACCGGAAGATGTGGAAAATGTAGTAAATATTGAAAAGCCCGACGGCGCGGTGGTACAGTTCGGCGGACAGACGGCAATCAAACTGACCGAAAGCCTGATGAAGATGGGCGTTCCCATTTTAGGCACCAAGGCAGAGGATGTGGATGCGGCAGAGGACAGAGAGCTGTTCGATGAAATCCTGCAGAAGACCGAAATTCCCCGTGCGGCAGGCGGTACCGTATTTACCGCGGAAGAAGCTAAGGAAGTGGCAAACCGCTTAGGTTATCCGGTACTGGTAAGACCTTCCTACGTGCTTGGCGGACAGGGTATGCAGATTGCTACAAGCGATGAAGAAATCGAAGAGTTTATGGCAATTATCAACCGTATTGCACAGGACCACCCGATTCTGGTAGATAAATATCTGCAGGGTAAGGAAGTGGAAGTTGATGCAGTCTGCGACGGTACGGACATTTTAATCCCCGGCATTATGGAGCATATCGAGAGAACCGGTATCCACTCCGGCGACTCCATTTCCGTATATCCGGCACCGACCATCGATATGGCAGTGAAGGAAAAAATTGCGGAGTATACCAGGAGACTGGCACAGGCGCTGCATGTCAAGGGTCTGATTAACATCCAGTTTATTGCCATCGGCGAGGATGTTTACGTTATCGAGGTCAACCCCCGTTCTTCCCGTACCGTACCTTACATCAGCAAGGTAACCGGTATTCCCATTGTGGACCTGGCAACAGAGGTTATTTTAGGAAAGACCATTAAGGAACTGGGCTATGAGCCGGGACTGCAGAAGGAAGCAGAGTATTTTGCCATCAAGATGCCCGTGTTCTCCTTTGAAAAAATCCGTGGTGCGGAAATCAGCTTAGGACCGGAAATGAAGTCCACCGGTGAATGCTTAGGTATTGCCAGAACCTTCCACGAAGCGTTGTTTAAGGCGTTCCTGGGAGCCGGTGTGGAACTGCCCAAGCATAAGCAGATGATTATTACCGTAAAGGATGCGGACAAGCCGGAAGCAGTGGATGTGGCACGCCGCTTTGAAAAGTTAGGCTATATCATTTACGCAACCAGAAGTACGGCGGCAGCCTTAAAGGATGCAGGCGTGAAGGTGCGTAAAATCAATAAGATTTCCCAGGAATCCCCGACCGTTATGGACCTTCTGTTAGGCCATAAGATTGACCTGGTAATCGACACCCCGACCCAGGGACGTGACAAGTCAAGAGACGGCTTCTTAATCCGCCGTACCGCGATTGAAACCGGTGTTTACTGTATCACCGCCATGGATACGGCAAACGCCCTGGCTACCAGCTTAGAGCATACGGCTGACAAGCTTTCCTTAGTGGATATTGCTTCTTTATAGTAAGGAGGACTTATGGGAGAGAAAACAGTGGAAAAATCATTTCTGTACCTGCTTCCTGAAAAGCACACGGCAGAGGAGCTGGCACAGGTGCTGACCGATGCGGGCTTTGACAAGAAAAAGGTGGAAATCTGGAAAGAAATCAATCTTTTGGAGCTTACTTTGGAAAACAGTTCGGTATATGTGGAAGATTTTGAGGAGTCCTTGCGGAAAGAGGATGAGGACACCCTTTCCGGGCTCGGAATGCAGCAGGTATATTCGGTGACCTATCCGGCAGAGGAAGCAAAAAGCGTAAAAGAAATCATGCAGAAATGGCAGGCTTTCTTCGGCGGAAAGTTAGGCTCCGACACGGAGGATTTTGCCCCGTTTCTTACCATAGAGGAATTGTAATGCAGGTAGTGAATTACCAGAAGGAATTAGAAAAAATCCTTGCAGGGATAGAAAAGAAACAGGAGAGTGGAGAAGAAGTCCCCACTCTTTTCCTGCATAGCTGCTGTGCACCCTGCAGCAGTTATGTGCTGAAGTATCTCCGTTCTTATTTTGCGATTACGGTGTTTTACTACAACCCCAACATTACGGAACAGGAAGAATACCGGAAACGGGCGGAGGAACAGAAACGGCTGATTGGTATTTACAATGAACAGGTAAAAGCGGGACAGGCAAAAGGCTATGAAATTTCTTACGTGGACGGCTGTTTTGATTTTGACAAATTTATTGAAATGGCAAAGCACTATGCGGATTGTCCGGAAGGCGGGGAGCGCTGCTTTTTATGCTATGAAATGCGGCTTCGGAAAACGGCGGAAGAAGCGCTGGCACGGGGATTTTCCTATTTCGGCACCACCCTTACCATCAGCCCCTTAAAAAACGCGGCAAAGTTAAATGAAATCGGACAGCGCATCGAAAAAGAACTGGGGATTTTGTGGCTGCCGTCGGATTTTAAGAAAAAAGAAGGCTATAAGCAGTCCATAGAGCTGTCCGGGAAATACGGATTATACAGACAGGATTTCTGCGGCTGCGCCTATTCCAAGGCGGAACGGGAGAGACAGCGCAGAGAAAAGGAATAAGTTGTTACCAATAATGTGCAGGTTAGGAAAGGATTGAAAAGAGCAGTATGAAGAAAATCTTGGATTTGATATCGGAGGAAATGCAGCAGGCATTTGCGGCAGCCGGATACGATGCGGAATTGGGACGGGTAACTGTATCCAACCGCCCCGACCTTTGTGAATACCAGTGCAACGGCGCCATGGCAGGCGCCAAGAAGTACCACAAAGCGCCGATTATGATTGCTAATGATGTGGCAGAAAAATTAAGCGACAGCAAGGTTTTTGCCGAGGTGCAGGCAGTGGCTCCCGGTTTCCTTAATTTGAAAATAAAGAACAGCTTTTTTACCGATTACTTAAAAGAAATGGAAAAGGCGGATAAATTCGGTCTGGACAAACCGGAAAAGCCCATGAAAATTGTAGTGGACTACGGCGGAGCCAACATCGCAAAACCCCTCCATGTAGGACATATCCGTTCCGCTGTTATCGGCGAAAGCGTAAAGCGTATTTTACGTTACTGCGGTCATGAGGTCATCGGCGATGTGCATCTGGGTGACTGGGGGCTGCAGATGGGTCTGGTTATTACCGAATTAAAGGAAAGAAAGCCGGATCTGGTTTATTTTGATGACAGCTTTACCGGAGAATATCCCACAGAAGCGCCCTTTACCATTTCCGAATTAGAGGAGCTTTATCCCACAGCCAGCAAAAAGAGCAAGGAAGACCCGGAATACAAGGCAAAAGCCATGGATGTTACCTTCAAGATGCAGAGCGGTGTGAGAGGATACCGCGCTATCTGGAAGCATATCTTAAATGTTTCCGTAGCGGACTTAAAGAAAAACTACGGCAGCCTGAATGTGGATTTCGATTTATGGAAAGGGGAAAGCGATGTCCATGACATCATTCCCGGCATGGTGGAATACATGAAGAAGGAAGGCTATGCCCACGAAAGCGAAGGCGCCCTCGTAGTGGATGTGAAGGAAGATACCGATACCAAGGAAATTCCTCCCTGCATGATTTTGAAATCCGACGGCGCATCCCTTTACAACACCACGGACCTTGCAACCATCATGGACCGTATGGAGAATATTCATCCCGATGAAATCATTTACCTGACGGATAAGAGACAGGAGCTTTATTTTGTGCAGGTATTCCGCTGCGCAAGAAAGACCGGGCTTGTTAAGCCGGAAACCATCTTAAAGTGGATTGGCTTCGGTACCATGAACGGTAAGGACGGAAAGCCCTTTAAGACCCGTGACGGCGGCGTCATGCGCTTAGAGGTGCTGATTCGGGAAACTACCGAGGAAATGTACCGCAAGATTACCGAAAACCATGAGCTTTCTGAAGAGGAAGCCAAGAATACAGCCAAACTGATTGCGCTGGCAGCCTTGAAATACGGCGACCTTTCCAATCAGGCATCCAAGGACTATGTGTTTGACTTAGACCGCTTTACTTCCTTTGAGGGTGATACCGGTCCTTACATCCTTTACACCATTGTCCGCATCAAGTCCATCCTGAACAAGTATAAGGAACAGGGCGGCAGCCCGGATACGGCAGAGCTTATGGATGCCGTAAGCGCTTCCGAAAAAGATCTGATGATGCAGCTTGCGGGCTTCAAGAGCACCATGGAGAGTGCGGGAGCCGAATTGGCGCCCCACAAGATTTGCGCTTACATCTACGACCTGGCAAACGCCTTCAACCGTTTCTACCACGAAACCAGAATTCTGGCGGAAGAGGATGAGAAGAGAAAAGAAGGTCTGATTGCCCTTCTGGTACTGACCAAGGAAATTATGGAAACCTGTATCGATGTGCTGGGATTTTCCGCACCGGACAGGATGTAGAACAATTTTACAAAAACTTTAACAGAAAATATCGTACATGATATGATAGAAAAAGAAGTACTACCTAAAACGGTAGGCGGTTAGTCCCTCGTTCAGAGGGACTGGACCCTCTGTTTACATAGATATCTTCTCCGTGAAGAAATACTAAGGTAAAGGAGGGGATTGCAGTTATGGTTACTTTTGAAACGTTATTTAACTTTTCGTTAGTTCTTATTGCAGTCGCCGGAGGTTCCTATTCCATAGGATATGCTATTGGAAAATTTTCCGGTAAACGAAAATAACCGCCCCAGTCGACCAAACTAAGCGGTTATTTTTACGATAATTCAATTATTTTGGGACTAACCGCTTGCTATACGGGTAGTACTTTTTGCATTTGTTTTCTAACTTTTTTTATATTATAGCACAAAAAAATATGGTTTCAATATCTTACTCTTTTGAATGAGAACAAAGATAATTTTGGGCATTAAAAAATAGCGAGAGGGGGATTCGAACCCTCGACACTACGGGTATGAACCGTATGCTCTAGCCAACTGAGCTATCTCGCCATAAGGAATAAAAACATATAAAATTTTGTTCCGAAAGTTCTTTCGGAGTGGGGCCTATAGGGCTCGAACCTATGACCCTCTGCTTGTAAGGCAGATGCTCTCCCAGCTGAGCTAAGACCCCTTGTCGCAACCGACTTGGCTATTGTAGCCTATATAAGGGCATTTTGTCAATAGATTTTTTGAAAATTTTTGAAGAAATTTGTACGAGGGCATAAAGTGCCGGATTTTTCTGCATTTTTTTGTGGTGTAATTGTGGCGGTTAGTGTATACTGGAAAAGATTGGAGAGAAACAGGAGCATGGTAAAGAAGGAAAAACTGTCACAATTTTATTTTACACAATACCGGGAGGGTACAGCCCGGTACCGAAAAAAGAATCAGGACGGCAAGGCGGGTTATGCCAAAAGAGCCAAAAGCCTGTCCATAGAGCTGCAGAGGATAAGGTCCGGTCATGTGAAGGAAGCAAAGCTGGAGGACTATCACAGACAGGTGAGAAATCTTTGCTACTTTGCCTTTAAGCAGAACAATCAGGTAGCCATTATGCAAATCCGGGATTTCCTTCTGCCGGAGCTGGTACGGCTGGATCTGGCTGCCATGAAGCCTTCGGAACAGGAAATTGTCACGGAGAGATTTCTGGACTATCTTAGGAATGAGATGAACGGGGAACTCTGTGTCAGAACCTTAAAAGACCTTACGGTTTCCTATGCGGAATACGGCATCCGGGAACAGATTATTGATCTGGTACCCTTGAAGCCGGAAACGGAATTTCCCAAAGCGCGTGCCATGCAGAGACATTTTATCCTGCACATCGGTCCGACTAACTGCGGAAAGACCTACCATGCCCTGACCCGTTTAAAGGAAGCGGAAAACGGAGCGTACTTAGGTCCTTTGCGTCTGCTGGCGCTGGAAGTGTATGAAAAGATGACGGACGAAGGGGTAACCTGCACCATGCTGACCGGAGAGGAATGCATTTATCAGGAAAACAGCCGGGTCATTTCTTCCACTATAGAAATGATGGATACGGAACAGGTCTATGATATTGCGGTCATTGACGAGGCACAGATGATAGTGGACTCCGACAGAGGGCACTCCTGGACAAGAGCCGTTTTGGGCGTACAGGCAAAGGAAATCCACATCTGCATGAGCCCTGCCGGAGAAAAGGTTATCAAACACTTAATCAATATGTGCGGCGATACCTATGAGGAGCATCACTATGAAAGAAAGACGCCGCTTGTTTATGAGGATAAGCCCTTTGTGTTCCCGGATGATGTAAGGGACGGCGACGCCCTGATCGTATTTACCAAGAGGGCGGTTTTGGATATTGCCGGACGTCTTGAGCGGGAAGGCATCAAGACCAGTGTGGTTTACGGCAGCCTGCCGCCGGAAATCCGCCGCAGACAGATTCATCTGTTTGCCGGAAAGGAAACGAAAGTGGTGGTTTCCACGGATGCCATCGGTATGGGCTTGAATCTGCCGGTACGACGAATTGTATTTTTACAGGCGGAAAAATTTGACGGCAAGGAAAAAAGAAAGCTTACCGTACCGGAAATCCGTCAGATAGCGGGAAGAGCGGGAAGATTCGGCATGTACGATACCGGCTATGTGAATGCCTGCGGTGACGAAGAGTGGGAGTATATCAAGGAACGTTATAATAAGGAAGAACTTCCGATTGAAAAGGTAAGTCTGGGCTTTCCGACGGTGCTTCTTAACATGGACGAGCCCCTTGACCGGATTTTAACGGTGTGGAAAAGCGTGGAGCCGGACGAGCCCTTTGAAAAAATCAGCATTGAGGATATGCTTTTCCTCTATGAAAAGGCTTACCGGGAGCGGAAGGACATCGACGGCTTTGAGGACAAGCATGTTCTTTACCGGATGTTAACCTGCTCCATCGATGTCAAAAACAGGGATATTGTGTCCCTGTGGCTGGAATACTGCAAGACCTATACGGCGGATGTGACGTTGTTTTTCCCAACGCTCGGCATTTGCAACGACAAGGGTCTGATGCGGTACGAAACATACTATAAGATGCTGGATTTATACCACCAGTTTTCCAACAGACTGGGAAAGGAAATCGACGTAAGGCGTCTGGATGCGGCAAGGGAAAAGACGGAGTTAAGCATCATGCAGGCTCTTGCCAAGAATAAAAAAGAATATATCAACACCTGTAAATATTGCGGAAAGACATTGCCCTTCGGCTATGAATTCCGGGTTTGCAATGCCTGCTATGCGGACCGAGGCTGGATTTACAAAAAAATGGATTCCGAGGTATAATTTTCCCATCTTGTCCATATACTGGTAAAAAAGCCCCGAGGGGCGGAATGTGAGGTCAGCATATGGCAAGAGGACAGAGAAAATCCATAGACGAAAAAATCAGGGAAAAGGAAGAACTGATTGGGGCATTAAAGGTGCGTATCCAGTCGGAGGAAAGAGAACTGAATGACCTGATTACGGAAAAAAGAAACAAGGAAGCGGAGGCCATTACCAGGATGCTTGCGGAAGCGGGTATCAGCATGGAAGAGGCGAAAGATTTGATCGCACAGCATGTGGCGGACTTAAAAACCGCGTAGTCATGGCGAACTTAAAAACCATCGGAACAGACAGGGAAAACAGAAGCGGAAAAACGAAACAGAAACGGAAACAAAACAGAAAACAGAAACGGTAATACCGGTGGAGATACCAACGGAGGTAACATATGAGAATCGGAATGGGATATGATGTACACAGACTGGCGGAAAACAGAAAGATGATTATCGGCGGGGTGGAAATCCCGTATGAAAAAGGTCTTTTAGGGCATTCGGATGCGGACGTACTGCTGCATGCCGTTATGGATGCGCTGCTGGGAGCGGCGGCACTGGGCGATATCGGCAAACATTTTCCGGATACGGATGCCGCTTACGAAGGCATTTCTTCGCTGGTGCTTTTGGAAAAAGTGAGGGATTTGCTGGAGGAAAACTGTTTCTTCGTGGAAAATATTGATGCCACCATTATAGCGCAGGCGCCCAAAATGCGTCCCTATATTGATGAAATGCGGAAAAATATCGCAGGACGGCTGGGAATTACCCTTTCCCAGGTAAACGTAAAAGCCACTACGGAAGAGGGGCTTGGCTTTACCGGTAACAAGGAAGGAATATCCGCTCAGGCTGTCTGCATGTTAAACAGCCCAAGAGAACTGTACGCCCAGGATGTGGAGCTTTTGGAAAAGAGCAGAACCGCATCCGGATGTGCAGGATGCACGGGATGTACGAAAAATTTATAAGACAAGGCGCAGCTCACAGCGGGCTGCGTCTTTTGCCGTAATGCAGGAATAAAGAGGGCTCGGAAGCGCTTTGTTTCTTGACAAACGGCATTTTTTTGCTTATTCTACTAAATGTATACTATACATGTGGTAGTGTACCCATGGAAAAACGGTTTCTTATCAAAAACAATATAGGAAAACGACAATCGGAGGCAATGTAAAAATGGAAAATAAATTACACATTTACAATACCCTTACCAAAAAGGAAGAATTGTTTGTACCCAATACGGACGGCAAGGTGGCAATGTATACCTGCGGACCTACCGTATATCATTTTGCCCATATCGGCAACTTAAGAAGCTACATCATGGAGGACCTATTGGAGAAAACACTCCGCTACTTAGGCTATGATGTAAAGCGTGTCATGAATATTACGGATGTAGGGCATCTTTCCAGCGATGCGGATACCGGCGAGGACAAGATGTTAAAGGGCGCCAAGAGAGAGCACAAGACCGTTATGGAGGTGGCAAAGTTCTATACGGATGCGTTCTTTTCCGACTGCAGAAAGTTAAACATCAAGCGTCCGGATGTGGTAGAACCGGCGACCAACTGCATTCCCGAATTTATCCATATGATTGAGGTACTGCTGGAAAAAGGCTTCGCCTATGAAATGGGCGGCAACATTTATTTTGATACTTCCAAATTGCAGAATTACCACGTATTCTCCGGACAGACCGAGGATGAACTTCTGGTAGGAGTCAGGGACGACGTGGAAGAGGATACCAACAAGAAGAACAAGAGTGATTTCGTGCTCTGGTTTACCAAGTCCAAATTTGATGACCAGGAATTAAAATGGGAAAGCCCCTGGGGACTGGGATATCCCGGCTGGCACATTGAATGCTCCTGCATCAGCATGAAACATCTGGGCGAATACATGGATATCCACTGCGGCGGCGTGGACAATATTTTCCCGCACCATACCAATGAAATTGCGCAGAGTGAGTCCTATCTCGGACATAAATGGTGCAATTACTGGTTCCATGTGCATCACTTAAACGACAAGAGCGGCAAGATGAGCAAATCCAAGGGCGATTTCCTGACCGTTTCCTTACTGGAAGAAAAGGGCTACAATCCCCTTGTATACAGACTGTTCTGCTTACAGTCCCATTACCGCAAGCCGCTTGAGTTTTCCTATGAAGTGCTGGACAACATGACGACCGCTTACAATAAGCTCTTAAAGAGAATTGCCGATTTATCCGATGAAGGAGAAGTGGACAAAGAGAAATTTGCAGAGTACAAAACCCGTTTTGAAGATGCCCTCTGCGATGACTTAAATTCCTCCATGGCGATTACCGTTCTGTATGAGATGCTAAAGGCAGACATGAACGACAAGACCAAGAGAGAACTGGTAAAGAGCTTTGATGAAGTACTTTCCCTGGATTTACTGTCCGGCAAGGCTACAGACAGCACGGAGGAGTCCGTGGACGAAGAATTAAAGGCTTATGTGCTTTCCAAGATTGAAGAAAGAAAAGCAGCCAAGAAGGAAAAGGATTTTGCAAAGGCGGATGCCATCCGTGCGGAGCTTTTGGAAAAGGGCATTGTGATTGAAGATACCAGAGAGGGCGTAAAATGGAAGAAGGCTTAAGTCTTGTTTCGGAAATAAGGAAGACATTTGCGCTGCCCGGGGTGGACGTAAGGAGTTATTCTCCGCTGGCGCTTGCCTATATCGGGGATGATGTGTACGACGTGGTGGTGCGCACCTTTGTGGTGGAGCATGCCAACCGCTCCGCACACGATCTGCATAAAATTTCCAGCCATTTTGTAAAGGCACAGACCCAGGCCGCCATGATAGAGGCGCTGGAGGAGCTGCTTACGGAAGAGGAAGAAGCGGTTTACAAAAGAGGACGGAACGCCAAGGCCTACACCACGGCAAAGAATGCCAGCGTGGCGGACTACCGGAAAGCAACGGGACTGGAAGCTCTTATGGGTTATCTGTATCTGTCCGACAGAATGGACAGGGTGTTAGAGCTTATGAAAGAGGGCTTTACCCGGCTGGAGCTTACGGTACGCGAAGGACATTAACGGAACTGAATGAAAATAACAGGGAGAATAACAATGTCTACGGAATAGACATTGTTTTCAAAGGAGATTGAATTGGGATACGAAGAATTTACCATAGAAGGACGGAACGCAGTCATTGAAGCCTACCGTGCCGGCAAAACCATAGATAAGCTTTTTATCCTGGACGGCTGCACGGACGGACCGGTCATGACCATCAAACGGGAAGCAAAAAAAGCGGGAACCCTCGTTAAGTTTGTAACGAAGGAAAGACTCGACCAGATGTCGGAAACCGGCAAGCATCAGGGGGTTATTGCCTATGCGGCAGCCTATTCCTATGCGGAGGTAGAGGATATTTTAGAAAATGCCAGAAAGAAGGGAGAGCCTCCTTTCATTTTCCTTTTAGACAACATAGAGGACCCGCATAATCTGGGCGCCATTATCCGTACTGCAAACTTATCGGGAGCACACGGCGTGATTATTCCCAAGAACCGGGCGGCAGGTCTTACGGCCACCGTTGCCAGAACATCCGCAGGTGCGTTAAATTATACACCCGTGGCAAAGGTTACCAATCTGGCGCAGACCATCGAAGATCTGAAAAAAGAAGGTCTTTGGTTTGTATGTGCGGATATGGACGGTACGGTGATGTATGATTTGAACCTGAAAGGTCCCATCGGTGTGGTAATCGGCAACGAAGGGGAAGGCGTAGGCAGACTGGTGAAGGAAAAATGCGACATGGTGGCATCCATTCCCATGAAGGGGGATATCGACTCCCTGAATGCTTCAGTGGCAGCAGGCGTACTGGCTTATGAGATTGTAAGACAACGTCTGCGGGGATAATAATCTGCGGCAGGAGAAGGTATTACGATGCAGGATTATCGGCAGTTTACGGATGAAGAACTGATTGTCAGACTCCGGGAGGGCGAAGTACCGGTTACGGACTATATTATGGAAAAGTATAAAAATCTGGTCCGTAACAAGGCGGCATCCATGTATATACTGGGAGCTGACAGAGAGGATTTGATTCAGGAAGGCATGATTGGCCTGTTTAAGGCGGTCAGGGATTACGATAGCGGCAGGGATGCCGGATTTTATACTTTCGCGGATTTGTGCGTGAGCAGGCAGATGTATGCGGCAATACAGGCGGCGGGAAGGAAAAAACATATTCCGCTCAATTCCTATATTTCTCTTTCGGCAGAAAGCAAAGAAGGGGAAGAAGAGGAACAGCAGAAGTGGCTTGCCCAGCTTGTGGATGACGGGCAGAATCCGGAGCAGCTTGTGATTGACCGGGAGAACCTGGAAAATCTGGAGAAAAAAATTGAGGACGAGCTGAGTTCATTTGAAAAGGAAGTGCTGGATCTGTATATAACCGGCATGACGTATGTACAGATAGCACATGTTCTGGGAAAGGATGAAAAATCCACGGACAATGCGCTGCAGCGGATAAAATCCAAAATAAAGAGAATTATTTGCAGTTGATTTTTTTAGAACTCATAGTAAAATTGGAAAGAGGTGAACGTGTATGCAGACGATTTACACAAAGGTAAAGGTTCATAATGAAGTGGAGCTTTGCGAGACGTCGGATATGGATGTTAAAAGCCGGATTGAAAAGACACTTCTGGAAAACAGGATTTCTTATTACATAAAATGGTATAAACAGGGCTTTTTCTGGAACAGCAAAAATGTCTGTGTATTTTGCGTAAACGAGAATTCCAAGGATGAAGCGGAAGAGCTGATTAACGGACTTGCCGGGGAGAACGGGGACAAAATCCGGTTCCTGATGAGCAAATCCAAGGATTGCTTTTTCTGATTAAATGAAGGAGAATGGGAAGAATTATGGAAGCGTACAGTATTTTTAAGGATTTGGCAATTATTATTGTTTTTGCGAAGTTTTTCGGGCTGCTTGCAAGAAAGCTGAAAGCACCGCAGGTAGTAGGAGAAATTGTCGCGGGCTTACTGATCGGACCCAGCATACTGGGACTGGTACAGCAGACGGACTTTATTGTACAGATGGCGGAAATCGGAGTTGTGCTTCTGATGTTTTCCGCAGGTCTCGGAACCGATTTGAAGGAATTGTTAAAAACCGGACCGAAAGCATTTCTGATTGCAACGGCCGGTGTATTTGTGCCCCTTGTATGCGGAGCCCTGCTTTACATGGGATTTTACGGATTTGCACCGTGGGGAGATAATGAGTTTTATGAGGCAGTCTTTATCGGTACTATTCTGACGGCCACATCTGTAAGTATTACCGTACAGACCTTAAAGGAAATGGGAAAATTAAAGGGTACGGTAGGCACCACCATTTTAAGCGCCGCCATTATTGATGATGTAATCGGTATCGTGGTACTGACCTTTGTTATCGGCTTCAAAAACCCGGATTCCAATCCGGGAAAGGTTATCTTAAGTACGGTTCTGTTTTTTGTTTTTGCCGTTGTGGTGGGTTATATTATTTATAAGGTATTTAAGATTGTGGATAAAAAATATCCGCATACGAGACGTATTCCCATTATCGGTCTGGCATTGTGTCTGGCTTTTGCCTATATTGCGGAAAAATATTTCGGTATTGCCGACATCACCGGCGCGTATGTGGCAGGTATTATCCTTTGCTCCATTCAGGACTCCGGTTATATTGCGGAGAAGATGGATATCAACTCCTACATGCTGTTCGGTCCCGTATTTTTTGCCAGCATCGGTCTGAAGACCAATATCAGCGGTGTGACCGGTGAAATCCTTCTGTTTTCCATATGCTTTGTGATTGTAGGTCTGGTTGCCAAGATTATCGGCTGTGGACTGATGGCGAAGATGTGCCGGTTTAAGAATCATGACTGCTTAAAAATCGGTATCGGCATGATGACCCGTGGAGAAGTGGCGCTGATTGTTGCCCAGAAGGGACTTTCCGTAGGACTTCTGACCGACGTTTATTTTACAGCGGTTATCCTGCTGATTATTGTATCCAGTATTTCCACACCTATTCTGCTGAAGCTTCTGTACTCCAAATATCCGGGAGATGAGACGAAGGCATAGGCTTTTGGCAAGGGTATGCAGAAAGTCAAAAAAAATAAAAAAAGTGATTGACAATCTGCATACCCGTATGGTATATTAACTTTCGGTGATTGCGGGAGACAAACTTCCAGAAATCCGCTGCTGTGGCTCAGTCGGTAGAGCGTCGCATTGGTAGTGCGGAGGTCACGGGTCCGATTCCCGTCAGCAGCTCTAAGAGACCCTTGATTTTATTCAAGGGTTTTTTGTTTTATATGCTTCCGGCAGCAATGTGCGGAAGACAGTGTAAAATGCATACAGAAAGAAGGTTTTTTATCATGACAAAAATAGACATTTTTTCCGGTTTCTTAGGTGCCGGCAAAACAACCCTGATTAAAAAGCTCTTAAAAGAAGCTTTACATGATACCAAGGTGGTTTTAATTGAAAACGAGTTCGGTGAAATCGGTATCGACGGCGGTTTCTTAAAGGAATCCGGTATTGAAATCAAGGAAATGAATTCCGGCTGTATCTGCTGTTCCTTAGTAGGTGACTTCGGTACTTCTTTAAAGGAAGTTCTTTCCACCTATGCGCCGGAACGGATTTTAATCGAGCCGTCAGGCGTTGGCAAGCTTTCCGACGTGGTAAAGGCAGTTGACGATGTGGCAAAGGATATGGATGTCCAGGTCAACAGCGCCGTTGCCGTTGTGGATGCCACCAAGTGCAAAATGTATATCAAGAATTTCGGCGAATTTTTCTGCAACCAGATTGCCTGCGCCGGAACCATTATCTTAAGCAGAACCCAGAATATGAGCGAAGATAAGCTTAAGACCTGCATCGATATGATAAGGGAGTACAACAAGGAAGCAACCATTATTACGACTCCCTGGGAGGCATTACAGGGCGAAGATATCTTAAAGACCATCGAAGGAGCGGACAAGCTGGAGGATATGATTCAGGCATTGTTGGCAGAAGAGCATGATCATGAACATGAGCATCATCATCATGATGATGAGGACGAATGCTGCCACCACGAGCATCACCACCATGATGATGACGATGAGGACGAATGCTGTCACCACGAGCATCACCACCATGATGATGACGATGAGGACGAATGCTGCCACCACGAGCACCATCATCACGATGATGACGATGAACATGAGCATCATCATGACCACGGTCCGGACTGCACATGCGGCTGCCACGACCATGACCACCATCATCATCACCATGCGGATGAGGTGTTTACAAGCTGGGGCGAAGAAACCGCAAAGAAGTTTACAACCGATGAAATCAAAGAGAAGCTTCATGCCCTGGAGGACGGTTCTTACGGCATGATCCTCCGTGCCAAGGGCATGGTGCCCGCAGAGGACGGTACCTGGATTTATTTCGATTATGTACCCGGAGAAAGCGATATCCGCAGCGGTGCCGCACAGGTAACCGGTAAGCTCTGCGTCATCGGTTCCAAGATTGACGAGGACAAGCTGGCAGACCTTTTCCTGAAATAAATGAGTAAACGTGACAAGTAGGGGATACCTGCCGGTGAAAGCCGGCAGGTATCTTGAGATAAGGAGACCTGAAAAGTATGAAACCCGTATATATGATTAACGGCTTTTTGGAAAGCGGCAAAACACAGTTCATTTCCTATACACTGGGACAGCCCTACTTCCAGAGCAGGGAAACAACCCTTTTGGTTCTTTGCGAGGAAGGTGTGGAAGAATATGACGAAAAGCTTTTGAAAAAGAGCCACACGGTAATGGAAGTTATTGAAAACGAAGAAGATTTTACTCCGGAATATCTGACGGAGCTGGAGAAGAAGCACAAACCGGGCAGGATTATCATAGAATATAATGGTATGTGGAATATCCGCAACATGAAGCTGCCCAGATCGTGGCGTATCGAGCAGCAGATTACCACCATTGACGGCTCCACATTCCCCATGTATTATACAAATATGCGTTCCCAGCTTGCGGAAATGGTAAAGAATTCCGAAATGATTATCATGAACCGCTGTGACGGAGTGCAGGATTTAAATACGTATAAGAGAAACATTAAAGCGGTAAATCCCAGGGCAGACGTTATTTTTGAAGATGCCAACGGAGAAATTACGGATATCTTAGAGGATGACCTTCCTTACGATTTATCCGCTGATGTGCTGAAGCTGGACGATAACGGATACGGTATCTGGTTTCTGGATATTATGGACCATCCGGAACGATACGAAGGAAAGACCGTCGAGTTCCTTGCCATGGTTCTGAAACCCAAGGATTTTCCCAAGAATTATTTTGTACCCGGCCGTATGGCAATGACCTGTTGCGCAGAGGACATTTCCTTCTTAGGCTATGCCTGTGAATACGAAGGAGCGGATGCCCTGAAACAGAAGGAATGGGTAAAGGTAAAAGCGGTGGTACACAGAAAATACTGGGCTGATTACCAGGGAGAAGGACCGGTGCTTACGGCTGTCAGTGTGGAAAAAGCCAAGGCACCGAAAAAAGAGGTCATCAGTTTTAATTAAAGTTAGGAGGAAAAATGAATACTTTTATACTGGCACTGGAAGGTACCGGTTTTGCGTGGCTTATGACGACATTGGGAGCAGCAGTGGTTTTCTTTTTTACAAAGTCCATGAAAGAGTCCGTTCACAAGGCTTTTTTGGGATTTGCGGCGGGAGTCATGATAGCGGCAGGGGTATGGTCACTTCTGATTCCGTCTATTGAACAGGCAGAAGAAAACGGTAGTATCGGATGGATTCCGGCAGCGGGAGGTTTCGTGCTGGGAGCTGTTTTCCTACTTCTGATGGATATACTCATTCCACATCTTCATATAGGAGAAACGAAGGCGGAGGGACCCCATACGTCCCTGGGACGGACAACGCTTATGGTGTTTGCCGTAACCCTGCACAATATTCCGGAGGGAATGGCGATGGGGCTTGCGTTTGCCAATGCGGGCATTAACGGAGGCACGGCGGCGGATTATGCGGCGGCGTTTGCACTGGCTATCGGTATCGGTATCCAGAACTTTCCGGAGGGCGCAGCCATTTCCCTGCCCCTGAAGAAGGAAGGAACCTCTTCTTTCCGGGCATTTCTGTACGGATGCCTTTCCGGCATTGTAGAACCGATTTTCGGTATTCTGACGGTATTTCTGGCAGGCATACTGGTTCCCTTCATGCCATGGCTTTTGTCCTTTGCGGCAGGCGCCATGATGTATGTGGTGGTAGAAGAACTGATTCCCGAAGCGCATCTGGGCGAACATTCCCATGCGGGTACGCTGGGCGTACTGGTGGGATTTCTTTTAATGATGATTCTGGATGTGGCATTAGGCTGAGCGGAATACGATTTACCCGGTATGTGTCGCATACCGGACCCGGGGCAGCAGACCGGAGAAGGAATAAAAAACACTATGGCATTTAGTTCAGACAAAGAGGAGCAGCAGTTTTGCAACAGGCTGCGGGACCTTGCAAATAAATCCTATCAGCAGAATATTTACACCTTCAGTGCGTTTCTGGGACTCTCGGAAATATCGGTTTATGAGCAGATGAAAAAAGAGATTTCCTTTGCCCATCCGATGCTTTTCGGCGGTTATGAGATGGCGGAAAGACAGATGGTGCGGTTTGGTTCCCCGCAGGAATTCGGCTATGAGGAAGAGTTTCCCATTACCTGCATTCATGTGACGCCGCTTCTGGCAAAGTTTGCGGATGAACTTTCCCACCGGGATTTTCTCGGTGCACTGATGAATCTGGGAATGGAGAGAAGCTGCATCGGAGACATCCGAACCGGAGAAAAAGAGGGTTATATTTTCTGCATCCGTTCCATGGCGGACTTTATCTGCGAAAATCTTCTGCAGATTAAGCATACCCATGTGAAATGCGAAAAAACAGACCCGGCGGTGAGCTTTTCCTTTGAAAAGCCGGGTGAGCAGGAGGTACTTGTCAGCTCCCTGCGCCTGGACGGTTGTATTTCCAGGCTGTGTAATTTGTCCAGAAGCGAAAGCCTGCAGATGTTTGCGGCAGGCAGGGTCTTTGTGAACGGCAGGCTGACGGAAAACAACAGCAGACCTCTTGCCGTGGGAGATGTGGTCAACGTCAGAGGCTTCGGCAAATTTATTTTTGCGGAAGAAAAATACACAACGAAAAAAGGTAAGCTCTGTCTGCGATTTGAGACTTTTACCTGATGGGAGAGATTTTATGTATTCTTACACAATCATTCAATGGCTGTTTTTCTTTTATTTTTACTGTTTTTTCGGCTGGTGCTTTGAGTCATGTTACGTGTCCTTAAAGTCAAAACGCTGGGTAAACAGAGGCTTTATGAAGGGACCGTTCCTGCCGCTGTACGGCAGCGGCGCCATTCTTCTTTTAGTGGTTTCGAAGCCTTTTATCGGACACTGGTGGGCGGTCTATATTGCCGGCTGCATCGGCGCCACCATCTTAGAGTATTTTACCGGTGTGGCAATGGAAGCGCTGTTCAAGGTAAGGTACTGGGATTATTCCAATCAGCCCTTTAACTTTCAGGGACATATCTGTCTTGGATGTTCACTCGCCTGGGGCGGTCTTACCCTGCTTATGAATTATGTTATCCACAAACCGGTGGAAAAACTGGTGCTGGCTATTCCGGACAATATCCTGACCATAGCGACACTTCTTCTGACCTGTTATATTGTGTGGGATTTTGCTCTTTCCTTCAAGGCAGCTCTCGATTTGCGGGATGTGCTGGTTTCTATGGAGAAGCTTAAGGGCGAAATGCAGCGTATCCAGAAGAGAGCCGAGGTTATTGCCGCAGTAGCGGGAGAGGACTGGGCGGAACGCAGGGAAGCTATGGCGGAAAATGCGGAGCGCAGAAAAGTGGCCTTTGCGGAAACGGTTGACCAGAGGAAACAGGCATTTGCCGAGAGCATGGGTCAGAAAAAAGAGGCATTTGCCGAAAGTATGGCAGGCATCGAAAAGAGCTTTGCTGCCATCAAGGAAAGCCTGCGTCAGAAATCCGAGCAGTATTCCCAGGACGACAGAGAGGAAATTATGGATCTGCAGGCGCAGTACAGGATTAATGCCGCCAAGCATGAAAGCATGCGCAACAACAAGGTATTAACGAAGATATTCAAGAACAACCCGACCATGAAGTCCAGGTTATATGACGAGGATTTACAGGAGCTGCAAAAAGAAGGCTGGCTGGGTAAGAAAAAAGACAGAGATAAGTAAAGTAAGAAAAAAAGATAACAAACAAAAAGGAGATACCCGGATGGGCCTCTCCTTTTAATTTACTGCTTTTTAATTTACAGCTTCTTTCTGTCGGCTTTTTCTTCGCAGTATTTGCAGCGGTAAATTTCTTTTTCCTCGTCTGCCAGAACAAAGATGTGGGGCAGGCCCTGCTCAATGGAGGTAATGCAACGGGGATTTCTGCAGTGGATGACATTGGTAATGGTCTTGGGAAGAACCAGTTCCTTTTTGTCCACGATTTCACCGTCCTTGATGACGTTTACGGTGATGTTGTGGTCAATGAATGCCAGAACGTCCAAGTCAAGCTGGTTGATGTCGCATTCCACTTTAAGAATATCCTTTTTCCCCATTTTGTTACTGCGGGCATTTTTGATAATGGCAACGGTGCAGTCTAATTTGCCGAGCTGCAGGTTTTTGTAAATATCCATGCTCTTGCCGGCTTCGATATGGTCCAGTACAAATCCTTCTTCAATCTTTCCTACGTTTAACATATAATTTATATTCCTTTCATAGCCTGCAAACTTTGGGCCGCAGGCACAATATTTGCAAAGTGAACTGCGTTCTCTTGGAAAAATTTATTTTTCACACTTCTCCTTTTCCTAAGAGTGTTAAAATCAGCGCCATTCTTACATAGACACCGTATTGCACCTGCTTGAAATAAGCGGCTCTGGGGTCATCATCAATTTCTACGGAAATTTCATTGACACGGGGCAGGGGATGTAAAATCAGCATATCCGGTCTGGCATATTCCATTTTGGTCTTGTCCAGAATGTAGAAATCCTTCAGACGGACATAATCTTCTTCGTTGAAGAAACGTTCCTTCTGTACACGGGTCATGTACAAAATATCCAGGGAAGGCATTACGTTTTCCAGACGGATGACTTCTTCGTAGGGGATATTTTTTTCTTTTAACATATCCGTGATGTAGTCGGGCACACGGAGCTCTTCGGGGGAGATGAAGATAAACCGGACATTTTCATAGCGCACCAGGGCACGGATTAAGGAGTGTACGGTACGGCCGAACTTTAAGTCGCCGCAAAGACCGATGGTCATGTTGTCCAGACGGTGCTTCAGACTGCGGATGGTAAGCAGATCCGTCAGGGTCTGGGTGGGATGCTGGTGACCGCCGTCGCCGGCATTGATAACCGGAATGCCTGATTTCTCGGCAGCTACCATGGGCGCGCCTTCTTTGGGATGACGCATGGCACAGATATCGGCAAAGCAGGAGATAACGCGGATGGTGTCGGATACGCTTTCACCCTTGGAAGCGGAAGAGTTGGCGGCATCGGAGAAGCCGAGTACTTTTCCACCCAGATGAATCATGGCGGACTCAAAGCTTAAACGGGTACGGGTGCTGGGTTCGTAGAAACAGGTAGCAAGTACCTTGCCGTCACAGGCATGGGCATATTTTTCGGGAGAGGCTTCAATGTCCTCCGCCAAGTCAAAAAGCTTGTCCAATTCTTCCACGGAAAAATCCAGTGGGCTCATTAAATGTCTCATTCTATTTCCTCACATTCTGCCGCAACTGCGGCGCATTGTATTTATTCTGCCGCGGATGCGGCATGGAACATTGCGAAAGACCCAAAAAAAATCGAAGAGAAAAAACTCTTCGATTTTAATGTATTTATTTGAATGATAATAATTCCTCCACGCTCTTGCGTTTGGGAGCGGCAGGACTTTCAGCGGGATAGCCGATAGGAATTAAAGCAACCAATTCTCTTTCTTCGGGAACTTCCAGAAGGGAAGCGGCTTTGGCTTCATCAAAAATCCCCATAATTACGGTACCGAGTCCCTGCTCGTAAGCTGCTAAACAAAAAGCTTCGGAAGCAACACCGGCATCAAACATCTGCCAGCCGCCTTCCTTGGGAGTGGAATAGGAACCGTCACGTTCAAATCCGCTGCGGTTTTTAATGAAAGTAACAGCAATCAGCATGGGAGCATTTTTGATAATCTCACCATTTTTGGCATAAGCGCTGGTACATTCATCGGCGATTTTGTCCTTCAGCTCGCCTTCCACTGCAATATAACGGGTAATCTGTGTATGCTTCCAACTGGGAGCATAAGAAGCGGTTTCTACAATATCTGCGATCAAATCCCTGGAAACGGGAGTATCTGCAAATTTACGAATACTTCTGCGTCCTTTAATACATTCCTTAGCTGTCACGATATCATCCTCCTTTTCAGATTTTTAACATTGTAACACAAAGGGAGGGGTGATGCAATTAGTCTTTGGGGGATTTCAAAAAATATTTTGAAAATAATTTTCCATCCCGTAATAGCCTTGCATAATATCTTCTTTTCACGTATAATCTTATTTATAATATTGATATTTGTGTACAAAAGGAAAGGGAAGGTATTGCGGATATGGCTAAAGAAACGGATGAGAATATCAAGTACAGGGAAAGAAAAAGATGGGTGTTTTTGGGACTGCCGTTTACATTCACGGTTTACAATATCAAGGATGATGTACTTACGATAGATCAGGGATTTTTCAAAAAAATTGAAAATGACTGTTATATGTATAAAGTACAGGATGTAGAGCATACACAGACTTTTTTTGAAAGACTGGTGGGACTCGGCACCATTACCTGCTTTACCGGTGATACTACCCATCCCAAGCTTATTATTGAGCATGTGAAAAGATCCAGGGAGATTAAAAACTATATTTTAGAGGCTTCCGAAGCAGCCCGCATGAGAAGACGTACCTTAAATACGTTAAACATCGGCACGGAAACCATGGACGATATGGATAACGATTAAGGATATGACTTCAAAAGGGCGGAGAGATGTCTCCGTCCCTTTCTTCGGTAAGACGGCGGGATGCGGAAGCCGGTTCGTTCTCCAAAAGCAGGCGCTCAAACAGTAAGCCGGCCAGAAACCAGCAGGGCAGGTAATCAAGCCGGATGATTTTTCCGATATTCCACCTGGAATGACTGTAATCCCAGGGGCAGATGTGCCGTTTCTGCAAGAGCTTTCCACTTAGAAATTCTACGGAAAAGATAAGGGTGGCATACAGAAAGCCGCGCAGAAGCAGCGGTTTTCCCCGCAGACGTCTGCAAAGCGGGGCAATCAGGCAGGCACTGCCGTATATGGGAAACATCCAGACAGAGGTATTGCCTTTTAAGGAAAACTGCCGCCTGCGGTAGGAAGACAGGGCTGTAAAAACAATCTCCATGCACCAGCCTAAGATACCGCAATGGAGAAAATTGTGCAGTAGTTTTTTCAAGATAACGGAACTCCTTTTTTCTATTATGAAAAGTGTTTCCGGAAAAGCAAAAAATATGCAAAGCGGGTAGAAAATGATGACGGAAAAAGAATGTTTGGATTTTATGGATGAATTAAAGAAAAGCGGCATTGTGCCGGGACTCGGCAGCATAAAGGAGCTATGCAGACGGCTTGGAAATCCGCAGGATGCCTTCCCCTGCATTCACATTGCGGGTACAAACGGCAAGGGCTCCGTGCTGGCATATCTTTCTACCGTTTATAAAACGGCCGGCTACCGCGTGGGAGCTTTTTCTTCACCGGCGGTGTTTAAGTCCCGGGAAACTATCCGGGTGGACGGGAAAAATATGACAAAGAAGGCATACACGGAAGGTCTGGAAAAAATAAAAGAGGCAGTGGAGGCGATAAAGGCGGATGGCCTGCCAGCTCCTACGGCATTTGAAGCAGAGGTGGCGTTGGCATTCCTTTATTTTGCGGATAAAAAGTGCGATATTGTGATACTGGAAGCCGGAATGGGCGGCAGGGAGGATGCCACCAATCTGATTACCCGGACACTTGCTGCGGTGCTTATGCCCATCGGTATGGACCATATGCAGTTTTTAGGCGGGACGTTAGATAAGATTGCATATCAGAAAGCGGGTATCATTAAGAAAGGCTGTGTGGCAGTCAGCGCCGCACAACAGGAAGAGGCGGCAGCAGAAATAAGGAAGGAAGCGGAAAAACAAGGCTGTTCCTTATTTTTTGCAACTGTGCCCGAAAAGAAAAAATACGGTCTGAAAAAGCAGAGGTTTAATTACCGGGATGCGTTCGGTACCCTGCACAAGGATATGGAAATAACCATTTCCGGAGTCTGTCAGGCGGAAAATGCTGCAGTTGCCATAGAAGTGGTGGAAGCACTGAACCGGCAGAAGAGTTTTTATGTATCGGATGAAAATTTAAGACGCGGACTTTTAGAAACCTCGTGGCCCGGAAGGTTTGAGGTTTTGCGGGAAAAACCGTATTTTGTCATTGACGGCGCCCACAACGAGCCGGCCGCCAAAAAACTTGTGCAATCTGTGTCTGCCTACTTTTCAAATAAAAGAATTATCTATATAATGGGAATGTTGAAAGACAAGGAATATGAAAAAGTAGCGGAAATCACATATCCTTATGCCGACCAGATTATCACGGTGACACCGCCGGAAAACAAACGGGCGCTTTCCGCCATGGATCTGGCAGCGGCGGTCAGTGCGTATCATCCGCGGGTGACCACGGCTGGCAGTGTGGAGGAAGCGGTGGAAATGGCATATCTTTTAGCCGGTAAGGAAGATGTGATTTTGTGTTTCGGCTCCCTTTCCTTTTTGGGAAGGGTCAGGGATATTTTAGGTAAGCAGTGATACGGCAGCGAAACTGCCCGGAGGATACAGATATGAATCAGCAAAAAATACAGGACGGTGTCCGTCTGATTTTGGAGGGCATCGGAGAGGATTTGAACAGAGAGGGGTTACGGGAAACCCCGGAGCGCATTGCCAGAATGTACGAGGAAATCTGCGGAGGCATGACGGAGGATGCGGGCACGCACCTTCAGAAGACGTTTTCCGTTTCGGACAGCGGGATTGTGATGGAAAAGGATATCGTATTTTACTCCATGTGCGAGCATCACATGCTGCCTTTTTACGGAAAAGCGCATATTGCATACATCCCGGACGGCAAGGTGGTGGGCTTAAGCAAGCTGGCGCGGACAGTGGAGGTATTTGCGAAAAGACTGCAGATTCAGGAACAGATGACGGCACAGATAGCGGATGCCATTATGGAGCATTTGTCCCCCAAAGGGGTTATGGTGGTGATTGAGGCAGAGCACATGTGCATGACCATGCGCGGTGTGAAAAAGCCGGGAAGTCTCACCGAAACCATGGCGGTCCGTGGCGAGTTTAAGGAAAATACAGAACTGCAGAAGCAGTTTTTTATGATGCTTCACAGATAACGGGATAATGGCAGCAGAAAACGACAGTAAAAACAAGCGGGGACGGACAGTGGAAACGGACAGAGTAAACCGGATTTTGGAAAATGAAGTTTTTCGGGAACACCTTGGGAAAAACAAAGAAGCGGAAAAGGACCGTATTTTCTGCCGGCATGATATGGTACATTTTCTGGATGTGGCGCGTATCGGCATGATTTTTAATCTTCGGGAAAATTTGCAAATTCCGGAAGATTTGCTTTATGCGGCGGCGCTTCTGCATGATATCGGCAAACATGAACAGTATGAAAACGGGACGCCCCATGAAGAGGCAAGCGCAAGGATTGCCCCGCTTATTTTGGAAAAATGCGGGTATACGGAGGCGGAAATAGCGGAGATTACGGAGGCTGTTTTACAGCACCGCACAAAGTCTGTAGCGGGAGAACCCACGTTAAGCGGTGTTTTGTACCGGGCGGACAAGAAAAGCAGGGCATGTTTTGCCTGTGAAGCAAAGGAAGCCTGCAACTGGAGCAATGAGAAGAAGAACCTGACACTTGGAGTGTGAGGAAGAAAGGCGGCGTAAGCATGAAAATAGGAAACAGGGAATTTCAGGAAAGCGGTAAAACATATGTCTGCGGTATTTTGAATGTGACACCCGACTCTTTTTCCGACGGCGGAAAATGGGTGGAGCAGGATAAGGCGCTGTTCCATGTGGAAGAAATGATTAAGGACGGCATGGATCTTTTGGACATCGGCGGCGAGTCTACCAGACCCGGTTACCGACTGCTTTCCTGCGAGGAAGAGCTGGGAAGAGTGCTGCCGGTTATTGAGGCGGTCAAAAAAAGATTTGATGTGCCTGTTTCCCTTGATACCTATAAGCCGGAGGTGGCGGAAGAAGGTGTGAAGGCGGGCATCGACTTTATTAACGATATCTGGGGCTTAAAGTGGGACAAAAGAATGGCGGATGTCATTGCGAAAAGCGGTCTGCCCTGCTGCCTGATGCACAACCGGAAGGAGCCTGTGTACGAGAGCTTCATGCAGGATGTGGCAGCAGACCTGGCGGAAACACTGCACATTGCGGACAAAGCCGGTATCGCTCCGGATAAAATTCTGTTAGACCCCGGTGTGGGCTTCGGCAAAACCTACGAGCAGAATTTACAGATTATCAACAACGTGGAAAGCCTTAAGGTGCTGGGATGCCCGATTTTTCTGGCAACCAGCCGCAAGTCCGTTATCGGTCTGACACTGGATGTGCCGGTTACCGAACGGGTGGAGGGCACACTTGTTACGACGGTCATGGGCGTGATGAAGGGCTGCATGTTTGTGCGGGTGCATGACATCAAGGAAAATGTGCGTGCCATCCGGATGACGGAGGCTATTTTGAACAGCTGATGCGGAATGACTCAGAGATGCGGAATGACTCAGAAATGAGGTTTACTATGATACAGGATGAAATCAGAATCGACAATCTTGAAATATATGCACACCACGGTGTGTTTGCAAAAGAAAAGGAGAAAGGACAGCATTTTTATGTAAATGCCGTCCTCTACACGGATTTAAGAAAGGCAGGACAATCCGATGATCTGACGGCATCCACGCATTACGGAGAGGTATGCCTTTTGATGGAAAAGGTTTTGACGGAACAGAGCTATGATCTGATAGAAACGGCAGCGGAAAAAACGGCGGAAGCGGTACTGCTTTCGTTTCCGAATGTAAAGGCGCTGGATCTGGAGCTGAGAAAACCGGAAGCCCCCATCCCTCTGCCTTTTGAATCGGTTTCCGTGAAAATCCACAGAGGCCGGACGGATGTGTATATAGCATTCGGCTCCAATTTAGGTGACAGCAGGAAGTTGATAGAGGATGCCATAAAAAAACTGGAAGAAAAATATATCCGGATAAAAAAGGTGAGCAGCATTATTTCCACCAAACCTTACGGTGGAGTGGAGCAGCCGGACTTCTTAAACGGTGTCCTTCTTGCCGAAACACTTTATACGCCAACGGAGCTTCTGGACAGGCTGCACGAAATCGAACAGGAAGCGGGCAGGGAGCGTAAAATCCATTGGGGGCCGAGAACTCTTGATCTGGATATTATTTTTTACGGCAGGGAAATCTATGAGGATGAAAATCTTATCATTCCCCATGTGGATATGGAGAACAGGGATTTTGTACTGAAACCCATGGCAGAAATCGCACCGAATTTCCGCCACCCTGTTTTGCAGAAGACCATGAAACAGCTGTTGGATGCTTTGTATCAGTAACGCTTTACAGTACTAAAAATGCGTGGTATGATTATTGTATCTGTTTCTGCGCAAAATTGCAGATGCAATCGGAGAAAAGAGAGAATGTAAAATGAACCATAGGAGAAAGGAAGAGTAATCGTGTCAGAAAAGAAAATCATGTTGGGCAACGAGGCTATTGCCAGAGGCGCCTACGAAGCAGGTGTGAAAGTATCCGCGGCATATCCCGGTACTCCCAGCACAGAAATCAGTGAAAACATTGTAAAATACCCGGAGATTTATGCAGAATGGTCTCCCAATGAAAAGGTGGCAACAGAGGTGGCAATCGGCGCCTCCATCAGTGGTGTAAGAGCCATTGTTTCCATGAAGCATGTAGGTGTCAATGTGGCAAGCGACCCTCTTTACACCATTTCTTATGCGGGTGTAAACGGCGGTCTGGTGCTGGTGGCAGCGGATGATCCGGGACTTTACAGCTCCCAGAACGAGCAGGATTCCCGTGCCGTGGCAAGAGCCGCCATTGTGCCGGTATTAGAGCCCTCCGACAGCGAGGAAGCGAAGGAATTTACCAAGTATGCCTTTGAACTCAGTGAAAAATACGATACTCCGGTTATGGTGCGCACCACCACAAGACTTTCCCATTCCCAGGGAACGGTGGAGCTCTGCGACAGACAGGAAATCGAAGACAAGCCCTATACCCGTAACCCGGCGAAATTTGTCATGATGCCCGGCAATGCCAAGCAGCGTCATTTATATGTAGAAGAAAGAATGAAAAAAATGGCGGAGGACGGCTGTGATTTTCCTGTTAACCGTGTGGAATACAGAGATACATCCATCGGTTTTATCACCAGCGGCATTCCTTACCAGTATGTAAGAGAAGCCTGTCCCGATGCTTCCGTATTAAAGCTCGGTCTGGTACATCCGCTGCCGAGAAAATTAATCGAGGAATTTGCTTCCAAGGTAGATAAGCTGTACATATTCGAGGAGCTGGAGCCGGTCATTGAAGAACAGGTAAAATCCTGGGGTATCAAGGCAATCGGCAAGGAAATTTTTACCATTCAGGGCGAATACAGCGCCAATATGTTAAGAAAAGCCCTGAAGCCGGAAGAATTTTCCGTAGAAACACCGGCACAGGTTCCGGCAAGACCTCCTATTCTGTGCCCGGGATGTCCTCACAGAAGCGTATTTTCCGTATTGAATAAACTGAAAATCCACGCCGCAGGCGATATCGGCTGTTATACCTTAGGCGCCGTAGCGCCTTTGAACGTCATTGACACCACCGTCTGCATGGGCGCCAGCATTTCTACCCTGCACGGCATGGAAAAGGCGAAGGGCAAGGATTACATTAAAAACTGGGTAGCCGTAATCGGCGATTCCACCTTTATGCATACCGGTGTCAATTCCCTGATGAACATGGTTTACAACCAGGGTACCGGTACCGTTATGATTCTGGACAACTCCACCACCGGTATGACCGGTCATCAGGACCATGCGGCAACCGGCAAGACCTTAAAGGGAGAAATCGTTCCGGCCATCAGCATTTATTATCTGTGCAAATCCATGGGCATTGAGCATGTAGTGGAAGTAAATGCCTTTGACTTAAAGGAACTGGAAAGAGTTATTAAGGAAGAAGTGGCAAGGGATGAAGTTTCCGTTATCATTACCAAGTCTCCCTGCGTACTTTTAAAAGGAAATGTATTCCCCAACGTATGCAAGCCCATTCCCGAAAAATGCAAGAAGTGCGGCGCCTGCCTGCGTCCCGGCTGTCCTGCCCTGACTAAGAAGGAAGACGGCACGATTGCCATTGACACTACCATGTGTAACGGATGCGGACTTTGTAAAAATCTTTGTATGTTCCAGGCCATTGAGACCTGCGCAAAGTAATAGGAGGGCGAAACAGTGAAGACGAAGAATATTATGATTGTAGGCGTGGGAGGACAGGGAACCCTTCTTACCAGCCGTATACTGGGCGGAATGACAAAGGCTGCCGGCTATGATGTAAAATTATCGGAGGTGCACGGAATGGCGCAGCGTGGCGGCAGCGTGGTCACCTTTGTACGCTACGGCAGTGAAGTGGCAGAGCCCATTGTGGAAGAAGGACAGGCAGATGTGCTGATTGCATTTGAAAGACTGGAAGCCCTGCGCTATGCCCATTTCTTAAAAAAAGACGGCGTTATTATTGTCAATGACTGGAGAATTGACCCGATTACCGTTGTGACGGGTGCGGCATCCTATCCGGACGATATCATTGAAAATCTGGCAAAAAAACATAAGGTCTATTCCATTAATGCAATGGAAGAGGCAGAAAAAATCGGCAATGTGAAAGCATTCAACGTCATTGTACTGGGACTTGCGGCAAAGCACATGGATTTCGATAAAGAGACATGGCTTTCCGTAATCGAAAAAACAGTTCCGCCCAAGACCGTGGATATCAATAAGAAGGCTTTCCTGTTAGGATTTGACGGAGGAGAAAACGCATGATCTGGAATGAGTCGAAAGAATGTATGAGCAGGGATGAAATGCATGCCCTGCAGAGTGCAAGACTGGTAAAAATGGTGGAGCGTGTGTATTACAATGTGCCTTTTTACCGGAAAAAAATGCAGGAAATGGGATTGGAATTAGGAGATGTCAAGGGTATTGAAGACATTACCAAGCTTCCCTTTACCACCAAAAGCGATTTAAGAGACAACTATCCCTTCGGCTTGCTGGCAGTCCCCCGTTCTGAAATTGTGCGCGTGCATGCCTCCAGCGGTACCACCGGAAAAGCAACGGTAGTGGCCTACACCAGAAAGGATCTGGATCTCTGGAGCGAATGTGTGGCAAGAGCCTTTACCATGGCAGGTGTTACCAGAGAGGACACCATCCAGATTGCATACGGCTATGGTCTGTTTACCGGCGGCTTAGGCGCCCATGCGGGTGCAGAAAGACTGGGAGCCACGGTTGTGCCCATGTCCACCGGCAATACGAAAAAATTAACTACCATGATGAAGGATTTCGATGTAACGGCGATTGCCTGCACCCCTTCCTATCTGTTACATATTGCGGAGACACTGGAGGAAATGGGAGACCTTGACAAGGTTAAGTTAAAAACCGCCATCTGCGGCGCGGAGCCCTGGACGGAAAACATGCGTAAGCAGATTGAAAACAAGCTGCACATCCATGCCCATGATATTTACGGTTTAAGCGAAGTACTGGGACCCGGTGTGGCATGCGACTGTGAATATCACAGAGGACTGCATGTGCAGGAGGACCACTTTATTCCGGAAATTATTGACCCGGATACGTTGCAGCCCCTGCCGGCAGGAGAGACGGGAGAACTGGTATTTACCACCATTACCAAAGAGGGACTTCCTATTTTAAGATACCGCACCAGGGATCTGACAAGCATCGATTATGCACCCTGCGAATGTGGCAGAACCACGGCGCGTATCAGCCGTTTCAAAGGACGCTCCGATGACATGCTGATTATCCGCGGCGTCAATGTATTCCCCAGCCAGATTGAGTCTGCGCTGCTGGAAATGGGCGAAGTGGCGCCTCACTACCTGATGATTGTGGACCGTGTGAACAATCTGGATACCCTGGAGGTACAGGTGGAGGTAGAGGAGCGTTTCTTCTCCGATGAAATCAAGGAATTAGAAAAGCTGACAAAGAAGATTGCAACGGTCATCCAGCACGCCATCGGTCTTGCCGTAAAGGTAAAACTGGTAGAGCCCAAGACCATTGAGCGCAGCATGGGCAAATCCGTGCATGTAATCGACAACCGAAAGCTGATTTAAGAACAGGAAAATGTGCGGGCACGTCCGGTGCCCGCATGGCTTTATTAAGGAAGGAGAACGGCTGTATGTATTTGAAACAGTTATCCGTTTTTATCGAAAACAGGGAAGGCAGACTGGAAGAGGTCCTGGATGTCTTAAAGAAAAACAACATCAATATCGTTTCCTTAAGTCTGGCAGATACCAGTGATTATGGGCTTTTACGGCTTCTGGTTACCGAACCGGAAGCAGGCAGGAAAGCTTTGAACGAAAATGGTTTTTCCGCCATGCTTACGGATGTTTTGGGGGTAAAGCTCCGCCACAAGGTGGGCTGCCTGCAGGAGCTTTTGGAGGTAATCTGCAAATCCCATATCAACATTGAGTACATGTATGCGCTTGAGACCGGAAACGATGATGCTTCCATCGTCATGAAGACTTCCAATCTGGAAAAAGCAACAGAGCTCTTAAAAGAAACCGATGTGGAATTTGTCACACAGGATGAAATCCGGAAGACGGTTTAATACACCGGACAACGGTGTGAAAAAAAGAAATACAGGAAATAAAAACATAGGAAAATGAGGGTAAAGAGATGATAGTGAAGGTATTACTTCTAATACTGTTTTTTGCCGTAATGGTAGGAATCGGTTTTTATTCCCGTAAACATGCCACCAACGTGGACGGCTTTGTACTCGGAGGCAGAAGTGTCGGTCCGTGGCTGACGGCTTTTGCCTACGGTACGTCCTATTTCAGTGCTGTGGTTTTTGTAGGATATGCAGGACAGTTCGGCTACAAATACGGAATTTCCGCCACCTGGATCGGTATCGGCAATGCCCTGATCGGTTCCCTGCTTGCCTGGATTGTGCTGGGCAGAAGAACAAGAATTATGAGCAAGCACTTAAAGGCAAAGACCATGCCGGACTATTTTGGGAAGCGTTTTGACAGCAATGCCCTTCGTGTCACGGCAGCCGTCATCTCTTTTGTTTTTCTGATTCCTTATACCGCATCCGTATACAACGGACTTTCCCGTCTGTTTGAAATGGCGTTCGATGTGCCCTACACGGTGTGTGTTGTGGTTATGGCAGCCCTTACATGCGTTTACGTGATTTTAGGCGGTTACATGGCAACGGCCATTAACGATTTTGTACAGGGTATCGTTATGCTGGTCGGCATTGTGGCAGTCATTGCGTCCGTATTAAACGGGCAGGGCGGTTTTATGCAGGCAGTTTTTAAACTGTCTGAAATTCCCAGCGATATTCCCGTGACAATGGGACAGAAGGGAGCCTTTACTTCCTTCTTCGGACCCGACCCGCTTAACTTGCTGGGGGTGGTTATTCTGACCTCCTTAGGCACCTGGGGCCTGCCGCAGATGGTAAGCAAATTCTATGCCATCCGGGATGAAAAAGCAGTCAAGACCGGTACGGTGATTTCCACGTTGTTTGCCATTGTGGTATCCGGCGGATGCTATTTCCTGGGCGGTTTTGCAAGACTGTTTGACTCCGATGCCATCAGGAACGGACAGGGCGGTATTGTATACGATGCAATTATCCCTACTATGTTAAATTCCCTTTCCGATATCCTGATCGGTATCGTGATTGTGCTGGTGCTTTCCGCATCCATGTCCACGCTGTCCTCCCTGGTGCTGACATCCAGCTCCACCCTGACACTGGACTTCTTAAAGGGAAATATCATCAAGAAGATGGACGAGAAGAAGCAGCTTCTCACCATGAGAATTTTTTTAGTGTTCTTTGTGGTAATTTCCGTTGTGATCGCCCTTGACCCGCCCACCTTTATCGCACAGCTCATGGGTATTTCCTGGGGCGCTCTGGCCGGTGCGTTCTTAGCGCCTTTCATGTACGGACTGTACTGGAAGGGCGTGACGAAATCCGCTGTCTGGGCAAGCTTTATCTGTGGCGTGGGCATTACCGTGTCCAACATGTTCTTCCATTTTATTGCTTCTCCCATCAACGCAGGAGCCATAGCCATGGTGGCAGGATTAATCGTAGTGCCGGTGGTAAGCCTTATCACCCCGAAGCTTTCCGGCGATAAGGTAAACGAAATCTTTGAATGTTATGAAGAAAAAGTTACGGTAGAACAGAAACTGGTTCTGACCGATGAGGAAGAAAAATGTGAGAAATAGTACATTTTTACATTTTCACCATTGACTTTTCAATCTTAAAGGTTTACACTGAATACAGTTAAATATGGAACATAAGGTAAGAGTGGTCGCGTACCACTCTTTCTTAATGCCCGGGGCATATGTTCCAATCACTTACAACTTCATATTGAGAAAGGAAAAAGACATGTCAAGAAAAGACTACGAAAGCAGAACGGAAAAGCTGCTTTTACCCATTGCAGAAGGCTGCGGGGTGGAAATCTATGATGTGGAATACGTCAAAGAGGGAGCGGATTATTATCTGCGCGCCTACATTGACAAACCGGAAGGTGTAAACATCAATGACTGCGAAACAGTGAGCAGGGCATTGTCGGATGCACTGGACAAAGAGGACTTTATCGAAGATGCGTACATCCTGGAGGTATCCAGTCCGGGACTGGGCAGAACCTTGAAAAAAGATAAGCACCTTCAGAAAAGCATAGGGAAAGAAGTGGAAATAAAGACCTACAAGCCCATTGAAAAATGTAAGGAATTTGCAGGCATCTTAAAGAGCTTCGATGACAAGAGCATTACCATTGAAACAGAAAACGGTGAGCAGACCTTTGAAAGAAGCGATGTGGCGCTCATCAGGCTGGCACTGGATTTTTAGCGGATATATAGAATATAGAACACAGGAGGATGTTTTAAGATGAATAAAGAATTAATGGAGGCACTTGACATACTGGAGAAGGAGAAAGAAATCAGCAAGGAAACTCTGTTCGATGCGATTGAAAATTCCCTTATGACAGCATGCAAGAATCACTTCGGAAAAGCAGATAATATTAAGGTAGAAATTGACAGGGATACCTGCGATTTCCTCTGCTATGCGGAAAAGGAAGTCGTACCCACAAAGGAAGATGTGGAAGACGACTGCCTGCAGATTGCACTGGATGACGCAAAGGAAATTTCCAAGAAGGCAAAGGTGGGAGACATCCTGCATGTGGAGATCAAGTCCAAGGAATTCGGACGTATTGCCACCATGAATGCCAAGAACGTGATTTTGCAGAAAATCCGCGAAGAGGAAAGAAGCGTTATCTTCAACCAGTATTATGAAAAAGAACATGACGTAGTTACCGGTGTGGTACAGCGTTATGTAGGAAAAAACATCAGCATCAATTTAGGAAAAGCCGATGCCATGTTAAATGAGAGCGAACAGGTAAAGGGTGAAGTATTCAAGCCCACCGAGAGAATTAAGGTTTACATTCTGGAAGTGAAGAACACCCCGAAGGGCCCCCGCATCAATGTCAGCAGAACGCATCCGGAATTAGTAAAGAGACTGTTTGAGTCCGAAGTTATGGAAATCAAGGACGGCACCGTAGAAATCAAGAGCATTGCCCGTGAAGCCGGAAGCCGTACCAAGATTGCCGTATGGAGTAACAACCCCAACGTGGATGCCGTGGGTGCCTGCGTCGGCATGAATGGTGCCAGAGTAAACGCCATTGTGGAAGAGCTCCGCGGAGAAAAGATTGACATTGTAAACTGGGATGAGAACCCCGGCAATCTGATTCAGAATGCTCTTTCTCCCGCCAAGATTGTAGCCGTATTTGCAGACCCGGATGAAAAGACCGCTAAGGTAGTCGTACCCGATTACCAGTTATCTCTTGCCATCGGTAAGGAAGGCCAGAACGCAAGACTGGCAGCAAGACTGACAGGCTACAAGATTGACATCAAGTCCGAAACCCAGGCAAAGGATGCACCGGGCTTCCGTTACGAAGACTATATGGATGAGTACGAAGATGACGGCTACGATGCTGAGGAGTACGAGGAAGAGGTAAGAGAGGCCGAAGAGGAAGGTGCTGATACCGATAATGAATAAAAAAATTCCCTTAAGACAGTGCGTGGGCTGCGGTGAAATGAAGAATAAAAAAGAAATGATGAGAGTCTTAAAGACACCGGAGGATACCATCGTACTGGATTTAACAGGTAAAAAGAACGGAAGAGGCGCATACCTTTGTAAGAGCGGCGAATGCTTAAAGAAAGCACGCAAAAACAAAGGCATCGAGCGTTCGTTCAAAATGAGCATACCGGATGCGGTATATGAGGAACTGGAGAAGGAGTTTAGTGAGACAAATGCAGAATAAAATATATGGACTGCTGGGGCTCGCAGCGCGTGGAAGAAATGTGGTAAGCGGCGAGTTTGCAACGGAAAATGCAGTGAAAAACGGTTCTGCTGTGCTGGTTATTGTAGCGAAGGATGCATCAGACAATACCCGGAAACTATTCCATGACAAATGTTCGTTTTATGAAGTGCCTGTTTTTGATTACGGCATGAAAGCGGAATTAGGACATTGTATCGGAAAGGACGAAAGAGCCGCCCTTGCCGTCGTGGACGAAGGTCTTGCAGAAAAAATGATTCAATATCTGAACGCATCCGAAAATTAGGAGGTAATAATTGCATGGCAAAAATTAAGATACATGAACTTGCAAAGGAATTTGGTGTACAAAGCAAAGAGGTCATTGCCTTTCTGCAGAGTAAGGGCATCGAAGCCAAAGCGGCACAGAGTGCGGTAGAGGATGATGCAGCCGGCCTTGTAAGAAAGCACTTCGGCAGTGGAGCTCCCAAGCCCGCAGCAGAGGAAAAAGAAAGCAAGGCGGCGCCAAAAGCAAAGGAAAGCACCAAAACGGCAGAAACGAAAGAAGTAGTCAAAACAGATACAAAGGAAGCAGGTAAACCCGTGGAAAACAAAGAAACCGTAAAGGCAGCGGAGAACAAAGAAGCAGGAAAGGAAAATGCGGAAGCGCCCAAGAAGAAAAAGACGATTATCTTTGTCAGCAATCCACAGAATTCCCGTGTACCCGGTCAGCCCTCCGGCAGAAACAACCAGGGTCAGGGAAACCGCGGCGGCATGAACGGTAACCAGGGTCAGAACCAGAGAAACAACCAGAATGTCCGCTCCGGACAGCCTGCACCGGTCCGTCCCATTAAACCGCTGACACCTCCTTCTCCCACACCCAGTGTGCAGATGGTACCGTCCCGTCAGCCTCAGAAGGCAGCTCCCAAGGCAGAACCCGCAAGGGAAGAGAAGCTTCAGAGCCAGACAGACAATACGGCTGCAGCAGGCACTGCTGCTCCTAAGCCTGCTGTAGAAAGACCCGCAACGGATAGAACGGCTGCAGAGCGTCAGGCAGACAGACCCGTACAGGCAAATGCGGCAGACAGACCTTCCTATGGAAACCGTGACAATCGTAACGGCCAGGGCGGCGACAGACCTTACGGAAACAGAGATAACAGAAACGGTCAGAGCGGCGACAGACCTTACGGAAACAGAGACAACCGAAACGGCCAGGGCGGCGACAGACCTTACGGAAACAGAGACAACAGAAACGGCCAGGGCGGCGACAGACCTTACGGAAACAGAGATAACAGAAACGGTCAGGGCGGCGACAGACCTTACGGAAACAGAGACAACCGTAACGGCCAGGGCGGCGACAGACCTTACGGAAACAGAGATAACAGAAACGGCCAGAGTGGCGACAGACCTTCCTTCGGCAACCGCGACAACCGGAACGGTGCCGGAAGAGACGGCGGATTCCGCAAACCCGGTCAGGGCGGCAGCAAGGGCTTTGCTCCCGAAACAACCGCTAAGGATGCGGAGAAGCACAGAGATGAAGAAAAGCGCCGTATCAGCCAGGAGAAGGATAAACGCTCCCGCAAGGACTTCATGTATGAAGAAGAGGAACCGTTAAAGAACAAGCCCGGCAGATTTATCAAACCGGAAAAGAAGAAGGAAGAAGCAACCGAAGAAGCCATTAAGGTTATTGTGCTGCCTGAAACCATTACCATCAAGGATCTGGCAGACAAGATGAAGGTGCAGTCTTCCGCTATTATCAAGAAGCTCTTCTTAGAGGGCAAAATGGTTACCGTAAACCAGGAAATTTCCTATGAAGAAGCCGAAAATATCGCCATGGAGTATGACATCCTCTGCGAAAAGGAAGTCAAGGTCGATGTTATCGAAGAGCTGCTGAAGGAAGATGATGAAAACGATGAAAATCTGGTTTCCCGTCCTCCCGTTATCTGTGTTATGGGTCACGTTGACCACGGTAAAACATCCCTCCTGGATGCCATCCGGAAGACCAACGTTACCGACAGGGAAGCAGGCGGTATTACCCAGCACATCGGCGCTTATACCGTATCTGTCAACAACAGAAAGATTACCTTCCTCGATACACCCGGACACGAAGCATTTACCGCTATGCGTATGCGTGGTGCCAACGCAACGGATATTGCCATCCTGGTAGTAGCGGCCGACGACGGCGTTATGCCCCAGACAGTGGAGGCAATTAACCATGCCAAGGCAGCCGGCATTGAAATTATCGTGGCAGTCAACAAGATTGATAAGCCCAATGCCAATGTGGATCGTGTAAAGCAGGAGCTTACCGAATACGAACTGATTCCGGTAGACTGGGGCGGAACCACAGAATTTGTACCTGTATCCGCAAAATCCGGTGAGGGTATCGATGATCTGCTGGAAACCATTCTGCTTACCGCGGATATTCTGGAATTAAAAGCTAATCCTAACAGAAAGGCAAGAGGTCTTGTCATCGAGGCCGAGCTGGATAAGGGACGCGGTCCCGTTGCCACCATTCTGGTACAGAAGGGTACCCTGCATGTGGGTGACTTCATTTCCGCAGGTGCAAGCCATGGTAAAGTACGTGCCATGATTGACGACAAGGGCAGAAGAGTAAAAGAAGCCGGACCTTCCACACCTGTGGAAATCTTGGGTCTTAACGATGTACCCAGTGCCGGTGAAGTATTCCTGGCACATGACAACGATAAAACAGCGAAATCCTTTGCGGATACCTATCTTGAGCAGAACAAGGAGAAGAAGCTGGAAGAAACCAAGAGCAAGATGTCTCTGGATGATCTGTTCTCCCAGATTCAGGAAGGTAACTTAAAGGAACTGAACCTGATTGTAAAGGCTGACGTTCAGGGTAGTGTGGAAGCCGTTAAGCAGAGTCTGCTTAAGCTTTCCAACGAAGAAGTTGTGGTAAAATGCATCCATGGCGGTGTAGGTGCCATCAACGAATCCGACGTTATGCTGGCAAGCGCATCCTCCGCAATTATCATCGGCTTCAATGTACGTCCTGACGCAACCGCAAAGGCAACAGCCGAAAGAGAAGGCGTGGATATCCGTCTGTATAAGGTAATTTATCAGGCTATCGAGGATATCGAAGCAGCCATGAAGGGTATGCTTGATCCCGTATTTGAGGAAAAGGTTATCGGCCATGCGGAAGTACGTCAGATTTTCAAGGCATCCGCAGTGGGCAACATTGCCGGTTCCTATGTACAGGACGGTGTCTTCCAGAGAGGCTGCAAGGTTCGTATCACCAGAGGCGGCGAGCAGATTTACGAAGGCGAGTTAGCATCCTTAAAGAGATTCAAGGATGATGTAAAGGAAGTAAAAGCAGGCTACGAATGTGGTCTGGTATTTGACGGCTTCGACAAGATGCAGGAGCTTGATATCGTAGAAGCTTATATCATGGTTGAAGTACCGCGCCAGTAATAGTGTGAAGATAAATTTCACAAGTGAACAGAGTTCACTTTGCAAATATTGGGCAGAAGCCCAAAGTTTGCAGATTATGAAGGGAATATAGCAATATGAGAAAAAACAGCGTGAAGAATACCCGTATTAACGGGGAAGTGCAGCGCGTTTTGGCGGAAGTTATCCGGGGAGAAATCAAAGATCCCCGGATTTGTCCGCTTACAAGCGTCGTTGCGGTAGAAGTGGCTCCCGACCTTAAAACCTGCAAGGCATGGATCAGTGTCCTTGGGGATGAAGAGGCGAGAGAAAATACCTATAAAGGCTTAAAGAGTGCAGAAGGTTACATCCGTAACCGTCTTGCCAAGACCATCAATCTGCGCAATACACCGGAAATTACATTTATCATGGATCAGTCCATTGAGTACGGTGTCAATATGTCCAGAAAGATTGATGAAGTCATGGAAGAACAGAACGGGAAGGCATAAGATTATGGATATTTTACAGGAGTGTAGCGGGGCAAAGATCATCGGTATCAGCGCCCATGTAAGACCGGATGGAGATGCCATAGGCTCCGGCATGGCACTGTATCTGTTTTTGAAAAAGAAGATGCCGGGAGCAAAAATCCACTGGTATTTAGAGAGCATACCCGATGGGTTTACCCATCTTCCCCATTTGTCCGAAGCGGATACGGAATACCGGAAAGAAGAGCATTTTGACGTGTTCTTTGCACTGGACACCAATGCGGAGAGACTGGGCGGCGCGGAAGAATTTTTCAACTGTGCGGCAAAAAAAGTGCATATTGACCATCATATCAGCAATGTGCCCGGCTGCGGGGATGTGAATTTAGTAGTGCCCGACGCCAGCTCTACGGCAGAGGTGCTTTACGGTTTAATTCCCAAGGAGGATATGGATACGGAGATTGCTACGGCGCTCTATACCGGCATTATTCATGACACCGGTGTGTTCCAGTATACCAACACCTCTCCGAAGACCATGCAAATCGGCGCGGAACTGATTGGCTACGGCTTTCCTTTTGCACAAATTATAGAGGAAAGCTTTTACCAGAAGACCTATCTGCAGACCCAGGTACTGGGAAGAGCCCTGATTGAAAGCATCCGATTTATGGACGGACAGTGTATTTTCAGCTGCATGGATCAGGAAAAAATGGCATTTTACGGAGCAAGACCCTCCGACCTGGACGGCATTGTCAATCAGCTCAGGAACATTGCCGGCGTGCACTGCGCAATTTTTATTTACGAGAAAGAACACATGGAATACAAGGTCAGCATGCGTTCCGATGAATATGTGGATGTGGCAAAGGTAGCATCCTTCTTCGGCGGCGGCGGACATGTCCGGGCAGCCGGCTGCACCATCCGCGGCACCATGCATGACGTAATCAACAACCTGTCCGGGCAGATTGCGCTGCAGTTGGGACAGTAATATAAGTGAGAAACGGATTGCATTCCGGTTAAGACAGGCAGGAATAAAAGAAGTGCGGCAGGCAGTCTGGCTGACTGAACACATGGGAATTGACAAGGGAGGGAAAAGCATTGTACAACGGCATTATCAATATTTATAAGGAAAAAGGCTTTACCTCCCATGATGTGGTAGCCAAGATGCGGGGAATACTCAGACAGAAAAAAATCGGACATACCGGCACTCTTGACCCGGATGCCACCGGTGTACTGCCGGTGTGCTTAGGCAGCGCCACCAAGCTCTGCGACATGCTGACGGACCGGGACAAGGAATACGAAGCGGTGATGCAGCTTGGTATTTCCACGGATACCCAGGATTTGTCGGGAGAGGTGCTAAAGGAATGTCCCGTCACGGTAACGGAAGAAGAAGCACGAAATGCCATTCTTTCTTTTATCGGGGACTATGACCAGATTCCCCCCATGTATTCCGCATTAAAGGTCAACGGCAAAAAGCTTTACGAACTGGCGAGAGCCGGTAAGGAAGTGGAGCGTCAGCCCAGAGCGGTTACCATTTACGATATAACCATTTTAGACATGAAGCTGCCGGAGGTGACCTTCCGGGTATCCTGCTCCAAGGGTACTTATATCCGGACACTCTGTTATGACATCGGTGTAAAATGCGGATGCCTTGCCGCCATGAAAAGCTTAAAGCGCATCAAGGCGGGGGTATTTAGAGAAGAGAGCGCCATCACCCTGGCAGAGCTGGAAAAATTGCGGGATGAAGAAAGAGTCGGCGAGGTCGTGGTGCCTGTGGACCATTTCTTTGAGGAACTGGCGCCGGTGCATATCCCGGACGAATTTATAAAGTATATCAAAAACGGTAATTCCTTTTATCCGCAGCAGATAAAGGAAAGAATCGGCTTTGGAGACGGTGAAGATGTGCGTGTCTATGATGAGGCAGGCAGATTTTACGGCGTCTATACCATGAAACGGCAGGAAGGCCGTTTCGTACCGAAAAAGATGTTTCTGGAAAATGACTTAAAGTGATGGATGCGTCTGCAACGGAAGCAATGATGCGGACACGATGGAAGTAATAGATGTGTGCATGGTGAAAGCAATGATGCATATACAGTAAGTGTGAAAGCAATCTGAAGATTTGGATGGAGAAATACAGCAATGGAAATCATTACCGGTACAGCGGATTTTTATATTAATGATGAGACAGCAGTGGCAATCGGAAAATTTGACGGTGTGCACATCGGGCACCGGGCGCTTCTTGACGAAATCCTGAAGCAGAAGGAGAACGGCAAAAAAGCATGCGTCTTCACATTCGACCCTTCACCGGCTATTTTCTTCGGTGACGGTAAGGAAAAACAACTCACCACCAGAGAGGAAAAGAGAGAAATCTTTGAACGTCTGGGAATTGATATTTTAGTGGAATACCCCTTAAACCGTAAGGTGGCGGATATGTCGCCAAGGGATTTTGTGGTAAATGTGCTTTGCAACCGCGTCAATGCCGTTTATGTGGCGGCTGGCAGCGACCTTTCTTTCGGTCGAAGAGGGGAAGGCAATGCGGCGCTTTTAAGGATTCTGGCACCGGAATGCGGCATGACGGTGAAAATCATTGACAAGCTTTTGTATGAAGGCAGGGAAATCAGCTCCACCTACGTGCGGGAAACACTGGAAAAGGGGGATATGCGCCTGACGGAAACCCTGCTCGGAGAAGCTTATTTTATCTGTGGCAAGGTAACACACGGCAGACAGCTTGGACGCACCCTGGGGATGCCGACATTAAACCTGATTCCGGATGAGAGCAAAATGCTGCCTCCGAGAGGCGTTTATTATTCCGGCGTTATGATACGGAACCGCTACTACAGTTCCACTACCAATATCGGCTACAAGCCCACCATTGAGCAGGACAAGCCTGTGATGTGTGTGGAAACTTATGTGTATGATTTTCACGAGGATATCTACGGAGAGGATATTTCCGTATATCTTTACGAATTCCGCCGCCCTGAGCAGAAATTTGCCGGCATTGAGGCGCTGAAAGAACAGATGCAGAAAGACATTGCCGCCGGCAGGAAATACGCGAAGGAAAAATAGTTTCCAGTAGCCAAAGGAAAGTCTGAAAATGGGTATAGGAGAGAAAAAGTGTCTTTCATACCCAAGGGAAAATCTGAAAATGGGTACAGGAAAGAAAAATGAAGTGGTAATCTAAAAGTAGACACCAACCCTATTATTGTAGACAATACTTTTTAGTAAGAGTATC